>Ga0209382_10004346_pt1 | contig 18985 bp, 25 predicted proteins | sample SoiMetdeltSBSDD5_FD_187599 | JGI IMG/M metagenome (GOLD analysis project Ga0209382, IMG submission 187599) | Bulk soil microbial communities from a Populus tree surrounding site in Tennessee, USA - Soil MetaG P. deltoides SBSDD5 (SPAdes) (version 2) | ecosystem: Environmental > Terrestrial >...
AGACTCATCGAGAACCAGCACAACGCGATGAATTGTCGTGAATGCGAGAACCGACGTGACTTCAGTTCTCGCCGTTTCATAGCTGGTCACAACTACGTCAGCCCGGCTTGAACTAAACGTTTCGCGACGGGCTTTTGGGGTGCCTTCGGCGATTTCGACGGTCAGCATTGGGGCAAATTTTTCGATCTCAGCTACCCAGTTGCGCTTCAGCGAGTTGGGGCAGATGACCAGCATCCGCTCCGCCTCGCCGGCCTCCCGCAGACGGCGGAATGCATCGATCGCAACCAACGTTTTGCCGAGCCCTTGCTCGAATGCGAGGAGGCCCGCGCGACCGTCGGTCAGGAAGGAGACTCCAACCTTCTGGTGGTCCATGAGGGCCGTGGTCACGCGGTTGCCTTCGCAGCCAGGTTGAGCACCGCTTCAAAATATTCCTGCGCGGCCTTGAATTCCTGCAGCTCGGCGGTCGACAGCTCCAGCACGTCAGCCTTGCTGGCGGCCGTGAGCACATGCGTCATCCGCTTCAGCTCCAGCTTGAATTTCGGCACGTCCGCGTGGATTTGATCTTCAATCAATGTCGAGCAGCGGCGCAGGATCTCGGCGTCGGTATCGTCGAGCTCCGATGAGTTGCGCTCGATCGCACGCTGGACCTGCTTTTCCAGTCCAGCGATTTTCGCCTTCATGCTGCTTGAGTTCGCTTTCAGCTCGGCCGCGAGCTTGTCGGCGATGTGTTTTTCACCGGTTTTCAGCTGAGCCCACTTGTCGCTATCTTCATAGAACTCCCGCATGAAGCGCGCGTTGCGGTATTCCTTGAAAACATCATTGTGAACCATGTCGAAGACGTCGGCGCGCAAGGAGTCGTGTTGCGGGTTGTGATAGTCCCGCAGCATCGGCCCGACCTTCGGAGCCTTGCTGATTTCTTCGAGGATGCTGAAGTTGTCGGCCGCGATTTTCTGGCCGTCATCTTGATCGACATGCTCAACGAATTTGCCGGCAAATTCGTAGGCATCGCGCAGCTTGGTCACCCAACCGACTGACTTGCCCATCTGGCCGGCCAGCCTCGTTGCGGTCATGAGGGCAGGTTCGGTGCCCACGCCTTCGGTGGTTTCGAAGACGAACTGCGCTTGTTCGTAACGGCCCCAGCCGCGGACGTTGGGCCCGCGCACGTGGATCTTGGCCAGCAATAGGGCTCGCTCGGCTTTACTGAAGTTCGGGGGGAGGACCTTTGCCCGGACGCGCCGAAACTGGCCGCTCGCTTTGGTGTCCTTGCGGTCCAGGTCGCGCAAAATCGTCACGCGAGTGGCGCCCTCCCAGACGTGGAATTTTGAGCTGTTGTTCGGCCGCCACGCGTAGATGGCTTCCATCTGCCCTAGCTCTTTAATCGACTTGGCCAGGCCCGCGTATCCTGAGGACTTTTGGAGCAAATGCTCCAGCTCAATTTCGTCAGGCAGGTGGCCGGCCGGAATTACCGCCCTCAATCGCGGATTTCCAACCCACAGGCCGACTTCGTCGTGCACGTCGAGCGTCGTTTCCTCAAGGAGCCACTCCACGTCGCCGATCTTCTCGCGAAAGACCTGAGGAGGAACTTCTACATCTTGAACCGCGGTAGCCATGTCGTTTCGTCTCCGATGTTGACTGGTCAAGATGTATCAACTCAGTTCCTGTCATGCAAGGCCCAAAATGAAGGGCTCGACGGCCGACCGAAACCGCCTATACTTTCCGTCCTATTTGTTCTATGTTTGTTCCACGCCCTCCGTCGTCCGGGCCGGGCGGACGAGTGTTGGGGGATCGCGTGGATTCAATTAGCGACCTGACGATTGCCGGCCCCAGAGTGTATCCGGCCACCGCTCAAGCTGACCTAAGCGCACCGAAGTGCCTCGACCTCTTTGCGGGCGCCGGCGGGCTGGCAGTTGGATTCCGAGAGGCCGGATGGGCGGTCGTCGGAGGCAATGACCTCGACAAAGATGCCGGCGCGACGTTTAGGTTGAATTTCCCCGAAGCCGTCTTCTTTGAAGGCTCTGTGACGGCGCTGACTGCCGAGCTGGTCCTGCGGGAATGCGGGTTGGCCGAAGGCGAACTGGACTGTCTGATTGGCGGGCCGCCGTGCCAGTCGTTCAGCTACAACAACCACCAGCGGTCCGACAGCGACGATCGGGCGCGGTTGTTCGAACATTACTTGCGGATCGTGCGAGGCCTGAAGCCGAAGACGTTGGTCATGGAAAATGTCCCTGGTATCCTAACCATCGGCGGCGGCAGCGTGATCACCGCAATTCAGGCCGCGTTGGCGGCCATGGGCTACAAGACATCGCTCGATGTTCTGTCGGCGGAGGAATTTGGAACGCCGCAGGTCCGCCGTCGTGTGTTTATCGTGGCCACGCGCATTGGGCAGCCAGAGGCCCTGCTGCCGCGACCGACGCATCGCTCGGCAGATGCCCGCAAACTCAAGGGCAAAAAGGTGAAGGGCCTTAAGAAGACCGTCACCGTCCTGGACGCAATCGGCGATCTGCCGCCGCTCAAGAGCGGTGGGGGATTACAGGTCGCTGACCGTGCCGGGATTTCTGCATTTTCCGGTTTCCAGCGGAAGGCCAGGCGCGGAGTACGCAAGCTCTACAATCATGTTTGTCATGGTCTGACTTCGGTTAACCTGAACCGCATTGTCCACGTTCCCGAAGGCGGCAACTGGCGCGATATTCCGCGCGATCTGTTGCCGGCCGGCATGCAACGGGCAAAGCTGACCGACCATACAAAGCGCTATGGCCGCCTCGCCCGCCGTGGTTTCGCTTCAACTCTGCTGACCAAGTGTGATCCTCATTGGGGAGCCTACGTTCACCCTACGCAGGACAGGACCATTTCAGTTCGGGAGGCGGCGCGCCTCCAGGGTTTTCCTGACAAGTTCAGATTCGCTGGCGCGAGCCTTGGCGCCCATTACGAGCAAGTCGGTAATGCTGTTCCTGTGCCGTTGGCGGCTGCTGTTGGGCGCGCAGTCTCCGACCACTTGGTCCAGAACGCCTTCGCTGATGAAGCGGCCGGTCGGCCCTCGAACGACGAATCTCCCGCGGCCACTGCGCCCACGCAGCGCAGGAAAGCAGCTTGAATTCAATCACCGAGGCCCCGGAGCGGCCCCCGGCTAATGCAGAAAGGCTCCCGCCTTGTCGGTGTGGGAACAAATTACTCTTCGAAATCAATCGGAAGAGATGGTGCTGCCGGTGAGGATTGAACTCACGACCTCAGCCTTACCAAGGATGCGCTCTACCACTGAGCTACGGCAGCATGTCGGAAGGACGGGCGGGCCTATGGCCGAGCGCTTTGGCTCCGTCAACCCGCTTGCACCAGGCCGACACGAATATTAGCCCCGACCAATATGACCAAGGCCGATCAGGACAAAGCCGAGCGGCTCGCGGCGGCGCTGCGCGAGAATTTGAAGCGCCGGAAGGCCCAAAGACGCGAAACAACGCCGCGGGAAGCTCAGGAGAAGATGGACCCGACCCAGCCGGCCAAGGAATAGCCGAGGTCGAGACCGCGGTTCATCGCCACGCGCGGCCCCAAAATGTAGAGGCAGGCGAGCGCCCAGCCGAGTGCCACCAGCCCTAATGGCTTAGCGGCGAGCATTGCCTTTCGAGCCATGCCTTGTCCTCCCCTGTAAGCTGCGGGCCGATCAGGGCCAGCACCTTGGCATGATAATCGTTGAGCCAGTCGAGCTCGCGCGCTGACAGCATGGTGGCGTCGATCAACCGCTTGTCGATCGGCACATAGGTCAATGTTTCAAAGCCGAGCGTCTCCTTATCCCCGCCTGCGACGGGCTTCTCGACCACCAGCACCAGATTCTCAATGCGAATGCCGTACTCGCCCTGCTTGTAATAACCTGGCTCGTTGGAAATGATCATCCCGGCCTGCAGCGGCTCGTCGCCGCCCGCCTGCGAGCTTCCGACCGGAGAGATGCGCTGTGGGCCCTCATGCACCGCCAGGAATGCGCCGACGCCATGTCCGGTGCCATGCGCGAAATCGCAGCCCGCTTCCCACAGCGGCCTGCGGGCGAAGCTGTCGAGTTGCGATCCGCGCGTACCCTTGGGGAAAGTCGCGGTGGCGATGGCGATATGGCCTTGCAATACCCGCGTATTGCGGTTGATCATTTCCGCCGTCGGTTCGCCGATCGGAACGGTCCGGGTGATGTCGGTGGTGCCGTCCTGATACTGGCCGCCGGAATCGACCAGGTATAGGGTTCCGCTCGCGAACGGCAGGTTGGATTCGGCGGTGCCCTTGTAGTGCGGCAGGGCGCCGTTGGGACCGAAGGCGGAGATGGTGTCGAAGCTCAAATCCTTGAGGCCGCCAAGCTGCTGGCGGAAACCAAGCAGCTTCTCGGCCGCGATCATCTCGTCGATACCGCCGCTTGATCCTTCCGCTTCGATCCACTTCAGGAAACGCGAAACCGCGGCGCCGTCCCGCGCCTGCGCCGCCTTGTGGCCCGCAACCTCGACCGGATTCTTAACTGCCTTGGGCAGCACGGCCGGGTCACGGCGGCTGAGGATGCGCGCCCCGCCTTGCTCCAGCGCCTGGCTGATCGCGGCGACCGAGCGTTCGGGATCGACCGCAACCAGCTTGCCCGACAGCGACTTCAAATAGGGTTCGAACTCGTGGCGCTCGTGCAGCCGGACGCCGTTGCCGAGGTGGGCGCGGACGTCATCGCCCACCTTCTCGCCCTCGACAAACAGGTCAGCGGTTCCGTCGGCATGGACCAGCGCGAAGGCCAGTGCGACCGGCGTATGGGTGACGTCGGCACCGCGGACATTGAAGGTCCACGCTATCGAATCGAGCGCCGCCAGCACCGCTGCATCGGCGCTTTCCTTGGCCAGCCAGTCCGCCATCTCGTGCCGCTTCTCGGCCGATCCCTTGCCGGCATATTCTTCCGGCTGGACCGTCAGCCGCGCCTTGCTAGGCTCTGGCCGGTCGGCCCACACCGCGTCGATCGGGTTGCGGCCGACCGCGACCAGCTCGGCACCCTTGGAGGCCAGCTGCGCCGTCGCTTGCTTGACCCACTCCGCGGTGTGCAGCCACGGATCGTAGCCAACCCGCGCCCCGTCCGGCGCATTCTCTTTCAGCCATTTGGAAACGCTGGTTTCCGGTACCGACTGATAACTCCATTCGGTCGGGCTGACCTGCTGGCGCACTTGGATCGTGTAGCGGCCGTCGACGAAGATCGCCGCTTCCTCCGGCAGCACGGCTGCGGTTCCCGCAGAGCCCTGGAAGCCGGTTAGCCAGGCAAGGCGCTGGGCGTAGCTGCCGACATATTCGCTCATATGCTCATCGGTCAGCGGGACGACGAAACCGTCGAGGCGGTCACGCTTCAGTTGGTCGCGAAGGGCGGCAAGGCGGTCGGCATAGGATGACATCAGGACACCATTATTTTCTACAAGCGGATGAATCGGGCCATCCCTAGCGCCCTTTTGCGCTGGACGCGACGGCTGCGCATTGCTTGATGGGAAATGATGAACAAAGTCCCCAATCTCCCCGCTCCGCCGCGCGCCGAGCAGCGCTCCTTCAGCTATGAACGCCATGGCGTGACGATCGAAGATCCCTGGGCGTGGATTCGCGACCAGGGCTACCCTGACGTTCAGGACCAGGATGTGCTCGCCTATTTGAAGGCTGAAAACGCCTATTTCGAAGCCGCGATGGCACCGCACAAGGCGCTGACTGACGAGCTGTTCGAGGAGATGAAAGGCCGCATCAAGGAGGACGACAGCTCGGTCCCCATCAAGGATGGCGATTGGCTCTATTGGTCGGAATTCAAGAAGGGCACCCAGTACCGTGACTGGTATCGCAAACCGGCGGGGGGCGGAGATGGCGCGCTGATCTACAGCGAGAATTCCGAAGCCGAGGGCAAGGAATATTATCGGCTCGGCGCTTTTGCCGTCAGTCCGGACGGAAAGCTGCTGGCGACCCTGGTCGACGATGACGGATCGGAGCGGTTCAAGCTGGTGGTCCGCGACCTTGCGACAGGCAAGGACATCCAAACTGTCACCTTGGTCGGCATCGGCAATCCCGTCTGGACCAGCGACAGCAAGGGGCTGGTGTTCACCGAGGTCAATGACCAGTGGCGCAGCTACCGCGCTCAGTATCACCGCATCGGCGACCATCCGGGTAAGGCGATGACGCTTTACGAGGAGACGGACGATATCGCCTTCTCGGTCGGGGCCGCTCGTTCGACCGACGACAGCTTGATCTTCATCTCGACCGGCAACAATTCATCCAACGAGATTCGCTTCGTCCCGGCAAACGATCCTGCCGCGCCGCTGGTCCTGATCAAGCCGCGCCGGTCCGAAATCCAGTATGAGGCCGACGCGGCGCATGGCAAGCTGTGGATCCTGACCAATGACGGCCACGTCAATTTCCGGATTGCCGCTGCGGATCCCGCCGACCCGGGCGAGTGGCAGGAGCTCATCGCGGGCAGCGACCGAACCTATCTGCGCGGGCTGACGTCGCATCGCGACCATATGCTGATTACCAGCCGGGTCGACGGGCTCGACCAGCTCCACCTGCGCAATTACGAGAGTGGCGAGCAGGAGCGCGTTCCCTTCGCCGAGGCGAGTTACAGCGCCAGCTTTGCCGGCAACCCTGAATATGCGCCCGACAGCTACCGCCTCACCTATTCGTCGATGGTCACGCCGCAGACGGTGATTGACTACCACCCGGCCGAGAGGCGGCTCGAGGTCCGCAAGGTCCAGGAAATTCCTTCCGGATACGATGCCTCGCTCTATGTCACCGAGCGGCTGACCGTCACCGCCCGTGACGGGGCCAGGGTTCCAATCTCGGTGCTGCGCCGAAAGGACGTCGCCAAGGACGGGTCGGGCAAGCTGTTCGTCTATGGCTATGGCGCATACGGTTATGCCGTCCCGCCCGCCTTTTCGACCAGCCGCTTGAGCCTGGTCGACCGCGGCTTCGCCTTCGCCATCGCCCATATCCGCGGCGGCGACGACCTCGGCTACCAATGGTTTCTCGACGGCAAGCTCAAGAAACGGACCAACACCTTCAACGATTTCGTCGACGTGACCCGTGGCTTGATCGCCGAAGGTTACGCCAATGCGGGCCGTGTCGCGGCGCAAGGCGGCTCGGCTGGCGGCGAATTAATGGGCGCGATCGTCAACCAGGCGGGCGAGCTCTATGGCGCGATCGTCGCCGACGTGCCCTTTGTCGACGTGCTCAATACCATGCTCGACGACACGCTGCCGCTGACGCCCGGGGAATGGACCGAATGGGGCAACCCGATTGTCGACGAACAGGCGTTCCACCTGATCAGGAGCTACAGCCCCTATGACAATGTCGCCGCCAAGCCCTATCCGCCGATGCTGGTCACCGGCGGCCTCACCGACCCACGCGTCACCTATTGGGAGCCGGCCAAGTGGACCGCGAAGCTGCGCGCTAGCAAGACGGACGATAACCTGCTGCTGATGAAAATGAACATGGGCGCCGGCCACGGCGGCAAGTCGGGGCGCTGGAACGCGCTCTACGAGGTGGCCGAGGCCTACACCTTCATCATCACCCAGCTGGCTGACTAATCAGCACGTCAAGGAGTCGCCGCTCCACCACTTGCGCTGGCAGTCCTGGTTGCGCAGGACCCAGGCGGGATAGCTGCGGTCAGGCCGCTCGTGCCACCAGTCGTTGAAGCTCTCCGCCCGCCAGGCGGTGTCGCCCTGATACTCGCGGTCATAATAGAGAATGGCACCGTCGAATCCGCGATTGCGCCTCCGATCGTGGCGAAAGCCGCCGCCGAAGCCGGAATGAGCTGATGTGGAAGGCATACCGACAAATTCGAAGCCTTCGGCCGTGGCGGGGCTGGCCGGAACGGCAATTCCGGCGATCGTCACTGCGACGCTAATCAAAAGAGCGCGCATGTCGCTCCTCCTTCAGCTTCCCCCTCCGGATGCGAGTGAAATGCGTCCGGATATCACTTGTTCCTAGTCCCTCGCATTGTCCCAAATCATATGGATGATCCTCCACCCGATGTCCGGGTGCCGGAACAGCTGGATCGAATTGATGCCGCGGCGCTCCGGGGTTTCGTCGCCTGGAGACATTCGTGCCTCATAGGCGCTCCACACATGGGCGATATTGCCGAACAGGTCGATGCGGCGGCTGGTCTCGACCTCGTAGAAGGCGTTCGCGGCAAAGAAGGGCGCGACGTTGGCGGCATAGTCGTCGAGGCCCATCGCCAGCATCGCCGGCCGCCCCCGTTCGTCAACAAAGGTTCGCACCTGCCGCGCCTCGGCAAGAAAGCAGTTGGCCTGGCGGCTCCAGTCCCTCGGCCCTGCGGGTCCCGAGATCATGTCGTACATCTCGTCGATCACGGCGCCGATTGCCTGTTCGTCGGTCATGTTTTCTCCCTGAGTAAGCATGTCATTTCATGCTATGGCTGGCCGGCAGCGGGAAGGGGGTCCCATGCCATACCGCAACGCGCCTTATTACATCCTCTTTTGCATCGCGGTGATCGCCGCCGGATTCTGGCCCAGCTACTTCGCCAAATGGAGCAGCGTTCCCTGGCAGTTTCATGCTCATGGCATCGCCGCCAGCATCTGGGTGACCATGGTCTTCGCCCAAAGCTGGACCGCCCATCACAAACAATTCCCGCTCCACCGCGCCGTCGGTAAGTCGAGCCTGTTCCTGTTCCCCTTCCTGATCGGCGGCCTCAGCGCGATCATCGATTTGACCGCCAAGGGATATGTCGCCGCCAATGACCCGGTGCGGATGATGTTCGGCGGCCAGTTCCTGATCGGCATGACGCTCGCCATCGCCGCCTATGTCACCGTCTATTACCGCGCACTCAAATTTCGGCGGAAGGTGTGGATCCACTCCGGTTACATGCTGACGACGCCGCTGATCCTGTTCGAATCTCCATTCAGCCGGCTGCTCGGCATGTATGTGCCAGGCTTCATCATCCGCGGGCCGGACGATCTGCACCTGATCATGCCGTCGATCATCTGGTCGATGGCGCTGTCGCTCGCGTTCATCGCAGCGATCTGGTTCAACTATCGGGAGAGGGCGACGCCCTTCCTGGTCGCCGGCGGCTTCATCGTCGCACAGATGCTGACCATGGGCCTGTTGTCGGACAATGCGATGCTGGAGGCGCTGCTGACCATGCTCGGCAACGTTCCGAGCGCGGCCGTGGTAATGACCGGCTTTGCCATTGGTGCGCTGACCAGCTGGGCCGGGTGGAATGCAGGCAAGCGCCCGGCAGTGCCGGTTGCCGCGGTACAGGCCGCGTAAATGGCCGCGCTGACCGACGACCATCAGCTGGCCGCGCTCGGCGCCAGGCGGATCAGCACAGACACCGATCCCGACGAGCTGGTGCTGCCCGAGGAGTCGGGGCGGCGGCTCGGCTGGATTGCCGGCTGGCTGAGCCAGCCCCCGTTCGTCTTTCGCGAGTGGGGCCTCAGCCGCTACGTCGACGGCGGCCTTCGGGCGCTGTTCCGCGGGCCGCCCGGCACGGGCAAGACCATGGCCGCCGTAGCCTTAGGGCGGTCGACCGAGCGGCCCCTGCTCCGCATCGATCTTGGCGCGGTCACATCCAGCACCGTCGGCGACACGGAGAAGCAGGTTCAGCGGCTGTTCGCGGCGGCGCATGAGGAAGGCGCGATCCTGCTGTTCGACGAGGCAGACGACATTGGCCATCTGCTGCGGCGGATCGAGCCGTTCGAAGGGCTGGCCATCATCGCCGCCGATTCGGCTGCGAACATCGAAGAGGACGCCCTCAGCCGCATCGATGTCATGGTTGATTTCCCGCGGCCGGACGAAACTGCGCGGGAAGCACTGTGGCGGAAACTGCTTGCCGCGGTAAAGCTGCCGCAAGCCGACGGCCTGAACATCGGCCTCCTTGCCAAGCATGAGCTATCCGGCGCCGAGATCCTCCGCTGCATCCGGGTCGCCTCATCGCTCGCAGCAACTGACGACAAGCCGCTCGACATGGATTTGCTGCAATCCGCAGCTGCCGAGCGGCTCGCGATGCGCGGCGAATGTTCACAATGTTCACAATCGCCATGAACTTTTTCGGCTGGCACTTTTGCGCATTCGCACGCGAAGTCGACTAGTCGGCGATCTCAAAGAGCGGGGCGACGCATGGCAAGTGATTGGCGTGTAGGACAGCGCTTTCTTTGCACGCCTATCGCGGCAGAGTGGTGCTGATCGGGACTCGCTTAATCGTTGCGCTGATGGAAGGATGGTAACCGGCTGGTTACCATGCCCGTGTTACACCGGCGGGCGTGAGCAGGCATTGGAACCCCGAAGGCGAGCTGGCGCGCTGGACAGGCGCGGACGAGCCTCTGCGGCCGGCAAGGCCGTCATGGCCGAAGGGAGCCACGGCCGGACTGCTGCTGGTCGCGTCATGCTGTCTCGCGCTCGGCGCGGTTCTCTATCAGTTCGCCGGTCCCCGCGACGTGGTCGAGGAGGATGTCGCCCGGCGGTGATGAACCGCCAGGCATGATCCCTACCAGAGCAGGCGGCTGGGCCGGTGCCGCTGGCGGTTGACGGCGCCATGAATCAGGTGAGACTTGAATTTGCGGAACATGTGCGCGGCGCCATCGACGCTCATGCACACCAGGCGCGTTCCTCCGGAGGGCAGTCGCTCGATGGCGGAGATGCCGACCTTTTCGGCCAGGCAGCGGCTGATCACTTCGCCCTCATCGAGCGTGACGAACATCTCGCGGCTCATCGCTTTCCCTCCCGCTTGGCGGCGGCAATGGCGTCGCGAAGGTTGCTGTAGCGATATTCGCCCCACAGGAAGATGTCGGCCTGAATTCGCTTTATGCCCAGGCGGGCGAGCTCCGTTTCATCGATCTGATTGTCGTTGCTGATCATGCTGAATTCGGCTCCCTTGATGTAAGCGGGAGCGCATTGGTCTCTCAGCCGCACAGGCTTACGTCAGGACGTCCGTACGATGCTGCGGCCTGTAGCACAGGGGCGGGTGAAGACCTAATGAGGAGGCACCCAGAGCTGCCGCAACAGGACATGCTGGGGGCATGCCAGCGTGCGGCTGCTCGACCGACGTCACGAATTTACTTCGTGGCGGCAATCCTGTGACGCGAAGGCGCGAAATCCCGAACAAGAAGCGAGGGGGAACCGTCACGCGCTGATTGCGCGCAGGCCATCCGGCATTCGCGCACTCTTCGACATGAGCTTCCTTGAAGCTTATGCTCGGGCGCTCATGGCCCACCGCATCTACCAGACCAGCTTCGCCAGCGTGTATCCGCACTATGTGGCCAAGGCGGAGAAGAAGGGGCGCAGCAAGGTGGAGGTCGACGAGATCATCCGCTGGCTGACCGGCTATTCCGCCCAAGGGCTGGATGCGGTGCTGGAAAACCGGACCGACTTTGAGAATTTCTTTGGTGAGGCCCCCGCGCTGAACCCTGCGCGCGCCTCGATCACGGGCACCATCTGCGGCGTCAGGATCAAAGAAATCGAGGAGCCGCTGATGCGGGAGATCCGCTATCTCGACAAGCTCATCGACGAGCTGGCCAAGGGCAAGGCGATGGACAAGATCTTGCGCGGATGAGGCGAGGCGCCCCGCTGAGCCGATTGCAATCCATGTTAACAAAAATTAGACAGTGTGGCGCTCGGTCCACTTGGGGAGGTCACCTCATGTCGATTCAGAGCGGAACATCCGAGTTTCACAAAGACAAGAATGCATCGATGATCGGCGGGTCCGGGCCACGGACCTTCACGAACGCCATCAGCTTCAAAACCCCCTATGCAGAGATACCGACGGTCACCACCGCCCTCACCGGGTTTGATATCTTGAACGATTCCAATTCGCGGATTTCCGTATTCGCAAAGGACGTCACGGCAGACGGGTTTACGCTGGTGCTGCACACCTGGAATACCACCAAGATCTGGTCGGCGTCGGTCACCTGGATGGCCTATTCCTCCATGTGGTAGGGCAAGGCGATGGAGAAAATATTGCGGGAGGAGTGAGCGGCGGCCTCGGTTGTCACCGTGATCCGAACCGGCAGAGCTTGACTATCAGGTCGGAAAATGGCTCTTCTGTGCGTGCTCGGTCGCTGGGAATGGCGATGCAAATGCCGAGCATATCTCTCATCGTAGCTAGTGTGGCGCTGCTTGCAGCCGTGGGGTGCGCAATGAACTTGCAATTTGGCCGGCGACCGGCCCATTTTGCCCGCACGGGCTTTGGGATGAGCCTTGGCGTCGCGCTCATTGCGCTTGGCGCGATCGTGGTTTGATCGCGAACCGCCGCGCCTGACGGCCCTAACCGAATGCTAACCGCTTCATGTTAGTCGCCAACGCCATGGCCCGTTCTGCCCAGACCGGAAAGAAGTCCGTCAACCTGGCGTCGCCCGAGGTGCGCGTATCGCGAATCCGCCGCGATCCGCCGCCGGTGGTGAAGGAGAAGGTCGTCGACCTGGACGTGGTCGATCGGCGGGACGTGGTCATCGGCGTCCTCGCCTTCGCGCTCTCCCTCTTCGTCATCATTCTCGCGGTCGCCAGCTACTCCGGCTGGTCTCCAACCGAATATACCGTGGAGTGGAACGCCGCGGAGTGAAGGCGCGCCCGATGCCGCCCCGATTAAGTTAGGTATCCGGCAGTATTGGGCCTAAGGCGGCCCTGGGCCGACGCCGTACTTCCCGGCGCTTCCGCCGATCTGGCGACGTTTTCCCATGCGCGAGAGCTTTTCACGCTGTCGCGGCAAGAAAGGCAATCAACATGCGCAAGACCATGCTCGCCGCGCTCGGCGCGGCCACGATGCTGTTCGCTTATCCCGCAGCGGCCCAGGACTTCCCGGTGACCGGCGGAGACTATTGGACCGTCTCTGAAATCACGATCGATGACGGCCATTTCGGCGACTATGCCGACCATCTTGCCGGCCTCTATCGCAAGTCGGTCGATTTCCAGAAGTCCAAGGGCTGGATCAAGGCGTCCTACATCCTTTCGAACGTCAACAAGCGCGTGGGCGAGCCCGACCTCTACCTGGTGACCATCGCCGACCGCCCGACGACCCCCGCCGAGGACGAGCAGCGCGCCAAGGAAACCAACGCATTCCTGCAGTCGAGCGCCCGCCAGGGCGATGCGCAGAGCGGCGCACGGGCCAAGTATCGTCACCTAGGCGGCAACATGCTGCTGCAGGAGCAGGTGTACCGGAAGTAATCTGATAGAATGATGCGAGAGAGCGCCGGCCAGCCGCCGGCGCTGTTCTCCGGGTGCCTATTGGGGCACCGTGACCGTAATTCATTGGTTTTCGATAGCGTCCTCTCGGCCGCGGCCTAACTTTCCCTGATGGACCTGATCGACATCGCCGATTTGTTCTTCATGGGCCGGCGCGGGCGCCGAATTTTCCTGATGATCGCCATTTTGGCTGTCCTGGGTATCTGGGTGCTTTGGTATCTCGGTTATCGCTGAGGGCGAGTTCGTCGGCCGGATGGCGCGGGTCGAGCGGCGGTAGAAGCTCAGATGGTGGGCGATAGTGGCGGCGGCATTTGCCGTGGGTGGCGCTATTGGGTGGATGCTGATCTTCCGAGCGCCGAGCCGGAAGGTTAGGCTAAGGTTACGCCAAAATCGCGACTGGCGGGATCGCCATCAGCCGCCAAAGTTGACAAAGTTTACGCTACGTCCCGGTAAAATCTTACCCGGCAACTGGATGAAGTGGCAGCCGGCGGAGCATTCGGCGCGCGAGTATCGACGAGTAGAAAGAGCCGGACCGGCGTTGGGATGCCGAGTCGAGCGGAGGCTGGCAGGCGAAATCCAACATTGGAAGCAAATAGGATTCCGGGCGGTTGACAGAAATCTGCGACGAGAGTAGCCGCGCCGCCCCACCAACCGCCCGAGGAGGCACGACATGTTTGTCCATTGTTTTGCCCCATGGGGCCTGAACGAAGGCCGATAAGGCCAACCAGTCCGTCGGCCTGACGCCGGCGATCTCCAATCAATCGGTTTGGCTGCGGGAGCGCTGCTCCCGCCGGGAATTTGTCATGAACTATGTGCGTTTCATCACGCCGTGGTGGCGTGTGCGCCGCCACGTCGACTGCGGTCCGTTCGGTCCGGCTTACGATGCCTGGCGCGACGAGCGGGTGCCGGAGGTGCTGCGCGTTGCGATCGGCCAGGAGATCGACTGGTTCGAGACCAACCTGCCGGTGCCGAAGCCGCGCCGCGACGCGTTCTGCGTCAGGTCGCGTAGGGTTTGGCGTGCCGACGGCATCTGCTGGTTCTTGGCCGAAGCGCGCGAGATGATCGCGCACGCCTTCGTGCTGGCATCCCTGCTCGATGAAGTCGGGGTGCCGGTGCGGAAGGTGGCGGCGGAATGCCCGGGCACGATCCTGTATCGCGACCCGTGGCAGGTCGTGGCCAAGCCGCGCCGCGACGAACGGTTGCTGTTCAATTGAGCGGCGAAATGGGCGGGCGTGCCGGGAAACCGGCGCGTCCGTCTCCAACATCAATGCTAGTGTGGCGTCGCGGTAAATTCGTTTGTCCATTATGGTGAGCGGCATGGATTATCCCATTACGCCGCAAGACTATCTCGCGCGGGCGCGCGACCGCCTTTTATCCAATGACCCGGCGAACCTATTCTACGCGGCGCTCGAACTTCGTTGCTGCGTGGAATCGAGGCAAGGTGACTATTTGGATGCGCTCGAGTATTTTCGCGGACATAAGATCAGGCCCTGGCAAGTGGGTCAGACATCTCGCAAGTTGCTCACGGTCTGGGACGATCCCAAGATCGCCAAGTTGACCTACAAATTCCCAGACAAAGAATTTGAGACGTTCTTTACGCCGGTAATGCCTGCACTTGTGCGGGCTGTTGAAAAGGAACTGGGTGCCTTACTTCACGCCCAGACAAAATTTCGGAAGGCCAGCGAAGGGTGGTGGGAATCTACGAAAAATAGGCTCATCGAGATATATCGAGAGGCGTGGGTCGCCTGCCGAGGAGAGCACATGGCTCCACCGTTATGGAATTTTCAAAGCGGCGAAACGCACCCGATGAAACTGTATACGCGAGCTGACACTGCAGATTTGGTTGTCCGAATGCTGCTGCTGGGCAAATCGCGCACAAAAGAGTTTGTACTAGGCGTGGACTATCTCGACGAGTCACCAGAAGACTGGAAATGCGACCTGTGATGCAGCGGTCAAAACGGAACATCCACTAAACCAGAGCAATGCAGATAGCGCTCCCTCGTCGCAGGGTCTGAGCGCAGTACGCCAGCAATTTCCTCCGCAATTTCTATCGCGTTGCGATTCCGGCGTGGCAGCGCCTGTTGCTTCGAAATGAATCCCGTTGGCAGTTCCCCCATCTCTAACGAAATGATTTTGACATCTTTCGCGACGGCAAACCCGACTTCCTGTTGAGTCCAATTGCTTTTGCTGAAGCCCGGAGTGTGGATCGCCAAGAATGCATCCATCACGTGCAAAGCGCGCTCAATTTGATTCTGCCAATCGAGAGTTGGTTCAATGTCTTCGTGGGCCACGAATGCGGCCACCCCATAAGGTGTAAGACATTCGCGGAGACGCGTCGCCCTATCCTTGTGTGTAGAGATGTGACTAACAAACAATCGAAAGCGGGCGGGATCACGCCACATTCGCGGTGGTGCCGTAGTTGCAGACGTTGCGACAGAGACGCGTATTCCAAGATCGTCAGCAATTTCGATGATCTTGGCTTCTGAGGCCTTTGCCAAGATCTCCCTGGAGTACGTCCACTTGCTGTTGGCCACCGTCTCGCCGGGGTGAGCGAGGCCGTGACCATCGAAATATGCATTGATGTCGGTCGTTACGAAACGAACTTGAAGTTCGCGCGCAATTGCGTTGATCAGCTCAAGTCGTTGCAGGCCGCGCATGATCGAACAGCATTATCCAAGGCCAAACGCAGCGAGAATGCTTCCGGCGACAAGACTCCCACTTGCGTTCTGAAGGACTGGCACCATGGCATTCATAGCTTGCTGTACAGCGCCCATATCTTGGGATTTTGCGGCCTCTTCCATCTGTTGCAACGGCGCGGAAATGGCCTCCTGGACCGTATCAGGTAGCCCTCCGGAGGCTTCGCGAACTTTCATGACCAGTATGAGTGCCTCTTCAGAGGAAAGTCCGCTGGCCTCAACGGTTTGATGACTTACCTTGGCGTTGTTGCCGACTGATCCTAATACACCGATGTTGCTGCTGATTATGTTGGTCACACTCTGCGCTTTCTCGATTTCCTTGCTGCTGAAGGTCAGACCCTCGCCCAAAATCCCTTTCGCCTCGAGCTGCATTGCCCAGTCCAACACGGCATTTTTTACTCCCTCGACCGCTCCGACGAGGATCGTCTTGGAAACATGTAATCCACAATTGAATTCTATGTTCAGCGTCTTGTGTAGAAATTCGTTGATCGGCGGAAGGAAACCGAAAATTACGAAACCGCCTTCTTCACCCGCCAAATGCTCTATCTCAGCAATCGCCTGCGGCAAAAACGCTTTGGAAACCGTGGCTCGGGCTTCGGAATCGGTGAGAACGATATCCAACCATCCGTGAAACGGATTGAAGAACTTCGGGAAGCCCGCGCCTATTCGATATGAAGGCAAATCATTCAGGGCGCCGTTGTAGCCATTTAACTCTGACTCGAGCCAATCCTGTGTCTCGGCTAGCTTCAGCTTAGAGGCAACCAATTTTGCCTTTCGCAAGAGCGTCGATATTGGGACGGACTGGTCAAGGCAGTCGGCTTGCAGTTGAATTACGATTGGGTCAGCCAAACTCCTACTCCGCAGCAACTCCAGCCCTCGCGAACATATCCTCCCCGTCACCCTCGCCGCTCGGAGCATCGTTCGCGGCTTTCGCTTTTTGCCGGCGGTCGAAATTGTCCCACACGTCGTTCCACGTGCCCCGCGTCGCGGCCTTTGAATATTCGGTCGCGCGGGTTTCGAAGAAGTTGGCGTGCTCGACGCCGTTGAGCATCGGGGCGAGCCAGGGGAGGGGGTGCTCGTCGACCATGTAGATCGGCTTGAAGCCCAGCTGCCCCAGCCGCCAGTCGGCGATGTAGCGGATGTACTTCTTGATCTCCTTGGCGGTCATGCCCTCGACGGGGCCGAACTCGAACGCCAGGTCGACGAACGCATCTTCCAGCCGCACCGTCTTCTGGCAGCAGTCGATGATGTCGTCCTTGACCGCCTGGGTCAGGCAATCCCGCTCCTTCACGAAGGCGTGGAACAGCTTGATGATGCCTTCGCAGTGGAGGCTCTCGTCGCGCACCGACCAGCTGACGATCTGGCCCATGCCCTTCATCTTGTTGAAGCGCGGGAAGTTCATCAGCATGGCGAAGCTGGCGAACAGCTGCAGCCCTTCGGTGAAGCCGCCGAACATGGCCAAGGTGCGGGCGATGTCGGCGTCGGTATCGACCCCGAAGGTAGCGAGATAGTCGTGCTTGTCCTTCATCTCCTTATACTGGAGGAAGGCCGAATATTCGCTTTCCGGCATGCCGATGGTGTCGAGCAAATGGCTGTACGCCGCGATGTGCACCGTCTCCATGTTGGAGAAGGCGGTCAGCATCATCTTGACCTCGGTCGGCTTGAACACCCGGCCGTACTTGTCGTGGTAGCAGTCCTGCACCTCGACATCGGCCTGGGTGAAGAAGCGGAAGATCTGGGTCAGCAGGTTGCGTTCGCCGTCCGTCAGCTTCTGCGCCCAGTCGCGGCAATCCTCGCCCAGCGGCACTTCCTCGGGCATCCAGTGGATCTGCTGCTGGCGCTTCCAATATTCGAACGCCCAGGGGTATTCGAACGGCTTGTAGGTCTTTGATGCTTGCAACAAGGGCATCTTACTTACTCCCAAGGAATTTTGGTTCGCGCAGAGGCGCAGAGGCGCAGAGGCGATCGAGCCAGCGAAAACCTCTCTGCGTTCTCCGCGTCTCTGCGCGAGAAATATTTCTCCGCTTCGTGGAGCGAAGGCGCGCCATCAGTTGTGCCTCCGCTTCGAACTGCGGGCGCCGACACCCAAAAAGACGATGCCGATGAAATAGCCGAAGTCGTACCAGCCGCCGTTGTTGGGCACGGCATAGACCGCGATGTCGTCCGTAAAGAGCGAGACGATCCAGGCGACCGGGAAGATGAAGCCGTGCCACACGCCCTCGAGGAAGCCGGGCGCGGCCGGGTTGACCGCGCCAGACCCCTGCTTGGCGATGCAGGCGGCCAGGGTCAGGGCGATGACGGCGATGACGAAGATGCGCGTGCGGGTCATTGCGGTTGCTCCGCGGTGGCGAATACGATGGCGAAGGCGGTGATGAACAGGCCGAACGCAGTGACCATCATCCCGGCAATCAGCATCGCCACGCCCTTGGGGTGGTCGCGCTTGTGGCGTTTGAGCGCCACGGCCAGCATGACGAGGCCGCCGATCAGCGCGGCGAGGCCGACGCCGAGGTTGAGGAGATTGGCAGCGCTCATTGCTGTACCGTCTGCTCGGTGGCGCGATCGATTTCGCCCTGCGACGGGCGATAGAGATGCAGGCCGAGCCCGTGAATGGCGAGGATTGCGCCGATCACCAGCATGAGCACCGCGCCCTGACTGCCATGCTGCGCGTCCTCGCGCTTGCTCCTGACCTGCAGCCAAACGCCGCCGCCGATCAGAGCCACGGCGACGGCGACCTCGATCATCTCGGTGGTGGTCATCTCAATATCGCCCCGTCAGGACCAGCATCAGCGCCAGCAGGGCGCCGGTCACGAACAGCAGCCAGCCGTAGATTTTGAGGAAGCGCCGATAACGCGGGCTGCGCACCCAGCGCAGCTGGATCAGCAGCCATTGGCGCAAGCGGCGGATGATGCGGTCGGGCCACAGGATTCCGCCCAGCCCAAGCGCGGCCCCGATCAGCGCCAGCGCCCACTTCAACCCGTCCGGAATGGCGAGGACCCAATCGGCGAGCGCGTTCATGGGCGGTCCCTATCGGCAAGTTATGCCTCGACGGGCGATGATCCGGGGGATCATTGGCATGCAAGGCACTCGTCATAATCGGTCGACGGGCCGACCTGGATCTCGCGCAGCTCGGAGGT
>Ga0209382_10004348_pt1 | contig 18979 bp, 13 predicted proteins | sample SoiMetdeltSBSDD5_FD_187599 | JGI IMG/M metagenome (GOLD analysis project Ga0209382, IMG submission 187599) | Bulk soil microbial communities from a Populus tree surrounding site in Tennessee, USA - Soil MetaG P. deltoides SBSDD5 (SPAdes) (version 2) | ecosystem: Environmental > Terrestrial >...
AGAGCGCGCGGAAAAAGGTCGACTTGCCCGCGCCCGAAGGCCCGGTCACGAGCACGTTCTCGCCGGGCTTGAGCTCGAGCGCGGTCGGCGCTAGCAGCGGTTCGCCGCGCGGCAGCGCAATGGCCAGGTCCTCGAGCACGAGCGAGGGCGCCGATCCCTCGACGCGATCGCCATCGAGCCGGTCGGCCTCTACACGCACGCGCTCCAGCGAATTCACGAATCCGATCAGGCGGTCGACCGTCGCCTTCCATTGCGCGAACGCGGTGTAGGCGTTGATGAACCAGGAAAGCGAGCCCTGCACCTGGCCGAACGCCGACGCGGTCTGGAAGATCGCGCCGAGCGGAATCTGTCCGGAGAAAAATCGCGGCGAGACGACGATGTAGGGAAAGATGATCGCGAGCTGGTGGTAGAACGAGGTGAACCAGCCAAGCTGCTTTCGCTTGTACATGATCTGCCACCAGTTCGTGATCACCGCGGCAAAGCGGCCGCGCAGCCCGCCGAGCTCCTCGGCCTCGCCGCGATAGAGCGCAATGCCTTCGCTGTTCTCGCGCAGCCGCACGAGCGAAAAGCGGAAATCAGCCTCGACGCGCTGCTGGTTGAAATCGAGCCCGATCAGCCTGCGGCCGATGAAGTGGGTGAGGAACGTGCCGGCGATCGCGTAGACCAGCGCCACCCAAACGAGATATCCGGGAATATCCATGCCGAAGACCTGCAGCGAGCCCGACAACGTCCACAGGATCACCACGAAGGAAACCAGAGTGACCACGGCGGACAGGAGGCCCAGGGCGAGGTCGCTCGTGTACTCGACGAAGATGCGCAGGTCCTCGGCGATGCGCTGGTCCGGATTGTCGGTGCCGCGATCGAGAAGCTGCATTCGGTAATGCGCCTGATCCTTCATCCAATCGGCGAGAAAATGGTTCGTGAGCCAGGTGCGCCACTCGATCTGCAGCATCTGCAGGAAATACAGGCGATACACCGCGGTGATGATCCAGACGAGCGCGAGCAGCGCGAACATGCCGAGCTGTCGGAAGAATTCGGCTTCGTCGCGGTTCTCGAAGGTGTTGTAGAACTCGCGGTTCCAGTAGTTGAACTGCACTTCGAGCCAGACCATCAGCAGCGCGAGCCCGACCACCGTGCCGAGCAGCGTGAGCGCCTTGACGCGCTCGCCCGACACCCAGTACGGCTTCGTGAGGGCCCAGAAAGCCCTTAGAAATCCTGTGTTTTGCATGCGGTCCTCAGGGGGGATGCAAATCAGTTTACAGAACGGGGAGCGCGGGTTAACAATCGGGCAATGTCTTCGGGCCGGGTTTTCCGCTTCGCCCCCACGCCGGATCGCAAGTCCAACCACCTGTTCGTCTTCCTGCACGGCTGCGGCGCGACCGCGCAGTCGATGATTCCGATCGCTTTCAAATTCCAGGCGCGTTTCCCGAGCGCCGCGCTCGTCGTGCCGAGCGGCTTCGATCCGGACGCGCGCGGCGGCGCGGCGCAGGACTGGTATCCGACGCGCGGGCTTCACTGCGACAACCATCGCCAGCGCGTCGCGGCCGTGCTTCCTGACTTCGAGGATCTGGTGCGCCGCGAGCAGACCAACTTCGGCGTGACGGCGAGCCGCACCGTCCTGATCGGTTTTTCGCAGGGCGGCACGCTCGCGCTCGAGGCGGTGAAGTCGCCCGGCCTCGCCGGCGCAGTGGTCGCGTTCTCCTCGCGCTTCGCGCAGAACCCGGGGCCGGGCACGCGCATCGCTTCGCGCATTCACCTCGTGCATGGCGAATACGACTCGGTAGTGTCACGCGTCTACGCCGAGCGCGCGGCGCGCGTGCTGACCGGCCTGCACGTCCCCGTTACGCTCGACATTGTCGAGGACCTCGGCCACGCGCTTTCGCACCGCGCGATCAGCCTAGGCTCGCTGCGCCTCCTGCAAGGAATCTACGAAGGGCGCCGCCAGACTTTGCACTAAGCGGCTGCATTGAAGGAAGGCATCGTCCTCTTCGCGCATGGGTCGCGCGATCCGCAATGGGCGCAGCCATTCGAGCAGATCCGCGCGCGCCTGCACCGCGCCGGGTTCGAAGTGCGCGTCGCCTATCTTGAAAGCATGCGACCGAATCTGGGCGAAGCCATCGCCGCGCTCTCCGCGGCAGGAGCGCGCGAGATCCGGATCGTCCCCGCGTTCCTCGGCGCCGGCGGGCACGTGAGGGAAGACCTGCCGCGCCTCGTCGCCGATGCGGCCAGGGCACATCCACAGCTCAAGCTCAGCTTGGAAAAGCCGATCGGCGAGCAGCCGGCCGTGATCGATGCGATCGCGCGCGCGATTTCAGGACGTTAAGAATCAGTCGACGCGCGCGCCCACGTCCTTCGCGACTCTCGACCACTTGTCGATCTCGCTGCGGATGAATGCCGCGAAAGCCTCCGGCGTGCCCGTGATCGGATCGAGGCCGCCATCGAGCAGCCTCTGGTGGACCTCCGGAAAAGCCATAGCTTTGGCGAACGCCGCGTTCAGCTGCGTGACGATGTCGGCGGGCAGGTTCGCCGGGCCGGCGATGCCTTGCCACGCGCGCGCCTCGAAACCCGGGAAGCCGGATTCGGCGATCGTGGGGATGTCGGGATAGGACGCCGAGCGCTCGAGGGTGCCGACGGCAAGCGCGCGCAGCTTGCCCGCTTTCACATGCGGCATCAGGTTCGCCTGGTCGGCGATCACGATGTGAATCTGCCCGCCGAGCAAGTCCGCGACCATCGGCCCGCCACCCTTGAACGGCACGTGCAGCATGTCGATGCCGGCGCGCTGCTTGAGAAGCTCGGTGGCGAGATGCGGCGCGCTGCCGCTGCCCGCCGAACCGTAGCTCAGCTTGCCGGGATTCGCCTTCGCGTAATCAATGAGCTCCTTCACGCTGCGCGCGGGCACCGACGGATGGACCGCCATCACATAGTTCACCGCCACGGTGCGGATGATCGGCGTGAGGTCTTTGCGCGGGTCGTAGGTCATCTTGCTGTAGAGACCGACGTTCATCGCGAGCGAGGCGATGTTGCCGACGAGGAGCGTGTAGCCGTCCGGGGCCGCCTTGACGACGAGATCGGCGCCCACCATGCCGCCCGCGCCGCTGCGGTTCTCGATGAGGATCGGCTGGCCGAGCGTTTCCTGCAGCCGGGTTTGCACCGCGCGCGCGTAGTAATCGACCGCCCCGCCGGGCGGGAACGGCACGATCAGGCGCACCGGCTTCGAAGGAAAAGGCTGCGCAAAGGCGCTCAGCGAAACGCACAGGAGGATTGCGAGGACGCTCTTCATGCACTCAGGCTAGCATGCAGCCATGGCGCTCACCATCACCAAGGTCGAATGCTGGGTGCATCGTGCGCCGATCAAGACGCCGCTCGCGAACGCCTTCGCAGCGATGACCGACCGTCCGGCGACGTGGCTGCGCATTTCGGCGAGCGATGGCGCGTGGGGCTGGGGCGAAGTGTTCAGCAACTTCCCGACCGTCGGCGCCGAGCATCGCGCGCGGCTCGTGGAGAGCATCTTCGCGCCTCTTCTGGAGAGCTCGCTGCTCGAAGCGCCGGCCGAGATGCGTCGAGCGCTCGAAGCACGCACGCGCATCATGGCGATCCAGTGCGGCGAGCCCGGCCCGTTCGCGCAGATCATCGGCGCGATCGACCAGGCGCTGTGGGACATGAGCGCGCGCCGCGCCGGGCAGCCGTTATGGAAGCATCTCGGCGGCACGAATCCGCGCGTGCGCGTTTATGCGAGCGGCCTCGGACCCGACGACGTGGTGAAGACCGCCGCCGCCAAGCGCGCCGAGGGGTTCCGCGCTTTCAAGCTCAAGGTCGGCTTCGCCGGCGCGCGCAATCGCGACAACCTTGCCGCGCTTCGCGAAGCGATGGGCAACGACGCCACGATCATGGTGGACGCAAACCAGGCATGGTCGCCCGCGGCAGCGCCCGCGCGCATCGAGGAGCTCCTGCCCTACGCGCCGCACTGGATCGAGGAACCGATCGCCGCCGATGAAACGCTCGACACCTGGAAGCGACTTTTGGCCGACACGGGCGCTCCGCTCGCGGCCGGCGAAAACATCCGTGGCGAGGCCGATTTCGCCGCCGCGATCAACGCGGGATTTCTGCGCTTCGTGCAACCCGACGTCGGCAAATGGGGCGGGATCACCGGCTGCGGCGCGGTGGCGCGCCGGGCTGTGGCGCGCGGCATCGCGTTCTGCCCGCATTGGCTCGCCGGCGGCGTTGGCCTCGCCGCATCGATGCATCTTCTGGCGGCGGTCGGCGGTGAGGGCTTCGCCGAGGTCGACTCCAACCCGAATCCGCTGCGCGAGGAAGTCTTTCCGATGGATTTCGCCGACGGAAGCGTCACGCTTTCCGACGCGCCCGGCATCGGCGTCGAGCCGGACTTGGCGCGCCTGCGACGCTACGTGGCGAGGTCGGGAAGCTCCTTGAAGTAGTCGAGCGCGTCGGGGTTGGCAAGGGCCTCGGTGTGCCCGACCGGCATGCCGTGCACTACCGCCTTCACCGCGAGTTCGACCACCTTGCCGTTCTTCGTACGCGGGATGTCGGGCACTTGGACGATGCGCGCCGGGACGTGGCGCGGGCTCGCATGGCGGCGAATCTCGAAGCGGATGCGGTCCTCGAGCGGCTGGTCCAGCGTGTAGCCCGCGCGCAGCTTGACGAACAGCACTACGCGCGTATCGGTCGGATTGTCCGGCGGCCACAGCTGGCCGATGGCGACCGATTCCTCGACCTCGTCGATGCGCTCGACCACGCTGTAGATCTCGGCCGTGCCGATGCGCACGCCGCCCGGGTTGAGCGTCGCATCGGAGCGGCCGTAGACAATCATCGTGCCGCGCTCGGTGAGCTCGCACCAGTCGCCGTGCGTCCAGACGTCCGGATACCTCGAGAAGTAAGCGGCGCGATAGCGCTCGTCGCCGCGATCGTTCCAGAAGCCGAGCGGCATCGATGGGAAAGGCTTGGTGCAGACGAGCTCCCCCTTCTCGCCGACCACAGCGTTCCCGTCCTCGTCGAAAACTTCGACCGCCATGCCGAGCGAACGGCACTGCAGCTCGCCCCGGTAGACCGGCAGCACCGGGCTCGCATCGACGAAGGCTCCGATGATGTCGGTCCCGCCCGAGATCGACGACAGGCAGACGTCATGCTTGATCGATGCGTAGACGTAGTCAAAGCTCTCCGGGGCGAGCGGCGACCCGGTCGAGATCATCATGCGCAAGGCGCTAAGGTCATGGGTATCGCGCGGGCGCAGGCCGCGCTTGTTGAGCGCGTCGAGAAACTTTGCGGAGGTGCCGAAATGGGTGAAGCGCTCCTTTTCCGCGTAGTCAAAAAGGATCTTCGCGTTTCGCACGAACGGCGAGCCTTCGTAAAGCATGAGCGCCGCCTCGGTGCACAAACCCGCAAAAAGCACGTTCCAGACCACCCAGTTGGTCGTGCAGAAATAGAAGAAGCGGTCGCCGGCTCGCACGTCGAAGTGCAGCTTGTGCGTCTTGAGGTTCTGCAGGAGCGTGCCGCCCGCACCGTGCACGATGCACTTCGGCTTGCCGGTGGTGCCGGAAGTGAAGAGCACGAACACCGGATGGTTGAAGGGCAGCTGCGCGTAGGCGATGTCGCCAGGCTGGTAACGGCGCAGCCATTCGTCCAGGCGCACCGCCTTTGGCACGTCGGAGACGTCGACCTCGGGGTCGAGATAGGGCACCACCACGATTCTGCGCAGCGTGGGAAGGCGCTCGGCGATCGCGCGCACGCGCTCGAGCGAATCGTGCTCCTCTGCGTTGTATCGGTAGCCGTCGGCGCAGAAAAGTACCTTAGGCTCGATCTGACTGAAGCGCTCGACCACGCCGTCCACGCCAAAGTCGGGCGAGCACGAAGACCAGACGATGCCCTGCGAGAGCGCGGCGAGCGCAAGCATGCCGGTCTCGGGCAGGTTCGGTATGAACGCCGCGGCGCGGTCCCCCGCGCGCAGCCCGAGCGCCTGCAGCGCCTGGGCGGCGCGCGACACTTCGCTCGTCAGCTCCGAATAGCTCAGCCGCCGCCGCGAGCCCGCTTCGTCCCAGAACACGAAAGCGTCGCCGCGGTCGCCACGCCGCAGCAGGTTCTCGGCTAGGTTGAGGCGCGCCTCGGGGAACCAGCGCGCGCCCGGCATCTTGTCGCCGTCGACGAGCACCCTGCCGCCCTTTCGCGACGCGATCACCCCGCACCAGTCCCAGAACTCGCTCCAGAACACTTCCGCGTTCTCGACCGTCCAGCGATGGAACTCGGGATAGCTGTTCAGCTCGAGGCGATGTTTGCGGATCACCTGGCGCGCGAATTGCGTGACCTGCGCTTCTTCGATGGCGCGCTCGCTGGGCTGCCAGAGGATCGGCGGGACGGGCATAGTAGGATTTGTCGCGGATTATATTCAGATGCGTGAAGCGATCCGGCGTAACCACCGCATCGGCGAAGCGGATGCGATCGCGCGGCTGCTTTCTCTTCAGCCCGACGCTACAACCTCGCGCACCATCGGTGCTGCGGCGCTGCGCCTCGCCGAGCGCGTGCGCGCCTCGCCGCCCGGCGCGCTCTCGGCCGAATCGTTCCTGCGCAGCTACGGACTCACCACGCCCGAGGGCGTCGCGCTCATGTGCGTGGCCGAGGCGCTGCTGCGCATTCCGGACGCGCGCACGCAGGACGCGCTGATCCGCGACAAGCTCGCCGCGCGCAACTGGAGCGCTGCGAGCGCGGCCGACTGGGCGCTCATGCTCACCGGTACGCTCGCGCGCTGGCACGACGAGACCGCTTCGACGTTGAAACAGCTGATCGCGCGGCTCGGCGAACCGGTCGTTCGCGGCGCGGTGCGCCAGGCGATGCGCATTCTGGCGGGACAGTTCGTGCTCGCCGAGACCATCGACGAAGCCGTCAAGCGTGCGGGCGAGCGCCGCCCCTACCGTTTCTCTTTCGACATGCTGGGCGAGGCTGCCCGCACGGCCGAAGACGCCACCAACTACATGACGGCGTACACACGGGCGATCGGCGCCGTGCGCGCGCCCGATGGGATCTCGATCAAGCTTTCGGCGCTGCACCCGCGCTTCGAAGAAGCGAAGCGCGCGCGCGTATTCGCCGAGCTGCTGCCGCGGCTGCGGGAGCTCGCCGCGCTGGCGTCCGCTCAGGGCGTCGGCATGACGCTGGACGCAGAAGAATCCGAGCGCCTCGAGCTCACGCTCGACCTCTTCGACGCACTTACGCGCGACTTCGCGCTCGGTCTCGCGGTGCAGGCCTACCAGAAGCGCGCGCTCGCGGTGTGCGAATGGCTCGGATCGCTGCGGCGGAAAATCGGCGTGCGCCTCGTGAAAGGCGCCTACTGGGACGGCGAGATCAAGCGCGCGCAGCAACTCGGCATGCCGGACTACCCGGTGTTCACGCGAAAGAGCGCGACCGACGTCTCATACGTGGCGTGCGCACGGGTTCTCCTCGGCGCTGCCGGTTTCATCTCTCCGGCGTTCGCCACCCACAACTGCAGAACTGTAGCGACGATTCTCGAGCTCGGCGGCGAGTGCGAATTCCAGAAGCTCTTCGGCATGGGGGATGCGCTCTACGATGCAGTGCTTGCCGAACACAACGTCGCTTGCCGCGTGTATGCGCCGGTCGGCGGCTTCACCGACCTCCTTCCCTATCTGGTCCGCAGGTTGCTCGAGAACGGCGCCAACACGTCCTTCGTGCACCAGATCGCCGATCCTGCCGTACCGGTGGAAACCCTGGTCGCCGATCCGGTCGCCGCGCTGCCGTATCCGTATGCACCTGACCCGCGCATCCCGCTGCCGCGCGACCTCTACCCGGATCGCAAGAACTCGCTCGGCCTGGATCTCTCGCGCCAGGATGTGCTCGAGGAGCTTGAGGCGCGCATCCGGACCGACCGCGCTGGTGAGCCGCTCGCCGCGGTGGAAGATACGACGCCGCAGGAGCTTGATTTCAGCCTGGCCCGGGCCGCGGACGCATTCGAGGCCTGGTCGCGCGCGCCGGTCACGGAGCGCGCGGCGCGCCTCGAGCGCGCCGCCGATCTTCTGGAAGAGCGCATGGTGGAACTTGTCTCGCTCATCGTGCGCGAAGGCGGGCGGACCTATGGCGATGCGGTCGCGGAGGTGCGCGAGGCGGCGGACTTCTGCCGCTACTACGCCGTGCAGGCGCGGTCGCAGTTCGGCGCTCCGGTTCTCCTCGACGGTCCGGCGGGCGAGCGCAACGAGCTTCGTTTGCACGGCCGCGGCGTCGTCGCCTGCATCAGCCCATGGAATTTCCCGCTCGCTATATTCACCGGGCAGGTTGCCGCCGCCCTGGCGGCCGGCAACACCGTGCTCGCGAAACCGGCCGAGCAGACGCCGCGCGTCGCCTTTCGCGCGCTCGAGCTCCTTTATGCGGCCGGTATCCCCGCCGACGCCGCCTGCGGGGTAGTCGGGCCGGGCGAGACCATCGGCGCCGCGCTCGTCGCCGACTCGCGCACCGCGGGCGTTGCCTTCACCGGGTCGGTGGACACCGCGAAGCGGATCAACGAGGCGCTCGCGCGGCGCGACGGTCCCATCGTTCCGCTCATCGCCGAAACCGGCGGCGTCAACGCCATGATTGTGGACGCCTCTGCACTACCCGAGCAGGTCGTCGACGACGTCGTCATTTCGGCGTTCCAGAGCGCCGGGCAGCGCTGCTCCGCGCAGCGCATCCTTTTCATCGACGAAGGCTGCGCCGAGCGCGTCATGCGGCTTCTCGCCGGTGCGCTTGCCGAGCTCAAAGTTAGCGATCCGGCACAGCCCGACACCGACATCGGCCCGATCATCGACGCGCCCTCCAGGGTCGCCCTCCTGCGCCACGTCGAGGCGCTCCGCAAATCCGCAAGGCTGATCGGCGAAGCGAAGGCGCCGGGCGACGGAAACTACGTGGCGCCGGTCGCTTTCGAGCTGCCGCTCGAAGCGCTGCCCAAGGTCGAGGTGTTCGGCCCGATTCTCCATGTATGCACGTACCATGGTGAAGACCTCCCGAGGGTGCTCCAATGGCTGGGCGACAGCGGCTACGGCCTCACGCTTGGCATTCACAGCCGCATCCAGAGCTTCGTCGACCAGGTCGTGCGCACGGCCCGCGTCGGCAACATTTACGTAAACCGCAGCATGATCGGCGCCGTCGTCGGCGTACAGCCCTTCGGCGGCGAAGGGCTCTCCGGCACCGGCCCGAAGGCCGGCGGTCCACACTACATCCTGCGGTTCGCCACCGAAAGAACGCTCACGGTAAATACGGCCGCGGTGGGCGGCGTAACCGAGCTTCTCAATCCACCCGCGCGCCTGACGCCTTGACGACGCTCGCCCACTTGGCGATCTCGCTCTTTACGAACTGAGCGAATTGCTCGGGCGAATTCGGCGCAAAGCGCGCGCCTTCGACCGGCAGGCGCGCCTGGATTTCCGCGAGCTGCATGATGCGCAACACCTCGGCGTTCCAGCGCTGCACGATCGGCGCCGGCGTGCCGGCGGGCGCGAAAAGCCCGATCCAGTTGTTCACTTCGAAACCTGGCAGCGTCTCGGCGACCGTGGGCAGCTCGGCAGCGGCGCGGGAGCGCTCGGCGCCGATGGTTGCCAGCGCGCGCAGCTTGCCCGTTTTAGCATGCGGCAGCACCGTCGGCATGGTGGCGAAAAGAAGCGACGTCTGGCCGGCGAGAAGGTCGGTGATCGCCGGCACGTTGCCCTTGTAAGGGACGTGCGTCATGTCCACTTTTGCCATCGTCTTGAATAGCTCGCCGGCAAGGTGGCTCGCGGTTCCGGTCCCGGCCGAGGCGAAGGTCAGCTTGCCGGGATTAGCGCGCGCGTAAGTGATGAATTCCGCGACGCTGTTGGCGGGCACGCTCGGATGGACGACGAGAAGCCCCTCGGCCTCTAGGACGAGCGCAACCGCGGTGAAATCCTTGACCGGGTCGTACGGCAACTTCGAAAAAAGGCTCACATTGACGGCGTGCGGCCCGATGGCGCTCATGTTCAGGGTGTAGCCGTCGGGCGGCGATTTCGCGACTGCCTCGGCGCCGATGTTGCCGCCCGCGCCGGTGCGGTTTTCGATCACGACTGGCTGCCCCCATGCCTCCTGCACCTTTGCGCCGATGATGCGCGCGTAGACGTCCGCGACCCCGCCCGCCGGGAAATTCACGATGATGCGCACCGGCTTCGATGGATACGGTTGAGCGAGCGCCGCCGCGGAAAAGAAAAGCGCCGCCAGGACAAAGTGCTTGGTTGCCTTCATCGAATCACCTGGGCCTTGAGTTTCTCGAATTCCGGCTGCGTGATCGTCCCCGCATTGCGCAGGCTCTGCAGCTCGCGCAGCGCTTGCACTACATCGCTGCCGGAGCCGTCCGCTTTGGCTTCGCGATACGCGGTGCCGGTGATACGGTAGACATTCACGAAGCACTCTCCCATCTGGCGGGGCTCGTGCAGCGCCTGCACCTGGACATGCGTCCCGCCCATGGTGAACGCATTCTTCATCAAGCTCGCGACGGCGGCGTCGCGGCTGCCGCGCTTGCCGTCATCGCCGCAGCCCTGCCCGTCCACCCCGCTCACCGGCCCGAGCTCGAAGAAACTGGCGCCCGGATGGCTCGTGCCGACGCGCACGGTCTCCGCGCCCGGCACCGGGGCTTCCGGCTTCTTGGTGGCACAGCCCGAACCAAGTGCGATGGCCGTGACGCAGACCACGATGGTTTTTCGCATGGGCCCTCCGTAGGCGTCCATATTGACGCCGAAAAACTCGAACGTCGATAGAACCAAGGGCCTAGAATCCCGCAAAGGGATGGAAGCGCGAGCGAAGCCGAGAAATCCCGACCTCAGCGAGGAATTCCGGCGCCTCTACTACGCGGAGGTCGACCCGGAGGACCTCGCTGCCCGATCCGAGCCGGATCTGAGAGGGGCCGCGGCGGCTCATCTCACCTTTGCGACAGACTTCCCCGCAGGCAAAGCGAAAATTCGCGCGTACAACCCCACGCGCGAGCGCGACGGCTGGGCAAGCAGTCACACCGTGATCGAGATCGTCAACGACGACATGCCGTTTCTCGTGGATTCGGTGGCCATGGAGATTAATCGCCAGGGGTTGACGCTGCACCTCCTGATTCATCCCGTGCTGCGTGTAGTTCGTGCCCAAACGGGCGAGATCGCTTCCCTTGCGAAGCCCGGCAGTTCGAGCGACGGGCGCCTTGAGTCTTTCATGCACATCGAAGTGGACCGCCAGACGGAAGCGGCAAAGCTCGCCGAGCTCGAGGCCGGGGTCGCCAAGGTGCTGCATGACGTGCGTGCCGCGGTGCAGGACTGGAAGCCTATGCAGGCGCGCATGCTGGACGTGATCAGCCGGCTCGAATCGGCGCGCAGCGGCGTGCCGCACGAAGAGCTCGCCGAAGGCCGTGCCTTTCTCGCGTGGCTGCTCAATCACCATTTCACCTTCCTCGGCTGCCGCGATTACGAGGTGGCGACAGTGAAAGGCGACGACGTGCTGCGCATCGTGTCCGGCTCCGGGCTCGGCATCCTGCGCGAGCGACCCGGCGAGACCTTGTCTACGAGCTTCGCCACGCTGCCCCCGGAGGCGCGCAAGCGCGCGCGGGTCAGGGAACTCCTCGTTCTGACAAAAGCGAACGCGCGCTCAACGGTGCATCGCCCCGGGCATCTGGATTACGTAGGGGTCAAGCATTTCGATGCGAACGGCGAAGTGTGCGGCGAGACCCGCTTCCTCGGGCTGTACACGCATACCGCATATGCCGAAAACCCGCGCCAGATCCCGCTCGTGCGGCGCAAGCTCGCCCAAGTCGAGGAACGGGCAGGCCTGCTGCCGGCGGGCTATAGCGGCAAAGCGCTCGCCTCGATCCTTGAAAACTATCCGCGCGACGAGCTCCTGCAGATCAGCGCCGAAGACCTCTACCGGCATGCGACAGCGACCCTGCAGCTCGGTGAACGCCAACGGCTGCGTCTCCTCACGCGCCAGGATGCGTACGGGCGCTTCGTCACCTGCCTGATCTACGTCCCGCGCGAGCGCTACAACACCGAGCTGCGCCAGCGCTTCCAGAAAATCCTGACCGAGGCGTTCAACGGCGTGTCGTCCGACTTCGACGTCGACCTGTCCTCGGCCCTGCTGGGCCGAATCGTGATGCGCATCCGCACGCGCCCCGGCGAAATGGCGCGTACGCCGGATATCAGGGCGCTCGAGCGGCGCCTCGCCGACGCCATGCGTCGCTGGGAAGACGACTTGTATGGGGCGCTCCTCGACCGCCACGGCGAAGCGCGCGCGAACGAGCTGTTCCGCATCTACGGCAGCGCCTTCCCCGCCGGATACCGGGACGAATACTCGGTCGAGGAGGCGGTCGGCGACATCGAGATGCTCGAAGCGTTCGATTCCGCGAGCGATCTCGGCATGAACCTGCATGTGCGCGCAGGCGCGAAGCCCGGCCGGCTGAACTTCAAGATTTACCGGCGCGGCACCGCGGTGCCCCTTTCCGATAGCGTGCCACTCCTCGAACGCCTCGGCGTACGCGTGCAGTACGAGCATCCCCACATCGTCGCCCCTGAAGGCCGCCCGGCAACGCGAGTCGTGGATTTCGGCCTCGTGGCACCCGCCGGGCTGAAGCTCGACGTCGCAGCCGTGCGCAGCGCCTTTCACCAGGCGTTTTCGGGCATGTTTTCCGGCACGGTCGAGGCCGACAACCTCAACCGCCTGGTGCTGAGCGCGGGCCTCGCGCCGCGGGAGGTCAGCATCCTGCGCGCGTATGCGCGTTATCTCAGGCAAGGGACTTCGACCTTCAGCCTGCCCTACGTCGAGCAGGCGCTGAGCACGCAACCGCGCATCGCCGCGCGGCTGGTCCAGCTTTTCTTTGCGCGGTTCGAGCCCCCGTCTGCGCAGGACGACAAGGAGGCCGCGCTGGTCGCGGAGATTTCCGCGGCACTCGACGAAGTGCAGAACCTCGACGAGGACCGCATCCTGCGGAGCTTCCTCGCCGTTGTGCAGGCCACGACGCGCACGAACTACTTCCTCGATAAGCCCTACCTCTCGTTCAAGCTCGATCCCAAGCGCGTGCCGGGCCTGCCGGAGCCGCGGCCGATGTACGAGATCTGGGTTTATTCGCCGCGCGTCGAGGGCGTGCATCTCCGCGGTGGGCGCGTCGCGCGGGGCGGATTGCGCTGGTCGGACCGCATGGAAGATTTCCGCGTTGAAGTGCTAGGCCTCATGAAAGCGCAGATGGTGAAGAACGTCGTGATCGTGCCAGTAGGCGCGAAGGGCGGCTTCGTCGTCAAGCGCCCGCCCGCCGAGCGTGAAGCGTTTCTGAAGGAGGGCGTCGCGTGCTATCAGACGTTCCTGCGCGGCCTCCTCGACGTCACCGACAACCGCCTCGGCTTGAACGTGGTGCCGCCGCATGGGGTCGTGCGGCACGACCGCGACGATCCATATCTCGTGGTGGCCGCCGACAAGGGGACGGCGACATTCTCGGATTACGCCAACGCCATCGCCAAGGAATACGGCTTCTGGCTCGGTGACGCGTTCGCCTCCGGCGGGTCGGCCGGCTACGACCACAAGAAGATGGCGATCACGGCGCGCGGCGCGTGGGAATCGGTCAAGCGCCACTTCCGCGAGCTCGGCCTGAACACTCAAACGCAGGACTTCAGCGTGATCGGCATCGGCGACATGTCGGGCGACGTGTTCGGCAACGGCATGCTGCTCTCGCGGCACATACGGCTGATCGCGGCATTCGACCATCGCCACATTTTTCTTGACCCTTGGCCCGACGCGGCGGGGAGCTACGCGGAGCGCAAGCGGCTCTTCGAGCTGCCACGCTCATCGTGGGCCGACTACGATGCGAAGCGGATCTCCAAGGGCGGCGGCGTCTACCCGCGCAACGCCAAATCGGTCGCGCTGACACCCGAAGCACGGAAGGCGCTCGACGTGGAGGCGGCAAACCTCACGCCGAACGAGCTGATCAGCGCCATCCTAAAGGCACCCGTGGATCTGCTCTATAACGGCGGCATCGGCACCTACGTCAAGTCGAGCCGCCAGACGCACGCTGAGGTGGGTGACCGCGCGAACGACGCGATTCGCGTGAACGGCGCGGATCTGCGCTGCAGGGTGGTCGCCGAGGGCGGCAACCTCGGCTTCACGCAGCTCGGGCGCGTGGAGTATGCGCTGAAGGGTGGATATATCAACACCGACGCCATCGACAACTCGGCGGGCGTCTCGGCCTCCGACCACGAGGTGAACATCAAGATCCTGCTCGGCGCGACCGGGCTCGACCTGGAAGAGCGCAACAAGCTCCTCGGTGAAATGACCAACGAGGTCGCGGCGCTCGTGCTGCGCGACAACTACTTCCAGAATCAGAGCCTGTCGGTATCGCGCGCGCTCGCCCCGAGCCTGCTCGATGCCCAGTATCGCTTCATCAAGCAGCTGGAGAAGGCCGGGCGCCTGAGTCGCGAGCTCGAGTCCTTACCGAACGACGAGGAGTTCGAGGAGCGTCGCGCCGCGGGACTGGGTCTCACTTCGCCCGAGCGCGCGGTGCTCCTCGCATATTCGAAGATCAGCCTGAACGAGGCGTTAGTCGAATCCGACGCACCCGACGACGCGTTCATCTCCACCGCGCTCGAGCGCTATTTTCCCGAGCCGCTGCGCGTGCGCTTCAAGAGCGCGATCGCGTCGCATCCGCTACGCCGCGAAATCATCGCCACCCACGTCACCAACAGCATGATTAATCGCGTGGGCTCGACCTTCGTGCATCGCATGCAGGAGGAGACCGGCGCGGCGGCGCCGGACGTCGTGCGCGCCTACCTCGTCACGCGCGAGGTCTTCGGCATGGTGCCATTGTGGCGCGCCATCGAGGCGCTTGACGACAAGGTGCCGAACGCCGTGCAGAGCGCACTGGTGATCGACGCCGGCCGCCTGATCGTGCGCGCGACGCTGTGGTTTCTGCGCCATCGCGAGCATCTTGCGGACCTCTCGCGTTCCATCGAGCACTTCGGCGGCGGCGCGCAGCGTATTGAAAAGCTCTTTCCCGATATCCTGCCCGCGGCGGAGCGCTCCGCCTTCGAGGCTGCTGTGGCTCGCCTGACCAAGGACGGCGCGCCGTGCGCCATCGCCACCCGCGTCGCCGGGCTGGACGCGCTCTTCAACGTCCTGGACATCGTCGAAGTCGCCGCCGAACGCAAGCGCGACATCGAATCCGTAGCGCGACTGCATTTCGAGCTTGCCGGCGAACTCGATTTTCCATGGATGCGCGCCGCGATCGGCCGCCTTCGTACCGAAACGCACTGGGCCGCGCGTGCCAAAGCGTCGCTGCGCGACGATCTCGCCGGCATGCTGCGCGGGCTGACAACCGACGCCCTCAGGAACGAGGGCAAGCGCAATGTGGTGCTGTACCAGCGCTTCCGGCAAGTCTTGGCCGACGTGCGGAGCGCCGAGACGCCCGACCTCGCGATGCTGTCGGTGGCGCTGCGCGAGCTGCGCAACCTCGTCTCACGCTAGCGCTTCTCGAACTTCTCGGCGATCGCCTCCGGAATGCGATAGTCGGGATAGCGCTTGCGGAAATCGCCGAGCTGCTTTTCCGCTTCCTCGTCCCGGCCCTGCCGCTTGAGATCGACAATTCCTTGCAGCCACTGCTCCGGAGAAGCAGCCGCCAGACCGATTGACTTCTGCTCGGCCCCGCGCTCCGAGCGCATGGCGCGCGCCTCCGGACGCGCCTGGGCGGCGCTCGGTGCGGTATCGGAACGTTGAGATTCGCGTAACCCGGCGAGCGGCTCGGCCGATTTAGGCGCCGGCGCGGCAGGTTGGGATGACGACGTCTGCGATTTCTGAAGCTCGGCCGGCGCCGACGAATCGCGCTTGGGCGCCGGTTCCGTGACTGGCGTTTGGACGGGGGCCGCTTGCTGTTCCGCAACCTCGAAATCGGGTTGCTGGCGCTCGACATGGACGGTCACCGCGACTGCCAGAACGATGATCGCGGCAGCCGCCACGGGAACGTACCAGCGCCGCCTTCCGCTGGGTGCGACAAGCGGAGCTGGACGCGAGGCGGTGGCGCGTCGCGCAGCCGCGAGGATGGCGTCGTCGACGTGGCGCGGCGGCTCCTCGCGCGCGAGCTCGCGATAGCGCGCGGACACTTTGGCGTCGTCGTCAGTCATCGTTGAGCGCTGCCTTCAGCTTCGCCATGGCGTAGCGCAGCCGGCTTTTCGCGGCCTCCTCGCCGGTTTTGGTCACCGCGGCGATCTCCGCGACCGACATGCCGGCTTCTTCGTGCAGCAGAAAGGCTTCGCGCTGCGCGGGCGGAAGGGCGTCGATCGCATGGAGAAGGCGGTGCAGCGCTTCGCGGGCTTCGGCCTGGCGCGCGGGGTTGTCCGCGGCCTGCGCCTCGGGCGCCGAGTCGAGGTCGACAAGCGTCAAGCCCTTGCGGCGCCAGTGATCCACGAGCAGATTGTGCGCGATGGTGTAAAGCCACGTGGTGAAGCGCGCCTGCGCTTCATAGCGCCCGCGCGCTTCTACGACGCGCATCCATGCCTCCTGGAAGAGCTCTTCGGCGGCCGCGCGCTGCTTGAGCGAGCGCAGGATGAAACGAAAGAGCGCGCCGCGGTGGCGGCGATAAAGCGTCTCGAATGCGCGTACGTCGCCGCCGCGATAGGCGAGCATAAGCGCTTCATCGGTGGCCTCCCCCACACCGCGAGTGTAATGTCGCTCTTCCAACTACGCTTCTTGCCGTTCATGCTAATTGAAACGGATCGGACAGCCGCGCGGGTTAAGGTGATACATTGCGCGCTCTCGATCTCGCGCGCTCGCATGAACAAGAACGGCAAGGCGTTCCCGATTCCGGTACGCACGAATTATTCCTGCTCGAAATGTCCTGCCTACTGCTGCAGCTATCCCGAGATCGAAGTGACCTCGCGCGATATCGAACGCCTGGCGAAGCACTTCGCGCTGTCCTACCGCGACGCCGAGGAGCGCTTCACCAAGTACGACGCGAAGGAGAAAGCGCGCCTGCTGCGCCACCGCCAGGACCGGGTGTTCGCGACGGTTTGCATGTTCCTCGACCAGAAAAAGCGCCGCTGCACCGTGTACGAAGCGCGCCCTGGCGTGTGCCGCGAGTATCCCGATAGCCCGCGCTGCGGCTACTACGAGTTCCTCAAGTTCGAGCGCGCCCACCAGGACGACCCGAAGTTCATCGCTTTGACTTGAGCGCTTTCTCGCGGATTGCGGAGAGCGTCGTAGCCGGCGTAATCGCGTCCGGGTCGATCCGCAATTCAATGAGCGCGGGCTTGCCGGAAGCAACCGCCCGCTCGTAGGCAGGCGCGAAGTCCGCGGTGCGTTCCACGGTCTCGCCATGCCCGCCGAAAGCGCGCGCGTAGGCTGCGAAGTCAGGATTGGATAGCGCGGTGCCGAACACCCGGCCCGGATACTCGCGCTCCTGGTGCATGCGGATCGTGCCGTAAAGACCGTTATTCACGACCACGGCGACGAAGTTCGCGCAGTACTGCACCGCGGTCGCGATCTCCTGACCATTCATCAGAAAGTCGCCGTCGCCGCAGAGCGCGAACACGGTTCGACCTGACGCAGCAAGCTTGGCCGCCACCGCCGCCGGGTAGCCGTAACCCATTGAGCCGTTCGTTGGCCCGAGCTGCGTGCGAAAGCCTTTGTAGCGGAAATGCCGGTGCAGCCAGCTCGCGAAGTTGCCCGCGCCGCCCGCGATGATGGCGTCCTCGGGCAGGTGGTCGGAAAGCCAGCGGATGATCTCGCCGTACTGCACTGCGCCCGGCATGGGCCGCGGCTCCGTCCACTCGAGGAACTCTTTGCGCGCAGTCGCCGTCGACGCACGCCATTCGGCCTTATCGAAAGAGAGACCAGAAACAGCGTCGAGGAATTGCGCCATGCCGGAGTTGATGGCGAGCGCCGGGCGGTACACGCGGCCGAGCTCCTCGGCGCCGCCGTGCACATGCACCAGCGCTTGGCGCGGCACCGGCGCGTCCACGAGCGAGTAAGCGCTCGTAGTCATCTCGCCCAGGCGCGCGCCGATCACCAGAAGAACATCGGCCTGCTTCACGCGCTCGGCGAGCTTTGGATTGATGCCGATGCCAACGTCGCCGACGTAATTCGCGCTCCGATTGTCGAAGAGATCCTGGCAGCGGAACGATGTGCCGACCGGCAGGCCGTTCGACTCGATCCATTTCTTGAGGCCGCGACACGCTTCGGCGCTCCAGCCGCCGCCGCCGACGAGGACGAACGGACGCTGCGCATCGGCGAGGAGCCGGCGAAGCCTTTCGATGTCGGCCGGCGCCGGGGCGGCGCGCACGACGTGGTGACGCGGCACGTCGGCAACCGCTGCGTCCGAGAAAAGCGTGTCCTCCGGGAGCGCAAGCACCACGGGACCGGGCCGCCCGGCAACCGCGGTGTGGAATGCACGGCTTACGTACTCCGGGATGCGCTCAACGCGGTCGATCTGCGCCACCCACTTCGCCATCTGGCCGTACATGCGCCGGTAGTCGATTTCCTGGAACGCTTCGCGCTCGACGAATTCGTTCGGCACCTGGCCGATGAACACCACCATCGGCGTCGAATCCTGGAAGCCCGTGTGTACGCCGATCGCGCCGTTCGTCGCTCCCGGGCCGCGCGTTACGAAGAGCACGCCCGGCTCGCCGGTGAGCTTGCCGTAAGCCTCAGCCATGTACGACGCACCGCCTTCCTGGCGGCAGACGATGAAACGGAGCCTATCCTGCAGGTCGTGCAGGCCGTCCAAGACGGGCAAGTAGCTTTCGCCGGGCACGCCGAAGGCAAGCTTTACGCCTTGCGCGACGAGGGCGTCGGCCAGGATCCTGCCGCCGTGCCGGGTCTTCAGGTCGGATTTCATGCGGGCACCTTGTCGAATGCACGCCGTAGTTCCACACAACACTCGGCAACCGCTGCGTTCGCCGCGTCCACCACACCGCCCATGAGGACGAAGCCGTGAATCATGTCCGGGTACTCGCGATATGTAACTTCGACACCCGCGCGC
>Ga0209382_10004350_pt1 | contig 18973 bp, 15 predicted proteins | sample SoiMetdeltSBSDD5_FD_187599 | JGI IMG/M metagenome (GOLD analysis project Ga0209382, IMG submission 187599) | Bulk soil microbial communities from a Populus tree surrounding site in Tennessee, USA - Soil MetaG P. deltoides SBSDD5 (SPAdes) (version 2) | ecosystem: Environmental > Terrestrial >...
TAACCATTCAAGGCGAGTTTAGCGGCCCCCTTGATAATGAATCGCACCAATCAAATGCAGATGCCACCGCGCTCCTCCAACACTCATCTGGAACCACTGGCCTGCAAAAAGGCGTAGCCCTGTCACATCGAGCTATCTTCGAGCAGCTTGAGGCTTACAGCGCCGCACTCAGTTTTACGCAGGATGATGTGGTTGTAAGCTGGCTGCCCCTCTATCACGATATGGGCCTGATAGCGGGCTTCTTGATGCCCTTGCTGACTGGGGCACATCTCGTCCTGATGTCCCCCTTTGATTGGGTTCGTGCGCCGCAGATGCTCCTCCATGAAATTACCAAGCACCGGGGAACGTTCTGCTGGCTGCCCAATTTTGCTTATAACTTCTGTGCTCAGAAGATACGTGACCGCGATCTCGAAGGTATCGATCTTTCCAGCATCCGCGCTTTTGTAAACTGCTCAGAACCAGTCTATGATGCCAGCCACGACCTGTTCGTGGAGCGCTTCGCTCCTTATGGAGTCGATCCGAGCAAACTCACCGTCTGCTATGCAATGGCTGAAACTGTCTTCGCGGTATCACAGACTCAAGTAGATGCGCCCGCCCGTGTCGATGAAGTAGATCGCGCCTCGCTTCGTCAGGAGAATATGGCGCGCCCCGCTTCAACCGATTTGTCTTCGGAGCGGATTGTCTCTTGTGGAACTCCAATCAGGGGAATGGACGTTAAAGTAGTAGACACCTCTCAGGCTGTGCTGCCAGATCGTCAGGTCGGTGAGATTGCCGTGCGTAGCTCATACATGCTCAATGAATACTATCATCGCACTGATGCGACCGAGGCGGCTTTCTTTGACGGGTGGTATCTCACAGGTGATCTAGGCTACTTGGCAGATGAGCATGTATTTGTCTTGGGGCGTAAGAAAGACTTATTGATCGTTGGCGGCAAGAATGTATATCCACAAGACCTCGAAGCGCTGGCAAGTACTGTCGAAGGGGTTCACCCCGGACGGGTGGCGGTGTTCGGTGTGCCGAATCCACAAGCGGGAACTGAGGATGCGGGCCTTGTAGCCGAGGTGGATACCGAAGATGAGGCCGAGCAGACTGCTGTTCGAGCCGAGTTGCGCCGCGTGATTTCGAATGGCAGCGATGTCACTCTGCGGCATATCTGGCTGGTTCCACGCGGCTGGCTGATAAAAACGAGTAGCGGCAAGGTTGCCCGCTCCGCCAATCGGGATAAGGTACTCGCGGAGTTGATGGCTCAACCCTAACCATATCATATGGGCCGCATGATGTTACAGTGATCTATCATATGCTGGGCGAGTTGATAGTACTATGGTATGAATCTGTCTCTCAAATAGGTACAGACCGAATAGATGGAATAGAGTGAGAACCCTTTTTCTATACCCTATTCGACTATGGTGATTGAATGGGCTGTCAGTGATTTAGCGGTATCAAGGTCGTAGAGTAGATCACAGTGCAGCGCATCTTACTCAGCAATTATTGGAGAAAGCCCATCTCATGGTCGAAAAATCTACACGGTCGATACTTTTACTATTAATAGGTCTGTCCCTTCTCCTTTTGGTGCTTGCAGGATGTGATTTGAGCGGGGCGGGATTAGGTGCAGCGGTAGGAGCGCCTACACCAGAAAATGTTACGGAAGCAACTCAGCAGGGACTCCCTCCCACTGAAAATACAACTGAAACACAGCCTTCTATGGAACCCCCTCCAACAGTGGAAGTAACTCCCCCTCCATTAGGGCGCATCGCTTTCGTTTCCGAAGTTGACGGGAATGACAATATCTATGTAATCAATGCTGATGGTTCTAATCAGCTTCAACTAACCAATAGTTCAGGTCAGGATCAGACGCCCGCATGGTCACCAGACGGTGCGTGGATTGCTTTTGCCTCTGATCGTGATGGAAACATGGAAATTTACGTCATGAATGCCGACGGCTCCAATCAGATGCGCCTGACCAACAACGATGCAAAGGATGGGAATCCTTCGTGGTCACCTGATGGCACGCGGATTATCTTCGAGTCATTCGTGGACGGCAATTGGGAGATTTATATGGTCGGCGCTGATGGGTCTGGTCTCACCCGGCTGACGAATGATCCCGGTGGGGATAGTCGCCCCTTGTGGTCGCCGGATGGGAGCAAGATCGCCTTTGTAAGCAATCGTGGTGGAAATTCCGATATTTTCGTTATGAGTCCCGACGGCAGCAATCAGGTTAGCTTGACCGCAGATGCCGCTCCCGATTCAGACCCGGCGTGGGCTCCAAATGGTTCCAAGATTGCTTTTACATCGTGGCGAGATGGCGACGCTGAAATCTATACCATGAATCCAGATGGCTCCAATCCGCTTCGTCTCACCAACACGACGGCGAAAGATGATCTACCGATCTGGGCTCCAAATAGCTATCAAATATTCTTCCGCTCAGATCGAGATAACAACACCGAAATCTATTCCGTAAATGCAGATGCAACTGGATTATTCCGCGTTACCGACGATCCGGGGTATGATGGAGCTATCACATGGTCGCCAGATGGCTACTATGTGGCTTTCAGCACGGATCGTGACGGCAATTTGAACATCTATCGAATGGGTGCAGACGGCAGCAATCAGACGCGGTTAACGACAGTCTCTGCTGCCGATGACTATGCAGTATGGGCTCCGCACTAGCGACTGTCCCTTGTCATTTTGACCGTTTCGGCCCGGTCGAAATTTTGACAAGTTCAGTCTTTGAACTATAGAATGGCCGATGCAAATCTTTAGAGCCTCTTGAGGGGAGCAATGATGAAACAATCTAGCACGCGTATGGTCCTCATCGTGGGGATTGTCCTAAGTCTAATTCTATTAGTGGCCTGCCAGCCGCCAGCGCCTCCAACTGAAACTGGTGGCAATGCTAATGAAAATCAGGCTGCAACCACTACAGGGACAACGACAGGCACGACGACTACCGGAACGACAACTGGCGAGACGACGGGTACAACCACTGGCAGTACGGGAAATGTCACGACAAAAGAGCCGATCTCGGTAGATATTGTTCTTGATCCGGTGCTGGCGACTGGTGATGCCTCAAACTTGATCCCACTGCTGTATACGGGTCTTGTCATGGAGGGAGGCGCACCCGGTCTTGCTGATTCGTGGACAGTTTCCGAAGATGGTCTGACCTATACGTTCCGCCTGCATCCGGGTCTTACGTTCAGCAATGGTGCACCTGTAGATGCAGATGCCGTAATTGCCAACTTTGATCGCTGGTCGAATCCTGATAGTCCGCTTCGTGGTTCTGCCACCTATGATGCATGGAAGACTGCGTTTGGTGGCTTCAAGGGTGAGAAGAATGCTGATGATACACCTGTATCATCTTACGACGGCATGGAGAAAGTGGATGCCCGTACCGTTCTCATACACCTCAACCGCCCTGTAGACAATTTGATCGACCTTCTAGCCAACCCTGCCTTCGGGATTGTTGATCCCTCTGCTCTGGGCAAGGACGCGGCCAACTATGGAACCAAAGCGGGATCGGTTGCTGGGGTAGGCCCTTATATGGTGCAGGAATGGACTGATGCACATCTCGTCCTCGCCCCCAACACGGGTTGGATCGGCACAGTGCCAACGGACACACTTGAGTATCCCTTCAAGTAAACGTTTAACAGCCAATTGCATATTGACCCCATCCGGCGCGATATAGCCGCCGGATGGGGCACAAATTAGTAAACTATACTGATTCAGACTTGCCCGCGTTAAGCGGCTTTTTCTTTACACCTAGAGCATCGTTCGCGCTCAAGGTAAACTAATGAAAGATATTTTGACCCCTTTTGCCAGTGCCGGACGACTAATGTTGAAAGACGACCTGAAGGCAGTCGAGCCGCAGAACCTGAGCGATGAAGCACTGGTGCAAGCGGCACAGCAAGGCAGCCTCGATGCATTCGATGTGCTGTACGAGCGCTATCTGCCAATGGTCTACAACCGGGTGCGTTTCACGGTTCCTGAGACAGATATTGAAGATGTTACTCAGGAGATATTCATAGGGGTAATACGATCTCTAAAAAGCTTCAAGGGGGATGCCAGATTTAGTACATGGCTCCGAACATTGGTTAATCGGCGTGTAGCAGATTATTATCGCGCCCGTAATCCAGCAGAGACAGAACTAGAGACCGATATCAGTGAGGCTGAAAGCGTGCTTAACGTAGTTCATGTAAGCTCTAATACGGCCTCAATTGACGATCAAATCGTCTTGCGGCGCGCTTTGCATGAGCTACCGGAATCTTACCAAGACATCCTGCTGCTGCGATTTGTCGAAGGGTTACAGTTCAACGAAATCGCCCAGGAACGCAGCCAATCCCTTGAAGCGACCAAATCTCTATTTAGACGAGCGGTTGCCGCTCTGCGCAAGCAAGTAGAACAACCTGATGCCTGATAACTCACAGTTTGATTCGTCCATGCTAGATGATGCACTCGCCAGTTTCACTGATCGTTTGCTTGGTGGTGAGAGTTCCGAGTCAACCACATCCGATTCAGAGTTTCGTGATTTGCAAGTGACAGCCTCACAGCTTGCGAGAGCATTAAAAGCATCACCACCCGATCCGGCGATGGCGCAGCGAATCCGGGCGAGCCTTGCTGCTGAGTGGCAGCGCACCATGCCTGTAACTAAAAAGACCTCCGCGCAGCCTAGAGCAGGTTGGTGGGATCGTATCCGGGGCATGTTCATTGATGAGAGTGATTCGCGCTGGCAGTCGAAACGCAGCCTCCAGCAAACTTATGGTTTTGCGCTTGCGGGTCTCGCTGCGATTCTGGTAATTATCCTCATATTCACCGATCTGATTCCGACAGAGACTTTGCCCGGTGCTACTCTGAGTACACCCGTGATCGTTGCTGGTGCATTGATTGTCGGTTTCGTGCTGGGTGCTGCTGCGTGGTATTTCCTCCGCCGGAAGCGCTAACCTCCTCTTTGAGATCTTAGAGCAAATTCAGCTAACTGCTTCGTAGGAGGTTTATTCCAACCGTTGTTTGTGCTGCCTGATTGCTTTACACAGGCAAGTTCAGTATCATGGGGCCATGATCATCGTAGCCCTTGCAATCGCCACAATCGTCCCTGCGGCTTTCCTCTATTTCCTGTACACGCGGGATTTTTACGGTACTGGATCATTCGGTACTGTTCTCTTGTGTTTTGCGTGGGGCATTGTCGCGTTTGCGCTCGCTTATGGGGTTAGTATTCTGTTCTATCAGGTGTTGATGAAACAACCTGGTTCAGCCGATTTTCTCAATTCGGTTGAGAAGCTCCTACGAATGAACGATTCATGGGTGCAGCTTTTCGCTCCGATTACTGAGGAAATTCTCAAAGCGCTGATACTGATTTACCTTGTCCGCCGCCCCAACTTCACTTACTTTGTCGATGGCGCGATTTACGGTTTTGCGGCAGGGATGGGTTTCGCCATCGTCGAGAACTGGTCGTACGTGCTCGGTTTTGGCGCTGGAGGGATGGGTGTTGCCATCGGGCGTGTACTCTCGACCAATCTTGTCCACGCAACTGGCAGCGCGATGGTCGGAATCGCTCTCGGATACTCTCGTTTCCAGCGCTTTCGCGGGGGCATCGCGCTGCTGCTTGGCGGCTGGCTAATCGGCATGAGTCTCCATATTGGGTTTAACAATCTTGTAACCCGCGTCAGCAGTGGACTGTTGCTGCTCTACGCGGCAGTGGTCGGTTTCACTGGAGCCGGCTTCATAGTTTGGATGATCCGTCGTGGCTTGGCTGAACAGAAACAGTGGATCGAAGACGAGCTTGCCGAAGAGGGTGAGAGAGTTGGCGTGACGGCGAGCGAAGCAGCCGTCGTGAACCGTCTTAGCGAGGTTGATAAACTTCTTGAGCCGATTGCCCGCCAGTTTGGAAGCGAGAAAGCCAAACAATGCGAACGATTTCTCTTTGTACAGGCCCGAATGGGTATTAAGAGCAAGACGCTTGACAAGCTCACCGATGAGAAAATGAAACGGGCTGTTGAAGCGGATATTCAAGAGCTTCGTGCGGAGATGGACGAAGCCCGCAGATCTGTCGGGGCGTATGTGATGTTGTACCTGCGTGGTATCTTCCCACCAGATTCTAGCGCTATCTGGGGTCGATTGGAAAACGCTATTCAAGAAAGAATCGCCGCACGCCCTACTGCTGGCGGGACAAACCTCTGGGCCACACTTGGAGATCGTGCGGCGAAGGCTGCGGCGGGCGACGCTGGAACTGCTATCGAAAATGAATCCTAATCTCCGTCCAGTGCTCTGAAGCAGGGTGCGGTCTGATTAGGAGACAGGATTAGTACAGATGGATAACACTGTAATCGGAATACTATCGCAGCTTCCCTTATTTGCTACGCTTCCCCCTGATGCGGTAGCCGCTCTCGCTGACATTATGGAGCCAGGCGAGCTATCAGATCAAGAAGTCCTTTTCTATAAAGGTGATCCAAGTGGTGCGCTTTTCTTAATTACCTCTGGCGCAGTCAAAGTTGTATTGAACGATCCCGAACAGGGAGAACAAATTCTTCGTCAGCTTGGCCCCGGCGAAGCGCTGGGCGAGATGTCACTAATCGATGAGGAGCCTCGCACTGCTACCGTTGTAGCCCTTTCCCCGGTTAAGTATCTGGTGCTGCACCATCAGGATTTCATTGATGTAGTGAGTGCTCTGCCATCTGAAACATTAGGAGTGCTCCGCGATATTGCTGCGACTATCCGCGCCCGTCAAGCTGATTTACTCCGTAACCATCCGCTCTTTGAGGGCTTACCGGATGATGTGTTACACAGTATCGCGCTTAAGCTGACAGGTGACAGCATCGATAAAGATGAGGCTCTATTCCAGAAGGGCGACCCCGGCGATTCCCTGTTTATCATTGCTAAAGGTTGGTTCAAGATCGTTACGAGGGATGCACAGGGCGGCGAGCTAGTTCTAAATCAGTGCGGCCCCGGTGAAGCGATTGGCGAGATGTCGCTGATCGATGACGAACCGCGTTCCGCAAGTGTCATTGCGATCACACAGGGCGAAGTATTGAAACTCTCTCGCGATGATTTCCTCGATGTGATGGGTCGCTATCCAACGCTGGCACAGCACATGATGCGTAAACTCAGCACCCGTATGCGTTTCTCGACGACTTATATTGAGAAGGCCATCGAGTTCGCCAAGCACATCGCGGAAGGCGATTACAACTTTGTGAAGTTGCAAATTCAATCGTCTCAATCTGCCATTGACGAAGAGGGCATTTCCGATGCAGCCCGCGCTACCGAGATGTTGACTGCGTTCTTCAAGATGGTCGAAGGCGTTCAACAGCGCGAAGAAGCCCTACAGCAGGAAGTCCGCCGCTTATCGATTCAAATTGATCACACCAAGCGGCAGGAAGAATTCGAGACGGTCACCAAGAGCGACTTTTTCATGGACTTGAAAGCGCAGGCAGCTAAGCTGCGCGAAGAGCGTGATGCAGAAGAGTGATACCAATCAATACGTGCGGGCGCACTGCGCGATGGCCGCATTGCCCTATGCCCTAAATCAGCCTGACCCTTAGCCCTTCACCTATTCTGGGAGTTCACACGAATGGGAAAGATCGTCTCAATTCACTCCTTCCGAGGGGGTACAGGAAAATCCAATACAACCGCTAATCTTGCTTCTCAAGTTGCACTGGCAGGGAAGCGTGTTGGCATTGTGGATACAGATATTGCTTCACCGGGTATTCACGTACTTTTCGGCCTTGATGAGCAGCGTATGGGACACACTCTGAACGAGTTCCTGCATGGCGAGTGTGCAATTGCGGATGTTGCCTATTCGATAGGCGAAGCCGCAGCCAATGATACAGCTAAAGGTCGGCGGCAGCTTGCCGGCAAGGATATATGGTTGTTTCCGTCGAGTATCAACGGCGGCGAAATTAGCCGTGTGCTGCGTGAGGGATACGATGTCAACACCCTGAATCGCGGCCTCCAAACAATGCGTAAACAGCTAAGTTTGGATTACTTGTTCATCGATACACATCCCGGCATCAATGACGAGACTCTTCTTTCCGTTGCGATCTCTGACCTTCTGATTATCATCCTGCGTCCTGACCAGCAGGATTTTCAGGGTACAGCAGTCACAGTTGATATTGCCCGTAGCCTAGACGTACCGAATCTGCGTCTCGTAGTGAATAAAGCGCTCGTGCGCTATGACTTCAACCAGATTCGGGAGACTGTTGAAAACACCTATGATGCTGAAGTCGCCGGGGTTCTGCCGTTAACGGAAGATATGGTTGATAACGCCAGTTCCGATATCTTCTCGCTGGCATATCCTGATCATCCATGGTCGAAGTCAATTAAGCAGATTGCTGAAAATATCTTGGCAATTCCATAGGCACATCAAGGAGAAGCAGCTGTGCAGTGCTGGCACGATGAGTGTAATAATCCTGCGAGGGCAGCGTGCAGTTTTTGTGGCCGGTTCGTGTGCAAAGATCATGCAAGCACCATGTCATCTTTTATCACTATGTACGTCGGTGCGAACAATACACCCAAAGGGCTTGCAGTAACCGGGGTAATTTGGTGCGGAATTTGTCAGCCGCAGCCTGAGCCGATCCCGATGCCCGAACTCTATTAGGAAATTACGTTACTATCTGGGAGTGCTGTTAGAGAATGTGAGGTCGAGATGGGTGGTGTGTTTGACCGCTTGAATCAGAAGCTTGGGGATCAAGATGACTCGTCGGGGGGTCGGCGTGCCATCGATATTACCACGCTGCCCTCACTCCAACGCCAGATTATGCGCCTCTTGCTTCGAGAGTTGGAAGTGAAAGAGCCGGAACTTCAGGCTGCAATGGCAGAGCTGCCGGAGGATAAACGTCCCTCTCAAGAAGAATTGACAAATGCTATGAAGGAATTGATCCGTGAAGGCTGGGTGATTCGGATGGGCGAAAGTGAGGTTGTCACCTATCAGCCCAATATGCAGCGTAAAGCACCGAGCACCCTTGCACAGAGCATCTGGGGTGCGCTCGATGCCAAAATCGAAGAATCGAATAAGAACACGCCGAAAAATCCGTGAGGCTGCTCTTTTGGCGAGGCACACTGTACGAAGGGGCGGTACATAACCGCCCTTTTTGATCTATAAACTATAAACTCGTAGTCCGACAAAATGACGACGTGAGATAAGGAATCATTATGGGTTGGGGATACTGGCACAGCGTCATGGCAAGCTCTGATGAGAAGCCGCATGTTACATGGGGCCTTCTCAAACGAGTCCTCAATTATGCGAAGCCGCATCGTTTCGCTATCGTTATGCTTTTATTCACCATCTTAGTCACAACAGGTTTGGGATTGCTTACCCCCTTGATCTTCCGTGACCTAATCGACCGGACGTTACCGAACGGCGATGTAGCGCGCCTGAATCTATTAGCTGGGGCACTGATCGCTATTCCGATTATGAATGGTCTGATCGGGTTATGGGAACGAAAACTCAACGCCCAGATTGGCGAAGGCGTGATCTACCAGCTTCGCGTCAATCTCTATTCACATTTACAGCGAATGTCACTGCGCTTCTTTACGAACACCAAGACGGGCGAGTTGATGAGCCGTCTCAACAATGATGTTGTTGGCGCGCAAAATGCGATTAGCAACACGATTGTCAGCATCATCACGGATGTCATCCAGACAATTGCTATCCTTACCGTAATGCTCACCCTTGAATGGCGGCTGACGATTCTAGGCGTGATGGTTATGCCCCTGTTTATCTTTGTTGGGCGGCGCATCGGGCGGCGCTTGCGGAACATTGCCCGCAATGCAATGGAAATTAATGCCCAGATGAATGCCATGATGAACGAAACCCTGAACATCAGTGGCGTGCTGTTGGTCAAGCTGTTCGGTCGCATCCCCAATGAAATCGACCGCTTCGAGAATCGCGCAGCACGGGTTCGTGATATTGGTATTGAGCGTGCGCTAGTCGGCAGAACCTTGTTTATGGTGCTCGGCTTGGTGAGCGCAGTAGGCACTGCCTTGACGTATTGGGTTGGCGGGCATCTCGTCCTGCGAGGCGTTTTCACGATTGGAACAATCGTGGCCTTTGCATCCTATTTGGGCCAGCTTTACGGGACGCTTCAGGAACTGACCAGTGTTCCGGTTGATTTCGCCACCTCGATGGTCAGCTTTGAGCGAGTTTTCGAAGTGCTTGATCTCCCACTCGATATTGATGAGAAGCCCGAAGCACTTGAACTTAAAGATGCGAAGGGTGCGCTCACCTTTGATGATGTTTCATTCACTTATCGCATCGATCCAGACCATTTACTCAGCGATGTTAAACGCTATGGTCAGATGGATCGGGTAACGGCTGTCCTTTCCGGCGATGACGTAAAGCAAGGTGAGAATGGCGGCAGTCCTTTGCCTCACAGTCAAGCACGTGAACAAGCCCTTGAGAATATCTCATTCTCCATCCAGCCGGGGCAGCTTGTCGCGCTGGTAGGGCCGAGCGGTGCAGGGAAAACGACCCTCACCTATCTGATCCCCCGCCTCTACGATCCCACATCCGGTCGTATCCTGATCGATGGGCGTGATCTCCGCGAAGTGACCCTCGAATCGCTTTCGCGCCAGATCGGTATGGTCACGCAGGAGACTCATCTCTTTCACGATACCATACGAACCAATCTGCTATACGCGAAACTCGATGCCACTCAGGAAGAGATTGAGTCAGCGGCAAGTGCAGCTAATATCCACGACTTCATTGCTGATTTGCCAGATGGTTACAATACTATTGTCGGTGAACGTGGCTATCGACTGAGCGGCGGCGAGAAGCAACGTATTGCCCTTGCTCGTGTGATTCTGAAAGACCCCCGCATACTTGTGCTCGATGAGGCGACCAGTCATCTTGACAGCCAATCCGAAGCGCTAATACAGGAAGCACTCAAGCGTGTAATGGCAGGTCGTACTAGCATTGTGATCGCGCACCGCCTCAGCACCATCCTCGCTGCTGATGTCATTCTCGTCTTGGATCGAGGCCGCATTGTCGAGCAGGGCACACATGCTGATCTTCTTGCAGAGAATGGCCTCTACGCGCGTCTCTATGAGACGCAATTCAGCCGAGAGCAGCAGCTACATATACAGCAAGAGCTAAGCTGAACACCACTGTCTGCTGTGCTATAATGATTGCCAACACCTGACAGGCCACCACATAGGCGTGTTCCCGACTACGATATGAGCGTATCTGGTCTCGCTTGAGTGGTGGCTCCCTCTCTAACCCTGATACGACAATTCCTCGCTATGCAACATTTTGGTTCGCGTCGAACTTGCCCCTTCACTCACTTGATCGTTGTTATTACCCTACTTTGTTCAACCATCGCTTGTATTGGATTGGCCGCCCAACCTACTCGACAAGTCGAGCCGCCTATCGGATCGGATGTACCACTGATTCCCTCTGTCGCCGTAGCAGCAACCAGTGTTCCCACAGCATCTCCTTCTCCGATACAAACTCCGCTCACCATTCAGGGACTGTCAGAGATTGCTTATCAGCTTCCTTTAACCACCCAGTATCTCAATCAAACCGAAGCCGTATTATTCTTCAAACTCGCACAGCCATCGGCAGGTATCGTCATCGTTAATCCCACTGATTCACCCGCTCAACAGCAAGTATTTCCCTTAAACGAGTCAGAGATGCGCCAGCAGATCACCCTGAGTAATCTCAATCCGGGTACTAGCTACCAGGTGAATATTGGGCTGGGCAGTGATATGGCTCAATTGGCGGAGCCAACCTACACAGATCGTGCGTGGGGGCCAGTCGAGTTTAGAACGCCATCCGGTGCAGACCCGCTCCGCATCGGAGTCATAGGTGATTCCGGGTTTGGTGATGATACAACTTACCAACTTGCATCAGCGATGGCATCCCAAAACCTTGATTTCGTCATCCATACAGGCGATACCGTCTATCAGATTTACAACAACAAGAGCGCTGTCGAAGCGTTTGCTCAGAAGTGGTATCTCCCGCTCGAACCCCTATTAAAAAGAATGCCGATTTACCCTGCCGTCGGTAATCACGATGTAGAAGATTCGGCAAAAGTAGATGGCACGCCTTTCTATTACTTAGCCTTTCCTCCATTCACTGCCAATAGTATTCCCCCCTCAGATTTTCAAGGGCATCGTCAGTGGTACGCCTTTGAGATCAACGGCTGGCAGTTCGTGATGCTCGATACACAGACCTTTTTTGGAGAGCCGGGTCAGGCCGAGCAGGATACATGGCTTAAGGAGCGCTTGGCCGATCCCGCCTATCAGCAGCACACGGTTGTGGTATTTCATGTACCGCCATTTAGTAGCGGAAAGGTACATCAGGGGGATGGCTACCCAGTGCGCGAATGGGCCTCTTTGTTCGAAGATGCTAAAGTGCCGCTCGTCCTGAATGGTCACAGCCATGACTATGAGCGGCTAAAGGTTGGCTCTGTAACGTATGTCATTTCAGGCGGCGGTTCGGCGTCACTTTACGGTCAGGGGGAGACCGATCCGAGCAGCCAGATATTTGCAACCCGCTCGCATTTCGTTGTGCTCGAAGTCCAAGAAGATCGCATAGACCTGCAAGCCATCGATGTAAAGGGTGAAATCCTCGACACGGCGACAATTACGTTGCCAAGATAGCTAGATTTGTTGACAGATGTGTTCCGGTGTCGTATCTGCCCCACACTGAGTACAGTGGTGAGTGGCAGGCATCAACTCTCCACACTTTGAGCATCGGCGGGGCATGGTAACGAGCGGGGCGCATACGTGAGTAGCTGTCTGTGGCGGGCAGTAATGTACGGCTGTGATCTCCATCCCGCAGTATTCGCAGAACATCATTGCAGGCAGCATGGCATTGCACTTTGCGCAGCGTTTCACTTCGAATGCAGGGCAGATATGCACTGGATCAGCGCGGTGCACCTGAGTCGGTGGAGCGGCAGGGCATCGGTGGGATGGGGTAATATCAGCGCCGCAAGTGGTACAAAACTGTGATGCAGGTAGGGTTTGCCCGCAGGCGAGGCATGATCCACGCACGGGCTGCGGCGGGCAGATGTGGGCTAAAGGTCGAGGTGCGCAGATGTGCGGCGCGGTAATATCCTCACCACATGTCTCACAGAATATCGGCGGCGGGATAAGCTCTCCGCACATTGGGCATGGTTGAGCCGTGCGGGGCAGGCACTGATGCTGGCGTTCGCGGAACGGGGTAGCCGAAGTCATAGGATTTTCACCTGTAATTGATCGATCTGTTGTCTATTACGTATGAATTGAGAATTGGTTCCATAGTATTCGCACGGTATTATTGTTGTTATGACGGATGTTGCTGCTCTACACTCGGCTTTAATTCAATGGTTTGCAGAGAATCAAGCTGATCTCCCCTGGCGGCAAGTCAGAGAGCCATATCGGGTCTGGCTGTCAGAAATCATGCTTCAGCAGACTCAGGTTGCAGCAGTGATCCCTTATTTTGAACGTTTCCTCAACCGCTTTCCCACCGTGCAAGTATTAGCCGATGCGCCATTAGATGATGTTCTCAAAGCATGGGAAGGCTTGGGCTATTACAGCCGTGCTCGGAACTTGCACCGTGCAGCGAAGATCATCGCCTTTGAGATGGGCGGCGAGTTTCCTCAAACCCCGGCTGAACTCCTGGAACTTCCGGGTATTGGCCGCTATACCGCAGGAGCTATCGCCAGCCTAGCCTTTGGTGAAGATGCCGCCATCTTAGATGGAAATGTAATCCGTGTTCTGACTCGCGTGTTTAATATCGCGGAGGATGTCACCGAGCGAGAGGTGCTGATCAAGCTTTGGTCTCTCTCAGAGGAGATACTCCCTAGCGGTCAAGCCGCCCTTTGGAATGAAGGTCTGATGGAATTAGGGCGGCGCATCTGTACTCCACGCTCCCCTGATTGTGAGCAGTGTCCAATTTCCTCTCACTGCGAGGCATATCATCTTGAGGTTCAGGAGCAGCGCCCAGTCAAATCACCCAAAGCAAAGACGCCCCATTATGACGTAACTGCGGGCATTATCCGCCGCTCAGATGGCAAAATCCTGATTGCACAGCGCCCGGTCAATAAGATGCTCGGCGGCTTGTGGGAATTTCCGGGTGGCAAGCGCCACGATGGGGAATCGTTGCAGGAATGTCTAATCCGCGAAGTCCGTGAAGAACTTACTATTGACATCACTGTTGGGCGGCAGATTGCAACCGTGCGTCATGGTTACACTCATTTCAGCATTACGCTCTATGCATTTGAATGCATACATGTCGGTGGTGATCCTCAGGCAATTAGCTGTTCAGCATGGAAATGGGTTGATGAAGATCAACTTGATCAGTATGCCTTTCCCGTTACTGACCGCAAAATTATCGCAGCGTTTCGTACAAGTGGTCAAATTGCAATGGATTTTGGTAAGCAGCCTCATAAGTAATTCAAGTCATGTTCTGACGGTCTGACAAATATCGATACAATGAATCGTCCAGTATCTTTATTGAACTCGAATATCTCACAAATGACGCGAAGCGGGCTTGTCCTTTTTTTTACGCTGGGTGTCTCCCTCCGCAGTTGGGAAGAAACAGGCTATCTTCAGCGTGAAGTGTCGTACTATCGGCGGCTTTCCGAACATGTCGGCCCGATTACTTTCGTTACCTACGGCGATGAGAGAGACCTTGCTCTCGAAGATAAACTCGGAGGCATCAGGGTACTTGCAAATACGGATGCTATTTCCCCTGAGCAATTTGTACGCAAAGTTCCTCACTTGCATCACGAGTTGGTAGCGAGTGCAACGATCCTCAAAAGCAATCAAATTAAAGGAGCACAAGTAGTAATAGACGCCGCCACCGCTACGGGCGGGACGGCGATTATTCGCTGCGGCTATTTGCTCTCTCGTTTTAGAGCGAACACTGATATATCGATGCGTATGAAATTCGGTCTGTGGCGGCGCGAAGCCAATATATTCCATCAAGCGGATCGTGTATTCTTGCCGACCGAGGAAGACGCCCGCTACGCGCGTCGCTGGTATGCACTTCCGAGTCCTAAAGTCGTGATCATGCCGAACTTTGTTGATACGACGCTCTTTGCCCCTCGGGATGATGTCGAATGTGAACCCGGCTTGGTTGGTTTCGTCGGACGGCTGGCTCCACAGAAGAATCTCCCCGCGCTGATTGAAGCGATGGCAGGACTAAAGGGGGCAAGATTACGTTTGATTGGCGAAGGCCCTCAGCAGCGCGATCTGTCCGAACTGGCGAAGCGTTACCGAGTCGAAGTCGAGATGCTTGGGCCGATTCCCCACGAGAATCTGCCTCGGCTGCTTGCCGAATGTGAGATATTCATTTTGCCATCGCTCTATGAGGGGTTACCAAAGGCTCTCCTTGAGGCAATGGCTGCCGGGCTGCCAGTAATCGCGACCAAAGTTCAAGGTAGCGGCGGAGTAATTCGCCATCGACAGACAGGCTGGCTATGCGAGGATACGTCTGTTGACTCTCTTCGTAAAGCCTTAATAGCTTTGTTAGAAGATTCTCGCCTTCGCACGCAAATTGGTCGTGCCGCTCGCCAGTATGTAGTACAGAACTTCTCGATGGAGCATGTTCTCCAAAGGGAAGTGGCTGTGTATCGGGAGATGGGTGTTGTCTAAATTACCGCTCCTAAGTGTTGTCATGACTGTCTATAATGAGGCGGATCGGTTACCCACGACACTAGAAAGTATCCGCCGCCAGACCTTTACTGACTACGAGCTAATTATCATAGATGATAGTTCTAAAGATAATACTTGGCAGATTCTTTCGTCAATCGATCATCCTCGCCTGCGGATCCATCGCAATATTCCTAATCGTGGGCAGACAGCCTCATTGAAATCGGCACTCTCACTTGCCTCAGGTCAATATATCGCTCGCCATGATGCTCAGGATAGTTCCGATCCAGATCGTTTCAAGAAGCAGTTGAATTACCTCAAGCGTCATCCTTCCACTGCTTTGATTGGTTCCCAGATTGATTGGGTCGATGCAGCTGGTGGGCTTGTCCGTCATTTCGATTACCCCACCGTACACGCTGAAATCGTTGAGCGCATGAAAACGAAAAACAGCTTTGGGCATGGTGCGGTAATGATGAGGCGCGATGCATTTAGTCAAGTTGGCGGCTATCGCGAGGAATTTCGTCTCGCGCAGGATTATGACCTCTGGCTGCGTCTCAGTGAGAAATTTGAAGTTGCGAATCTAAAGGATACTCTGTACAAGATGAGATTTAGCAGTCGAATGGCAAGCGTCGCTCGTAATGCGGAGCAGTCCGCTTATGCAGCCCTTGCTCGTCAACTCGCCATTGAGCGGGCTGAACATGGTCATGAAATGAGTAATCTTGAAGAAGCTGTTCAGCCGATTCGCAAGCGCTTTGAGCGGCAAAACCTGTTTGCAAGACAGGCAGAGCGCGGTCGAAACTTTATCAATTGGGCGAACCGCTTATTATGGTGGGGTGATCCTGCGTCTCAATATGCATGGCCCATGTGGTCTTATGCGGTGACTGCATGGCCCTTTAATCTTGAAGTCTGGAAATTCCTTGCCCGCCAGATCAGAGAACAACTTTCCTCACCTGAGAAAGCCTCTGCCTGAACCCTTGCTACCTCCTAAAGTCCTGTGATGAAAATCTTGATAATGACCGATAGCTTCCCTCCGGAAGCAACAGGTGGAACCGCACGTGTCGCTCTGACACAGGCACGGGCTTTACAGCGTCTTGGTCATAAAGTAAGTGTATTGAGCACCCGGCGCGACGATTCTTTCTCTTTAGATTCAGAACTGGACGGTATCCCTGTTCATCGGATTCGTATCTCCTATCCTTTGCGATGGCAGCCATATCTAAGCCTGTTTAATCCCATCATCGCTGGGCAGGTTGCTAAGTTCCTTAGACAAGTACAGCCCGACATTGTACATGCTCATAATGTTCATGCTTACCTCACCTATCATAGCTTGAGGCAAGTGTATCATATGGGCATCCCACTCGCCCTGACGATCCACGATACGATGTCCATCACGTACCAGAAATTTGATGAGTTTATTGACCCATCTCATCCTGAGATAACGGAAAACTTTGATTATCGAGTTAGTGGTTGGTCACAGCTTAGGCGGCAGCGCTTTCGCTATTTTCCTCTCCGCAGCTTGATCATTCGTCGTGTCCTCGCCGAGAGTGTCGATGTGATGATCTTTCCCAGCCGCGAAATGCAGATCATTCTTACAACGAATGAGGTTTGTGCCCGTCAGATGCTTCATATCCCCAATGGGATCGATCCGGCAGAATTCGAGAGCACATCCGAAGAACGGGAGGAATTTCGACGGGCATATAATCTTGTTGGTCGTCGAGTAATTCTCATTGCTGGGCGGGTTAATCAGGCGAAAGGAGGGCGTCAGATTCTTCTAGCCTTAGAGCGTGTGATTGCATCTGTGCCCGACGCCCTGCTTCTGATTTTGTCACCTCCCGGTGGCTATGGCGAAGCCATGCTGTCTGTTGCGGAAACGCGGGGAATACGGCAGTATATCCGCTTTGCCGGGTGGCTATCAGGCAACGATTTGGGGCACGCTTTCGGAGCGGCAGATGTGCTGGTAACGCCGTCAATTTATTTTGACAATTTCCCGACCGTAAACCTTGAAGCGATGGCAGCCGGAACGCCCGTCATTGCTACGTGCTTTGGCGGCTCGCGCGAATCTGTGCTCGATGGTCGGATGGGATTCATTGTTAATCCGTATGACGTAGAGATGCTGTCCGCGCGTCTAATCTATATTCTGACTGATGACGCGCTGCGCGCTCGCATGGGCCAACAAGCTTACGAGCGTGTCCGCGCTAATTATGACTGGCTGGTACAAGCGCGAAAATTAGTGGATCTGTACCAGGATTTGAGGGCGAGTAAATGACGGAAGCGCAGGCTGTTGGCAATACTCAGCAGATACATTCAACAACCGGGACATTATTAAGCCGTCTGGCTCAGTGGTGGACCGCCTTGCCGCAGTTCAATCGCAAGCTGGGGATGTTGGCCGGTCTGCGAATTATTATCGCCCTTCTGATTATGACTGACATCCTGAAAATGCCTACCGAAATGCGTTATGGTTGGTATCTGCATCATGGCGGTGATCAGGAGATTATGTTCGATCTAGCGCGCTCGATCATCGTGGGTAGCCCTGCTCCAGAACTAATTGGGATTGGTCAGGCGCTGGTAATGATCCCCTTCATCCTGATCTTTAAGCCCTATTACTACTTTGATTTTGTAGTTCCGCTTGTTCTAATCAATGGTTTTCTCTTGGCAAGCCTCTCAGTCATGCTCATTGGGTTGATTACTAGACGTGCTGTGGGCAACGATAGAGCCGCTTTATGGGCTTCATTCTTATGGGCTGTTTTGCCACTGACTGCCTACTTTGCATTTTTCTGGCATCCTGAAGCGGAAATGCTGCGTGGAGCAAACGTCCCAAAGATTGGATGGCTGAATGGTCTCTCCGATCCTCCTGCGGCGTTCTTCCTGCTGCTGTCGGTTGCGATTTTGACTAGGCAGTTAGGAAACAATGAAGAATCTACTGGCTGGCGATTTTTCTGGTTGGGAGTATCTCTCGGCTTAGCCGTGATTTTTCGCGTGCATATCGCCTTCATGGTTGTCTTTTTATTAGTCTATGTCCTAATCGTACATGGTTGGCGCGCCCTACTGAAGGTGTCGATTGGTGGCTTGATCGCTTATCTCCCTCAGGCATGGTACAACACGGCTGTATTTGGCTTACCTGTAACGACTGGCTATCTCTCGGTTTATCGATTTGATCCGGGAGCGGATCAGCCGCGCTCGCTGGGGACGATTATCTCAACACTGCCATTTCATCCCAAGCATTTGATTGAGCTTACTCAGCGCGTCTTGGATAATCACTATTGGCTTCTGATTCCTACCGCCATTCTCGTTGGAGTCTTGATTGTCTGTTGTATAGCCCTTTATCGGCGGCGTGGTTGGAGATCGGTCGCTCTGTTCGTTGGTGCGCCCCTCTCCTATATCATCCCGATGGCATCAGCTTGGCCGTTTCGGGATG
>Ga0209382_10004351_pt1 | contig 18972 bp, 10 predicted proteins | sample SoiMetdeltSBSDD5_FD_187599 | JGI IMG/M metagenome (GOLD analysis project Ga0209382, IMG submission 187599) | Bulk soil microbial communities from a Populus tree surrounding site in Tennessee, USA - Soil MetaG P. deltoides SBSDD5 (SPAdes) (version 2) | ecosystem: Environmental > Terrestrial >...
GCAACGCGGAGCAACGGATTTCCATGATCCGCGGAACCGCAGGACTTCTCGATTTGATCGGTGCACGTGCGGCGCGCGGCCGACTAATTCAAGCTGAAGACCTGCGCCCGGATGCACCGCCGGTCGTGGTTTTGTCTTACGAATCCTGGATTAACCGCTTCGGTGGCGACCCGAACGTTGTTGGCCGGCCAATCGGTTTGGGTGAGTCAGCGATATCCGTCGCTGACGGTGTTCTTAAGGAGGACATCAGTGTCACAGCATACACCGTGATTGGCGTGGCGGCTCCGATTCACGCCTCGCTTTTCGGCCGCTCGAGCGCCGATCGTGTAGAAGCGTTCACTCCATGGATCCTTGAAACGGATCGCGGCAGGGAAAATCGCGGCAATCGCAATCTGCAGGTTGTGGCACGGTTGCGGGAAGGTGCCACTGTCGCGCAGGCACAGACCGAACTGACGACGATCGGATCCGCAATTCGAGAACAGCATCGCGACACCGTGTGGATGCCTCTCGCTTTGTCGATCTATGAAACGACGGTTTCTGAGGTCCGGCCGGCACTGATTGCAGTTTTTGCGGCAACGGGACTGATCCTTTTGATCGCGGTCAGCAACATCGGCAATCTTCTGCTGGCGCGGGGAAGCGCACGAAGGAATGAGATCGCGATGCGGGCCGCACTTGGCGCCAGCCGTTTCAGACTGACTCGGCTGGTATTGACGGAATCGTTGGTTCTGGCGCTTCTGGGCGGTTTGGCGGGAATCGTTCTGGGATACGCGGGGATCCGAATGCTCCTCTTCATGGACCCGACATGGATGCCGCGACTCGATGAAATCACCCTCAACGGCGCCGTCCTGGCGGTTGTCCTCGCGATCATTCTTGCCTCGGGCATGTTATTCGGACTGGCGCCATTATTGTTTGTACGCAATGGTCTGATGTTAAGAAGCCGGCACACCATAGACGGCGACGGAACGCAACGCTTGTTGCGCTCAGGTTTGGTGCTGACCCAGATTACCCTGTCGCTGGTGCTGTTGACCGGGTCGGGCTTGATGATCCGTAGCTTTCTCGCTCTGAAAAACGTCCCGCTCGGACTGGATACTGAGCAGATTCTCACCTTCTCGCTTGGTGTGGACGGGTTCCTGATGGGCCGCAGCGGGCCCGGCCGAACGCTTCAGGTCCAGCGATTCAAGGAAGTGTTAGGACACATGCGTGCCATTCCCGGTGTCGAGGATGGAACGGTGACGAGCCAGCCGCCGTTATCAGGTTCTTCCGGTTCCGTCAGTGTCGAACTCGTGAGCGGAGCGCGTCGTGGACAAAAGCAGTCGGTAGGTTTGGTGGGCGTCAACGAAAACTTTTTCCGCTTTTTCGGCAGTCGAACGATCGCCGGCAGGCTCTTCGGCCCGGAGGATGCATCGCGGCCGGACAGTGTGGTGGTAGTCGACTCCGTTGTGGCACAGACCCTGTGGCCCGGCGAACGGGCTGTAGGCCAGCACGTTAAGTTCTATGACGTCGAATCGGAGGTGATCGGCGTGACCGAACCGATCCGCTATGGCAATCCGGCAGAAGAAATACGACCGAAGCTCTATCATTTGCTCGACCGTTCCGGTGGCGGAGTTTTTGGCAGTTCGTTTCTGATCCGCTACAGCGGAAATCCTAAATCGGTCTTGAATGCGATGGAGTCTCGTGTGAAGGAGTTCGACAGTTCCCTGCGCTTCAGCGCCGTCAGGCCGCTGGAAGAGTTGTACGACGAATATCTACGCGAGCCGCGCTTTTACCTACTGCTATTGGGGAGTCTTGGTGCCCTCGCTTTGAGTGTCGCCGCGGTGGGCGTGTACGGTGTCGTGGCGCACTCCGTTGTCCAACGAACTGGCGAGATCGGAATCCGTGTAGCTCTCGGAGGCCGGCCGCACCAGATTGCCGGGCTTTTCTTCCGGCGGACTGTCTTCGTTCTGATTCCGGCCCTGGTTGTCGGCGTTCTGGGCTCGCTATGGTTAACGCGCTATATCCAGAGCCTCCTCTTTCAGGTGACACCAACAGACCCGTTGGTTTTGGCGTCCATGGCGGCACTGCTCGCCGCAACCGCTCTCATCGCGACTCTGATTCCGATGCGGCGTGCACTGCGAGTTGATCCGGCAAGAACCTTGCGTTCCGAGTAGAAAGCCACCGCCGCCCATATCCATTTCGATAATCGGCAATATCCATTCGGATACGGTTTGCCCGATCCCAGGCTTGTTTTCTACAGCGAGCAATTGCGCCAAATCAACGGTTTGCAGTCACCAACGCGATGGCAACAAACGTGGAAAAGAAGCCCGAATTGGCGAAATTATCGCCGCAGTTTTGCGCTTGTATCAGAGGAGGACCGTCGATTGAAGCTCATCAGGGCTCTGCTGTTGGTTTTCGTCGCCGCTTCCGTTGGTTTTGCCGGGGAAGACAAGCTGCCCGATCTTGCGCCCCAGGTGCGATCGGTTTACCCCGGAGGCGGTCAACGCGGTCAGATCGTGGAAATCACGATCAAAGGGCGGTTCTTAAATGATACCCAGCAGATTCGGTTCTCACGTCCGGATCTGGTGGCCGAACTGTCCTCGAGCGACTTCTATCAGGTTCGCGGCCGCATCAATATCGGAGCCAACGTTCCCGTTGGACTACACGAGTACCGGCTGATCACGGGCAAAGGTACATTCGTCGGCTTCTTCCACGTCGGTTCGAGTTCGCAGTTAATCGAAACAGAGCCGAACAACGAGCCGGGCAAAGCCCAGAAGGTGACTTTACCGGTCATCGTCGACGGCCAGATCGAAGACGCCGACTATGACCTTTATCGCTTTCATGCGAAAGCTGGAGAAACGGTCGTCATCGACGCGATGGCCGCGCGGATGGGTTCCGGATTGGATGCCAAACTCGCCGTACTCGACGATCGCGGGCATGAAGTCGCCTTCAACGAAGATTTCTATCCTAGCGGCGATCCGCACGTCGCATTTACTGCGACCACGGAAGGCGACTACATCGCCCAAGTCTCTGATGCCTTTGAATCCGGATCGCCTTTCTCCGTTTATCGCCTGTCGATCGGCATTCAACCCCAAATCTACGCGGCACTGCCCGCGGCCGCGCCAGCCGGTCGAGCGACCGAGATCGAACTGCGTGGCGTCAACCTCGACAAGGTGAAAGAAATTGCGCTCGGCGATTCCGCGCTTCGCGGGGAGATTCTGAATCAAACCAACAACCGAATGACGGTGCGCCTGTCGCCGGATAAGCCTGTTAAAACTTTTCTGCGAATCAACGCTGAAGCGGGCGTCCCGCTTGTGTCATTTCCGTTTGAAATTTCAAAGCTCGAAGAAAAACGTTCGGCAGGAGCCAGCCGCCAGGATCCGGAAAACATTGAACCGGGCATTGCGGTCACCGGCATTCTCGAGGGGAAACGGCCGGCACACTTCTATTCGATTGATGTGAAAGCCGGGGAACGGATCGCATTTCAAGTGGGATCCGCAAACTTCGGATACCTGCTCGATCCCGCGATTGCCATCTACGATCCAGCGGGCAAGGAAATCGGTTTTCAGGATGATCCGTTCGAGCTCAGCGTGCGTCAACCCGTACTCAGCGATCCTTATCTGGTGCAGAAGTTCGAAGCGGCCGGACGCTACGTCATCAAGGTTCGTGATACCGGTGAGCGTGGTGATCCACACTTCGTTTATCGAATGACGGTGAAAAAGGCCGAACCGGATTTCGAACTCCAGTTCATGCAGGTTACCCAAACGCTCTATCGCGAACGGCCGAATAAAGTGACCGTGCGAGTACGTCGCGTCGATGGCTGGGATGCGCCCGTTGAAGTGTGGTTGGACGAACCGCCGGCCGGGATAACCGCGGCGAAGCACACCGCAGAACCCAAGAACAGCGTTTACAAGGATTGCATGGCAATCGATCAAATCGTCGATGGCACCGACATCGAGTTCGAAACCACGGTGGCCGCGGATGTTTATCCCGGAGCCATTCCCTTGAGATTTCGCGCGCGCGGAACCTTTGAGGGCAAATCCGTTGAGCACACCTTGAAAGTCATGTTCTATTCCAGCAACGTTGTTGCTCCCAGCGACCTCGGCGATCTCCACGCCTACATCTCGGACCTGCCGCCGATGGTGATCGACACGCCGCAAAACTTCAGTGTGTTTGCAGGAAAAAGCGCAAAGCTCACTCTCAACGCTCAGAGATTCGATCAGGCGAAAGATCCCATCAAGATTGAACTGGTTCCGGCAACGACCGGTATAACCATGGAGAACAACGTCCTGGCGCCTGGTATCGGGCAGGTCGAAATCCAATTCAAAGCGTCCGCCGAAACAAAGGCCGGAACCTACAACGTGGTGCTGCGCGCCGGAAACATTTCCAGCCCGCCGATCGAGTTAAAAGTCACGGCGCCACCGGAGGAGAAGAAGTGAACCTGCTTGTCGTCTTAATGGCAGCCCTGCTGGCTGGCCCTCAGGATGGGCCAAAGGCTAAGGTCAGTTTCGTCAAGGATGTCGTGCCCATTCTGACGAAATCCGGCTGCGCGAATTCCAATTGTCACGGCTCCATTCGCGGGCAGGGTGGATTCAAGCTGTCATTGTTTGGATATGAGCCTGAGTTGGATTACGAGGCAATCACCAAATCCGATAATGGTCGCCGTATCGACCGTACAAATCCACAAAAAAGCCTGATCCTGATGAAGCCGACTTATCAAACCCAGCATGGAGGCGGCGAACGATTCAAGATCGGGACATTTGAATATAACGCGCTGTTGGACTGGGTTCGCTCGGGAGCGCCGTTCGATACAGCGGGCTCGCCACGAATCCGTTCGCTCTCGGTGACGCCGGAACAAGTCACCATGACCGGCGTCGGCTCGATTCGAAAGTTATCCGCGATCGCTACCTATAGCGACGGATCGAAGGAAGACGTCAGTCGTAAAGTTCAATACAGCACACAGGACGAGACCGTTGTCGAGGTCGGTCCGCAAGGCGATATCAAAGCCCTGCGTCCCGGTGAAACTGCAATCATGGTTCGCACGCTCGGCAAAGCGGTGGCCGCCCGAATTGCGGTTGTCGAACGGCCGGCCGGAAGTGACTACCCGAGCGTTCCACGAAACAACTACGTCGACGAGCATGTATTCACGAAACTGCGACGCCTCAATATCGTTCCGTCGGACCTGACCTCCGATCAGGAATTTCTGCGCCGCACGTATCTTGACGTGATCGGTTTGCTGCCGACTGCCGAAGAAAGTTTGGACTTCTTCAGTTCGACCGATCCGAATCGGCGCGCCAAACTAATCGACCAGTTGCTAGAGCGGCCCGAATATGCGGAGGTTTGGGCGACGCGCTTGTCCGACCTTTTCCGTGTCGGCCAGCTCGTGTCGCCCAAAGCCGCGCGGGAAACCTACAACTGGATTCGCCAATCGGTACGCGATGACAAACCGTACAACCGGTTTGCGACGGAGTTGCTGACGTCTTCAGGCGGAATGGTGTCAAATCCGACAGCGGAGTTCTACATGATCACAAGCAAATTGGAACCCGCGCCGATCGCCACCAACGTGAGCCAGACGATGCTCGGCGTCCGCCTGGAATGCTCCCGCTGCCACAACCATCCATTCGAGAAATGGACACAGGACGACTTTTGGGGCTTTGCCGCGTTCTTTACTAGGGTTAAAGAAAAACTCGGCGCCACTCAGGTGGTCGTCTCATTGAAAGACAATGTCGAGCTGCAACACCCGGTGACAAAGAAGGTCCTTCAACCGAAGGTGCTCGATGGCGACGTGGTAACGGCCGGGCCGGACGACGACGTGCGCGAAAAACTGGCGGCATGGATTACCGCTGAAAGGAACCCATGGTTCGCGCGCAATCTCGTCAATCGCGTCTGGAAACATTATATGGGCCGCGGCATCGTCGAGCCGGTGGACGATTTTCGCGTCACGAATCCACCATCGAATCCGGAGCTGCTGGACGCGCTGGCTGCGGACTTCGTCAAGCACAACTACAGCTTGAAACATCTCTCGCGCAAGATTCTCAACTCCCGGACGTACCAGTTGTCGTCTGTACCGAACGACAGCAACCGGCAGGATAATCGCAACTACTCCACCTACGTGGTTCGGCGCCTGATGGCGGAAACGCTGCTGGACGCAATATCTCAGGTCGCGGGTGTCCCCGAAATGTATCCCGGTTACAAACCGGGGACACGTGCCATGACAGTACCGTCGGGTGCGCCGAATTACTTCCTCGCGACATTTGGCCGTTTGCCGCGCGACACGATCTGCGAACGCGACGATCAGCCGGCCATGCCGCAGGCGATGCATCTGATCGCCGGTGAGACCATACAGTCGAAGATCACAGCGAAGAATGGAACGCTGGAACGTTTGCTGGGTGATCCCTACATGACCGACGAAGCAATCGTTCGACGGTTGTTCATGTCGGCACTGGTGCGAACGCCTACAGAAAAAGAAATGGCGCTCGCGTTGGAGCCGATTAAAGGAAAAGGCGCCGAGGCCCGCAAACAGGGATTCGAAGATCTGCTGTGGACGCTTTTGAATTCCAAAGATTTCATGTTCAATCACTAGGAGTCCGTATGGAACGCTTTGATCGTCGATCGTTCATTAAGGTCGGTTCGCTGAGCCTGTTCGGGTACCTGAGTTTCGGCGACGCGCTGGCCCTGATGGCCGCGGCGCCTGCACAGAGCGCGCCCAAGCGTCAGGTATCCGTCATTCACCTGTGGCTCTCGGGCGGCATCAGCCAGATCGATTCGTTCGACCCGAAGCCGGATGCCGACGTCAAATACCGGAGTCAGTTCAAACCGATTGCAACCAATGTCGACGGTATCCAGATTTGCGAGCATCTGCCCATGCTCGCCAAAATGGCGGACAAGTACTGCGTCATTCGATCGATGACGCACAAAATTGCCGATCATGCTCAGGCGATGACCTACATCATGACCGGCCGCGAACCGCTCCCCACCATTCAGGTTCCCGCGATCGCGTCCGTTATCAGCAAGGAATTGGGCTCCCCTAACGAACTGCCGTCGGCGATTTCGATTCCGACTACCACCGGGCCGTGGGAACATGCCGGCTTTCTCGGCCCGCGCAATAACCCATTCAGCGCAGGCAACCCGAACGCGGAGAAGTACAAGGTGCAGGACATGGAGTTGCCCATGGGAGTGGAGTGGGCGCGAATGGATCGGCGGCGCAGTCTTCTGAACCTCGTCGACGATAACTTCAGGCGCATCGATCGGTCGGGGATCAGCGAGAGCATGGACGCCTACTACAAAACTGCCACCGACTTGATGAAGTCCGAACCCGCGAAGAAGGCCTTCAAGATTGAAGAAGAGCCTGAAAAACTGCGCGACCGTTATGGCCGCACCGGCTTTGGCCAGGGCTGTCTGCTGGCTCGCCGGCTGGTGGAATCGGGCGTTCGCTTTGTTACCGTCACGCGCGGCCTCACGATGTGGGATCACCATGCAAGTATCTTTTCGCTTTTGAAAGACGACTACCTGCCGGACCTGGATCGCAGTTTTTCGGCGTTGCTCGAAGATCTCGGCCAGCGTGGGCTGCTCGAATCGACGCTGATCATTATGACCGGCGAATTTGGCAGAACTCCGGAGATTAACGCCATGGCCGGTCGCGATCACTGGCCATCCGTATTCTCGGCGGTGGTGGCCGGAGCCGGAGTGCGCGGCGGACAAGTCTGGGGGTCTTCGGACGAGAGAGCGGGCTTTGTCAAAGATAACCCGGTACAGATCCCGGATCTGCTCGCATCGGTCTACAAGAAACTCGGCATCGACTACCAGAAGGAATACGTCAGCAATATCGGCCGTCCCATCAAACTGGCGGCGAATGGACGTCCGCTCGACTTCCTGTTCTGACTATGCGCGTTCCCTTCATCCGCGAAGGCAGAACTGCCCAATTACGAAACACGATACCGGGGCGGCTAAGCCCCTCCTTCGCAAAGGAGGGGTGGCTGCGCCATAAAGAAAATGGCCCTATTCCTTACGGCGCAGACGGGGTGGTTGTTTCAAGCCACTGATTATCCCAACTTGTTCGGAATCAATAAGCGGTTACTTGAAACAACCACCCCGTCCGCTCCAATAGGGATGCTTCGCAGCATTTCCTTAGGTCGCGTCCACCCCTCCTTCGCGAAGGAGGGGTATACGCCTTTTCAACCATCATCATCGAAAAAACGACACTTCGGCGGACCGTCACCCACCAAGAGCCCCCTCAATCAGCTTATTTGATCAGGACACGCAGATTCATATTGCGGATAAGACGATGCAGATAGGTAGGGTTCAACCCAAGCAGTCTGGCAGCTTCTGCATAATTTCCCTTTGCTTGTTCGATGGCATTCAAAATCAGCTGCTTCTTCGCTTCGTGAACTGCCTGGTGAAAATTCTCCAGCTGAGAGGATTCGGTAGGCGATTCGGTTTCGAGCAAGATCTCGGGCAGGTCTTCGAGCATGATCTGGTCTGCCGAACCTAACACTATAGCTCTTTCGATAGCGTTTTCGAGCTCGCGTACATTTCCCGGCCACGAATAATTGGTTAGCGCGGCGAGTGCCTGTCTTGAGATCGCCTGAATGCGCCGTTTGCAGGTGGCGCTATGCTTCACGGCAAAATGCTTCGCGAGCGACGGAATGTCTTCACGTCGCTCACGCAAAGCCGGCATGAAAACGGATACAACATTCAACCGATAGTACAGATCCTGGCGGAAAGTGCCGGCGCGCATCGCCTCACTCAAGTCGCGATTCGTAGCGGCGAGCAATCGAATGTCGACGTGGATCGGGCGGGTTCCACCGACACGTTCGAATTCACGTTCCTGAAGGACGCGTAGCAGCTTCGCTTGCATCAGCGGTGAAACTTCGCCGATCTCATCGAGAAACACCGTGCCGCCTGAGGCGACTTCCAATTTTCCCTTCTTTTGAACAACTGCGCCGGTGAATGCTCCCTTTTCGTGGCCAAACAGTTCGCTTTCCAACAACGTTTCGGTTAGCGCCGCACAGTTGATGGCTACGAACGGTTTGCCATTCCGCGAGCTGTTCCGGTGAATTGCCCGGGCGACTAGCTCCTTTCCGGTTCCGCTTTCGCCGCGAATCAGTACGGTGGCGTCGCTCGGGGCCACGCGAGCGACAAAGCGATACACCTCCGCCATTCGCGGGCTCTCGCCAACCATGTCGTGTTGAATATCGATCTCGTCCTGCAGGCGGCGGTTTTCACTTTGCAGGCGCTCGACGTTTCGGGCGCTTTCCAGAGCGAAGCCGGCGATTCCGGCCACAGCAGTCAACAACTGAAGGTGATTCTCGTCCAGAGAAACGTCGGGATCGAGCGAATCGAGGTAAATCACTCCGAGAACCTTTTCGCCGGCGATCAGAGGAACCGCGATCACCGATAGGTTGGGGTTGTTTTCACAGTGTGTCTGGATAACGACTACGGCATCGGTCAAAACTCGATCCACGATTGCACGTGATACGGGAATCGGGTTCTGTGTGCCCGCGACCCGGTCGTATCCGTATACCGAGGTAAAGTCCTCGGCGGAGTCATCAGTGATCAGCACTGCGCCACGTTGGGCGGGGACCGATTCAAAGATGAAATCGAGCAGATGCCGCTCGAAGATTTCGCGCGTTTGTCGATGTTTCGACTCGTACAAGGCTCGCATGGAATGGATAACGGTGCTGAGTTGCACCAGGATCTTCAGGTCCCGCTGTAGCGGCGTTCCCTCCTGAGCAAGCGTTTCAAGGACAAGCTGCGGTGGACGAATGACAATCGAATCGCCGGCAGGGTCATCTTCAAGCGTCACTGATGTGGTTGTGTCATCGTGCCGCGAATCCTCAAACCTGAAAACGCTTTCGCCAACACGGATCAAATCGCCTAACCGCAGTATCTGTTCTTTTGCCGGCAAACCGTTTATGAACGTTCCCGCGTCACTTGTATCCACAAGCTTCAAACCATCACCTTCCTTCTGGAGATAGCAATGATGTTTAGCGACGCGGCCGTCCACGACCGTAATGCTGTTGGACGGGTCGCTGCCGATGGAAATACGATCATCGACAACGTCGAAGGCACTTCCCTGGTAGTGTCCAGCCACGGCGAGAAGTTGCATGGGTCATTACCTTACCGCAACAGACCGTAAAACCGGTAAGTATCACGATACTCACGTACTGATGCGAACTCGCAAAATGACACACTCTATTCTGCCAAAGTGCTTACGAATCGTAGGCGAAAACCTGACCTTAGATACTTTGTGCGTATTTTTTCATTGACGAAGGTACCGCAAAGCCGAGAACGTAAATATATCTGCAAAAAATTTCAGATTTGAGAATGGCTGTAATGGCTGGAGAACTACGCGGAAACATCAAGCTAGCCGAAGAACAGCTGCAGATGCAGTCCTGCCTATTGGATCACGTCCACGATGCTCTCATCGTCCGCGATCTGGAAGATCGTATTCGCTTCTGGAACAAAGGAGCTGAACGTGTTTACGGTTGGCGCACCGAAGAGGTGACCGGCGAAAACGTTTACGATTTTCTTTTTCCTCCGGATATACGTGGGCTCGAAGCCAATGCGGGTGTTCTTGCCGAGAGAGGTGAATGGACAGGCGAACTGTGTCAACTAACGAAGACGCGAGAACTCATCATCGTGGAGAGTCTCTGGAAGCTCCAGCGGGACGAGGCCGGCAGCCCCAAGTCTGTTCTCATGATCAGCAGGGACATTACACAACGGAAGACGCTCGAACGCGAGTTGTTGCGCGTGCAGCGCATGGAGACAGTCGGCAGCCTCGCAACAAGCGTCGTGCACGACCTCAACAATTCGCTGTCAGCAATGCTCATCTCCCTTCGTGCGGTGCTCGAAGAGCAGATGGATCCGAAAGACCGGAACGCATTCAAGGTATCCCAGGCGTGTGCGGAGCACGCCGCGCATCTGATCATGCAGCTCCTTGCTTTTGCGAAAGGTGTAGAGGAACAACCGACTTCTATAGATCTCGGTAATCTGATTAGTGAAACTGAAAGGATTCTTAGGAGCACTTTCCCAAACTCGATCGAAATCAAGGTGATGATTCCTCCGGAACGTTGCGCAATTGCAGGCTTCGCGACTCAGTTGCATCAGCTGCTGCTAAACCTCTGCCTGAACGCCCGCGACGCAATGCCCTCCGGCGGAACAGTATCAATCGAAGTAAGCAACGTGTTTCTTGATACAACCGCGATTCGCCGATGGCCCGCGGCGGTTTCCGGTAAGTATGTCGTGGTTACTATCGCCGACACCGGACATGGGATACCAAGTCATCTCACTGGAAGAATCTTTGAACCATTTTTTACAACTAAAAAACACGGCAGAGGTACCGGGCTCGGGCTATCCACGGTTGCCACGATAGTTCGCAATCACAGCGGGTTCATCGATCTGGCAACCGAGCTAAATCGCGGCACGCAGTTTCGTGTCTATCTTCCAGTCGAGAAGACGCCCCGTAGAGAAGAGGTTTTCCATCGATGACGGATAAATCAGGAATTCGGATTCTGATCATCGATGATCACGAAATTTTTCTCGCAGGACTGCGGTTAATGCTGGAAGCTGAACCGGGACTCGCGGTTATCGGCGAAGCGCGCACGAGAAATGAAGCACTGCAGGCATTGCGGTATCTGCCCGATATTATCTTGCTCGATCTAGACCTCGGCGCCGAAAGCGGCACGGACTTGCTTCCGGATTTACTCAAAATCGACGGCTCACACCGCGTCCTGGTGTTGACTGGAGTGGCGAATCCTGAACTTCATCTCCGGGCGGTCTGCCTTGGCGCAATCGGCATCGTGCACAAGCTGGACGCTCCACGGCTGCTTTTCAAAGCTATTCGCAAGGTACATGCAGGTGAAGCGTGGTTGAATCCGACGATGGTAGCAAGCGCGATGGTACAGCTACAGGGGCACAAGCCTCGGAACATCGATCCTGAGGCGGATAAGATTTCGAGCCTCACTGCACGTGAGCGCGAAGTCATTGCTCTCATAGGTGAGGGACAAAGAAACAAGTCCATCGGGGAGCGGCTTTACATTTCCGAAAAAACCGTCCGCCACTATTTGAGTTCGATCTTCAACAAGCTCCAAGTCGCCGACCGGCTGGAATTGATCATTTATGCCTTCCAACACGGTCTCGCAAAACTTCCAAATTCCGAGCATGCCTCAGCCGAAACCCCTTCTCGTATTGTTAATTTCAGGTAACAGACATCAGACAAAAGTCCGAAACCTCCCTTGGCAAAATGACTGATGCTGAGCACTCACAAAATACGGACATGTGTCTCTGAAAAACGGGCCTGTCCGCCGATAGCAAATGTACGGTTCGACTCGGTATATTTTCGAAACACCTCAGTTCGAAGAAGTTCTCGGGTCTGAGAAATTCTGTGACTTCCTTGGCGGGAGCCTGTCTGAATGGTTTCGGAATCCATAGAAGCAATTCAAGCCCCATCATGGTTTGCAATCCGCGTAAAGAGCACCCACGAAAAGCGGGTGACATCGCTCCTGGAGTATCAGGCATACGAATGTTTTCTGCCTCTCTACTCGAGCAGGCGCCGTTGGTCCGATCGCATAAAACGAATGGAGCTTCCGCTGTTCCCGGGATATGTCTTCAGCCGCTTTGGAGCGTTGGACCGAACGGCGATTATAAAGACCCCAAGCGTGATTGCCGTTGTCGGTATTGGGTGCATTCCGACACCCATCGACGAACTAGAGATCGCTGCGATCCAACGAATCGTCACATCCGGGTTTGGATTGTCTCCTCACCCGTTTCTTCAGATCGGGCAGCATGTCCGGGTTAACAGTGGGTCTCTTTACGGATTAGAGGGAATCATTGCCGACGTTAGAAAGCGGGACCAATTAATTGTGTCTGTCCCCATGTTGCAACGTTCCGTCGCAGTTGAAATTGACAGCGCGTCGGTCACTCCTATCCACACTCCTAAGACAAATCCATCGTCTACGAAAGCATTCTGCTCGGCGGCCTGATAGTCGCGCCACCAACTGGCCTGAGCACCTATCACACGGTCGGAACTACGGTTCGAGGAGAATCTAAATGAAAGTCAGCTTTGCGTTGTTTCTTACGGTCTCGGCCGCGATGCTGAATGCTGCGCAGGCTCCGCTGCAGATGACCCGGATCGTCTCGCCTGACGAGGAGTATCGCATCGCATCGGGCGATACGGTCGAAGTGATCATCCTCAAAGTGCCAGAACTTTCGCGCGAATACCGCGTCGGCGCGGACGGAACCATTGAACTTCCCTTCCTTGGCAAAGTGCCGGCGCAAGACAAAAGCTCACATGAACTCGCAACATCAATCGCCACCAGTTTAGGAAACGGCTACCTCGTCGATCCACAAGTCTCGGTCACAGTGAAACAGATCAGCCGCCATTTCTTCATCCAGGGTGCGGTTCGCAACCCTGGGGTCTACAACATCGAAGGGCAGCCTTCACTGCTGCAGTTGATCACCCTTTCCGGAGGACTGAATGCAACTTACGGAGCAACTGCATTCATTCTTCATCCCGTGCGGCCGGCGGCGGAAGGCGACCCTGCATACGAATTGCGAAAAGCCAACATCAACGCCCTCTTGCGAGGAGAATTCTCCGAAAACGCGGTGCTGAATCCCGGTGACATCGTCCACATCCCCGCGGCCGATGTGTTTTTCGTTGCAGGCGAGGTGAAGGCTCCCGGCTCGTTCCAATTGAAAGAAGGAACCACGCTCCGCCAGGCGATTTCTCTCGCCCAGGGGCCCAGTCCAGTGGCGGCCGCCGATCGGGCGGTGATTTTCCGAGAGGAAGGTAACGGAAGGAAGCGAGAAATTCCCGTTGACGTTGGAGCAGTGATGCGCGGCAAGAAGGATGATATTCCAATTTCGCCGAACGACATCATCGTGATCCCCAACAGCAAGACGAAATCCATATTTAAGCCTGTGATCAATGCGTTCGGTACGGGCGCGGCCTGGAGCGCCACGACTATTCTTCGCTAGCCGGACTGAGGTAAACCCACATGCCAGATGACCCAAAGCACTACCTGAATTTGCCGGAACGCACATTCCGCCAGTTGCCGGTTCCACCGTCGCTCAACGCCCGCCCGTTCCGTCCCGAGCTTAACGCCCACCAATACGGGGAATCAGGAGAATTGAACCTGCATGGGCTCTGGAGGCTTGTACGAAAGCGACGCTCGCTGATTATTGGAGTTGCTTTAATCATCACGACCATCGTCACCATTAACGTGTTTCGTACCAAGCCGCTCTATCGGGCGGTCGCAACGATTGAAATCGGCCGCGAAAACGGAACCCGCGTCGGGTCGAATGACATTTTCATCCAGGAAGATGACGACTTGTACCTGACGATGAATACAAGTGAAGTCATTATCAAGAGCCCACCATTGCTGGAAGATGTCGTGGCACAACTCCAGTTAGATCAGGATCCGAGGTTCACCTCCTCTGGAGATGCGCCTGGCTTGCCGGCAGCTGTCTCCAGCACGACTCCGTTAAAAGCGAACGTCTCAGGTGCACGGTCACCTGAAGAAGTCGAACGTCTGGCGCCGTATGTGGAGATTCTGGAGCGCTCCGTGCGTGCCAGACCAGTCGAAGACACCCGCGCGATGACCGTTGAATTCACACATACAAACCCTGTGATGGCTGCCGACATCGCTAATGCGGTAGCCGAACGCTTTGTGCAAACAAGTTTTGAAAAGAAGGTCGAAAAATTCACCAGTGCTTCCGAATGGCTCGATCGGTCCACCCGTGAATTGAAATCAAAAATCGAGCGCTCCGAACAGAAGCTGGCCAGGTACACACGAGCGAATAACATTTACTCGCTCGAAGGCAAGGAAACACTTACCACGGAAAAGCTTTCACGCCTCCACGATCTGGCTACGCGAGCGGAGACCGACCGGATTTTGAAAGAGTCTCTTTACGAGCAGGTGCGGCAAGGACGTATCGCACAAATTCCGGAAGCCTTCGCCGATGCGCAGACGGCTGAACTTCAGCGCAAGCTGAACGAGCTTGCGACGACAGCGGCGGAGTTCAGTGTCACGTACGGCCCGAAGTATCCGAAGATGGTTGAAATCAATCAACAGATGGCCACGATCCGAGATCAGATTGCCTCAGGCCGCAAGCAGCTAGAGGGGAAGTTACGTGCCGACTACGAACGCGTCGTGCGCGACGAGGGCTCGTTGAAAGCGGCATTGGCTGAAGCAAAAACGGGAGCCGCCCAGGAAAACGAAAAAGCGATCCAGTACAGCATTCTCAAACAGGATGTGGATACGGCGAAGGCTCTTTATACGGAATTTCTGCACAAAACAAACCAGGCGTATCTCGAAGTCGCCCAACAACACAGCAATATTCGGGTGCTTGTCCATGCGCGTGTCCCCAAGGCACCTTTCAGCCCGAACCGGGAACGCACGATATTGCTCGGGCTGTTGTTCGGCCTTGCCGGCGGCATTGGCCTCGCCTGGCTCTTAGAACGCTTTGACGATTCCATCCGAACGATTGACGATGTGAATCAATTCACGCAACTGCCTGCGTTGGCGGTCATCCCTGATATAGCCAGCCCTGTTATAGCCGTCGACAACTCAGAGCTAATAGGACGGGGCAGGTACACGGAGGCGGAGCCCCTTGCCCTGGGGGCAGCGACACCGACTCCGAAAATGCATCGGGCTCGACTAATCGAGTTTGACGGCCGATCTCCGGCATCTGAGGCTTACCGGGCTCTGCGGACGACATTGCTGTTGTCCGCGGAGGGTAAGCCGCCAAAGAAGATTCTCGTGACGAGCGTTCGGATGGAAGAAGGAAAGACGACGACCGCTACCAATACCGCCATGGCCCTCGCGCAGCTAGGAAACTCTGTTGCGCTTGTCGACTGCGATCTGCGCAACCCATCGCTGCATGATGTGTTCGGGACTTCGCATAACTGTGGAGTGTCCACCTATCTGACACGGGATGTTGCAATGGATACCGTCACGCGAGCCGCGGGTCAAAACCTGAGCCTGATTGTATCGGGAGCAATACCAGCCAACCCGTCAGAACTGCTGAGTTCCGACAAAATGAAACAGATGTTGGCTGAACTGACGGAACGGTACGATCACATTGTGATTGATTCGCCGCCGCTCGGCAGCGTGACTGACGCCGTGATTCTCTCGACGATGGTTGACGGCGTCATGCTCGTAGTTCACGGCGGCCGCAATTCCCGTCAGGCTGTTCAGCGCGCGTGTTATGAGCTTTCCGCCGTCGGGGCAAGGATCTTCGGAATTGTTCTCAATCGAGTTGACCTGCGGCGCGAAGGCTACGACGAATACTATTCGTATTATCACAGCTATTCCGCCGACCAGAAGCACGCCGATAGTTAGTTCCTCATTCATGAACATCCTTGGTATTAACGTCTACCATCCTGACGTTTCCGCGGTCCTGATTCGCGATGGACAGCTCATCGCGGCTTTGGAAGAGGAGCGTTTCCGTCGCATCAAACACTGTGCGGGATTTCCCGGCCTGGCGATCCGCCGTTGCCTGGAAACTGGCGGTATTGACGGAAAGCAGATCGACGCCATCGCCGTCAGCCGAAATCCAAAAGCCAACATTTGGCGAAAAGCTGCGTTTGTTTTACAGCGCCGCCCGGGCCGGACGCTTCTTGGGGACCGCGCGCGCAATCTCCGAAAGTTTCAGGATCTTCGGACACCTTTAGCCGAGGCATTATCGATTCCCTGCCGAGACCTTCCGAAGATCCATCATGTAGAGCATCACCCGGCGCATCTGGCCAGCGCTTTCTTCGTCTCCCCTTTCGAACAAGCAGCCGTGTGCGCAATCGACGGTTTTGGCGACTTTGTCAGTACTTCGTTGGCGCTTGGTACAGACCGGCGGATGAAAATCCTCGAGAAGATTTGCTTCCCTCACTCCCTCGGAATTCTTTACACGGCGATTACGCAGTATCTCGGGTTCCTTAACTACGGCGATGAATTCAAGGTCATGGGTCTGGCTCCTTACGGAAGACCCAACTACGTCCACCGTCTGAGCAAGCTTATACGCCTGAAGCCGGATGGCCTTTTCGAGCTTGACCTGAAGTATTTCCGCCATTGGTCACACGGCGTCGAGATGGAGTGGGAAGATGGCTATCCTCGGCTGGCGCAGGTCTACTCTCCGGAATTGGAACGGCTGTTGGGAGCTGCGAGAACTCCGGACGAGCCGCTGACACAGCATCACGAAGACATGGCTCGCTCGTTACAGGCCGTCTATGAGGAGTGCGCCTTTCATGTCCTGAATGGTCTGTGGCGAAGGACGAAATCTCCGCGACTGTGTCTCGCGGGTGGTTGTGCGATGAACAGTGTCGCGAATGGCAAGGTGCGAACGCACACTCCATTCAAGGAGGTTTACGTTCAACCCGCGGCTTCGGACAACGGGACGGCGCTGGGCGCTGCTTACTTCGTGTGGCACCAAAGTCTCGGGAAACCCCGCTCGTTTGTTATGCATCACGCCCTGTGGGGCACGTCGTACGATGACTTCGCGATCGATTCTGTACTTACCGAAAGTGGTCTGGCGAATGGCGGATTCGAATTGCTGCGCCTGGGGACCAGTGATGAAACGTGCCGTGCGACTGCAGAGTTGCTCGCCGCCGGCAACGTCGTCGGTTGGTTCCAGGGACGAATGGAGTGGGGCGCTCGCGCACTGGGTAACCGCAGTATCCTGGCGGATCCTCGACGGCCGGATATGCGCGATCTGATCAATCTCAAGATCAAATTTCGCGAAAAGTTCCGCCCTTTCGCGCCGTCGATCCTCGAGGAAGCGATGCGCGACTACTTCATCAATCCATCATCCGATGCCTTTATGCAGCAGGTTTACCCGGTCCGAGACGATAAACGGCACGTATTGCCTGCAATCACGCACGTGGATGGCAGCGGACGCTTGCAGACCGTGAACCGAAATCAGAATCCACTCTATTACCGGCTCATCCAGGAGTTCGAAAGGATTACTGGGGTGCCCGTACTGCTGAACACCAGCTTCAACGAAAACGAACCGATCGTCGATACACCCCGGCAGGCGCTCGATTGCTTCCTCCGCACGAAAATGGACGCCCTGGTTATCGGCAATATGGTCGTCGCGCGCCGCTCGTAATTTCATGTGTGGTATTGCCGCAATCTTTTCATATCGTGATGGTCCTCCGGTGGACCAATCCGAACTCCTGAAGATCCGCGAACGCATGACCTCGCGCGGTCCGGACGGCGCCGGAATCTGGATCTCCGACGATCGCCGCGTCGGTCTGGCACACCGGCGTCTCGCGATCATCGATTTGTCCTCCAACGCGGCGCAACCCATGTTCGATGACAGCCGCACGTATGCAATTGTCTTCAACGGCGAAATCTACAATTACAGGCAATTACGAGAGCAGCTTGAGAAACGGGGCGTAGGTTTTAGAACTCTGAGCGATACAGAGGTCCTGCTTCATCTCTATATGGATCGCGGAGCGGGTATGCTGGACTGCCTGCGCGGGATGTATGCCTTCGCGATTTGGGACGGCAGCAAGAACGCACTCTTTCTCGCCCGTGACCCCTACGGCATCAAACCAATTTACTACGCCGACGATGGACGAGTTTTTCGGGCGGCCTCTCAAGTCAAGGCTCTGCTTGCGGGAGAGGGCATCAATCCAAAACTGAATCCCGCCGGACATGTGGGCTTTTACCTCTGGGGAAATGTTCCTGATCCGCACACCCTCTACAAACATGTCCGAGCCGTACCAGCCGGAAGCTATCTGTGGGTGGAAAGAGATCTGACGTTACGCGAAAGGAAGTTTTGCAACATCCCTCGCCTGTTTGCCGAGACTCCGTCACGAACAAAGGATCCTTGTATTGGCACACTCCAGGAAAACGTTCGCGACAGTGTACGGCATCATTTGATTGCAGACGTGCCCGTCGGGATATTCCTTTCATCTGGTGTCGATTCGACAACACTGGCTGCAGTAGCGGCTGAAGAAGGTGGCAGCCTGCAGACAGTCACACTGGGGTTTGAAGAATACAA
>Ga0209382_10004352_pt1 | contig 18966 bp, 17 predicted proteins | sample SoiMetdeltSBSDD5_FD_187599 | JGI IMG/M metagenome (GOLD analysis project Ga0209382, IMG submission 187599) | Bulk soil microbial communities from a Populus tree surrounding site in Tennessee, USA - Soil MetaG P. deltoides SBSDD5 (SPAdes) (version 2) | ecosystem: Environmental > Terrestrial >...
CTCCATCGCCTGCGCCCAGCCGCGGTCGACGTCGGCTGGGTCGGTAACGATGAAGGTGCCCACGGCGGCCTGCCGGTTGGCGGGCTTCACCACCACGGGACCGGGATGGCGCCGTGCGAAGTCGCGAACGTCGTCCGGGTCCGACACCAACTCCGACTCGGGGTTGGCGATGCCCGCGACAGCCGTGACGCTACGCAGCAGATGCTTGTCCCGCAACAGTTCCGCGGCGCCGAGGGTCGCGCCGGGAACGCCGTAGCGTTCGGCGAGCCGGGCCGCGAACGGTACCGCGTACTCCAATGCCGGGACCACCGCGACGACATCGAGGTCGCGGTGCCCGTGGAAGAACCGGTCGGCCGCAGCCGGAAGCTGGTACTCCCACGGGATGAGCTCGCGCACGACCGGAGTCCCGGGAAGGAACGCGGCGATGCCCCGCTGCGCGATCACGTCGGGCTCCTCGATGACCACGAACGAGCCGGCCGGCTCGGAGTCCCCCGCGACCCTCAGTAGCGGACGCAGGAAGCCAGCGACGATGATTGTCATTTGAAGCTCGAACCGAACCACGTGCGTAGTTGGTCGGAGGCTTCGGTGATCGCCTGCTTGCCGGCGTCGAGGATGCCGCCCATGGCGAAGAAGCCGTGGGCCATTCCGTCGTAGCGGCTCAGCTGCACGGGCACGCCGGCCCGCGCCAGACGCTTCGCATACCGCTCGCCCTGGTCGCGGAGCGGGTCATACTCCGCGGTGATGACGAGGGCCGGGGGCAGCCCACTGTGGTCACTGGCGCGCAGGGGCGACGCGAGCGGGTTGCGACCATCCGCCTTCCGCGGGAGGTAATGGTTCCAGTACCACGCAACGGAAGTTTGATTGAACAAATACGGATCGGCGTTCTCGCGCATCGACTGATCGTTGGCGGCATGGTCGGTGTTGGGGTAGACGAGCACCTGACCCGCGAGCTTGGGGCCGCCCCGGTCCCGGCTGAGCAGCGTGACCGCCGCCGCCAGGTTGCCGCCGGCGCTGTCCCCGCCGACCGCCAGTCGGTCGGGATCCACGCCGATCCTCGCCGCGGAGCGCTCGACCCACTGCACGGCGGCGTAGCAGTCTTCCACCGCGGCTGGAAACTTCCACTCCGGCGCGAGCCGGTAGCCCGGCACGACCACGACGCAGTCCGCAACGTTGGCGAGGCTACGGCAGATGGCGTCGGACGTGTCGATGCTGCCGAGCGTCCATCCCCCACCAAAGAAGTAGACAAGGGCGGGCAAGGGGCCCCGCCGCCGCGGGCGGTAAACGCGCAAGGGCATCAACCCGGCCGGACCTCGGATGCGTCGGTTGTCGACGCGGTACACCGGCTCGGGCACGCCGGCGTCGGCCTGGATCGAAGCGAGGTCCGCCTCGCGCGCCTCCTCCACCGACAACGTGTAGAGCGGCGGCACATCCTCGTCGCGGCGTCGGTCCCGCATCGCCTGCATTTGGGGATGTAGTGGCATGGTCGGTCCTCCGGTGGGCTCGGGGCGACTGCAAGTCTCGCACCGATCCCCCGGCTGCGACAGAATGCAACCTTGTGCCATCGAAGTACCGATACTTCTCAAAGCACGCTGCCACACCGGCGGACGGGTCGCAATTACAGCGAGCTACGTCGATTTAAACGGGATTGGGCACGGCGGGTCCTGTCCGAGACCGTCGGCGCAGACCCAGGTCAGCGCATGTGGAGGCGGTCCAAACAACGACAGCGTTTGCAAGATCAGTAATTGCGAATTATTCGAGCAGATTGATAGGCTGCGGTCGCATCCGACGGGGGACGTCGGTGAGTCGAATCACGAGTCCCGTGTAGTGACTTGTCGGCGTCGAGGTGACGCATAGTCGAACCGCAAAGCTCGTCGATGATGTGAGGGCGCTGTCATGGTTGACAACGGCTCGATGCCTGACCGCGCTGAGCCGTCGCTCAGTCCAGATTGGGTGGACTCCATCCTTCTTGCCGGTGACGACGCCGATGTCTGCCTCCACCTCGACTCCCCGGTGACCCGCGCACGGCTGCGCGAGCTCGTGGCAGCACGCCAGGCCGAACTCGAAGGTCACGGTGTGCGGGCCGGCGGCGCGGTCGCGCTCCGCCTGCCGCCGTCGCTCGCGTTCGTCACGAATCTTCTTGCCTCCTGGCGCATAGGCGCACAGACGACGTTGCTGGACTACCGCCTCACGCAGTTCGAGATCGAGCGTGCGTTGGAGCGGGTCGGTGCTCAGGTCATGGTCGAGGCGAAGGCCATCCCCGGAGGCCCGCTGCGGGCGTTCTTCGACGTCGACGAGGTCATCGTCACCCGCGAGGGCCGGCCCGCCGCGACGCCGCACGCCGTCATTCAGCTCAGCTCCGGCTCGACCGGTCCGTCGAAGGTAATTGGACGGACCGCTGCCAATCTCGTCGAGGAGATCAACCGGTACGTGCAGATCGATGGCGTGCCGCGCGAGGGCGAACGCATCGTGTGCCTCGCATCGATGGTGCACGTGCTGGGCCTCGTCGGTGGTCTGCTCTACGGCCTGCACGCGGGTGTGCAGCTGGCCGTGCCCGAGCGCCTGACCGTCGACGCCATCCTCGCGGCGGTCGCCGCGAGCGAGCGCCCCACGACGCTGTTGGGCGTGCCGTTCCACATCGAACTTCTGGCGTCCGTCGCGCAGCCGCCGAAGGTGCCGCAACTGACGGGCATGACGACCGGTGGCGAGCTGGTGCGGGCCGAGGTGCACGAGGCGTTCGTCGACCGGTACGGCGTCCGGCTCGGCAACATGTACGGCATGACCGAGGTCGGCGTCATCGCGACCGACCTCTTTGCCCAGCACCGTCCGGCGGTCGCGCCGGCGCCCGGCCTCGCGGTTCGGGAGGAGGACGGCGAGCTTCTCGTCAGTGTGCCCGCGTCGCCCTACATCGGGCTGTCGGATCCGACCCGTTGGGTCGACGGTTGGTTGCACACGAAGGACGCCGGCACGGTCGAGGAGGCCACCGGACTGTTCACCGTACGCGGCCGGTTGGACTCGCAGGTCTCGGTCGGCGGCCTCAAGGTCGACCTCATGGAGGTCGAGCACACGCTCGCCGCGCTGCCCGAGGTGGCCAGCGCGGTGGTGGTCTTCGATGGCGGCATCGAGGCCTACGTCGTGTTGAGCGACCAGGACGGCGCCGACCGGATCGACGAGGTGCTCGTGAGTCGACTCGCCGCGTACAAGCGTCCGCGGGTCGTCCACCTCGTGGAGCAGCTGCCGCGCACGGCGACCGGAAAGCTCGTCCGCGACCGTAGCGCGCTGCGAGCCGCGGAGCCGAAACCATCGCCGTGACTTTCGCCCGACCAAATCCAGTGCGAATCCAGTAGGAATCCAGGAGAGGAAGTCCGCCAAGATGAATACGGAAGTCCGCCAGTTCGTCGTCGACTCGCTGGAGCAGATGAACTACGACGTCTCCGGCGTCGACGATGACACGACCCTCGGGCCCGCCGGCCTTGACCTCGAGTCGCTGGCCGTCGCCGAACTCGCGGTGCGAGTCGAGGACAAGTACGGCGTCAAGTTCGGCGAGGATGAGGCCGAGGAGATGGCGGGGATGACCCTCGGCGAGTTCGTGGTCGCCGTCACCGAGCGCCTCGATCTGGCGAAGACCTCCGGGCAGGCCGAGTAACAATGTCGGAGAACCCGGACCGGCAAGACGTCATCGCCATGCTAGCCACGTACGGCAACAGGGACCCGGAGGCGGTGCGGGAGCGCATCGACTCGCTGGAGCTCGCGTGGTTGGTGCATCAGGTCGAGCAGCGCTACGGCGTCTCGCTCGACCTCGACGACGATGAGCTGGCTCGGATGTCCACGGTGACCGGCGCGGTCGACGTGCTTCGCGACGTGTTAGCGCAGTCTCACCATGGTTGAGGCGGCGGTCGTCTCCGGCGTGGCGGCCGTCAGCGCATTCGGCCGCGGGACGCGGCCGCTCCTGTCGGCGACGCTCGCCGCGACGCCGGTCTTCCGTCGCGTCGAGCGCTTCGACGTCAGCCGGCGGCGAGTCAGTGTCGCCGCGACCCTGCCCGGTCAGCCCGACCTTCTCGAGGAGCTGGTCGGGGTCGTGGACCAGGCCTGCGGCGAAGCAGGTCTTGACGAGCGGGCACGCGAGACGTGCCCGCTGTTGCTCGCAGTGCATGGCGACCCCACGCTGGCGCGCGCCGACGTCGACGATCGGCCGGCGCACAGTGCCCAGTCTTTGGCGGACAGGGTCGTCGCGCGCACCGGCCTCTCCGACAAACTCGGGCTCGATGGTCGGCTCGCAAGCCCGCCGACGCGCGTCTACACGTCCGCCTGCGTCGCCGCGAGCACGGCCGTGGCCGACGCCGCCACGCTCGTCGCTCTCGGCCGCGCGGACCGGGTGGTCGTGGCGGCCGGCTATCTCGTCGAGTCCGACCAGTTCGCACTCTTCGACGCCGGACGCGCACTCGCGACCGACGGCAGCGTCCGTCCGTTCAGCGCGGGGCGCACGGGACTCCTGCTTGGCGACGGCGTCGCCGCGGTCGTCATTTCCTCCGCCGCCGCGGCGGCCCGACGGGACGCGCCGGTGCTCGCGCGGGTCGCCGGCTGGAGCCGCACCGGCGACGCGTACCACGTGTGCCAACCACGGCCGGACGGCGCCGGGCTGGCTCGGGCGATCGGCACCGCACTCCGGCGGGCGGGCGTACGCGCGGACGAGGTGGGCTACGTCAACGCGCACGGGTCCGGCACGCCGTTCAGCGACGCGGCCGAGGCCGCCGCACTGCACCTCGCGCTCGGGTCACACGCCGACCGGGTACCGGTCAGCTCGACCAAGTCCGTGCACGGACAGGCCCTCGAGGCCTCCGGCCTGCTCGAGTTCATCGTGACCGTGCTCGCGATGCGGGAGGGATGCTTGCCCGTCAACGCCGGCTACCTGGAGCCCGATCCCGAGTGCCGGCTCGACATCATCGCCGGCGAACCGCGCGAGGCGAGTCCTCGTTACGCGTTGAGCCTCAACGCCGCCTTCGGTGGCGCGAACACCGCTCTGCTCGTGGGTGCAGCATGACCAACGTGGCCACGGACCGGCGTCTCGTCGACGACCTCGTCGCGTCGGTGCAGTCGGTCGGGTTGTCGGTGACCGCGTCCTCGGCCTGGCCGGACCGGGCTGACGACCCCCCACCGCCGGCGCTGCCCGGGTTCGTGCTGTCGTCGTTCAGCCCGCTGGTCGCCGAGGTCGCGGAGCGGTGTCTCGGCGCCGCCGCCGGGCTGCCACCGCTGCCGTTAGCCCGAGGTGACCGCACCGCGTTCGTGCTCGTGAGCCCTCTGGGCGACGTGGCCGCCGCCGTGCACGTGGCTCAGACCGTCGATCGGGGCGGCCGGGTCGGACCGTTGCTGTTCTTCCAGTCGGTTCCGAACTCCGTCGCCGGCTACGTCGCGGCCCGGTGGGGGATCGCCGGGCCGGTCGTCTGCCTGGCGTCGCCCGGTGCCGGGCCGGACGTGGCCGGGTTGCTGATCGATGACGGCGAAGCCGACGAAGTGCTCGTGATCATCGCAGATCAGTCCTATATGGATGCGGCGGGCGATCGAGCCGCGGCGGTGCTGGTGCGCCGTGACGCGTCGAAAGGAGCGAACCCGTGAGCCTCAAGTCGATCCGGGCCACCCTCGCCGCCGACCCCGAGCTCGGTGCCGGCAACGTCGTGAAGCGCCTGCTCGACCACGGCGAGGATCCGAGCGGCCCCGGCATCACCTTCGACGTCGACGTCGACGGACACCCGGCGTGCCAGGCGCTGACGCTCGGCCAGCTGCACGAGCGCGTCGCGGCGCGGGCCGCGTGGCTGCACGAGCACGGGGTGGTCGCGCGCGACCCGATCGCCGTGTTCGCGACCTCCGCCGCCGACGTCTTCCTCAACTTCATGGCACTCACGTGGCTGGGCGCAATCCCGGCGCTCATGAACGGCAACATGCCGCCGGAGGTCGCACCGGAGTACGTGCGGCGGCTGCGCTGTGCCGGCGTCCTCGCCGACGCCGAGCACCTGCCAATCCTGCAGGACCACGAGCTCGGGGCGCCGATCCTCGCCGACATCGCCGAGACCGGCACCGGTGACCCGACCCGGGCTCCCGCGCACTACCGCCACCACGATGAGGACCCGATCGCCATCACGCACTCGTCCGGCACGACGCGGATGCCGGCCTCGGTCGTGCACTCACACTCGAGCCTGTTCGCCGCCACCCGGCGCATCCGGCTGTCGGGGCCGCGGGCCCAGGGCACCGAGCGGGTTCTTTCGGCGCTGCCCGCCCCACACACGGCGGGCATCCTCACGGTCAACCAGGCCCTGTGCAACCGGGCCGAGCTGTTGTTCCTCTCCGCGCAGGGCGGCCAGTTCAGCCAGAGCGGCCAAAACGTCTTGGAGGCCATCGAAAGATGGCGGCCCACCGGTGTGTTCGGTTTCGCGGTCACGTGGGCCGAGCTCGCGCGCTTCGACCTCACCAAGCACGACCTGGACTCGGTGGCGATCTGGTTCAACACCGGCGATTGCGCGCACGAGGCGCACATCCGTCGTCTGGTGGCCGTCGGCAGCCACGAGATCGTGACGCGCGAGGGCCGCGTAAGGGTGCCGGGCTCGACGTTCATCGACGGCATCGGCTCGACCGAGATGGGGCACTCGGCGTTCCACATCGGCCATCGCACAGACACCAACCGGTATGGGCGGTGCGTCGGCAAGCCGCACGTGTTCGCCGATGTCGCGGTGCTCGACCTGGAGACCGGGGAGGAGCTGCCCGTCGGCACGGTCGGGCATCTCGGGCTGAAGTCACCGACCCTCGCCCTGGGCTACTGGAACGACTCGGTGACGACCTACCGCAACCGGTTCCGTGGCTACTACCTCACCGGCGACCTCATGTACCGCGACGCGGAGGGCTACTACTACCACATGGACCGCGCCGTCGATGCGGTGCCGCTCGGCGGCGGCAACTGGCTCTACACCGCGATGTCGGAGGAACGGATCCTCGCCCGCTGCCCGGACGTGCGCGACTGCACGGTCGTTGCGGTCACAGTGGACGGCCGGGTCATCACCGACGTGCTGCTGATGCTCGACGCGCAGGCCGACCCGGAGGCCTTCCGCACCGAAGCTGTCCGCGAGGCGCTGGGTGAGCCGGCCGGCGCGACGCTGCGCAAGGTCCTGGTGATCCCCGATGACGGTGTGGTTGTCGGCCCGACCGGGAAGGTGCGCAAGTTCCTGATGCGCCAGCGACACCTGGCCGAGATGGAGGCCGCATGAACGCGAGCCGACAGCGAGTGGCATCGCAGCAGCGGAGCGAGCGCGTAGGCGGGCAATTGTGAACGAGCGCGTAGTCATCACGGGGATCGGGCTCGTCACGTCGGTCGGCCGGGATCCGGACGAGGTCTTCGACGCGCTCTGCGTCGGTCGCAGCGGCCTGCGCAAGCCACCGGAGGACCACCCGGTCGCCGGTTCGATCGAGGTGGCCGGGTTCGCTCCGCCGATCGACGCCACCACGGTGATGCCGGCGACCGAGGCCCGCACGGTCGACCGCTACGTGGTCATGGCCCTCGTCGCGGCTGGCGACGCGTTCGCCGATGCGGGGATCGAGGTGGGCCGCGACGTCGACCCGTACCGGGTCGCCTGCATCGTCTCGGGCACAGGCGGCCTGGCGACGCTCGAGGCGCAGGTGGTCACGCGTACCACCAAGGGACGTCTGGGAGTCAGCCCGTACCTACTGCCCGGGATACTGCCGAACATGGGGGCGGCGCGCATCGCCATCAAGTACGACCTCCGCGGCTACAGCTCGTCGATCGCGACGGCCTGTGCCGCCGGCGCCCAGTCGATCGGCGAGGCGGTCCGGCTGCTGCGGTCCGGCGAGGCCGACGTCGTCGTGTGCGGATGCAGCGAGGCGCCCCTGTTCCCCACGCTGGCGGACACGTTCGGCAACGCCCGGGCGCTCGCCCGCGGTTGGGAGGACCCGACCGCCGCCTGCCGCCCGTTCGACCGGCGACGCAACGGGCTTGTCCTCGCCGAGGGTGCCGGCGTCTTCATTCTTGAGCGGGCATCCTTCGCCGAAGCCCGCGGCGCGGCGGGCTACGCCGACGTCCTGGGCTGGGGTGCCACGACCGACGCCCACCACCCGACCACTCCCCGGCCAGATGGGCAGGGCGCCGCGGAGTGCATGCGCCGCGCGCTCGCCGACGCCGGCCTGTCCGGGTCCGACGTCGGATACCTCAACGCGCACGGGACGAGCACGAAGCTCGGCGACGCGGCGGAGGCCTTAGCGATCCGGACCGTCTTCGGCGACGATCAACCAGCCGTCAGCTCGAGCAAGGCGGTGACCGGACACATGCTGGGCGCGTCGGGCGTCGTCGAAGCGGCGGCCACCGTCACCGCCCTGATCCGCGGGACGCTTCCACCCACGCACAACCTCGACGACCCCGACCCGGTGTGCGAGCTGGACCACATCCGCAAAGCACCCCGGCTCGGCGCCATCGACTATGCCATGTCGAACTCGTTCGGCTTCGGGGGACACAACGTGAGTCTTGTCTTCGGACGGCCGTCAACCCGGTTGGACCGAGCGAGCCACATCGAACCACGCAACGACTGACTCCTGGAGGTAGGCCTATTTCGTCAAGGTGAGGGCGGACGACGTCGCCTTATGGCCGTGCCATTCCGGGGCGGGCGACGATAGTGACATATCGATGCGTTCTGTGCAGATAAGCGGCACAGGAATCGCGGACAGGCTGCGAAGTGGCTTCGCGACAAGGGCGCGGGTTCCCGACAGGGGCGGTGACTCGGACCTGCCGTGTGCGCACGAAAAGGAAAGTTGGCATGAAAATCAAAGGCATTGACCACGTAGAGCTGTATGTCGGCGATGCTCGGCAGGCAGCGTACTTTCTCTGCACCGCCATGGGGTTTCGCATACGCGGCCAGGGCGGACCGGAGACAGGGCTGCACGGCCAGCGTTCGCTGTTGCTGGGCCAGGGGGACGCCCGGATCCTTCTGACGACGGGACTCACGCCGGACCATCCGGCGAGCGAGTTCGTCGCACGTCACGGCGACGGGGTGGCCGTCATCGCCTTCGGGGCGACCAATGTCGAACAGACCTTCACGGAGGTGGTGGCGGGGGGCGCCACCGCGATCGCGGCGCCGGTCAAGCACGAGCGGGGTGACACCCGGGTCGTGACGGCCGTCGTCTCGGGCTTCGGCGACGTCACGCACCGGCTCGTCGAACGCCACGGGTCGCCCGCGGAGTTCCTTCCCAACTCGATCGACATGATCGCCGCCGATCCCGATGCGGGCGACGATCTGCTCCAGCTCATCGACCACGCCGCGGTGTGCCTGCCCGCCGGCGCGCTCGAACCTACGGTCCGCTTCTACCAGCGGGCGTTCGGCTTCGCCGAGATCTTCCAGGAGTACATCGAGGTCGGCGAGCAGGGCATGGACTCCAAGGTGGTGCAGAGTCCCTCGGGCGGCGTGACGTTCACGCTGCTGGAGCCCGACCTGAGCCGGCACCGCGGGCAGATCGACGACTTCCTCGACTGGCACGGTGGCGCGGGCGTGCAGCACCTTGCCTTCCGCACCCGCGACATCGTGACGGCCGTGCGCACCTTCTCGGCCCGGGGCGTCGGGTTCGCCGCAACGCCGGGAAGTTACTACGACTTCCTCGAGGGCCGACTCGGACCGGTAGACATTCCGGTGGAGTCGCTCCGCGAGACCGGCGTCCTCGTCGACCAGGACGAGTGGGGCCAGATGTTCCAGATCTTCACCCTGTCGATGCATGTACGCCGGACGCTGTTCCTCGAGCTCATCGAGCGCCACGGTGCCCGCACCTTCGGCAGCAGCAACATCAAAGCGTTGTACGAAGCCAAGGAACGCGAGCTCGCTGGCCTCGGCGAGGTAACCGAAGCCAGCCGCGCCTGACGGACCTCGATTAGGAGGAACGGACTTGTCCCCCACGACCACCCCCCAGTTCACGCTGACCGAGGAGGAGCAGGCCCTGCTGCCCACCGATGAGGAGGTCGCCGAATACGGCCGGCGTGGCTGGTTCCTGACGAAGAAGCTCTTCACCGACGACGAGGTCGACCAGCTGCAGGCGGCGACCGATCGCTACTACGGCGGCGAGCGTGACCGGCGGCTACCCACGCGGCCGCCGAACCTCGCCTACTGGGAGCCCGCTCACGGTGAGGTGCAGCGTCACAACGACTACGTCCACTACGAGCACGACGGGATCGCGCGCATCCTGCGTAAGCCGCTGATCGGCGCGGTCGCCGCGCGCCTGGCCGAGGCGGAGGAGATCCGCGTCTTCCAGTCGACCCTGATCTACAAGCCACCCCGTCCGGATGAGCCGACCAACGTGGTGCCGTGGCACTTCGACCGACACTACTGGGCCAGCTGCACCTCCGAGCGGATGCTCACCGCGTTCATCCCGTTCCACGACTGTGGTGAGGAGATGGGCACCATCACCATGGTGGACGGCAGCCACCAGTGGAAAGAGGTCGGCAACAACGACAGCACGTCCAAGCACTTCGCCGAGCGCGACAAGGAAGACCTCGACCGGATGCTCGGCGAGAACGCCGCGTTCAACAACACCGAGGTTCGCAAGATCCCGATGATCATCCCTAAGGGACACATGAGCTTCCACCACTGCCGCATCTACCATGGCAGCGGCGCGAACCGCAGTGACCGCCCTCGGCGGGCGATCTCGTTCCACCTGCAGGACGGCGGAAACGCCTACCGCGACTTCCTGCTCTCCGACGGCAGCACCGTCCACTACAACCACGATGTTCTCGTCCGCCGTACGAGCGACGGGCGACCCGACTACTCCGACCCCGACTACTGCCCAGTCCTATGGCGCTCAGCCGCCGCCTGACGCGGCCAACCGTACTGAGTCAGACAAACCGCGACCGAAGCACGGAGACCGTGATGGCCGCTCACGACGACACCGCGGGCGCCCCCCGGGCCGGGGGAGCCGACCGGTCGGGCTTCGCCCACCGGAAGCTGCTCGGCATCCTGTCGGGCAGCTGGCTCGCCCAGGCTTGCTACGCAGTCGTCAGACTGGGCGTGCCGGATCTGCTCGGTGATGGTCCCAGCACGGTCGAGGACCTCGCCGCGGTCTCCGGGGCCGACCCCGGTGTGCTTCACCGCATTCTGCGAGCCCTCGCGGCCGCGGGAGTGTTCCGCCACCTCGAACCGCGCGTCTTCGCGCACAACCAGGTGAGCGAGCTGCTGCGGTCGGACGCACCGGGGTCGGCTCACCTTATCGCCCTCATGCAGGGCGACGAGGTCTTCCGGTCCTTCGCCGAGATCATGCACACGGTGCGGACGGGCCAGCCGTCGTTCGCGAAGGTCTACGGGATGTCGTTCTACGACTACCTCGACGCGAACCCCGACGCCGCCCGCGCGTTCAACGAACCGATGGGCGGGCAGGGCCCGGTACCGTCACTGTCCACATGCGACTTCTCAGACATCGAGGTGGTCGTCGACGTCGGAGGCGGAAACGGGACGCTGCTCGGTGAGGTGCTCGCGGGCAACCCCGGCGTGCGCGGTGTGCTCCTCGAACGCCCCGACGCCATCAGCCGGGCCCGGAGCAAGCTGACCGAGCTGGGACTGGACGACCGGGTCACCTACGTCGAGGGTGACTTCTTCTCCTCCGTTCCGACCGGCGGCGACGTCTACGTCCTCGCCCGCATCCTTCACAACTGGACCGACGAGCACTGCATCGAGCTGCTGCGGCGGGTGCATTCCGCGATGGCGCCGGGCACGCGACTGCTCGTCATGGAGGAGATGCTGCCCGAGGACGGGTCGGCGGGAGCCAGCGCGGTCACGCCGGGCCTGGTCGACCTGCTCATGCTCGTCACCGTCGAGGGGCACGACCGCACCGCCGGCGAGTACTGCGATCTGCTCGTCAAGGCCGGCTTCGCCGTCGTGGACACCCGACGGGCGGCGGCATCACCGTCCAGCGGTGTCATCGAGGCCGTGCCCGCCTGAAGAGAACGTTGAAGGGAGTGACCGTGGCCGAGGTCGCCGCGCAGCTCTATCGGACCGTGCGGCTCATCCGCCGGTTCGAGGAGCGCGCCATCGAGCTCGTCGGCTTGGGTGAGATCGTCGGCGGGATCCACCCGTACCTCGGCGAGGAGGCGATCGCGGCCGGCGTGTGCGCGGCGTTGCGCGACGATGACTTCATCACCAGCACCCACCGCGGGCACGGACACGTCCTCGCCAAGGGAGCCGATCCGGCCCGGATGATGGCCGAGCTCGCGGGTCGGTCGACCGGGCTCAACCAGGGGCGCGGTGGCTCCATGCACGCCGCCGACTTCAGCCTCGGCATCCTCGGCGCGAACGCGATCGTCGGCGCGAACGGCGCCATCGCGACCGGCGCGGCGTGGGCGGGCCGGCACACCGGCACTGACCGGGTCGCGGTGAGCTTCTTCGGCGACGGCGCGGTGAGCCAGGGTGTGCTGCTCGAGTCGTTCAACCTGGCGTCGCTGTGGAAGGTGCCCGTGCTCTTCGTGTGCGAGAACAACCGGTGGGCGACGACAATGCCGGTCGAGCGGTCCGTCGCCGGATCCATCACCGGCCGGGCCGCTGCGTTCGGCATCCCAGCGGTCAGCGTCGATGGTATGGACGCCGAGGCCGTGTTCGAGGCGGCCCAGGCGGCCGTGACCCGCGGTCGCGCTGGCGAGGGGCCGAGCTTCATCGAGTGCCACACCTACCGGTTCGATGCGCATCACACGTTCGAGCACAAGGCCCGCCTGCGCTATAGGTCCAACGAGGACGTCGCCCAGGGACGCTCGCGCGATCCGGTCGAGATCCAAGGTGGACGGATCCCACCCGAGGTGCGCTCGCGCATCGACGAGGAGATCGAGCACCAGCTGGAGGAGGCCGTGAAGTTCGCCACCAGCAGCCCCAAGCCGAGCCCGGGTGACCCCTTGGAGTTCCTCTACGCCTCCGGCCTGCGCGCGCGAACGGGGGTCAGCAATGCCTAGGCTCTCCTACCTCAAGGCCCTGGGCCGCGCCATCGGAGACGAGATGGAGCGCGACCCGACCGTGTGCATGCTCGGCGAGGACATCGGGGTGGGCGTGGCCAACGTGACGCCCGGCCTGCTGGCGCGGTTCGGCCCCGACCGGGTCGTGGACACCCCCATCTCGGAGCAAGGCTTCACCAGCTTCGCCACCGGGGCGGCCCTGGCCGGTCTTCGCCCCGTCATCGAATACCAGATCCCGTCGTTGCTGTTCCTTGTCTTCGAGCAGATCGCCAATCAGGCGCACAAGTTCTCGCTCATGACCGGCGGGCAGGCCAAGGTGCCGGTGACCTACATCGTGCCTGGGTCGGGCTCGCGCACGGGCTGGGCCGGGCAGCACTCCGACCACCCGTACAGCCTCTTCGCCCACGTCGGCGTGAAGACGGTCGTACCGGCGACGCCGTCGGACGCGTACGGGCTGATAGTGTCGGCGATCCGCGACGACGACCCGGTGGTCATCTTCGCGCCGTCGGGGGCTTTGGGCGTGCGGGAGGACGTCGAGTACGCGGACCTCAAGCCGGTGCCGCTCGGGGTGGGCCGCGTCCACCGGGAGGGCACCGACGTCACGGTCGTCGCGGTGGGACACCTGGTCCAGGACGCACTCGCCATTGCGGACGAGCTCGCCGGCGAGATCTCGGTGGAGGTCTTCGATCCACGTACGATCTACCCCTTCGACTGGGCTGGGCTCGCCGCCTCCATCGCAAAGACCGGGCGCCTCGTGGTCATCGACGACTCGAACCGCACCTGCGGCATCGGCGCCGAGATCCTCGCCACCGCCGCCGAGGAGATGCGTCTCGCGGCACCACCCCGCCGGGTCACGCGCCCCGATGGCGCGGTCCTGCCGTTCGCGCTCGAACTGGACCTCGCGTGCCAGCCCAACCGGGACCAGCTGGTCACCGTTACCCGGGAGGTGTTCAAGAGTGGACGTTGAGCCGCGGCGGTTCACCGCCGACGAACTGCGCGACCTCGACCGGCGGGCGCTTGCCGTCACGGGCGGCTTCGTCGCGGCCGTCACCGCCGACGCGCTGGCGGGGCCGACGCCGTGCGAGGGCTGGACGCTCGATGTGTTGCTGCGTCACATGGTCAGCCACAACCATGGCTTCGCGGCGGCGGCCCGCGGCGAGCCTGCGCAGCGGTCGGTCTGGGAGGACGCGACGCTCGACGGCGACCCGTACGCCACCTACCGCTCCTCCGCCGACGAGGTGAACGCCGCCTTCGCCGACGACGGCGTGCTCGGCCGAAAGCTCGACATTTACGGGTACGGTGTCTTTTCCGCGCCGGTCTGCTTCGGCATGCACTTCGTCGACTTCCTCGTGCACGGGTGGGACGTCGCCCGGTCCATCGGGGCCACTGGTGAGATCGACGACGATCTCAGCGAGGCCGCGCTCGCCGTCGCGCTGCGCTGGCCCTACCACCGACCCGACAAGGCGTTCGGGGTCAAGGTGGACGTTCCCGACGACGCCCCCGCGTACCAACGACTGGTCGCCTACCTCGGCCGCACACCCGACTGGCATCCACCATCGTGATGTGGCGTTCGACCTTCGTGCGCTGTGGCGATTTACTGCCCCCTAGGGGGCAGTAAATCGCCACAGCCCAACGGGACTGGGGGTCAGGACGGGGTACGGGCCGCGAGGTAGCGGGCGCGCAGGGCCTTCTTGTCGACCTTCCCCATCTCGGTGAGCGGGAGGTCGTCAACGAACTCGATCTCGCGGGGTGCCCACAGCTCGTTGAGTTCGGCCACGACATGGGAGCGTAGCTCGGTGGTTGACGGGTCCGAGCCGGGTGCCGCGACGACGTAGGCGTGCACGGCCTCCCCGGTGCGCTCATCGGGCACCCCGATCACGGCGGCGGCCCGCACGTCCGGATGGGAGCACAGGGCGTCCTCAACCGGTCGACTGTAGACATTTGTCGACGAGTACCCGGTGACGATCATGTCCTTGGACCGGTCGACCAGGTAGAGATACCCGTCGGCATCGAGGTAGCCGACGTCGCCGGACTTCAACCAGCCATCGACCAGCGTCTCGCGGGTGAGATCCGGATCGCCCCAGTAGCCCGACATCTTCAGCGCCGTCGACACCCAGACCTCGCCGATCTCCCCTGGCCCCAGCACAGAGCCGGCGTCATCGCGGATCTCGATGATGGTGTCGCCGTAGGCCAACCCGCACGAGCCGAGGCGCTCAGGGTGCTCCGGGTCGTGGCGGAAGTCGTTGTACGCCGTGATGAACGTCGCCTCGCTCATGCCGTAGCTCGGACGGACCCCGGGGCCGAAGCGTTCGAGCGCCTGCGCCATCCGGGTGGGTGCCGCCGCTGCACCGCCGACGGAAAGGATGTTCAGGCTGCTGACGTCGGTCTTCTCGAGTAACGGATTGTCCATCAACAGGTACAGAATCGGCGGCGACACCAGCGTGCTCGTGATGCGCTCCCGCTCGATCGTGGCGAAGAAGTCCTCCATCACGAGGCCCTCTTGGAGGAACAGGGTGCCGCCCGTGAACAGGGTGATCAAGCCGGCGGTCTGCGAGCTCGCGTGCCAGAACCCCGAGACGGCGAGGTGGCGTATCTCGCGGCCATCGGTGTCGCGGTAGAACTCCGCGAACGTGTGCAGCGCGTCGAAGAACGCGTGTCCGTGGTGCACGAGCTTCGGGCGGCCGGTCGTGCCACCTGTCTGGAACACCGATTCCGGTTCGTGGGTGACGGTCGCCGGGTCGATCGGAAGCGACGCAGCGGTCGGCGCCGCGGCGAGGTCGGGCCCCGCACCGCCCGGCCCGAGGGAGAACACGGCCAGGTGCGGTGCTGTCTGAGCCAGCTCCTGCCCGAGGTCCGCCAGCGAGCGAGCGTCGTAGATGAAGGCGTCCACCTCGGCCATCCGCAGGTACTCCACCTGGAACCGGCCGGGTGCGTTCGGCGCGATCCAGACCGACCGGCAGCCGAGCAGGTGGAGCCCGAGCTGCAGGAAGACGGCCTCCGGTGGGTTGAACGCCAGCACGGCGACACCCATCCCGGAGCGGATGCCGTGCTCGTGCAGAGCCGCCGCCATCGTGCGGACGCTGGTCTCGAGATCGTGGTAGGTCAGCCGCCGGTCGTGCGCAACGATGGCCTCGGCGGGGCCGTACTGTGCGAAAAGCTCCCGCGCACGGTTGACGTAGTTGACCGTCGGCATGGGCTCATGACTACCGCAAATAGCTAAACGTGGCAATACGTGACTGACGGTTGCGGGGTGGAGGTCGGCACGCTACCGCGCGCCGTCTCCGTCCCGTTCGGGCAGGCTCGACCGCAGCGCCGCCATCACGGCCCCCAACTCGGCCACCAGGCCGGACAGCGTCGTGGACCCGCCGTTGCCGATCGCCACCGACCGAAGCTCCTTCGGCCGGGGCATGCGCTCGACGATGCCCGGCAGCGCGTCGACGAGTCGGGCCTGCACCCGCATCGGCGTCTGGTCGTTGTCGATCGCCCCGCGCAGCCGCGCCTGCTCCAGTTCCAGCAGCGCGGTCCCGTGTGCGGACTCCGCGACCGATCGGGCCCGGTCGAGCTCGCCGGCGAGATCGAGCGCCCGCAACTCCTGCTCCCCCTCGATGCGCAGCCGTTCGGTCTGGGTCTGTTCCGCCCGCAGCGCGCGTTCGAGGCTCAGCTCGTGGCGGGTCGTCTCGTCGGTGAGGCTGGCGAGCGTCCGGCTGTCCTCCTGCTCGCGTTCGGCCCGGCGGACGCGCTCGGCCGCCTCCCGGTCGAAGATCGCCGCATCGTTGCGGGCCTTGATCTCGTCCAGTTCGCGCTGGTGCTCCATGCGCCGGGTCTCGCGCTCGCGGCTCGCCGCCATCTCACGCTCGGAGACGGCCTCCTCCGCGGCGATCTCGGCCAGCCGGGCGATGCGGCCCTGCTCGGAGCGGAACGGCTTCTGCAGGTTCTCCCACAGCCGGGCGGAGCTGACCACGGCCTCCTTGATCTGGACGGTGACGATCCGCAGGCCCAGGCCGGTGTCGCTGCCGCCCTCTCCCTCGGCGACGCTGCGCAGCCGGGCGGTCAGCTCTTCGATGATCGGCTGCTTGTCGCTGAGCACCTCGTGCACGCCCATCGTGGCGACCTTGTCCTTAATGGCGGCCTCGGCCTGCTCCTTCAGTTGCAGGTTCACGACCCGCATCGGGTCGTCGATGTCGCTGAAGTCGAGCTTGCGGTACGCCGTCGCGAAGTCCTGGACGATCCATTGCACGTAACCCTGGACCACGAGGCCCTGCAGTTCCTTGCAGATGCAGTATGCGTTGATGAGGATCGTCTGCATCGCGCCCGGAACGACGAGGTAGGAGTCCGTCACCGGGTTGTAGCGGAACGAGGTGCCGAGGCCGATGTGCAGCGGCTCGGCCCGACCGCGCCGGGTGTGCACCACGAACGCGTTCGGCGGCACGAGTACGGTCTTCCAGCGCCAGAGCCCGGTGATCCGGACATCGACGCCGTTCGACGCAGCCTCTTCGCCTCCACCCGGCCCACCGCCGCCGAACGGGCCGACGCCGAAGGGGCCGCGGCCGCGCGGTTGGGGCGCCTGGGCGCCGGCCGGCGCTGCGACCGAGCGCGACGACTTGGACTTCAGGTCGTGCTCGAGGCGCTCCTGCTGCGCCACGACCTGGTCCAGATAGGTGTTGCGGGTTTCGGTGGACGTCACACAGCAAATCTTGCCGATGGCGTCAACTCCGGCCAGGCCCGCACGGTGGATCATGAACTAAGGGGCCGGTCGCCTGCGTGATCTTTAGTGGGTTTCACCTGCGTCGATCAGCCGTTCGGGTGATACTCGGCCTGTTCGATCAGTTGATCCCCGGACCTGGAGAAAGGAGCCAAATCCATGACCCGACGCCTCGCGGTGGTCGCCACGGTGCTGGGCCTCGCAGCGACGGTGGCCCTCACCACGCCCGCCTCGGCCACGTCGGCACCGACCGCAGTCCGCGCGACCGCCGGACTCAACCTGTTCCCGACCGAGTTCGCCCTGCCGGACGGGTTCCTGCCCGAAGGCATCGCGATCGGCGTGCTGCCGTTCGCGTACTTCGGCTCGCGGGCCGACGGCGACATCTACCGCGTCAACCTCGTCACGGGCCAAGGCACCGTGTTCAGTCAGGGCCCCGGCACCCCGTCCGTGGGCATGAAGGTCGACCTGCTGGGCCGGCTCTTCGTCGCCGGTGGCCCCGCGGGCGACGCGCGCGTGGTGAACGCGATCACCGGTGCGATCATCGCGAGCTACAGCTTCGCGAGCGCGCCGACCTTCATCAACGACGTGGTGCTCACACCCCGCGCCGCGTGGTTCACCGACTCGTTGAACCCGTTCCTCTACAAAGTTCCGCTGGGCCCGCTCGGCCAGCTGCCCGCCCAATCCGCCGTCGTGCAGGTGCCGCTCTCCGGTGACTACACGCACGTCGCGGGCTTCAACCTCAACGGAATCTCGAGGACCCCCGACGGGCGCGGCCTGTTGGTCGTGCAGTCCGCGACCGGCTTCCTTTACCGGGTCGACCCGGCGACCGGCGCTGCGACGCGGGTGGATCTCGGCGGCGCGTTGCTGCCCAACGGCGACGGACTGCTGCTGTCGGGTCGTACTCTCTTCGCGGTCCAGAACGCGTTGAACCAGGTGGCCGTGATCCGGCTCAACGACGCGGGCACCGCCGGCCAGGTGGTACAGACGCTGACCGACCCGCGGTTCGACATCCCCACCACGGTGGCGGCGTTCGGCAACCGGCTCTACCTGCCGAACGCGCGGTTCACGACTCCGCCGACACCGACCACGCCGTATAACGCGGTGGCGATCCCGAAACCCTGATCCCCACGACAGCGGGCGGGTCCCGACGCGGAGGCGCGGGGACCCGCCCGTTTCGTGGCTCGGGATCAGCGGTCGAAGCGGTAAAAGTTGTACTGGCGCATGAGGTTGATGAGCGACTGCGCGTACGTCGGACCGGTCGCGTAGCCGGCCTTGTGGATCTCAATGGCGAAGGGGTCGG
>Ga0209382_10004353_pt1 | contig 18966 bp, 21 predicted proteins | sample SoiMetdeltSBSDD5_FD_187599 | JGI IMG/M metagenome (GOLD analysis project Ga0209382, IMG submission 187599) | Bulk soil microbial communities from a Populus tree surrounding site in Tennessee, USA - Soil MetaG P. deltoides SBSDD5 (SPAdes) (version 2) | ecosystem: Environmental > Terrestrial >...
GGCGCACGCGGCGCCCGGATTTCCCGCCGGGCAACCGCGCAGTGTTTCCGCAGGTCGCGCCGCACAACACCTACCGCTGTGCGGGCAACGATCGCGTCGGGCAGCATTGGTGGGTGTTTATCGCGTGCGAGACGCAGGCGCAGTTCGAGTCGCTGTGCGCGTTGATGCATCAGCCGGGCCTTGCGCTCGACCCGAAGTTCGCCACCAACGAAGCGCGTGTCGCGCATCAAGATGAGCTCGATGCCATCATCGGCCGCTGGACGCGCGCGCGGCGGCGTTACGATATCATGCGTCAGTGCCAGGCGGCCGGCATTATCGCTGCCGTGGTGCAAAGCGCGGAAGATCGCGTGGAGTACGATCCGCAACTGCAGCACCGCGAGATGTTCCCGATCATCGAACATCCTGATCTGGGCGAGTGCCCGTATGAAGGGTATCCACCCAAGTTGTCGCGCACGCCGGCGTTTGTGCATGGCCGCGCGCCGACGCTGGCGGAACACAACCAGTACGTGTACGGCGAACTGCTGGGCATGAGCGAAACAGAAATAGTCGGGCTACGCGAACGCGGGGTGATTTAGAGATTTTCAAACCTATTTTTGACACAGATTGACGCAGATGAACGCGCAGATACCGCGGAAGAAATCTGCATGTATCTGCGAAATCTGTGTCGAAGGTTTTGGGGGTTGCTGTAAACAGAGATCGCCAGGCTGCACGAACTCGGGGCGATTGATGGTGCATCATAAGTATTTGATTTTACTGGATTTTTTGTTTTTCGCCTAAGAGAGGAAATACCATGGCCGCAATCTTTGACCGCAAGCGCCTGGCGCCGCTGAAGGACACCGTGGCCATCGTCGGCGTGGGAGAAACCGACTACGGCGCTGACTACCGCGGCGCCGGCGGCAAAGCGATGGCCAAAGGCGAGGCGCGCTACGACTCGTATACGCTGGCCTCGCGCGCATTGAAACACGCGCTCGACGATGCGGGGCTCAACAAGGATGACATCGACGGCTTGTGCACCGGGCCCACGCTGTCGGGTGAGCGCGCGAGCGAGTTGTGGGGCCTGAATCCGCGCTGGAGCGGCAGCGGCGATGCGGCGCAATGCATTATCGAAGCTGCCATGGCGATCCACTGCGGTTTGTGTACGACGGTAGCCCTGGTGTATGGCAACGCGCAGCGCTCGATGGATACCGCTTACGGCGGCTCGCGCGTGACGGGCGGCGGCATTACATCCTACTTCTACTACGCGCCCTGGGGCCTCACCTCGCAGGGCGCGCTGTACGCGCTGTTTTTTCCAGCGCCATAAGCTGCTCTATGGCACCACCGAAGAGCAACTGGGGGCCATCGCGGTGGCGTTTCGCAAGCACGCGTGCCTGAACCCCAACGCGGTAATGTACGGCAAGCCCATCACCATCGACGACTATATGAACGCGCAGTACGTGGCGGAACCGCTGCGGCTGTACGACTACTGCCTGATCAACGACGGCGGTGTTGCGATCATCGTGCGCCGTGCCGACATGGCGAAGGACCTCAAACACAAGCCGGTGATGGTGAGCGGATTTGGCTGGTCCGAGGAAAACGTCGATGCCACGCAGCTGAGGCCACGTCTCAAAGACTTTTACCACACGGCGCATCACGGCGTGGCGCAGCAGATTTACCCGATGGCCGGCGTGACGCCCAAGGACGTCGATGTGTTTGCCACCTACGACAGCTTCAGTGTGCATTTGCTCGCCTCGCTCGAAGGTTTCGGCTTTTGCAAAGAGGGCGAGGGCGGCGCCTTCGTGCAGAACGGCCGCATCGAAATCAACGGCGAGCTGCCGTGCAACACCAGCGGCGGCATGCTCTCCGAGAGCTATATGCAAAGCTGGAACCACCAGCCCGAATTGGTGCGCCAGTTGCGCGGGGGCTTAGGCGCGCGCCAGGTGCAAGGGGCGGAGGTCGCGCAGTACGTGCACGATGTCGCAGGCAAGTGCAAAAGCGTCATCTATACCAAGGGAGCCTGAATCATGGCCACGCCACGTCCGATCCGCTCGATGGACCCCTATGCTCAGGCGTTCTGGGCCTACACGCAAAAAAAAGAGTTTCGCCTGCAACAATGCAGTGAGTGCAACAAATTTCGCTGGCCGCCGGGGCCGTCGTGCGACAACTGCCTGTCCGATCAATGCGAATGGACGCTGATGAAGGGCCGCGGCACAGTGCTGTCGTGGACCACCTTTCATCGCGCGTATTTCCCGGAGTACCCGGCACCACACACGTCGATTGTGCTGGAGCTGGACGAAGGGCCGCTGTTCGTTTCTTACCCGGTGGGCATCGACGCCGCGCAACTGCGCGAGGGCATGGTGCTCACGCTACACTGGACGGACGGCGAGGATAAATTCGGTCAATATCATTTGCCCATGTTCGGGCCCGTGGCCGCGTAGCAGCGCCTAACGCGCGTGGCGCGGAATGGCGCTATGGGCTTCCCGGGGCGAGTAGAGAGGCCGCCTCCAGTGTGGAGGTCTGCTTTGTGTTCCCCGTTGCTCTCGCCTTTCGGTCTCGAGAGTGTCACAGTATTCGACCCTGCACCGTTATGCCGTAGTGTTGAAAAACACGGCTGACTCTACCTCGTTGCAAATCTCACGTTGAGCCGAGACTGGGCCGAGCTCTGATATCGATCATGCCCACCCACCGTCAGTGCACATCTCCCAGCAACTCTTAAGACCGGAACCCTTGCTCACGGAGCTGTTGCTTCACCCATTGCCTGTCATCAGGTTCCAGTGGTGGCTCAGGGTCTCCCTCATAGTCGACAGCGCCACGACGGTAGGGGCCGCGGTCGTAGGCTTGATTGAATATCCACTGTAAGTCCAACTTGACTTCGTCTTCCCCTTCGCGCAATGGAATCGCAATACACGGCAAGACCTCGCGTAGGCTCACCGCGAAGAGCTGGTACGCCATCTCCACACCGAGACGGCACCAAGCCCGATTCACCAGCACCAGATACGCCGGTGGTGGAGCAAGTCCTCCGAGATAGGCTTCCAGCTCCGCATTCGGCAGCAACCGCTCTCCTGCGCGCAACAGATCGATCTCGACTAAGCTGGCGTCGCTTTCCAAGACTTCACGCTGCTTCCGCAGGTAGGCGCGGCGATCGACGCCTGCCCGTTTATTCGATGGGCTCACGATCTCAATGAGCGTAATCAGCTTATGCCCGCGACTCGCATCACGGATCTCAACGACTTGATGCCGTAACGATTCTGAAGCAACAATCACTTCTACCGAGGCGGAGAGCGTGACGCGGCGTTCAGACACCGTGGCCGTCGCGGGTGCCGTTGGGGCGTCACTCGGCTTGATGACGGCGACATCCGGGACAATACGACGCGCCCTCCCTGCGTCATCTACAATACCGACCTCGGGTCGCACTTCGAGCCGGGCATAATAGGGTTGAGGCAAGAGGAGATTGAGCTCGGCCCGCATTTCACCCGCCAAGGCTTCGTGGAGATCAGGCCAGATGTCCGGCGCCTCCAGGTAAGGATCCATGCCGGGAAAAGGAGATGGCATCGCAGGCCCTTTGCCGTAGGGTTGAAAGACCGCATCGCGTCACGCTGCCTCGCGATGATAATAGCTGAGCAGTCCACCGAGGCGTTCGCGCCGTATCACATGACCCGTTTGACAACCCACTGATCTCTCCGGCGCAATGAGTCGGTTGTCGAGACCCTGATGATTACGCTCTCTATGATAGTGAGTGAGGTACGCGTGGATGACACGACAGAGGGAGCGTTCACCCACCATGATCATCCGTTCCAAGGCCTCATCCTTGATGGAGCGGACGAACCATTCGCAGTGGGCATTCAGATTCGGGCTCCGGGGCGGCAAGACGACCGGTTCTACGCCGCTGGCCTTCAGGAGCCCGTCGAACGCCTGCGTGAGCTTCGTATCCCTGTCGTGGAGCAGATAGCGTTTGCCCAGCAGGAATCCATCAAAGGGATCGGTCAACTGCCAGGCGCACTGCTGCATGAAGGCGCCCGTGGGATGGGGCATGATACCGGCAATCTGCACTCGGCGCGTCGTTAGGTCCATCACCACGAGGACATAGTAGGTCACGAGCCCATGCCACGTAGCGACTTCGACGGTAAAGAAGTCGGTCGCCGCGAGGACCTCCCAGTGCATCTTGAGGAATGGTGCCCAGCTCATCCCCGCCTTGCGGCGTTGCGGGGCGGGCTCCAGGTGGTGACGACGCAGGAGGTTGCGCACGGTCAGCTTGTTGATGTGATGCCCCAGATTCGCGAGCGCCCCCTGGAGCCGTCGATAGCCCCAGGTCGGATTGTCTGCGGCCATCTGGACAACGAGTTGCTCGACCTCCTCAGCGACACGCGGTCTGCCACACGGTCGTCGCTGTGTGCTCCCGTCAAACTTCGCGGCGATCAGTCGCTTGTACGACCGCAAGGGGGTGACGGGGGTCGCTATCTCCTTAAGGCGCTTGCGACCGGGCGGGTGAGCGAGCGCCACAAGACGGCGGCGTTCGGGGTCCGTGAGCCGCAGCCGGCGACCACCGAGGTGAGCTTTGAGGACGCGATTTTCCTCAAGCAGATAGGCAATCACCTGTTGCTGATGCCGCTGCAGCCAGCCGGCAATCATGGTGATGAGTACATGGAGGATCATGAGGTGCCTCAGGTTAAAAACCATGCCGTGTATGAGCGCTCCAGTATACTGTCACCCTGAGATATTTCAATAGGGTGACGTCAGCCGTATATTTCAACCATACGAGAACTACCCTGTAGCACTGCCCGAGCTGTTCCTCTCTTCATTAGCAATTTTACTGTTTTAATGAAAACAATTATTTTTTCTTTTGTATAGTGATGAGCTATATATGCATACAGGTACGATGTGTTGTGATTGCGGACTGTCCTTTCCCCGACGCCGCGCCCGTACCAGCCTATTGCCTGCGCCGTACAAGGACGCTGCGCTGATACGTCATATCCTGCCACAAGGAGTAGCTTCCAGCGGTAATGGTTTCCTGAAGGCTCCTGTTGGAGCCAGTGGCGTCAGCGAGCACGCCAGGCGTAAGCAGGGTGCTGTGACCGGCATTCCCTTAGAGGGACGGCGATGCGGCATCCGTGGGAAAACTCTGTGCCTATCCAACACTTGCGTTCTATGCAGAGTATGGAAGACTCCGGCATCCAGCATGAGCCTGGGGTTCTAGAGGTGCACCAGCATCCTGCTCACCGAAGCTATGGCAACTCCGTAGAGTTCGCCGAGTCATTCGACACGACGGGGGTTATTGGCATGCCTTTCGTAATTGCAGAACCATGCGTTGACGTCCAGGATCAGGCGTGCGTGAGCGTCTGCCCGGTGGCGTGCATTCAGTGTGAGGGAGGGAAGGACCGCAAGTTCTACATCGACCCGGGGGAATGTATCGATTGTGGCGCGTGTGAGCCGACGTGCCCCGTGGAGGCGATTTATGCTGACTTTGATCTGCCGTATACATGGATAAAGTATGCAGAAATCGATGCGCTCTGGTATTGCGACAAAGACGCGGCACGGGCTATATTGCATGCGGTGAAAACGAAAGCCTAGCCGCTTCATTTCTCGCAGTGTGTCACAGGTCGACAGTGGTGTCCATGAGCCCGGGAAGGCATCGCAGAAATCGCGGTCTTTGCAGGCGATGAGTCCTGCCGGGGAGAGGCAAGACGCGTCCGCCAGATTGAACGCGCTACAAAGTATGATACATTGAGCGACAAACCTCGCGAGTCCCGGCGAGGTCTTGGTGTCGAGCACCGTGAGGGACGTGATGGCTGGGTCCGGCATCACCTTCACGGATCGGGGGACGCACATCCTGAAGGGCATGCCAGGGGAGTGGCGGCTTTGTACTCCTGACCTCCGCACGGTGCGCGCTCCCACGGCCTAACGCTCGGTGCACGAGCGAAGCTGGATGCCCTAGGCGCGGAGCTCCGCGAGTATGACGAGGAGGTCACACCGACTGCCGCCTCAACGGTCACGTTCCCAGACACGAAGGATGTCATCAGGATGCAGAGCTTCAAGCCAACGGGTGAGGGCAGGGTTCCGTGACGATCGTCGTGTCTCCTGCCTTCTGCCACTCCGACAGTTGCAGGGTGGTATATTGAGGGCGTCGATGATGTGATAGAGGGGAAAACAGCATGGATGGATTGTCAGCGGTGCCTGACCGCACTGCAACAGAGACGGCCCTGGATTTCGACGCCGGCGTCATCGGCGCCGGCGTCTCCGGCCTCTACCAGCTCTACCGGCTGCGCGAACTCGGGCTCAGGGTACGCGTGTTCGAGGCCGGCACCGGCGTCGGCGGCACCTGGTACTGGAACCGCTATCCGGGCGCCCGCTTCGATTCCGAAAGCTGGACCTACGGCTATTCCTTCTCGCAGGAACTGCTGGAGGAATGGGACTGGGAGGAACACTTCGCCGCGCAGCCCGAGACCGAGCGCTATCTGAATTATGTCGCCGACAAGTTCGACCTGCGCCGCGACATCCAGTTCAGGAGCCGGGTGACCGCCGCCCATTACCAGGAAGCCAGGCGCAGCTGGAACGTCCTCTTGGAGGACGGCCGGCGCTACACTACTCGCCTGTTGATTACCGCAATCGGCGTGCTGTCGGCCGCGACGATGCCGACCATCCCCGGCGTCGCGACATTCCAAGGCCAGTCCTGCCACACCCATTACTGGCCGAAGGAACCGGTTTGCTTCGCAGGCAAGCGCGTCGCGGTGATTGGCACCGGCGCGACCGGCGTGCAGACCATCACGGAGGTGGCCAAGACCGCCGGTCATCTGACTGTGTTCCAGCGCACCCCCCAGTGGTGCGCGCCCTTGCACAACGCCAAGATCGGCAAGGAGGAGATGAACCGGATCCGAGCTAATTATCCCGAGATCTTTGCACGCTGCCAGGAGACATACGGCTGCTTCATTCATGCGACCGACCCGCGTGCCACCTTCGAGGTGACCCCAGAGGAGCGGGAGGCGTTCTGGGAGAAACTCTACGGGGAGCCCGGTTTCGGCATCTGGATGGGCAATTTCCGCGACATCCTGGTGGACCGCGAGGCCAACAAGCTGATCTCGGATTTTCTCGCGCGCAAGATCCGCCAGCGGGTCACGGATCCGGTGGTCGCCGAGAAGCTGATCCCGAAAAATCACGGCTTCGGCACGCGCCGCGTGCCGCTCGAAAGCGGCTATTACGAGGTCTATAACCAGCCCAACGTCACCCTGGTCGACCTCACCGAGACGCCGATTGAGCGCATCACCCCGACCGGCATCACGACCAGCGACGCCGAGTACGCGTTCGACATCATTATCTACGCGACCGGGTTCGACGCGATCACCGGGGCCTTTGACCGCATCGACGTCCGCGGGGTCGACGGGGTGTCGCTTAAGATGAAGTGGAAGGACGGGCCGCAGACCTTTCTCGGCATCCTGGTGGACGGCTTCCCCAACCTGCTGATGGTCATGGGCCCGCATGCCGGGCTCGGCAACTTCCCGCGCGCCGCCGAATACAGCGCCGATTGGGTGACCAGGCTGATCCGCTTCGCGCGCGACCGAGGCCTGACCCGCATCGAGGCCACTGCGGCGGGTGCCCAGGCCTGGACCGACCACGTCATGGCGACGAGCGAGGGCTTGCTGTTTACCGAGGTCGACTCGTGGATGACCGGTATCAACCGCAATGTCGAAGGCAAGCAGGTCCGCCGGATCATGCGCTACAGCGGCGGCCACCCGGCCTTTCGTGCGCGCTGCGAAGCGGTGGCAGCGGACGAGTATCGCGAGCTGGCGTTGGCGTAGCGCTCGTGTCGGCCGCGTCGCATTTCCGGATGGAGAGCGCTTCCCCGTGGGTCAAGCCCGCGGCTCACAGTGACAGCCAAAGGACGTCATGGCGAGGAGTGAAACGACGCAGCACGCTCCCGGTCACGATGCGCCCATCCACCAACGCGGCGGTGAGCGCCGTGCAGGGAGGCGCGCCCAGCAGACGCAACGCACCACGGAGTGCGCCAGGCAGGTCAGCCTGATGCTGGTGTGCACAAGCGACGGCTGGGAGCACGGCCCCGACGCGCGCGTGTGGGACGAAGCGAGCCAGCGGGCCCGGCGCGCCGCCGATCGCGGTTGCGACGGCCTGTGGTCGGCCGTGCACCACGGCAACGACGATGCGTGCGTGCCCGACACTCTCCCGCTGCTGACGGATCTGACCCGCGCTCTGCCCTGGCGTGGCTTCTGGGCACCGTCGCGGTCAGCATGCCGTGGGGCGTGCCACACGGCGCGTCGCCGAGCAGGCGGCCGTGCTCGACAGGCTGCGCACGGGGCGGCTCTGCTTCGGTCTCGGGTGCGGCTTGGCGCGGCGCGCGTTCGTCGCCTTCCGCAGCGGCTGGACCTCGGGTAGCGTGAGACGCTCACGGGCATGCACGTCTGTATGTGTGTGGCGCTTGCGAAAGGTGAGCGTGGGCACCAGGATCTCCTCGCCGAAGAAACGTTCCTGTTTGCGATGGTTGGTCCCTGCGAACCCAGGGAGTGCAGCGTGAGCAACGACGTCGACCATGGTACCAGACTTTTCTGAAAAGGGCTCACAACAGGAAAGTCGGGTCCAGATACGGTAGCATCTGAAATAAACTATGGGGAGACTGACGCGCGGAGGGTCGCTGGAATCCACTGCGTGAGCAGCTGGTCCAGGGCCTCAGCGCATTCGTCCAGGCGGTGCTCCGCGCCCTCGTACAGGACCAGCTGTTTCGGCTCCCGCGCCCAGTCGTATATCTGCACGCCGCAGGTGTATGGGAGGCGCGTGTCGGCTTTCCCATGCACCACGAGCAGCGGCCGCGGCGCCAGCCGCCCCGCGAGGCGTGCTCCATAGGTCTGTGGCGCTAACGCCACGACACCCACCACGTGCTCATGCACCGCACCCGCGGTAATGACTACGGCCCCGCCAAACGAGTGCCCGACGAGGACGACACACTGCACGCGGTCCCGCTGCAGCGAGGCGATCCCGGCCAGGATATCGAGCGCACATTCGGGCAGGACGTTGGGGTGACGGTAGCACAGCTGCAGGGAAGCAATGCTTTCCTGACGCAGCGCTTCCGCGAGCCGCGCATAGGCGCCCTGACCGGGCCTCCCGAAGCCCCCCCGGGCACCCCCGACCCAGATCACCCCGTGCTGCGCCGCCGGGGCCGGATGCAGGAGCGCCTGGATGTCACCCCGGTCCGTCCGCAGCAGCACACTCTCCCCCGGCTCGCCGGCGTGGGGAGGACCGGTGAGGACATCATGGAGGCCGATAGAGAAGGTGTGCGGATGGTCCGAGCTCGGCTGGTGGTGCCATGGCGCTGGCATGGGCAACTCCTTCCGGTGGAGGGATCCGGTGTGGGCTAGCGCTCCAACCCTGCCTGCTGTCCGGGGGCAAGGGAGGTGACACAAAACCCGCTGGCACACCGTGGCAAGACACCCTTGCAGGTCCAGGAGTCAGAGGATAACACAAGGATAGTGACAAATCCCTCGTTTTGTGCCAGCTGCGACCAGGAAGTGAGCAAGTGTACTCTTGCTGCTCAATTTCTCAGGGTTTGTAGATGGTTGAAATTAGGCTCTAGGAAGAGAGATATGCTTCTCTGCGACTCTCCACTTTTCACGAGATTGGCTCGAAAACAATGGAGAGTGACATAGTGTCTCAGCCAGTATTGACGAGCTACAAACTGCTAGAAATTGAGCGACCCACTTTACTACGGGCTGACCTCGCCAGAATCGGCGATACCCCTGAATATGGCGAATGGAGAAAGCCGTGTCCATAATGGGTGATGTGAGAGAGATGCCAGTGTTTTCAGTGCGTTGTATAGCCGTTGCCACCTTTGGGATTTTTTTTGTGTACTCCCCTTGACCTTCCAGCTACTAGAACCTGTACCTTTCTCTATAGACACATCGCAGAGGGAGGAATGGCTATGGAACGACCATTGACGGTTGGTCAGCTTGCACGCGCTACCGGCGTCCCGGCAAAAACCATTCGCTACTATGAGCAGGTGGGTGTCTTGCCGGAGCCAAAGCGAAGCGGCGCAGGCTACCGGCACTACTCCCGCCACGATGTCCACCGGCTCCTGTTCATGCGTCGGGCACGTGCCTTAGGGCTTTCCCTCGCCAATCTTAAAGCCTTGACAGCAGAACTCGACAGCGGAGAGTGTTTGACGATGCGTCCCCGTCTGCATCAGCTGTTGACAGAGCAGTTGCGTACTGTTCAGCAGCAGATTGCCGAATTCCAAGTACTTGAGCGGCAACTGGCGCAGGTGCTCCACCGGCTTCAGACCACGGCGCCCACGTCGCACGCGGACGGGTGTCAATGCCTGGGCAGCGAGACCTCACAGGCACAGGAGCCACACCCTTTATCAATTCCACGGAAAGGAGAAGCAATGTCTACATCCACATTGGAACCCTTAACGATACTGCCCCCTTCGGCGTTGTCCGAGACTGCCAGTGATGAAAGTTGCGGGTGCGGCTGTGGCTGTGGTGCGTCTCTCACACAGTTGGAACTCCCGCAAGACACTGCAGACCGCGACAAGGCACAAGCCACGCGGTCATGAGCCGCAGAGGCACGTGCCGTTGACCTGTCGTAGAGGCCTCGTGCTAGCCCTGCCGCCTGTCCCTGCCTACGGGCAGGCGGTGAGGCAGTGTAGACAGAAGCGTGATAGAGGCGCTTCGCCTGATGCATGCTATCCCTTGTAACACCATCATCAGAGAGGTGGAGGCTTGGCGTGCCTTGTACCGACTGTGCGAGCAGTCGGCCCAGGTACTCCTCCCTGCTGCCACACTCGTCCCTCGCGCGTTCCAGAAGCCTGCCGCGCGCCTGGCGCTCTCGCCTCTCGAAAGTCCGTGTATCGCCTGACCTCCTGGTGTACAAGATCCACCCGGGACAGACGTCCCGGGTCACACCTGAGGAACAACACGCTGGCGTACCTGCCACCATCGGGAGGCAGCCGTTGCCGTGGTGTACAGAGAGGCAGCAAGAGCATGGCAGAGCAGCAAAAACACTATGACCTGGTCGTCATTGGGACGGGCTCCGCCGCTTCCGCCGCGGCTTTCCGGTGTCGGGCCGCGGGGTGGACCGTCGCCGTCATTGATGCACGGCCTTTCGGCGGCACCTGTGCGTTGCGTGGGTGCCATCCCAAAAAGATGCTCGTGAGCGCAGCGGAAGTCATGGACGCCGCGGCGCGTATGGCCGGTAAGGGGGTGCAGACCTCCCAGGTGGCCATTAACTGGCAGGAGCTCATGCGCTTTAAACGCTCGGAAACGGCACAAGCGCCACAATTCTTCGAACAAAACTTTGCCCAGGCGGGCATCGACGGCTTCCACGGCCGCGCGCGCTTTGTAGGGCCGACCGCCGTGGCGATCGGCCAGGACCTCCTGGTCGGCCGACATGTCCTGATCGCCACCGGGGCCATGCCCGCGCCCTTGCCGTTTCCTGGGGCCGAACACCTGACGCTGAGCGATCAGTTCTTGGAGCTGGAGGCCTTACCCCCCGACCTGCTGTTTGTGGGTGGGGGGTATATTGCATTTGAATGTGCGCACATCGCCGTGCGGGCCGGGGTGCGTGTCACCATCCTCCATCGGGGCGCGCGTCCGTTACAGGGCTTTGAGCCGGACCTCGTCGAGCAGCTCGTGCAGCGCACGCGTCTGCTGGGCGTGCAGGTCGAGGTAGCGACGGAGGTGCAAGGCATCGACACGACCGCCACGGGGGTGGTCGTCCGCGCCCGGACCGCGGGGCAGGAACGCCAGTTTGAGGCGGCGATGGCTGTGCATGCCGCCGGGCGGGTCCCGGAGATTGACGACCTCGACATGGAGACCGCCGGGATTGCGCGTGACCAGCGCGGGGTGACCGTCAATCCCTACCTCCAGAGCGTGTCAAATCCAGCTGTGTATGCGGCCGGGGAGCCGCCGCTAGCGGTCCTCCTCTCACGCCGACCGCCAGCCAGGACGGTGACATTGCCGCGGCAAACATGCTCGCCGGCAATCACCGGCAGGCGAATTATACGGGCAGCGCCAGCGTCGTCTTTACGGTGCCCCCACTCGCGTCCGTGGGGCTCACCGAAGCCGCCGCACGCGCCCAGGGGCTGCAGTGTCGTGTCCACGGCGCAGATACCTCGCAGTGGTTTAGCTCTCTGCGCATGGGCGAGACGACGTCGGGGTTCAAGGTCTTAATCGAAGAAAGGAGCCAGCGCATCCTCGGTGCTCATCTCTTTGGACCGCATGCCGACGAGGTGATCAATGTCTTGGCGGTGGCCGTGCGCTGTGGCATCCGGGCAGACGCGTTGCAGGACGTCCTGTTTGCCTATCCTACCAGTGCCTCTGATATCGTACACATGCTCTAAGGAGGATGGCCCCGATGGCCGCCTCCACGAGTCGGCGGCCCATGCCTGTGGCGCAGCGCCATGCTCCTGCAGGTGCTCCAGCACCGCAGCGAGGGTGAGCCTGCGCGTGTACTTAGACACGGCAGTCCAGGTTACTCCTCCACCGGCAGCGGTGTCGTCTGAGGCAGCATCACCACGAGTGCGATTCCATCACACAGGGTGGCTCGCACCAGCATCGCCGTGCCTCCACATGCCATGCCTAGCAGCACCGCCACCGCTGTCCCGATCACGGCGCAGAAACCGTTGATACCCCATGCCCACGGCACCAGGGCGGCTGCCTGGGCGACCACGCGCAGTCAGAGGGGGAAGGGCAGCTGGAGCAGTGCAAGCAGGAGCGTCGCCAGGGCGAGGAGGAACAGACGACACAGTGATGCCAGCGGATCTGCTCCTGTCCAGGTGCGCACACGAGTCGCGTCATGCAGCCTCACGCTCAGCAGCGTGCACGAGCCCATGAGGGCGGAGGCAGTGAGAGCATGGTCGGTCCAGCAGACAACGGACCAACACAACGGCCATCGGGAGAGAGGACGACGATGGCACCTCTCGAGGAGCACGAGGGCACGCCTGTCTCCTTCCAGGTTGGACATGCCAGTCAGGGGGGACACCTGGAGCACACCGCAGACGGAGGCGCAGCATGGATGTCTCAGTCGCCAGGGGTCGTGAGGCGGGTAGCCCCCTAGCCGCACAACTGCACGATCAGCTCGGGGCCCTCTCCATAGCGCTCCCCGGTATACCCCCCCCCAGCGCTGGACGATCCGGAAGCCATGCGCGCGAATCACCTCCTCGAAGGCGTCTGGCGTGTAACATCGTCTGGGGATCTTGAGCACTGCCTCCCCAATCCACGTGTTCCCCACGGCGCGGCGATAGATCAACTCCGGGTAGAGGATGTGTGCCGCGGGGTCGAGGCGCGCACGGCGCTCATCACATCGGAGGCGTTCGCCCTCAACCGTGGCCTCCCACACGCACACCTCGGGCACCCGCTCCCACTCCTGCCGCACCCGCTCGAAGCCGCCCTGGGGATGAAATACGTTCAAGATGCACGTCCCCCCGGGCGCCAGATGCGCCCGCACACACCGGAACAGCCCCTCGACCTGTGCCTCCGTTTCCAGCAGCTGAAACACGCGATACGGGGCGATGATGAGATCGAAGCGGCGGCCCAGAGCAAAGTGGGTGATGTCGCCGAGTTCCGCCCGGGCTTTGGTCAGGAGCACCCCTGCAGCCTGCAACTTCTGGAGGCAGCGCGCGAGCATGGCCGGGGAGCGATCGATGCCGTGGATACAGCCGCACGCGGCCGCGAGCGGGAGCAGGACACGACCCGTCCCGCACCCCAATTCCAGCACCGCGGCGTCTGCCGACGGGAGACGGGCCGTATAGAAGGCGCGATCATCCGGGATCGTCGGATTGACATCAAAGTACTGCGCAGCCGCAGCGCGAATATCGTCTTGCATGCGTGCCTCTCCAGAGTCTGCCCCCAGGACTCCACACCGGAGGCGGTCGCGGACCGGTGCCGGCCGGGTGGCGCCTATAGTCAGTCGCGGAGGGGTGTGGGCCGGCGCGCTGCAGGCCGATGTTGCCTCTCCTGGTGTCGCCAGCCTGAGACATGCGGCGGACTCGTCGTGGGTCGTCCGCTCGCGACAGGTCCAGGCGCGCCCCTACCTCAGGGCTCGACCACGGGCGTCCGCGCTGCTCCTCGCGTCTCCGGACGCCGTGTCAGGGGGGCGCATGCGTTGGTCGCGCGCGTGCGTCAGGGGGCACCGCCGCTTCCCAGTGTGGGATGAGCATCCGGGCCGTGGATTCCAGGCGCAGGATCACCCCCACCCCCACCAGGCTGAAGGCCATGGACAGCAGCAGGACGAGCCAAAACGAGCCCGTGGCGTAGAGCATCAGCCCAGCCAGCCCGCTCGCTACAGCGTGCCCGAGTAGGGCGCCCATCATCTCGAAGCCATACAGGGTGCCGGTGGGCCCTGTCCCGAAATACTGGCGGTTCACCACCAGGTACGCCGTCATCTCCCCGCCAAAGCCGATGCCAAAGAGGCTACCAAAGAGGTAGAAGGTCCACGCCTCGTGCGCCCCCCATAGGACCGGCACCGTGCAGCCCTGGATCACCAAGGCCGCGGCGATGATCGGTTTGCCCCCGCAGCGCTCCGCCACGATAGGCGTGAGGAGGCGACTGCCAATGCTGCACACGGAGATGAGGCTGAGAATCACCGAGGCCGCCACCAGTGTGAGGCCCCGCTCGACCGCCAGGGGCACCGCGTAGAGCAGCACAATGCCGTGGCCCGCACAGCCCAGGCCGTGGATCAGCGGCAGATACCAGAAGGCGCGGGTGCGCCGCATGTGGCGGGTGAAGACCTGCCGTCGCAGCCGCTCGACCGCTGGACTCCGTACCGCCGCCGGCGGGTCGGCCGCGGTCGCCCCATAGGGCGTGAGGCCCAGGTCCGCGGGGTGATTGCGGAAGAGCAGGGTCAACGACAAGATAATGCCGCCGCCGATGACCCCGAGGCTCCAGAAGGTGCCCTGCCAGCCCAGCGTAGCGAGCTGCACGCTCACCAGGGGCGCCAGCCCGGCGGCGCCCACCCCCCCGGCCGCCCACAGGAGGCCAGTGGCGAGGCCCAACCGGCGCCGGAACCAGCCGCTGACCGCAGCCATAAGTGGCACCATACAGATGGACTGGGTCAGTGACAGCAGCAGGCTGAAGGTGAGGAGGAAGTGCCAGGGCTGTCGGACCAACCCCAACAGGATCATACTGCCCCCGTACAGCACACCACCTGCCAGCATGAGGCACCGCGCCCCATACCGCTCGCCCAACCACCCGCTGATGGGGGCAAAGACGGCGCCCACCACATAGTACACTGCCATGAGCACCCCAATGGTGCCGATGCCCCAGCCGAAGCCGCCGTGGGGATCGCGCAGCGGGGCGACCATGACCCCAGCGGACTGGCTGATGGCGCTGCCGATCACCTGCACGACCACCAAAATCCCCACAATCATCCAGCCATAATGGAGGCCACCCAGGGGCCTGACGGACTGCGGGTACCGCGGTGCCGGTTCTGGCATCGTTCTCACTCCCATGTTTGGGCAGGGTGACGAGTCGCTGGCGCACCCAGCAACGCCGGGCTTCCTGCGGTCTCGCGCGACCATGGCCCGGCGATCATCCCGTGCGCGGCGGCGGGCGGCGTGTGTCTGGCCCCCGTGACAGTGCCGTCGCGGTGGCGAGCGCCACGCGTGCTGCGCGGTGCGCGTGGCGCACCGTCACGCAGAGCGGTCAGGCCATGGTTGCTGACGCGCAGCGTTGTAGCAAATTCTCTACGGCGATACAAGGTGGAAGTGACCCGCGCCACGCCAGCAGGCCCGTCAGCGCGCGCCAGGTCATGTACCTGGCCACTGCGGGTAAATATCTCAGATTTCCCTTGCGACCGTTATAGAGACAAAAAGCTATGGACGAGAGGACTATTATGGCATCCCAGCGGCCCTCTGCCCCCGGGTGATGGCCGCGACTCCAGCCGTGCGGACACACGGCGCCCGCTCAGACCACCTCCCCTGACCGCCTCCCACCATCGCGGTATGCTCACACCCTGCTGGTTGAGGCCACGGGCGGGACGCGAAAGAGCAGCACCTCACGCAGCGTCCAGACATGGTCGGTGAGGCCCGGCGGCCATGGCGAGCGTGCACGGCCGCCACTGCGTGGCTGAGCCGGTCCCGTGGGTGGATTCGGGCTGTGGCAGGGGCTGGCGTACGCTCGCGTGGGGCAAACAGAAATTATAGTAGCAATGGAAGACAGCCACCTGCTGCCGCAGCCCGTCTTCGCCCTTGCACAGCGTACTGACCCGGCGCCCGACCGCTGCGACATGCTGCCGGAGGGTGAGGTTGATGCACTACACGAACGCGGTATTGATATGCCAGCCATGCGGAGCCAGCACGGCGTTGACGGCCTCCAGCGTGCCAAACACCACGCGATGACTGACCCAGACTAGACGCCGGCGGCGCACGATCTTGATCGCCTGCGCATAGAGCAGCTGGGGCAGTGGCATCCACCGCGGCTTGGGCATGGGGCCTTTGCCTAGGCGTCGTGGGGGCTGTACCCAGTATCCATAGTGCGTCAGCAAGGCCGTCAGATACTCCCGGAAACCATCGGTGAGAAACAGCGGGGCGCAGTCCGGGACCAACATCTGCACCACCTGGTGGACCACGCGTTGGGCCATCACCAAGGTGCGCTCGCCGACCTCGATGGCGAGGAGCAATTTGCTCTTGGGGTCCATCGCGACCCAGACCCAACGGGGCGACCGCTCCAGGCGCTCGATGGCTTCAGCCGTACTGACCGCACCGTCCTTGACCGCGCTGAGCAGCGCAAACACCTCATCGAGCTGCACCTGCTAGACCCGCACGTCGTGCAGGAAGTGCCGCGAAAAGGCCCGCAGCTGCTCCGCCGCTTCCACCAGCCACTGCAGCACGGTGTTCGGGTCCACCTCGAACACCCGAGCGGTACCGCGGATGCCCAAACCCTCAGCCAAGAAGCCAATTACATGCACGATGAGCTCGACGGATGTATGCTTGCTGCCATGAAAGAGCGTGCCGAGCGTTTCGAGAAAATAGCGACGACAGACACTACACAGCAGTTGTCGCCAGGGACCGCCACTGGGATGGCCATTGGCCCGGATATTGCCCCAGCCGACCCAGCCCCGATACGCACAGTCTGGATTAGGGCAGCAATGGTGCGAGGTGTCGATCTGACGGCAGCGTCCGCGCGTCATGACGAGGCGCGGGGGTGGGGGCTGCAGGGGCCTGTGGGTGAGGGGTGTTCGCCTCGCCACATGCGTCGCAGTGCGGCTTGGTGGTGAGGCCCACAAAGGATTTCGGCTCGCAGCTGCGCTTGCGCCGTGGGGGTAAGGGCTCCAGTGTCGTCAAGCACGCGGCAACGGAGTCGCTTGGCCACACCCAATGGAGCATGAGACACAGCCACATCAGGGCGACGAGCACCAACTGGTAGAACAAGAGATGGGAGACCATGGCAAAAGCCCCTCCTATAGGTAGAGCAATGAGGGTATTGTACCCGGTCTGTCAGGTTGCCGAATTAGCCGTAAGTTAGAGGTACAGGACCCGAGGTATTTATAACGTGATGTATGTCACGAGGTATCACATCGAGGAAGGGAGACAACCGATGGTTTCACATCTACGTCTGCTGGGCCTGGGCGTGGGCCTACTGAGCACCGTCATGGGGTGTGCGGCAACTCCGCCTCCCATGGCGCCTCTCCGCGCGATCCTATCTCCTGCAGCGCCCTCGGCCGTCGCGCCGCCTGCAACGCCTGCTCCTTCAGACCGCCCTCCTGCAGCGGCACCTCTGCCGTATAGACATCCTCCCTATGCTACTGGCACCAGCGGGGCAGACACCTACCAACCCTCCCCCTACGAGCGGAAGATGGATGAGGAAGAGCGCGACTACCGGCGACGGCGCAGTGCCCAGGAGCAGGCACAGGAGCAGCGCTATCAGCAGTGGCAGCAGGAACGAGCCCGTGAGCGAGATCCGCGCTATGAATGGATGCGGTGAGCTTCTCCCATTTTGATCATCCACCCTGGGTGACGGCGGCGCTTTCACGCCATGGTCTTCGAGCAGTGTATCAACGACAGCCCTTCCATTCGTCACCATTTTGTGTCATCTTAAGCGCTCACAGAGAGAAGACGCCCGTCGAGAGGAGGGTCTGCGATGACCTTCGATGACATTCTCGCCCAGGTCTGCGAACTGCTTCAGCGTGAAGGGAGAGTGTCCTATCGGGCACTCAAGGTGCGCTTCCAGCTTGAGGATGATCTCCTTAGAAGCGGTGAAAGACGAACTCATCTACGCCAAAAGCTGGCTGTTGATGAGGAGCATCGCGTGCTGGTGTGGACTGGTGACCAAGCCATCTCCCTACCGCCTCGAGCCCCTGGAATGCCAGTACTCGCCTCTGCTCCGGCCACAGACCAAGAACGTGCCCCCCTGTCCTATACACCTCAACACCTAGCCGAGAAGATTCTGACATCCAGGGGTGCTTTCGAAGGTGAACGTAAGCAGGTCACTCAATTTCTCGCAGTTTGTAGAACGTCGAAGGTGAGGTCCATGAGCACAAGAAGGCATGGCAGAGGCTCGCGTCTTTGCAGGCGATGAGCCCTGCCACAGAGAGGAGACACGCCGCGCCTCCTCCAGATTTTACACGCTACAAAGTGTGAGAAATTGAGCGACCTGCCTTATGATGGAGGAATGGGTCTGCAGATCTGCCGCTCTTCGAGTATCTCAAGCACCTTAGGCAGAATCCACTGGACGCTCTTCTGCTCTCCAGTGCTGCAGATGTGATCCCGTAGGGCGGCAAGGATAGAACGACCGTATTCGATATCACCACTGGTGATGTAAGCAATGGCCACGTCGAAGGCCGCCTCATTCTCGCGCACGGTACCAAAATTAGGCATGATTTTCACTGCCAATATCCCCTACAAATGCAGGCTCTTTTCACTGTTTCTAAGCTTGACTTTATCCAATTACGCAGCATAGCAGAGCGCTTCAGTGAAGCGTTCCAGCAATACGCGTGGGATTTTAATCATGTCGGTCTCCTGTTGGGACATGGAAAAATGGAGATGATTCCACAAGT
>Ga0209382_10004354_pt1 | contig 18964 bp, 15 predicted proteins | sample SoiMetdeltSBSDD5_FD_187599 | JGI IMG/M metagenome (GOLD analysis project Ga0209382, IMG submission 187599) | Bulk soil microbial communities from a Populus tree surrounding site in Tennessee, USA - Soil MetaG P. deltoides SBSDD5 (SPAdes) (version 2) | ecosystem: Environmental > Terrestrial >...
TCGGCAAGGGTGAAGCGGTCGTTCAGGTCCGACGCCGTCAGATCGTCGAGTTTCACCTTGTGCCACGGCGAGAGATCCGGAAGCCGCCACCGCGCGTCGTAGGCGCCGCCGACGATCAAGGTCGCGAACGCCAACAGGGCGACGAGCGTCAGGCGGAAGATCCAGCGCTTGAGCCAGGACACAGCGAGAGTCTACCGCAGCCGCGCTCAGTTCCCTGTTGCGGCGCGGCGGTGCTTGGCGTGGGCTTCCCGAAGGCGAGTGAGCAAGCGTGAGAATCCCGGATCGCGACGGAGCGGTTCGAGTAGCGGATCTCGCTCGAACCACGGGTAGCAGGGGAAGCCTGTCGCTGCCGCCCGTTCCAGCCAGTCGAGGCTCTCAGTTACGTTACCAAGCTGCGCGAAGGCGGCGCCAAGGCTGTAGGCGACGTGGTGGTCCATGTAGGGTCCACCCAAAATCGTGGCAATGCGAGCACGTGCATCCGACGCGCGGTCCGTGGCTGCTTCGATTGACGCGAGCGAGGCCTGCGAGCGCGCGTCCGGTCGTCCGCCGCGCATCGCGGAGGACAACATGTCTCGTGCGCCGGACGAATCACCCGTGTAATACCGCGCCAGGCCAAGATAGTGCCGGACGGCCGGCGCATCGGTGCGTGACAGAAGCGCCGCGGCCCGCTCCAGGGCCACTGTGAAGTGGCCGTCAAAGAGTTCCACGGCGACCTCGAGTCGCGCCATCTCCACGTTCGGGTTCGGATTGAGCTCGCGGGCTAGCCGGGCTTCCTCGCGTGCTTCTTCGAAGAGTCCGAGATGATAGTAGGCGCGCATCCGCGCCAGGTGGGCGAGATCGAGCGACCGATCGATCGAGAGCGCTGCCGCGGTGCGGTCGAGTACCACCGGCCATTCGAACCCGCCGTACAACGTGCCGGCGGCGCTGGCGATCGCGAAGTGCGCGTCGGCCAGCGACGTGTCCTGCTTCAACGCGTGCCGCGCTTCCTCGTCGGCCCGCTTGCCCCACGCGAGCGCTTCGTTTTCGTACGCATACCGCACACTGAACCAGGCGCTGGCCGTGGCAATACCCGCGCGCGCCAGGGCGTAGTCCTGGTCGATGCTCAGCGCACGCTCGAAATACGAGATGGCCTCGCGCATGTTCGCTTCGGTGTAGTTGACCAGCAGGCTTCGGCCGCGAAGGTAACTATCGTACGCAGCTGGATTGTTCGTGTGCCGCACGTGGAGCCGTGCCCGTTCTGAGCCTGACAGCTCGACCCGCAATGCGGACGCGACCTGTTCGGCAATGTGGTCCTGGAGGTCCAGCAGTCCGGCACGCGGTTCGTCAAACGTGCGTCCCCAGACGGCGACGCCATCCTTGCCGACCAACTGAACGCTGACCCGATAGATCTGGTCGACGGGCTGAATCGTTCCCACCAACACGTTCTGCACGGCAAGTGCGGCCGCGACCTTCGCCGGATCCGACTGCGCGTTGTGGAACGGCAGCACGGCGGAAGTTGGTCGGAGCACGATGGCCCGAGTGTTTGCGAGACGCGTTGTAATTGCATCGGCAATGCCGACGCCGAGGTACGGGATGGTGCTGCTCGAATCCCCCAGCACCCGCAGCGGCATCACTGCCAGCTGCGCCGCAGCCGCCTGCGTTGAGGGTGACGATTGCTCCGCCTTCGCGCCGCGGCGCACAGACCAGACAGCCACGCCGAGAGCCGCCACGAGAAAGGCGGCGCCGACCCAGACCACGGGGCGGCGCCGCCAATCGGCGCGACGCGGCGCAGGTGTGACGACCGCGAGGCCCGGCGGATCAGCGGGGTCGCCGGGCGCCACGAGCAAGTCGATCCGGCCGACGAAGCGGTATCCCCGGCGCGGCAGCGTCTCAATGAAGGTCGGCGCTTCCGCGGCGTCGCCAAGAGCCTGACGCAGTTTCTTGACCGCCGTATTCAGGCCGTGCTCGAAGTCAACGAACGTATCCGCTTTCCACAACCGAACCCTGAGCTCGTCACGCGTCACGATTTCGCCCGGCCGTTCGAGCAGCGCCACCAGGACAAGGCGGGGATGTTCCTGCAGGCGGACTCGCCGCCCGTCCCTATAGAGCTCGCCAGAGGGGCGGTCGAACTGGAAGCGTCCGAAATGGAGCCGCGAACTCTCGACGGTGGTGTGCATGACCTGAAGAGGAGCAGTGTACATCCAAAGAATCCGGCCGAAAAGACGGTGCTTCGGCAGTTCACCCCCAGTTCACCTGAAGTTCAGGCGTCGGGCATGGCAGTCACCCGCCCGCATCGACAATGCTGGCGATCTCATGACGCGAAAGTGCGATATGCGTGAGATCCTTGTCGCCGCGCTGGTGGCCGGCGCTGTCATCACATGGTCGGCCGATGCGGCCGCGCAGGTCCGCGCGGCCGATGCGGCCGCGCAGGTCGGCGGCCCAAGCTCGGCCGCCGACACGACACGCGAGATCACGACCGAGGAGCTGGAGTCGATTCTCGCCGCCCGACGCGCGACGATATTGGACGTCCGTCCACACCGTGAGTACTCCATCAGTCATATCCCAGGTGCGGCGAATGTCGCGCCGAAGCCTGGTGTAACGAGATCCATGTACGTGTCAGACGTGGCCGAGATCGACCGGCTCGTCAAAGGCAACAAGTCCACTCCGCTCATCCTCTACTGCAACGGCGTCCACTGCGGAAAGAGCAAACGGCTCGCGGCTGAACTGTTCGACGCCGGTTTTACCGCCGTGCGGCGCTATCAGTTAGGCATACCGATGTGGCGAGCAGTGGGAAACGTGTGCGAGATCGAGCTCGAAGGTATTCGCTACATCCGACTGAAAGATCGAACTGCCGTCGTAATCGATGCGCGAGAACGTGCCGACTATCAGCGCGGGACGCTGCCGGACGCCAGGAACATCCCGCGAAGTCTCGTACTCCGCGAAAAGGATACCGGTGAAGTGCGACGAGCGAAGGACGATGGGCGATTGCCGATGGAGGATCACAATACTCGCATCGTGGTGGTTGGAAAGGATGCCGCGGACGCGCGGTACGTGGCCGAGGCACTCGCCCGCGAAGCGTTTCACAACGTCAGCTACTTCGCGGGCGCGTTCGAGACAGTCAAACAGTTTCTACAGCAGGAGGAATCACGATGATGAGCCACGTTCGCGCCCGGGCGATGCCGCCCGCTGTCCTCGCAGTTGTCCTTCTCGGAGCAGGGGCGCTTGCTCGCGAGCCACTCCAGCAGTCGGTGACTGGCACGATTTGGGTGGCCAATCGAGGCGCCCACACGATTCGCGCGTTCGATGCGAGCACCGGCGCGGTGGTTCACACCGTGACCATGTCGCCAAACTCGCAGCCGGGTGATCTCGCGTTCGCGAAGGGAAAGATCTATGTAGCCGAGGAGTTCGGCACGCCACCGGCGATCGCCATCGTCGATGCCGGCACGGGCGTGATTCTCCACCGGATCATCCTTCCGGCCGGCGCCCGGCCACACCACGTGCACGCCAGTGCCGGCGGCAATCTGATCGCCGTCGGATTGTTCGGGACCGATCTCGTTGCGGTCGTGAACACGCACACCGACGAGCTGCTCGGCATGTGGGATAGCAATCCCACGACGACAAATGGCCGGGTGCACGCCGCCGTTTTCGCGCAGGACGATACGATCTATCTGGCTGTGGATGTGACCGGTCAGGTCGTTGCGATGAATCCGTACGACGGAACCGTGCTGTGGAGCATGTCCGTGCCCGCCGTGCACGAGCTGGCCGTTACGCACAACGGAAAGACCGTCTATGCCACGCGGCGAGGCGCCAATCGTCTCGCGGTCATCAATGTCGAAGAGCAGACGTTCCATGACGTCTTGACGATTGGACTGCCCGACACACTTCGACTGACCCCGAACGAGAAGGTGCTGACCGTGGGACTCCGCACCTCACCAGCGCAACTCGCCGTGGTCGACACTGGGACGTTGACAGCACACCTGGTCGATCTGAGCGCGCCGGGGGAGACCACGACAATTGGCGGACATCAGTGGACATCTCGAAACGGGCGGTACACGTTTGCGGCATTCGAAGGTGGCAGCAATCCAGGCGTGGCCGTCATCGATCATGAGGCAGGACATCGAGTGATCGACGTGCTCGCGTACCCGGGGCGACCGCATGGTGTGGATCGCGCCCTGCCTCCGGAGTAAACGGGGGTTTGCGGAGGCAACGGGTCCACACGGAGACGCGAAGCGTTAGCTTCGTGCCATCGTGTGAACCCGCTTCCTCGTAACGTCCGTCGCCTCCCACCCTAAAAACTTTCCCCTTGCACACCTCGTAATAGAGTATATACTGTGCATATTAAACATGCACAGTGACGTCCTGATCTCACAGGCCGACCGCCGGCCGATGTACCTCCAGATCATGGAGCAGATCAGGCATCGTATCGCCGTCGGCGACTGGCCTCCTGGCCGGGAACTGCCGTCGATACGGGCACTTGCAGCCTCGACGCAGGTGAGCGTGATCACCGTCAAGCGGGCCTACCTCGAGCTCGAACGCGAAGGGGTTATCGTGACGCGCCAAGGAAAGGGCTCGTTCGTGGCTGACAGCGCCGGCCTCAGCATGCAGTTGCGGCGGGATGAACTCGACGAGCACCTGACGGCGGCCGCCAACATCGGACGACAGCTCGGCATGACCGCCGACGAGATCGCCGATCGCCTCCACGAGGCGGTGAAGACGAGAGATGAGAACGAGCGATGACCGAGCCACTGATTGACGTCGTCGGCGTGGAGAAGAGCTACCGCTTCTTCCGGTTGTCGAACGTGGCGATGCGCCTCGAGCCCGGACAGATCCTCGGCTTCGTCGGTCCGAATGGGGCGGGCAAGTCGACGACGATCCGGATCCTGATGGGGATGCTCCGCGCGGAGCGTGGCACCGTGCACGTGCTCGGCCATCTCGTGCCTCGCGATCAAGCGCTGGCGAAACGAGACATCGGGTTTGTCTCCGAGGACATGCAGCTCCATGGCAGTGCAACGCTCGCCTGGCATATGCGGCTCGTGGCTTCGATCTATCCGGGCTGGGACGTCAAGTACGCGGACGTCCTCTTGCGACGCTTCAATCTGCACGCAGAGCAGACGGTCAAGGCGCTCTCGCACGGTGAACGTGTCAAGGCCGTGCTTCTGCTTGCGCTCGCTCGCCGTCCGCGCCTGCTGCTGCTCGACGAGCCGACGACGGGCCTGGATCCGGTGGCTCGCCACGAGATCCTTGCGGAGCTGATGGACGTAGTCCGCGACGAGCGCCGCGGGATCCTGTTCTCGTCGCACAACACGCAGGACGTCGAGCAGATCTCCGATCAGATCACGTTTATCGATCGCGGCCGGATCATTGATTCGAGTGACAAAGAGGTCTTTCTGGATCGATGGCGGCGCCTGCATCTCGATGTGCCGCCGGGCACGGCCGTGCCCGCGCTCCCCGGCGCGATCGATACGACGGCAAGCGGCCGCATTGCGGTGGTGACCACCAATTCGTACACGCCGGAGATCGACGCGGCGTGTGTTCGCGCCGGGCTCACGGTTCGAGATGTGCAGCGGATGACGCTCGAAGAGATCTTTGTCGCCAATGTGATGAGCAACCGGCGGGAGGCAGACCGATGACCCATTCCGTCGTTCGGCACCTGGTTTTCAAGGACTTGTACCTCGTTCGCTGGCCGGTGATTGCCTCCGTGGTGGCCGGACTGGCGTCGATCGCGATCATGCCGCTGAGCCCGGTGCTGGCCTACGTTGGCGGTGTGTCGTTCATCTGCGTGATCGTCATTCTGAATATCGTGCTGGTGATGAGCGCGGTCGTGCAGGAGAAGAAGGACAAAGTCCTGCTGTTCATCCTGAGCCTGCCGATATCGACGACGCAGTACACGCGAGCGAAGGTGACGGCCAACGCGATCGCGTTCGTCGGATCGTTGCTGTTGCTCACCGCCGTAGCCGTCTTCGTGATTCGCGTCTCGGCGTTGCCGAACGGGATTCTGCCGTTCTTGATCGCGGTTCTCGGGTATCTGCTGACGTACTACTGCGTGCTGCTCGGCGTGGGGTTGGCGTCGGACTCGACCGGCTGGCATACAACCGTGATCACGACTGGCAACATCTCAATCAACTTCCTGATTCCGTTGCTGCTATCGCTGCCGTCCGTCGTCCACAACCGGGCGGGCGCGACGGCAGTCTGGACCCGCGACATTGTCACGATCATCGCGGTCGAGATCGTCGTCGGTCTCGCCGCGTTGGCGGTTGCAGTCTACGTTCGTTCACGCGCCGGTGATTTTGTCTGAGGAGAGCAAGATGTCGACTACTGATCGCCTGCATGCCCTCGATGCGGTTCGCGCGTTTGCGCTGCTGCTGGGCGTGGTGTTCCACGCCGGGTTTTCGTTCCTGCCTGGGCTGATCCCCGGAGTGTGGGCGATGACGGACAACTCGCCGAGCAGCGCGATCGGGGTGCTGCTCTACACGTCGCACATCTTCCGCATGTCGCTGTTCTTTTTCGTCGCGGGATTCTTCGCGCGACTGATGTTCCAGCGAAGGGGCGCGAGAGGATTCTGGACCAACCGCGCGAAGCGAATCCTGGTCCCGCTGCTGGCCGGCTGGGTGATCCTCTTTCCGCTCCTTGCCGTCGTGTGGATATGGGGCATCACCAAGACGTTCGGCGGCACGCTACCGGCGCCGCCCGCGAACGTGCCCCCGTCACCCCCTGGGGCCTTTCCGCTGACGCACCTCTGGTTCCTGTACTACCTGCTCGTTCTGTACGTGCTGTTCATGCTCGGCCGCGCGGCGTTCTGTGCAGTCGATCGCCGCGGATGGCTGCGAGGCGTTGTCGACACCGCGGTGCGGGGGAGTGTCTCCACCGGGGTTGCCGCCCTGGTGCTGCCGGTTCCGTTGGCACTATCGCTGTACGCTCGCAAGGAATGGTTTGCGTGGTTCGGGATTCCAACACCAGATCAGTCGGTCATCCCGCAATGGGCGTCGCTCATTGGCTACGGCACGGCGATGGCGTTTGGCTGGCTGATCCATCGTCAGATCGACTTGCTTGCGGTGTGGCGGAAGCAATGGCCTGTGATGCTGGCAGGAGGTATTGCTGCTACAGCGATCTGCTTGTCGATCGTCGGCTTGGGCCCGGCGTTCGTGCCGATGCCGTCCGGCGTTGCGAAGCTCGGGTATGCGTTCTCATACGGCGTGGCCATCTGGTGCTGGACGTTCGCGATCGTTGGCGCCGCGATGCAATTCATGTCGCAACCCAACGCGAAGGTGCGCTACGTCTCGGATGCGTCCTATTGGATCTACCTCGTGCATCTGCCGGTCGTCGCTGCATGCCAGGTTCTCGTAGGCCATCTGCCCTGGCACTGGAGCCTCAAGTTTCCCCTTGTTTTGATCGTGAGCATGACGTTCCTGCTCGGGACGTACCGCTACCTGGTGCGTTCGACATTCATCGGCCAGATCCTGAACGGGAGGAAGTACCCTCGGGATCCGGGATCCGGGGGCCGGGGGTCGAAAACCTTCCAGGACCCGGTCGACGGAGTCGGATCTGAAGGCTCTTCGAACCCCGAGGCCCGAACTCCGAGCCCCGATTCGATGGCCACGTTACGCGGCGTCCACAAACGTTACGGTCAGACCGTCGCGCTTGCTGGACTCGATCTCGACGTGCATCGCGGCGAGTTGCTTGCGGTGCTCGGGGCCAATGGCGCTGGCAAGTCCACCGCAATCTCGCTCTGGCTTGGTCTTTTCGAGCCTGATGCGGGCACGGTTCAGCTCTTCGGCGGATCGCCGCTCGATGTCGAGACTCGACGCCACGTGGGTCTGATGATGCAGGAGGTGGGACTCACTCCGGAGCTGCGCGTTCGAGAACTGATCGAGCTCACCGCCAGTTATTACCCGGCGCCGTTGACCACCAACGAAGTCCTCGCGTTGACCCGGCTCGAGTCGCTCGCGAATCGCCCATACGCGAAGTTGTCGGCCGGGCAGAAGCGGCAGGTGCAGTTTGCGTTGGCGATCTGTGGCAGGCCGGCACTTCTCTTCCTCGACGAGCCGACCGTCGGACTCGACGTCGACGCGCGCGAAGCGATGTGGCGCGCGATTCGAGCACTGGTGACCCAGGGTTGTTCAATCGTGCTGACGACGCACTATTTGGAAGAGGCGGAGGCATTGGCCGATCGCGTGGCGGTCGTCGCGAATGGTCGGCTGATCGCGTCGGGCAGTGTTGACGAGATCCGCTCGGTCGTCTCGCGCAAACAGATCACGTGCTCGACCGCGTTGAGCGTCGCCGAAATGGGCACGTGGCCTGAAGTGCTGGCTGTAACGCGATCGGCCCGGCGTGTCCAGATCACCGCAGCGGATGCGGAAACAGTCGTTCGGCGTCTGTTGGCTGCCGACGAGCGAGTCCGCGATCTCGAGGTTCGCCAGGCTGGCCTGGCAGAGGCATTCACCGAACTCACCAAGGAGGCTGCGTGATGCAGGCCCTTTCCTCATCGTCGTTGGTCGATCTTCAGACGAGTGCGGCGATGCCGCTGATGCGGGTGCTCCGGGCGTATGGAGCCGAGGCAAAGTACGAATCGCTGCGAATGCTGCGGTCGCCGGCGTTTGCGATCCCGTTCCTGCTGCTGCCAGTTCCTGTCTATCTCTTCTTCGGCGTCATGCTGGCTGGGCCAGCCGTCGCGAAGAATCCAGGCGTTGGCACGTACTTGTTTTCTGGTTTCTCGGCGTTCGCGATCATGGGGCCGGCGCTGTTCGGAGTCGGCTGCACGCTCGCGCTCGAGCGGGATGCCGGCTTCTTGAAGCTCAAGCGAGCGTGGCCGGCGCCCGGTGGAGCGTATCTCATCGCCAAGATGCTGATGGCGATGGTATTCGCCGGAATGGCGATGATCATGATGATCGTCGCGGGGGTGGCCGCCGGGCACACACAGCTCTCCGCTTCACAGTTTTTCATTCTGGCCGCGGTGATGATCGCCGGCGCGGTGCCGTTTGCCGCGATCGGTCTGTTCATCGGCGCGTACACGTCCGGTTCAGCCGCACCCGCGTTCACGAACATCGTGTATCTGCCTGGGCTGTGGTTGTCGGGGCTGTTCATTCCGCTGCCGAAGTTCCTCGAGCCGTGGGCGGTGATCTGGCCGGCTTTTCACGTCAATCAAACGGCGCTTGGCGCCGCCGGCGTTTCGGAGTTCAGCTTTGTTGCGCCGGCAATTTCAGCGGCCGTGCTCATCGGAGTAACGGTGGTCTTCGGCGGACTAGCGATTCGTCGGCTGGCCAGACACGGTTAGTGGGCAATCCGTTACCCACTTTCTTTCCGTCCTCAATCAGGCGTCCTTCTTGCACTTGCGAGCCCGTTCCCCTTGGAGAGCGGGTTCCGTGTATTCCGGACCTACGTTTCCGGACGCAACCGCGTATGACGCTAGGACGTGCCTAAAAAGGCCTACATCCTCATCGTTGAAGACGCCCCAGAGTCGCGTCTGCTTTACCAGGTAGCTCTTACATTCGAGGGCTATGACGTCGCGTGCGCTGGAGACGGCCTGGAGGCGCTGGTCCTGATAGAGCAGCGCCTGCCGGACCTCGTCATTCTCGATCTTGGATTGCCGCGCGTGGACGGCTGGGCCGTCCAGCAGGAAATTGCCGCCAGCGCCGTTACCCGCGAGATCCCCATCGTGATTGTCACGGGTCTTGATGTCGCGCCGGACGCCCTTGACGTCGCGTGCGTGCTCCGTAAGCCGGTCACGATGCAGCAGCTGGTCGATATCGTCCGCGATTGCCTCGGGTCGGGCGCGGATGTTGTCGTTCGCTAACCCTGCCGCCGTTCAGAAATAAAAAATCACGCCTGCACCGGTCCGCGTGCTCAATGAAGTTCCGTCCGCTTTGAGCGAGCTTATGCCTGATGTGGTCGTGCTCGTGGTGTAACCGAGGCCAATTTCTCCAAAGATGCTGAATCGCGGGTGCGGCTTGTACTGCGCGCCAAATGACCCCGAGAAGAGATGTGAGTCGCTGGTCGTCCTGCTTTCAGATTCCGGGAACAACGCCGAGAACGCGTTCGATTCCGCGCGCGTGTAAACATATCGCGGGCTTACGTAAGCACGCACTTGATCCCATTCGGCCACATAGATCAACGCGCTCATGCCCACGCCAACGCTCCACGCGGTAGAGTCGCGATCCACGAACGTTTCCTCGAACTCGGTCGTGCTGCGGGCGAAGACAACCTCGGGTCGAAGCGCGATCTTGTTGGTGACGTGAAAGATGAACCCGAATGATGCTGGGTAGCCCATGGTGATGCCGGTATCGCCTTGCTCCTGGGCCGACACGGCGCGTGGCGCAACCAGTATGGCCGTGCACACCACGAGTACGATTGCCGCGAAACGCTTCATGGTTGTCTCTTTGCGAGCGATGAAGGACTCGTTACTAGGAGACTACACAACGGCCTTCGCAAAGGCTGAGATAGCGTGAAATGTGATGAGTGGCGAGCGGAATGATTGCAATAGTGGGAAGTGCACGCGTGCAAGGTGCAACCCCAGCACGCGCACACGGACCGATGCGCGCGGTTTACCGGCGCTTGCGCCGCCGCGGCCTGAGCTCGATCGACTCCAGGTCCTGAACGAGCGTCATCGACTCGTGGGTCCCGGCGTTGATGTCGCCCTCCTTCACCTCGGCATCGAACTTGAGTCCGGTCAGCTCTTCGATCTTCTTGACCGTCGTCAAGAAGTCCTTGACCTTGCCCAAATCGGCTTCATCGGCGAACGCTTCCGAGAGATCACCCATGGCTTCCGGAAACACGGTGATCACGGGCCGCTGGTCGGCAATCATTGCCGCGGATCGCAGCTCGCCGTCGTCGGACCAGATCACGATCTTCCAGAACCGGCCAGGGATCTTGATAGTGCGGTACTTTCGGTCGTTGTTGGCGAACACCGGGCCGGTAAACACTGACACTCGCTGTTTGTCGGCGACGGCGTTGCGCAATACGTAGTTCTCGATGGCTCGCCAGAGGCGGCCGCCGCCGCTCTTCGGCACGTTCAGCGATTTCGCCTGGCCCATATTGAAGAAGCCAACCTGCGGGCAGGCGTTCGTGAAGTGGAACGTGTCGGCATCAGCCACGAGTGCCTGGTTGTCGGTGCCCCACGCGGGATCCATGCGACGCACCAGGTGCCCGCGCTGGAACATCCGCAGCGTCCGCCCCATGCCGTTGGGGAAGCCGTCCACCTTCTGTTTCTCGTAGACGTCCTTGCCCGCAAACTCGGTCGGATCCAGCCGGTCATCATCAAACCAGGACTCGCTGGCTTCGGCGCCTTCTGCATCGGCGGTCAGGCTTTCGAGCGCAGGATCGTCTGGATCGAGCTTGGTCACCGCACCCGTCTTGCGATCCACATGCTTCGCGCGGCTGCCGTCGATGTTGCACGCGGTAAAGAACGCGAGCCGACGCTTTCCGTTCATGACCACGCTGAAGTGGTGGTACTTCAGCTCGAACGGATCGTCGCCGGCGTCCGCTTGCTTGTTCTTCGCGGCGATCTGCTTCTGCGCCGGAGAGAGCTTCGGCAAGTCAACGGTGAATCCGGTGATGAACGCCGGCTTGTAGCCCGAGCGATTTTCGAAGTTCTTGCTCGGTTTGAGCGCCGCCTCGAGGAGCGGCATCGAGTCGACCGTCTCAGTAACCGTGGCGACCGTGGGCAGCGCCGGAGCGACGGGTGGTGTCTGCCACGGCAAACGCACGGACAACTCGAAGGGCACTTGCCACGTCACGACGCCATCAGCGTTGAGGCGAGCGATTGGCGACGTGCCGTGACTACTCCCGTTCTGTTCCGGCGCCTCGGGCGGTTCTTGTTCGGCGGCGCCCATCTCGAGCGCCCGCTTCAGCAACTGGCGCTGCGACGCTCCGAGCTCCGACTGCCGTTGCGCCAGCTCGCTCACGATTGCGCTGATGCGAATTCCTTCGTTCACGTCCGAAGGCAGCGGCCGTCCTTTCGGATCGGTCTGCTGACGCCACGGCCCGCCCCAGTGATGCAGCGCGATCATGCGCCACTCGTTGTTGAACACCGGCGACCCTGACGAACCTGGTTCTGTATCCGCAACGTAGTGCAACACCGTGTCGAGCCGGTTCACCAGGCGGTTTTCGCGAAGGACGACTTCCTTATAGCGCCCATCAGGATGCTGGACGATGTTGGCGACTTCGCCGAGGGCATGTTTGTCGCCTTTGTTGTTGAGTCCACACCAGCCGAACGACGAAAGCTCTTTCGGACCCGAAAGTCTTGACCCGACGGCAATGAGCGTGTAATCGAGATCGTCGGTGCCGTCGGTGATGAAGAAGTCCGACGGCGAGAACGCAAAGCGCGAGATGCCGAGCGGGCGATCGGCCGGGTCGAGTTCGTAATCGAACTCGACGCAGAACTGGCCGGCGGCATCGGCTGACGAGATGACGTGGTTGTTCGTCAGAAAGAGTCGATCCGAGATCATGACGCCGGAGCCCTGGGCACGCCCGTCGCGGAAGGCCACGCGCGCCACCGCGCGAGCAGCCCTGAAGCCTCTCTGCAGGAAGGCGATGCCGACGAAATCGATGGTCGAGCCGTAAATGCGTTCGGCGCCGGCGGCCTTGGCCACCATGACGCGGGCCATCGCGTCCTTTCCGTTGGTGGTCGCAGCGCGCTTTCCCTTGGCCTTAGCCTTGGCCCGCCCGGTCGACGACTGCACCTGCGCCAGGCGCTGGACGCCGTCGGCAACCGCCATGGCTTCTTCCCTCGACAGCGACGCCTTGGTTTGCAGCCGCGCGACCAGGCGCTGCTCGCTGGGTTCGGCTGCCAGCGGGTTCCCGTCCAGGATTTTCTCCATCCGATCACAGATTTGCTTTTCGCTCAGTCGCACGCGCTCCTGAGCCGCGCGCTCGATGCCTGCGGGTGTCTGCTGCATGGAAATCTCCTTCGCCGTACCGGCAGTACTACTAACGAGCGTCGGTGCCGGACCGAACGTTTGCGGCGGTCAACGGATGATACGGGAAGGCTGGGCCGGTATTTCTTCGGGTTTTGTGACGTTCTTTCAATTCTTGTGTCCAACCGAAGGGGGAGGCATACTGTCGCCCGATGATGGGCGGCGCGGTCTCTCACCCCACGGGGCACGCCGAGGCGACAGAACGCGCCCGTCAGCGGCTGTCGACCGGTCTCGACCGCGAGCTTGCCGCCCTTCGCCGACAGGATCCCATTCGCCGCGTCGCCGAAATTATCTTCTTTGCCGTGCTGTGGGCCGCCGGCATCGCGCTTGGATTGACGGGGCTGGACGCGGTCGGATGGGGCGGTATCGTGCTGCGCCTGACCGGCATTGCGGCATCCGCCGCGGCGCTGAACGCCTTCTATCTGCTCTCGCACGAAGGTCACCACCGGCTGCTATTCCGTTCCCGGATCGCAAACCACGCGACGAACGTCGCGCTCTGCGTTCCGCTGTTGCACTCGCCGACTGCGTATCGGGTGCTCCACGAGCTCCACCATCGCTTTCTTGGTGGACCAGGGGATCCGGACGAATATCGCAACTACACGGATAATCCCCGTCTCAGATGGGCGTTGCAGTGGGTGCGTCTGACGATGGGAACACTCGTTTACATGCCGCTCATTCCGGTGGTCGCATGGCGCCGCGCCGACGCACTGGATCGCCGGATGCTCGCGATGGAGTACGCCGGCATGGCGATCGTCTGGATCGCTGCGTTCGCGCTGGTCCCGATTCGTGTGCTTCTCCAGGTGTGGTTGATCCCAGGCGTCGTCGTAGGTTACGTGTCAGCGGTGCGCGCTGTCGCGCAACATGCCCTGACCGATTCCCACGATCCGCTTCTGGCGTCGCGATCGGTGCGGAGTAACCCTATCGTCTCGTTTCTCTTGCTGAACGAGAACTACCATCTCGAGCATCATCTGTTTCCAGAAGTTCCGAGCTACAACTTGCCGCGGTTGCGTGCAGCGTTGAATTCGCGTCTGCCGCACACGATCGAGGCCGTCTCGTACACGCGGTTCCTCGGCGGGTTCGTTTCGCGCTTTCTGCATGGTGATGAATCAGTGCTGGGTTTCAGACGTCACCAGCCGCTCGCGCGCGAGGGCGATTCGTGACGCTGACGTTCAAGAGCCTTCAACGGCAGGCGTATGAATTCTCGAGCGACACCGACACGGTCGCGCCCCTCAGCCGCTTTGCCAACCCGGCCGTCGTCTGTGAGGGTTGGTATGTCGTGGCCTCGTCTCGGTCGCTCCGTACGGGCGCGATCAAGCAGACGTCGATTGGCAGTCGGGATTTCGTCATCTATCGCGATCTCGCTGGCGTCGTGCACGCGGTCGAGCGCGCCTGCCCGCATCTTGGGGCCGATCTCACGCGCGGCACTGTCGTGTCGAAGGGCTTGCAGTGCGCGTTTCATCGCTGGTGCTGGGCGCCGGACGGCACGTGCGCGGCGGGCGGTGGTGCGGCAACCGGCGCGAGGATTCGCACGTACGCCGTCCGTGAACGCTGGGGACTCATATGGGTGTGGGCAGGGAAGAGTCCAGCGTACGATCTGCCGATGCCAGAGCCCTCGAACAGCGCGCACGTGTTGCGGCTGCCGCCGCAGCGAATCGACTGCCATCCGCACGTCGTGCTCGGCAACGGCCTTGATCTGACGCACGTCATCCCTGTCCATCGATTCCGTTTTGTGGACGATCCTGCGGTCGAACCCGATCCGCCTCATCGACTGAGTGTCAGCGTCCACGCTCGTTTCGAACACTCGTTGCTTCGCCGGCTGCTTGGCGTCGCGAACCGGACGGCACGCTGGCGCTTCACGACGATCGGTCCAAGCCTCGCGTGGGTCAAGGTGACGGCGCCAACGCCTTTTGAACTCGTGTGGGCGGCCCGCCCGCTGGCTGTCGGCGGGTGCGCCACACAGACGCTCTTTTTCCTTCCGCGCTGGAGCGCGTTGACGCGCGCAGTGCCGATGATGATTGCCACGACGTGGGCCGATCGCCTGGTGTTGCAAGGGCTCGAATTCCGGCCCGGGTTCGTCACGTCCGACGCCGTGTTCATCCGCTACGCGCAGCTGGTCGACGCGCTGCCGGAATGGCTTTAAGAAGGCAGAAGGCAGAAGGCAGAAGGCAGAGGGCAGAAACGGAGGGAACGGTGGCGACTCTGGTTCGTGAACCGGGATCCACGATTGCGGAAAAGCTTGGCGCGGCATCCGGAGCCTGGGCCGTCGTCTGGCTGGCGATTCACTACCTCATTCTTCAGAACGCCGTTGCCGACCCCGCGCTGCCGGCGGGGGACTACGTCCAGGCGCTCCTCGCGGAACGCATGCGATGGGAATGGGCGACGGCGCTGCGGGTGATGGCTGGAATCATGATCGTCTGGTTCATGGGCAGTCTCGGCGGCCGCTTGCGCATGGCAGAAGGGCAGCCCGGGCGCCTGGCGTCGATTGGCTTGGGCATCGGCGTCATCTGGGGCGCCGTGTTTTTGTTCAGCGCGATGTTCAACTCCGTCGGGATCGTGCTGGCATCGCAGTATCAGCTTCCAGAAGCCGCGCGGCTTGCCGGCATTCTTGCCGATCAGATCGTGCTCGTGCTGTCGCCGTCCCTGGCCTTTACTTTGGCGCTGGCTGTGTCGTTCGTATCGTTGCGATTCGGCGGCTTCCCCAAGTGGTACGCCTACGCAACGCTCGCGCTGACGGTACTTCTGCTCGCCCTGACAATCATCGATTGGTACGGTCCTGGCACTCTGGGTTCCACCATCATGGTGCTCGCGCTGGCTTGGCTGGCCGTCACGAGCTTGTTGGTGATTCCTGCCTATCGGTCGAGCTAGCGCGCGAGGCCGCGATAGGCGATAGAGGTGCTATGGAACGGATTCTCGGCCGTTTTGCGCCGCAGTTCTACGCGCTGCTTCGCATCGTTGCAGGGTTCCTGTTTGCCTTTCACGGCGCCCAGAAGCTCTTGGGTCTGTTTGGCGGGACGCGGGTACCGCTGTTTACCCAACTCTGGGCGGCCGGCGTGATTGAGCTGGTGGGCGGAATCCTGATCGCGATTGGTCTCTACGCAAGCCTCGCCGCGTTCGTCGCCTGCGGCGAGATGGCCGTCGCCTACTTCCAGGCCCACGCCCCACGCGACCCCATCCCGATCGTCAACCAGGGCGAACTCGCCATCCTCTACTGCTTCGTCTTTCTCTACATTGCCGCACGCGGGAATGGCGGTTGGAGTGTAGGTGGAGGGAAATGATTGCAGATTGCGGATTGCGGATTGTCGATTGCGGATTGTCGATTGCGGATTGTCGATTGCGGATTGTGGATTGCGGATTGCGGCAATCCGCAATCGTCAATCCTCAATCTGCAATCTGCAATCTGCAATCCGCAATCGATAAGGCTCACCAATTCACCCTCCACACAATCTGTCCAATCCGCCCGCCTGGGTCGAACGTGGTGTTGATGTCGGTATAGCCACTCGTGATCTGGAACGCCGTGCTGCCCGCGGCCGGGGTCACGTCGAACGTCGGGATGAAGTTGACGTTGTCGAACACGTTCAGCAGATCCAGCTGGAAGTCGAAGCTGGCGCCGCGGCCGAACGGGAATCGCTTCTTGAAGCTGAAATCGAAGCGCGTGAAGAGCGGGCCGCGGACGTAGATGTTGTGCGGCGTGCTGCAGTCGCCCTGATACACGGCGACGCACCCCGGCGCGCTGGCCGGTGCGATGTAGCGGCCGGTCGGTACGCCATCAGCCGAGTAGCCAGTTGGTGACGTCGGGTCGGTGTTCCACGCCCGGCGCGTGTTGTCCATGATGTCCTGCGGCAAACTCCACACCAGCAGCGAGCCGTCAGGTCCATTGATCTTCTCGACCTTGAACGCCTTCTTCAGTTCAGACTCGCTCATGCCGACGAGGCGCGAAGCATCATCGATGCGGAAGTCGCGCACCTGCAGTCGGCCGGTTCCCGAGAACTCCCAGTTTCCGATCAGGCCGTTCAGCCAGGCATTCGTGTCCGCGCCAAAGCGCTTGCCGCGTCCAATTGGCAGCTCGTAGTACCACGTCGTCTTGAATGCGTGCGGCACGCCGTCGTCGGCCAGGATCATGAAGCGATCTCTGCGGACCGTGTCGAGGTCGGTCTCGTAGGTGTAGGCAAACGTGTAGTTGGCCGACACGGACAGGCCGCGCGCCAGGCGGCGGCGGAAGTCGATCTGCAGCGCGTCGTACTTCGTTTGCGCGGCCGCGCGCGTGATGTTGGCTTGATCGACGTCAGGATTCAGGACAAAGAAGTTGGCGGGCAGGCCGGCCGCCAGCGCGTTCGCACGGAAGGTGGCGTTCGCGTGGAGGTCGTTGCCCGCATCGAGCGGATCCGGTTCGTACTCGCCGAGATGACCGGTCCACGCGGTGTTGGTGAACTGCGTGACGCCGGTGTACGACGCCGGATCGCTGGCCCTCGAGGCCGGGATCCTGGCGAAGTAGGCCAGATACGTCGGGAGCGGCGATGTCCCAGTGCCCGGACCGCGGTAGGCGAACGAGCACGCAGGATTGCCTGTCGTTCCGCAGCCGGCAGCGACGTGCGCGCGGAGGTTGGCCTGCGCGAGCTTGAACTCGTCCAGGAAGTTGTTCTCGACGATGTTGATCTCGTTCCAGTTTTCCGTGGTCCAGCCGTTCATGAGCCGCGTCCCGACGTAGCGGACGTCAATCGCCATGTCCTTCGAGATCGAGCGCTGCAGCCCGATGCTCCACGACTTGGTGTACGGCACGCGAATCGCGGGATCGAAGATGTTGATGTCGTCGCCGTTCACGAGCGACGGCACGAGCGGGTAGGCCGGCGTCTCAGGAATCGGCGGTGGGCCCAGCCGGTTCTGCTGACTGAGCGTGACCGGCCAGGTTTCGCCGGGGAGGACGAGGTTGTTCTGATTGCCAGTACGATTGGCGTTGATGGCGGCGCCGGGATTGGCGCTATACAGGCCGGTGAAGCGGTCCATCCGCTCGCGGGTATAGGCCAATGCAAAGCCGCCGCGGATCGTCGCCTGGTCTGGATCACCGAGAAGCTTCCGCAGCCAACCGTCCTGAACGTTCGGCCGCCACGCCGCGCCGACGTTCGGAGCAAAGTTGTTCCAGTCGGTGTCGTAGCCGGGATTGCCGCTGTTGTACTGCACGTAAGTCGGCGAGATGCCGTTCAGCGCGCCAGGCTGGAAGAAGTTGCAGCCACGCCCGCCAGGTCCGTCCCCAAGACCTGACCGCCCACAGAGATCGGCGAAGGTCGACATCGAGAACGAATCGTTGCCCGGCTGCATCGGCAGTTGTAGCTCCCAGCGCAACCCGTAGTTCAGCGTCACCGTCGGCGTGAATCGCCAGGAGTCCTGCGCGTAGAGGCCGACCTCGTTCATCAGAACGCGCTCGGTCCGTGGTCCGAGATACTCGTATTGATTTGTGGCTTCGCTCAACCGCGCGGTGCCGTTGATCGCTGAAATGCGCCCGGTAAGGAGCGCATACAACCGCCTGGCATCGGTCAGGTTCTGTGTCGATGCGCCCGGGAAGTTCGCGCCAACGAACATCGAGTTGGCCGTGTCGAAGTTCGTGTCGACGTCGAACTGGATCTGCGGCGCGGCGCTCCACACAGTTCGCGCGTGGTTCACCTGCATGAACGTGCCGCCAAACGTCATGCTGTGATTGCCTCTGAGCCAGTTCAGCGTGTTGTCGATGTTCCAGTTGACCGTGTTGCGGTCTTCGATGCCGGTCAGGTTGCTCGGCGTTGTCATGCCGAACATGATGTTGCCGCCGTTTCCGAAATTCCAACCGAAGCCGCCTTGTTGGCCGAACATGTCGCGGTAGACGTTCGACGAAAAGTCGAGCGGCGACCACTGCCAGCCACCTCTGATTTCGTTGACGAGCGATCCGGACAGCGTCGAGCGCAGGCTGGTCGAGCCGACTGTGCGATACGACGGCGAGATGCCGTAGACGGGGAAGCCTGGGAACGGCGAGTCGTTGTTGTTGAGGATATCCGGGTTGGTGACCAGGCGGCCCCACGAGTACGAACCGCTCAACCGGTGGTTCTGCG
>Ga0209382_10004360_pt1 | contig 18950 bp, 31 predicted proteins | sample SoiMetdeltSBSDD5_FD_187599 | JGI IMG/M metagenome (GOLD analysis project Ga0209382, IMG submission 187599) | Bulk soil microbial communities from a Populus tree surrounding site in Tennessee, USA - Soil MetaG P. deltoides SBSDD5 (SPAdes) (version 2) | ecosystem: Environmental > Terrestrial >...
GCACGGTGGGCGCGGGCACCATTACGGACATTATTCAGTAGGGCTTTAGGCTTTCGGCCTTGGGCTTTCGGCTCTGCCGAGCGCCCAGAGCCCGAAGCCGACGGGGCACAGAAATGGCGATGTTCAGCGACAAGATTCGAATCCGTCTGAAGGCGTACGACGCGCGGATTCTCGACCAGTCGACGGGCGAAATCGTGGAAACCGCCAAGCGCACGGGCGCTCAGCTGGCAGGACCGATCCCACTGCCAACGTCGAAGAACAAGTGGACCGTGCTGCGATCGCCGCACGTCGACAAGAAGTCGCGCGAGCAGTTCGAGATCCGGACGCACAAGCGCTTAATCGACATCTTCGAGCCGACGTCTCAGACCGTGGACGCGTTGATGAAACTCGACTTGCCGGCTGGCGTGGATGTCGAGATCAAAGCGTTCGGAAAAGAGCACGGGAAATAGCCGGAAGCCTGAAGGCTTCCGGCTGCCGGTAGCCGGAGACCTTCAGGTCTCCGGAAGGAACACGCGATGGTGACAGGAATAATCGGAAAAAAGGTCGGCATGACGCAGCTGTTCGCTGCGGACGGCACGGTTCAGCCCGCAACTGTGTTGCGGGCAGGCCCCTGCGTGGTATCGCAGGTGAAAACCGTGGACCGCGACGGGTACGAGGCGGTTCAGCTCGGCTTCGTCGATGCGCGACCGAGCCGCGAAAACAAGGCGTCGGAAGGGCACTTCAAAAAAGCGGGTGTGCCCCCCACGCGAATCCGCCGTGAAGTGCGGCTCAAACCGGGCGGCGATCCGTTGAAGGCCGGAGACCAGGTGAACGTGTCGATCTTTGCGGACGGCGAGCGCGTGGACGTGATCGGCACCAGCCGCGGCAAAGGGTTTCAGGGCGTCGTGAAGCGGCATCACTTCCGCGGTGGCCGCGCCACGCACGGGTCGATGTTCCACCGCGCGCCCGGATCCATCGGTGCCTCGTCCTATCCATCGCGCGTCGTCAAGGGAATGCGGATGGCAGGGCACATGGGCGCCGGCCAGGTGACCGTGCGCAACCTTAAGGTGCTCCGCATTGACGCAGAGAAGAACCTGCTCATGGTCGAAGGCGCGGTGCCAGGCGGTCCCAATAGCGTTGTTCTCATCAGGAAGGCAATCGCCGCCAAGCCGGTGAGAGTGGCACAGGTGGAACCGACCAAGAAGAAGGGCAAGAAATGACCGTCGATGTCGTCAACGCACAGAACGAGAAAATCGGATCGGTCGAGCTGCGCGACGAATTGTTCGGTGGCCGAATCAAGACCGACCTCATTCACGAGTCCGTGGTCCGCGCCAACGCGGCGGAGCGTCGTGGCACGCACGCGACGAAGACCCGAGCGATGGTCAGCGGCAGTGGCAAGAAGCCGTGGCGCCAGAAAGGAACCGGGCGCGCCCGCGTCGGCGAGATTCGCAATCCGCTATGGCGCAAGGGCGGCACCGTGTTCGGGCCCCAGCCGCGTAGCTACGAGTACCACCTGCCGCGAAAGGTCGAGAAGGGGGCGCTCCGCGCCGCGCTCGCCCAGAAGCTACGCGACGGGAACGTCGTCGTGGTCGATGCGTTGAGCGTTGCCGAGATCAAGACGAAAGCAGCGGCGGAAATGCTGAAGCGGCTCGGCGTCGGCGGCAAGGCGCTGTTGGTCGATACGCAGCCGGAAGACAAGCTGACGTTGTCGATGCGCAACATCGAAGGGGTCAGGGTGCTGCCGAGCAATCGGGTGAGCGCGCGCGACGTGATGGATACGCGTCACGTCGTCCTCACGAAAGCGGCGCTCGAGAGACTGCAGGAGGCACTCGGCTAACGCCGAATTGCAGGGTTTATGAAGCTGACTGATGTAATCCGGCGGCCGATCATCACCGAGAAGACGACGCTCATACGCGAAGAGGGACGGACGCTCGTGTTCCAGGTGTCGAGAGACGCCAACAAGATCGACATCAAGCGGGCCGTCGAGGCGCTGCTCGGATCGAAGGTCGAGAGCGTTCGAACGTCCGTTGCGCACGGGAAGGTGAAGCGCCAGGGACGCTATGCCGGTCGACGTCCTGACTGGAAGAAGGCGTACGTAAAGCTGCGGGAAGGTGAGAAGTTACCCGAGTTCCTGCAAGGTGCGTGAAGGCCTGAGCCCTGCGCCCTACAAGGATCAGAGATATGCCCATACGTAAGTACAACCCGACGTCGCCAGGAACGCGGTTCAGGACCGTGCAAACATTCGACGAGATCACGACAAGCGAGCCCTACCGCCCGTTGACGGAAAACCTGCATCGATCGGGCGGGCGTAACAATCGGGGTGAGCTCACGTCGTGGTGGCGCGGCGGCGGGCACAAGCGGCTGTATCGCGTGATCGATTTCAAGCGGGACAAGAAGGACATTCCCGGCAAGATCTCCACCATCGAGTACGACCCGAACCGGTCGGCGCATATCGCGCTGGTGACGTACGCAGATGGTGAGAAGCGCTACATCCTTCAGCCGCTCGGGATCAAAGTTGGTGACACCCTCGTTGCCGGCGACAACGTCGACATCCTGCCTGGCAACTGTCTGCCGCTCAAGAACATTCCGCTCGGCACGCAGATCCACAACGTCGAGCTGCGTCCCGGCAAGGGTGGCCAGATCGCGCGCAGCGCGGGATCGTCGGTGCAGCTCATCGCCCGTGAGGGGCCATATGCGTCGGTGAAGCTGCCGTCTGGAGAGGTGCGGAAGATCAATGTCGAATGCGTCGCGACGATCGGTCAGGTCGGCAATCTCGATCACGAGAATGTCTCGATCGGCAAGGCGGGCCGCAGCCGGTGGCTCGGCAAGCGGCCGCACGTGCGCGGCGTCGCGATGAACCCGGTGGACCATCCGCTGGGTGGTGGCGAGGGGAAAACGTCCGGAGGACGGCATCCGGTGTCGCCGTGGGGACAGCCCACGAAGGGCTTCAAGACCCGGCGCCGCAAGAACACCGACCGCTTCATCGTCCAGAGGAGAACGAAGTAGAGGAGGCCTTGAGGCCTCCGGAGACCTGAAGGTCTCCGGCTACCTGTAGGCAACAACATGAGCAGATCACTGAAGAAGGGCCCTTTCATCGACACCTCGCTCCTCGAGAAGGTTGAGGCGCTCAACCGGGCCAATGAAAAGAGAGTCGTGAAGACGTGGTCCCGCCGGTCGACGGTGATCCCCGAGATGGTCGGCCATACGCTCGCCGTGCACAACGGAAAGAAGTTCATCCCGGTGTACGTCACGGAGAACATGGTGGGCCACAAGCTTGGTGAGTTCTCACCCACGCGCGCCTTCAAGGGGCACACGACGAAGACTGAAAAGGCCGCCGCCGCGGCCGCGGCTGCGCCCGGAGCGCCGGGTGGTGGCGCCGGCGCTGGCGCTGGCGGAGGCGGTGCTGCTGGAGGGAAGGCATGATCGAAGCGCAAGCGACCGCGCGCGGGATCCGCACCTCCGCTCAAAAGGCGAGTCTCGTGTGTGCACTCATCCGGGGCAAAGGCGTCAACCAGGCTCTCGCGACGCTGCAGTTCACGCGGAAGATCATTGCCAGAGAGCTGGCCAAGGTTCTGCGCTCGGCGGTTGCCAACGCACAGCAGAAAGACGGGTTCGGCGGCGACGTCGAACGTCTCTACGTTGCAGCATGTTTTGCGAACCAGGGCACCTCGATGAAACGCGTGCGTCCGGCCCCCATGGGCCGCGCGTTTCGCGTCACCAAGCGTACGGCGCACCTCACGGTGCAGGTGGCCGAGCGCCCGTTGAAGATCGCCCGTGTGACGGAAGAGACCGATGCGGCCGCGAAACCCGCGCGTGCGAGGAAGACCGCCGCCGAGAGCGGTGCGAAGAAGTCGGCCAGGAAAGCGACGGCCGCGAAGGCGTAAATTCGTTAATTCAGAGAGGCTACTGTGGGCCAGAAGGTTCACCCTTACGGATTCAGGCTCGGATTCAACAAGACCTGGCGCTCGCGCTGGTACTCGGATCGCGACTACGCAAAGCTCCTTCACGAGGACCTCGCGCTCCGTGAGGACCTGAAGAAACGGTTTTCGCACGCGGGTGTATCGCGAATCGAGACCGAACGCGCGGCCAACAAGCTGAAGATCGACATCTACACCTCGCGGCCCGGCATCATCATCGGCCGCAAAGGGACCGAGGTCGACAAGCTCAAGCAGGAAATCCAGAAGCGGACCAGCCGCGAGGTCTTTATCAATATCCAGGAGATTCAGAAGCCCGAGCTCGAGGCGCAGCTGATCTCCGAATCGGTGGCGGTCCAGTTGGAAAAGCGGGTCGCCTTCCGGCGGGCGATGCGGAAAGCCGTCGAGTCGGCGCTGCGGTTCGGCGCGCGCGGCATCAAAGTGCGCGTGTCAGGACGCCTGAACGGCGCAGAAATCGCGCGCTCCGAGTGGTATCTGCACGGGCAACTGCCGCTGCAAACGCTGCGTGCCGACATCGACTACGGCTTCGCGGAAGCCAACACGACCTACGGACAGATCGGTGTGAAAGTGTGGCTCTACAAGGGCGAGCGGCTGGTGCCGCGAACCGGTCGCGAGGAGGAGTACCGCGATCGTTCGCCGCGGAGACCCGCGAGAGCGTAGCGAAGACGGTCGTTCACGCTTCTCCGTTCTCGCTTCTCGGTTCGTGTTCAGGTTCGAACCGAGAAGACGAGCCGAACGTGAACACGACCTGAGCACAGAGAAGCGAGAAGGTTGAACGACGAGGAATTGCTCCGATGTTGATGCCCAAGAAGGTCAAGTACAGGAAGCAGCAGCGCGGCCGGATGGCCGGCAAAGCGTGGCGAGGGTCGGACGTCTCGTTCGGCGACTACGGCCTCAAAGCCATGGAGCCGTGCTGGTTGACGGACCGGCAGATCGAGGCCGCGCGCGTGGCAATGACGCGCTTCATTAAGCGGGGCGGCAAGATCTGGGTGCGGGTATTTCCTGACAAGCCAATCACGAAGAAGCCGCAGGAAACACGAATGGGGAAGGGGAAGGGTGCACCCGAGCAGTGGGTGTGCGTCATCCGGCCGGGCCGGATCATGTTCGAGATGGAAGGCGTATCCGAGACGGAGGCTCGTCGTGCGATGCAGTTGGCGTCGGCGAAGCTGCCCATCAAGACGAAGTTCGCCACCCGCTTTGCGCACGAGAGCGCGTCATGAAGCCGGCTGAAGTCCGGGAATTGACGACCGACGATCTGCGCGCGCGCGTGCAGGACCTCGATGATCAGCTCTTCCGGCTTCGCATTCAGAAGTCGATGGGGCAGCTGGAGGCGCCCGCCAAGGTTCGTCAGATCCGCCGCGACCTGGCGCGCATGAAAACGATTCTGCGGGAAAAGGAACAGCAGGCATGAGCGTCAAGTCACAGCTGACCGGCACCGTCGTCAGCGACAAGATGGAGAAGACCGTGGTCGTCGCCGTCGAGCGTCAGGTGCGCCACGAGGTGTACGGCAAGAGCCAGCGCAAGACGTCGAAGTTCGTCGCGCACAACGAGAACAACGAAGCGCGGCTCGGCGACACCGTTGCGATTGCCGAATCGCGGCCGCTCAGCCGCCGCAAACGCTGGGTCGTGACGCGAGTGATCGCCAAGGCGCCAGAGGTCTGACGGAGAGCACCATGATCCAAATGCGTTCGATACTGGACGTTGCCGACAACTCGGGTGCGCGGAAGATCGCGATCATCAACCCGATTGGCGGATCCACTGGCCGTTACGCCAGACTCGGCGACATCGTGACGGCTTCCGTGAAAGAGGCCACGCCAGACGGCACCGTCAAGAAAGGCCAGGTCGTCAAGGCTGTCATCGTGCGGACCGTCAAGGAGCAGCGGCGCCGCGATGGCAGTTACATCCGGTTCGACCGGAACGCCGCCGTCCTGATCAACGACCAACACGAGCCGATCGGGACCCGTGTCTTCGGACCCGTGGCCCGCGAACTGCGCGAGCGACGGTTCATGAAGATCATTTCGCTCGCGCCCGAGGTGTTGTAGTCACATGTCCCGCGTCCAGACACCGATTCGCCGCAACGACACCGTCATCGTGATCGCCGGTAGAGACCGGGGCAAGCGCGGACGCGTCCTCCGCGTGGTTCCGGCTGACAACCGGCTGCTCGTCGAAGGCGTGAACATCATCAAGCGGCACACCCGGCCGAACCCGCAGCGCAACATCAAGGGCGGCATCGTGGAGCGTGAAGCGGCGCTGCATGCCAGCAACGTGCAGCTCGTGTGCCCCGAGTGCGGAAAGACGACGCGCGTCGGCCATCGGATTCTCAACGATGGCCGGAAGGTGCGCATCTGCCGCAAATGTGAGGGAGTGGTCGACAAATGACCCGGCTGAAAGAACGTTACGTCAAGGAAGTTGCGCCGGCACTGAAGAAGGAGTTCGGCTACAAGAACGTGATGGCGATCCCCAAGCTCGAGAAGATCGTCATCAACATGGGCCTCGGCGAGGCGACGCAGAACGCGAAGCTCGCCGACACGGGCGCCGACGAGCTCGGGCGCATAACGGGGCAGAAGGCCGTAGTGCGGCGCGCGACCAAGTCAATCGCACAGTTCAAGCTTCGTAAGGGAATGCCCGTCGGTGCGATGGTGACGCTGCGCGGCGAGCGGATGTACGAGTTCCTCGACCGGCTGATCAGCATCGCGCTTCCGCGCGTTCGCGACTTTCGCGGCGTATCGTCGAAGGGGTTCGACGGGCGCGGCAACTACACGCTCGGACTGCGCGACCAGCTGATGTTCCCGGAGATCGACTACATGAAGGTTGACAAGGCCCGGGGCATGAACGTTTCGGTGGTGACGACGGCGAGAACCGACGAAGAGGCGCGCAAGCTGCTGCAGCTCATGGGAATGCCCTTTAGGGCGAATTGAAGACTGATACAAGGATCACACGATGGCCACGACCGCAAAGATCGCAAAGGAACTGAAGTCGCCCAAGTACAAGATTCGGCTGCGTAATCGCTGCAAGTTGTGCGGTCGCCCACGCGGGTTCATGCGCAAGTTCAACATGTGCCGGCTCTGCTTTCGCCGGTTCGCGCTTGAAGGCGACGTTACCGGCGTGACGAAGAGCTCGTGGTAGTAGGCAGTGAGCAGTAGGCAGCAGAAGCAGCAATTGCTACTGCCTACCGCGTACTGTGAACAGACGGGGATTACAACGATATGACCGATCCGATTTCCGACATGCTGACGCGGCTCCGCAACGCGGTAACAGGCAAGCACACCCGTGTGGACGTGCCGGCGAGCAAACTGAAGGTCGAGATTGCGCGCATTCTTCAGGACGAGGGGTACATCCAGGGCTTCACGCTCGTCGAGGAGCCGTCGCAGAAACCTGGACGCCAGTCGCGGCAGGTGATTCGAGTCTTCCTGAAGTACGGGCCGCGCGGCGAGCGCGTGATCAGCGGAATCGAGCGCATCAGCCGGCCCGGACGCCGGGTCTATCTCGGCGTCGAAGAGGTGCCCGCGGTGCTCGGCGGGCTGGGGACGAACATCCTGACGACGTCACGGGGTGTGATGACGGGCCGGGCCGCCCGGAAAGCCGGTGTCGGCGGCGAAGTGCTCTGCAACGTTTGGTAAGGTCCGGAGGCCTGAAGGCCTCCGGCTACCGAAGTACACAAACACGGTAGGCGGAGACCTTCAGGTCTCCGCAGGGCAGATTTGAGATGTCACGTATTGGCAAGAAACCTATCGCAATCCCGAAGGGCGTGTCCGTGAAGGTAGCGCCCGACGCGGTGGAAGTGCAGGGTCCCAAAGGCAAGCTGCGCCAGGCGCTGCCTCCCGGGATCGTTTTTGCGCAGGAAGACGGCAATCTCGTCGCAAAGCTGCAGCGCGAAGATCCCCAGCTCGGAAAGTTCCACGGTCTCGCGCGTAGCCTCGTCGCCAACGCAGTCGCCGGCGTCGCCGAGGGCTTCAAGAAGGAGCTCGACATCGTTGGAATCGGTTACCGCGCTGAGGTGAAAGGCAAGCAGGTGCACTTCGCGCTGGGCTACTCGCACCCCGTCGTCTTCGAAATCCCAAACGGGATCGACATCGCGATCGAGAAGCAGACACACATTACGGTGACTGGCCCCGACCGTCAGCTGGTGGGCCAGGTGGCGGCGAATATCCGCCGGCTTCGGAAACCCGATCCGTACAAGCAGAAGGGCGTGCGGTATACGGGCGAGGTGCTGAAGAAGAAGGTCGGGAAGACCGGGGCATGAGACGAAGTCTTGAGTTTTGAGTTCTGAGTCCTGAGCCAACGAAAGACTAGACCAAAGACAAAGACTAAAGACCACGACGAGACACGACAGGATCGAGAATGAAGATCAAGACCAAAGAGGATCGCCGCGACCGGATCAAGCACCGACTCCGGAAGCGCATTCGGGGTTCGGAGCAGCGGCCGCGTCTGACCGTGTACCGAAGCGTCGCCCATATCTACGTTCAGGTGGTCGACGACATGACCGGCCGCACGATTGCCTCCGCGTCGAGCGTCGAGCCGTCGGTCAAGGGAACGTTCGCGAAGCAGGCCAAGGGCGGGAACGTCGCCGGCGCCCAGGCGGTCGGGAAGACCATCGCACAGCGGCTCATGGAAAAAGGGGTCAAGCGGATCGTGTTCGATCGCAACGGCTTTCTCTATCACGGGCGTATCAAAGCGGTTGCCGACGCCGCGCGTGAAGCCGGCCTGGAGTTTTAAGCGGCCCATGACGTCTCTCGAATGGACGGTCCAGTAATGGCAATGATGAACAGAACGCGCGAAAAGATCGACGCGTCGCAGCTCGAGATCAAGGACACCGTCGTGTCCATCAACCGTGTGACCAAGGTCGTGAAGGGCGGCAAGAACCTGAGCTTCAGCGCTCTGGTTGTCGTCGGCGACGGTCACGGCGTCGTGGGCTTCGGCGTCGGCAAGGCGAAGGAAGTGCCTTCGGCCATCAAGAAGGGTATCGAGGCGGCGAAGAAGAACCTGATTCGTGTACCGCTGAAAGGGACGACGATCCCTCATCAGGTGGTGGGCCGCTTCGGTTCGGGCAGCGTGCTGCTGAAGCCCGCACCCGAAGGCACCGGCCTCATCGCCGGCGGGGCAGTCCGGGCCGTTGTCGAATCGGCCGGTATCCAGAACGTGCTCACCAAGTCGCTCGGATCTGCGAACCCGCACAACGTGGTGCGTGCGACGTTCTCGGGACTGATGGGTCTCAAGGACCCGGCGCAGGTGGCGCGGTTCCGCGGCAAAGAAGAAGGGGAACTGGTCGGCGCCTGACGCGCCGGAAACCGGGAACGACGAAAATGGCCAAGAAGACGGGACAGAAACCGGCCGCAAAGCGCGTCAAGGTGACGCTCGTCAGAAGCACGATCGGCTTCAACGAGACACAGGCGAAGACGGTCGAAGGCATGGGGCTGCGCCGGCTGAACCACACGGTGGAGCTGCCCGACACCCCGGCGACGCGAGGGATGATTCACAAGGTTCGCCATCTGGTGGTCGTTGGTGATTAGTGATTAATGATTTGTGATTTGTGATTGATTGATCGATTCAGTTCTGCAATCACTAATCACAAATCACTAATCGCAAATGGGGCAACGATGGATCTGAGCAATCTCAAGCCGGCCGAACGGTCGAAGTTTTCTAAAAAACGCGTCGGACGCGGACACGGATCGGGCACGGGCGCCCAGGCCGGGCGCGGCCACAAAGGCGCGAAGTCTCGCTCGGGCTTCAAGTTCAAGCGAGGCTTCGAAGGCGGGCAGATGCCGCTGCACCGACGCGTGCCGAAGCGCGGGTTCCACAACGCGTTCCGGACCGAGTTTGCGGTGGTCAATCTCGATACCCTCGCTGAGCGCTTTGATGCCGGTACGGTGATTACACCGGATCTGTTGCGCGAACGCGGCCTTATTCGCGGCCGCCATCATCGGATCAAGGTCCTCGGGCGAGGCGACATCGACAAGAAGCTGACGGTGCACGCCCACAAGTTCAGCGGAAAGGCGGCGGAAAAGATCGTTGCGGCGGGCGGCGCCGCGCAGGCGATTGGTGAGTAATTGATTGGTGATAAGTGATTTCTGATTGGCGATTTGGTTTGGCAATCACCAATCGCGAATCAGTAATCAGAAATCGGTAAGTAAGATATGGATAATCCGCTCAAGAATCTCTTCGCGGTCACAGACCTGCGCAATCGCGTGCTCTTCACGCTGGGATTGCTGGGCGTGTATCGCATCGGCGGCGTCGTCCCGACGCCTGGTGTGAACACCCAGGCGCTGGCGATTCTGGCAGAGCAGACCCAGAACACCATGTTCGGGCTGTACAACATGTTCTCCGGCAATAACCTCGCGCAGATGACGATCTTTGCGCTCGGGGTCATGCCGTACATCAGCGCCTCGATTATCTTGCAGCTGCTGACCGTCGTGTGGCCGGCGCTCGAGCGGATTTCGAAGGAGGGCGAACTCGGCCGCCGCAAGATCACTCAGTACACACGTTACTTGACGCTGGCGCTCGCCATCGTGCAGTCCTTGGGCATCGCGTTCTTCCTCGAGCGCCAGACGCAGATCGCGGGCGGATTGCCACTCGTCTACGATCCGGGTTGGGCATTCCGGTTGATGTGCGTCCTGACGATGACCACCGGCACGATGTTCGTGATGTGGCTGGGTGAGCAGATCACTGAACGCGGGATCGGGAATGGGATGTCCCTACTGATCTTCGCGGGCATCGTTGTCAATTTCCCGTCGGCGATCCTCACCACTCTCGACCAAATGCGTACGGGTCAGTTGAGCCTGCTGCGCATCGTGTTCCTGCTCGTGATGATGGTTGTGGTGGTGGGCGCGATCATTTTCGTGGAGCGCGGACATAGGCGCATCACCGTCCAGTACGCAAAGCGCGTCATAGGCCGGCGGCAGTACGGTGGCACGAGCACGCACATCCCGCTGAAGGTCAATACGGGTGGGGTTATTCCGGTGATCTTCGCGTCGTCAATTCTGGCGTTTCCCGCCACGATTGCGTTGATGTTCGAGAGTGGCAGCTGGGGCCGCGCGATTGTCGACCAGCTCGCGTACGGCATGCCGCTCTACAACCTGCTGTACGTCGTGGGGATCGTTTTCTTCTGCTACTTCTACACGGCGATCATCTTCAATCCGGATGACGTCGCCGAGAACATGCGGAAGTACGGCGGGTTCATTCCGGGCATTCGTCCCGGCAAGCGCACCGCAGAGTACATCGATACGATCCTGGCGCGGCTCACGCTCGTCGGGGCGCTGTATCTCGCATGCGTTGCGCTGCTGCCGGAATTTCTGCTGACGGGCTTCAGGGTTGCGCCCATTCCGTTCATCGGCGAGCAGCTCGACGCGATACTGCCGACCTGGTTTACGCAGGGGGCAGGCGTGACCTTCTACTTTGGCGGCACGTCGCTGCTGATCGTGGTCGGTGTCGCGATGGACACGGTCAATCAGGTGGAGTCGCAGCTGATTATGCGGCATTACGACGGCTTCATGAAGAAGACGCGCATCCGCGGACGGCGAGGGTAGGCAAACCGAGTGGCACTCAACGTCATCATGCTTGGCCCGCCTGGAGCGGGTAAGGGGACGCAGGCTGAACGCTTTGCCCGGAAGCACAGCGTGCCGCATATTTCCACGGGGGATATGTTGCGCGAGGGCATCAAGCAGCGGCTCCCGTTGGCGTTGCGCGCCAAGGAAAAGATGGATCGGGGCGAGCTCGTCGACGACGAGACCATGGTCGGAATCGTGCGAGAGCGATTGTCGCGTCCCGACACGAAGAAAGGATTCGTGCTCGACGGATTCCCCCGGACGTACTTTCAGGGACAGGCAGTCGACGAGATGATGGCAGAGCGCAACGATGGACCACTGGTCGTCGTCGACATTGTCGTGCCTGAAGAAGACCTGGTCAGGCGCCTCGCCGCGCGTCGCATATGCTCGAAATGCGGCACGAACGCCGATGCCAGCGACTCTGTGTGTCGACAGTGTGGAGGAACGCTCATCGCCAGGCTGGACGACGATGAACAGGTCGTGAGGGAGCGCTTGAAAGTCTACGCGCAGCAGTCGAAGCCGCTCGTCGACTTCTACCGTAACCGGCCCGCGTTCCGCGCCGTCGATGGCACTCAATCGCCAGACCGCGTGTTTCAACAGATCGAGACCGCGATCCAGAGCGCGCTGGCAGGGGCGGGGCACTCCGTCGGGGCGCAGGGGTAGCACGTCGATGATCGTTTGCCGATCGCCGCTCGAAATCGAGAAGCTCAGACGGGTCAATCAGCTCGTCGCGCGGATCTTGGCCGAACTGCGGCAGATGGTGACCCCCGGCGTGACGACGAAGGAGATCGACGGAACGGCCGAAGCGCTCGTGCGCAAAGGGGGCGCGGAGCCCGCGTTCAAGGGATACCACGGGTATCCGGCAACGGTATGCGTGTCAATCAACGAGCAGGTGGTGCACGGTATCCCATCAGCGCGGCGCCTCGTCGAGGGGGACGTGCTTTCTCTCGATATGGGTGCGAAGCTGGATGGATTCTTCGGAGATTGTGCGGTGACGCTTCCCGTCGGGCGGGTATCGCCTGAAGCGGGTTCGTTGCTGCGGGTGACCGAAGAGGCGCTGTTTCACGGGATCGATGTCGTGCGGCCGGGCGCACGTGTGTCGGACATTGGCGCGGCTGTCCAGCAACACGTGGAAGCGCACGGCTTCACGGTCGTACGGGAATTTGTCGGGCACGGGATCGGCACCGCGTTGCACGAGGAGCCGCAGATCGCGAATTACGGACCGAGCGGACGTGGGCCTCGGCTGTCGGAAGGCATGGTTCTCGCGATCGAGCCGATGGTCAACGCAGGCGCCGCGGCGGTGAAAGTGCTGTCGGACGGCTGGACGGCGGTGACGCGTGACGGCAGCCTGTCGGCGCATTTCGAGCACACCTTGGTTGTGACGCGCGAGGGGTGCGAAATCCTGACGCTCCTCGATGCGGACGCGGCTAGGGCAAGGGAACTGATGGCGATCAGCCATTAGTGATTAGTGATTAATGATTGGTGATTGGTGATGAAGTCGACATGAACGAATCACGAGTCACGAATCACGAATCACAAGTAGTCGAAGGCGTTGTGATGGCGCAGTTGCCGAGCGGTCTGTATCGCATAGAAATCGGCGGGCGCGAACGAGTGACGGCGCACATAGCCGGCGGCGCCGAGCGGAACTTTGTCAGGCTGATCGTCGGCGATCGAGTGATTGTCGAGCTGGCCGCGAGGGACATCACGCGCGGCAGGATTGTGAGACGGGTATGAAGGTGCGAGCGTCGGTGAAGCGGATTTGTGACAAGTGCAAGATCGTCCGGCGCCGCGGGGTGGTGCGGGTGATTTGCACGAACAGCAAGCACAAACAGAGGCAGGGATAACAACAGGAGGCCTCAGGCCTCAGGATTCAGGGCCCGGTGGGGCCTGAGGCCTGAGCCTGCAGCCGACGAGGTTCAGAGTTATGGCGCGAATTGCCGGCATCGATCTTCCGCGAACCAAGCGAATCGAGATCGGGCTGACCTATATCTACGGAATCGGCCGCAAGCGATCGAACGACATTCTCGGAGCGGCGGGCGTCAGCCCCGACGTGCGCGTCAAGGATCTCTCCGAAGACGACGTGCGAAAAATCAGCCGCGTGATCGAAGAAGTCGGCGGCGTCGAAGGTGATCTCCGCAAGGAGATCTCCATGAACATCAAGCGCCTGATGGAAATCGGGTGCTACCGTGGATTACGGCATCGCCGGAATCTGCCGGTGCGAGGTCAACGTACGCGCACGAATGCGCGAACGCGTAAAGGCCCGCGCAAGGGTGCGATCGCGAAGAAGAAGACAGTCTAAGAAGAGCAACCGATGGCAAAAACTGACGCAGCAGCGCCTGCCGGCGCCGAGAAGAAAACCGAAGGGGCCAAGAAGCCGCGCAAGACGTTTAAGAAGCGCGGCGAAAAGCGCGTGGTCCATCATGGCTACGTGCACATTTACGCCTCCTTCAACAACACGCACGTGACGATTACCGACGCAGAAGGCAACGTCATCGGGTGGTCGAGTGCCGGCGGTATCGGCTTCAAGGGGTCGCGCAAGGGGACGCCGTTCGCGGCTACCCAGGCCGCCATCGCGGCCGCGAACACCGCCAAGAACTACGGCCTGCGATCGGCTGACGTGCGTGTCAAGGGACCGGGTTCAGGACGCGAGTCAGCGATCCGTGCGCTTCAGACCGTTGGCATCGAGGTGAAGTCGATTCGCGACGTCACCCCGATTCCGCACAACGGCTGCCGACCGACGAAACGGAGAAGAGTCTGAGACATGGCTAGATACATTGGACCTGTCTGCCGCCTGTGCCGCCGCGAGAGCATCAAACTGTTCCTCAAAGGCGAGCGCTGCTACACCGAGAAATGCGCGATCGAAAAGCGCAACTTTGCGCCGGGCCAGCACGGCAAGACGCGAAAGTCGAAGCTGGTTGGATACGGCGTGCAGCTGCGTGAGAAACAGAAGGTCAAGCGCATTTACGGCGTGCTGGAGGATCAGTTCCGTCGCTACTTCGAACAGGCGGAGCGCACTCGCGGCATCACGGGCGAAACACTGTTGCAGCTGCTAGAGCGGCGGCTCGACAATGTCGCCTATCGACTGGGGTTCGCCACCTCCCGTCCCCAGGCGCGGCAGCTCGTCCGGCATGGGCACTTCGTGGTGAATGGCCGCAAGGTGGACATCCCGTCGTATTCGGTCAAGCCGGGAGACGTTGTCGCGGTGCGGCAACGGAGCCGCAAGAACGCGATCATTCTCCACGCGCTGGAGGAGGTGAAGGGCCGCGGTGTGCCGGAGTGGCTGACCTTCGAAGCAGAAGGGATGTCGGCCAAGGTCGGTTCAGTGCCGACGCGCGAGCAGATCAACCTGCCCGTGCAGGAGCAGCTGATCGTCGAGTTGTATTCAAAGTAGTTGGTAGCCGGAGGCCTTCAGGCTTCCGGATTCGCATCCGCCGGCCCGCAGCTTACGGACCTGCAGCGGGAGGTCGGCGGACCTTGACGAGCAGGTCCGGAGGCCGGGACTGCCGGCCCGTTGGCGAAAGGAATAATGATGCTCTGGAAAGGTTTTCAACGCCCCAAGCGGCTCGAGTTCGAGCGCGACACCCTTACAGACCGCTTCGGTCGGTTCTACGCCCAGCCGTTCGAGCGCGGCTTTGGCACCACGATCGGCAACGCGCTGCGGCGCGTGCTGCTCTCGTCGATCGAGGGGGCCGCGATTACGGCCGTGAAGATTGACGGCGTGCTGCATGAGTTCTCACCGATTCCCGGCGTTGTCGAGGATGCAACGGACATCATCCTGAACCTCAAGCAGATTCCGTTGAAGGTCCACACCGACAGCACGAAGACGTTGTATCTGCGCGTCGACAAGCCTGGTGTCGTTCGCGCAAAGGACATCGAGACCGACGCGGACGTGGAGATCCTCGAGCCCGAAGCCCATATTGCGACCGTTGCCGAGCATGGCAAGCTCCACATGGAGCTGCGGATGAAGCGCGGACGCGGGTACGTCTCCGCCGATAAGAATTTCGACGAGGATCTCGGCATCGGCTGGATCCCGATTGACTCGGTGCACTCGCCGGTGAAGAAGGTCAATTATCTCGTCGAGGCGGCTCGCCTCGGCCAGACAACCGACTTCGACAAGCTCACCGTGGACGTATGGACCAACGGCTCGGTGAGCGCGCGCGATGCCGTGTCGCTTGCGGCAAAGCTGATTCGCGACCACCTGAATATCTTCATCAACCTCGAGGATGCCGACGACGAGATGCAGGAGGCGCAGGCCGACCAGCAGCGCAGCGTGATGGCGAACGAGAACCTCGACAAGAGCGTGGAAGAGCTCGAGCTCTCGGTCCGGTCGTACAACTGTCTGAAGAACGCAAACATTCGGACGATTCGCGAGCTGGTCCAGAAGACAGAGGCGGAAATGCTTCGGACCAAGAACTTCGGCAGGAAGTCGCTGAACGAGATCAAGGAGATCCTGCACGGCATGGGTCTGAGTCTCGGCATGCGGCTGGACCAGCCGGTACAGGCGCATCAGGAGTAGGAAATAGTAGGCGGTAGGCAGCAGGCGTTAAGCAGTAAGCAGTCCGCCGGGCGAACGGCGATGAAGCGCACCGGTACTGCCTACCGCCGACTGCCTACTGTGAACTTCAGGATTCACCTATGAGACACAACGTTGCCCATCGAAAACTCGGTCGCGTGACGGAGCATCGAATCGCGCTCCTGCGCAATCAGGCGATTGCGCTGCTGCGCCATGAGCGAATCGAGACGACGGTGCCGAAGGCAAAGGAGCTTCGACCGTTCGTCGAGCGCCTTATCACCATTGCGAAGCGCGGTGCGGCAGCGGGCGATGCGAATGGAAGGGCCTTGAGCGCCAGGCGGCTCGTTCTTGCGGAGCTCCCTGACGAGGTCGTCGTCGGGAAGCTGTTCGACACGATTGTCTCTCGCTTCGCCGAGCGGCCCGGCGGCTACACACGCATCCTGCGCCTTGGGATTCGCCGAGGGGATGCCGCGGAAGTGGCGCAGATCGAGTTGGTCGGGAGTGAATACAATCCCCGCGCTGCCGAGGCCGGAAGCGGTGACAAGGAAGCAGCCAAGCCCAAGTCGAAGGGCGTGGGCGATCGCCTCAAGGCCGCTGCCCAGCGGATGCGCGGCAAGAAGGACGCCGGCGGTTCGAAGGCGCAGGCCGGTGGTCAGACGCGCGGTGCCGCGAGAAAGAGCACGACCCCTCGCAAAGCGGGCGGATCCTAAGCGAACGACACGACTCATAGGGCGGGTCCTTTTGGACCCGCCTGACGAGATCGCCGCATGGCCAGCGCTGCTCTCCGCAGCACAGTGCCGTTCTCGTCCGCAACCGCGGTTGTCACCCAGACGGTTACTCGCCGCGACGGTTCACGAACTCAACCTGTAAGTCCCAGCATTTCACCAGCTTGACGCGACGGTTTGCCGTCTGCGTTTCGGGCCGTTTCGTTGCTCTCGCATCGCGTGTCCGGTCCTGGACTTCAACGCGATGCACCAATCGTCACAACCGCGTCGTCGATCTTCACGGCTCACGGTGGCGAGCCTTCTCACGACCATGGTGGCGCTCTGCCCCATTGCGACGAACGCACAGAGCACGACGCCGAATGAACCCGGCTTTCAGCCCAACCGCGACTACCTGGCGCTGCTCCCATGGGAGTCCATCGACACGTCGAACAACAACGTCATCTTGACGTTTACGGACCTGGTGCTGCCCGGCAACAGGGGACGCGAGCTGCGGTTCGAACGAGTGTTCAGCAACGTGGTGTCGCCAGCCGAACAGCCGGCCGGACCTCAGTGGCGCTTCGGCATTGGTGGCGTCCCGATGCGCGTGATTGAACGTCCGTACATCGTGAAGCCGATTCCGCGCGACGATGTCGAATCCGAACGCAACACGACCCCGTATTTCTGGATGCTCGATGGCTCTCGCCTGAAGACCACCTACGTGATGCCGCCCGATCCGGCCAACAGTTCCACGTTAGTGAACGTGCGCACGCACGATTTCTGGTTCTATCACCGTCCGTCGCGCACGTTGCGAATTCCGGACGGGACGATTGCCGAGTACAACGCACAGGGACGCCTGAGGACGATCAAGGATGCGTTCGACGACAACAACACCAACGTCGTCACCCTCGAGTGGCAGACGAATGAACAGCAGGCAGTCACGGGGCTCGCCGTAACGCAGTCGCTGGGGAACGGGCAGGCGCGCGTAGTGTCGGTACAGTTCGATCCGGCGACGGAACTGCCGACGGCGCTGAGCTACAACGGAAAAACGTGGTCGTATCGCTATAACGCGCGGACGCTGCTCGAGGAAGTGGAGTCACCACTAGGGCCGCAAGGGCCGCATTGGACCTTCGAGTACTCCACCGAACCGTTCTCGATCGACAAGGTTACACGGGTGGGGACGCCGCAGGGCGGCGCCGTGACTTACGACTATGCGGACCGCGAGTTTTTCTTCGGTCAGGTCAAGGCCACCTTCAATGTGCTCGGCGCACGTCGTGTCTACGATGAAGACGGCGGTCTCGCCGGCGAGTGGACGTTCTTCCATTTTGCAAACCCGGGCGGCGGTAATGACGTCACCGAAGTGACGCTGCCGTCACAGGCGAAGATCATCTATGAATACGGCCCGTACTCAGATCCAAATGCGTTGGCCGGAACGTGGCAGTTGCGGTTCCGAACGGTAGAGGAGCCTGGAGGAGCGCAGGTTGAGCGCGAGGAACGAGAATACACGCCGACTGTATTGCGGGCGGCCCGTCTGGAAGTGCCGTGGGGAGTGCCACGAGTCCTCCGGCGTCGAATTACCCGCGGCGGCCAGACATACACAACGGAGTACAGCTACAGCACTAACACCCTCCCGTACTTTCATGAGTTCCACAGGCCTTTGACGGTTACGGAGCGTGGGCCCGCTGGAGGTGTGGAACGCACAACGCAACTGACCTACCAGCACCTCATCGACGCCGCATATGTGCTCGGGCTCCCGGCGACCGAATCGACGACGGTCAACGGAATGACGATCCTGAAGTCGTGGGGCTACGACGCAACGACGGGCTTCCGTCAGTTCCAGACGATTTATGGCATCACCACCACGTTCAGTGCTGATGCGTTCGGCAACGTCGCAAGCGCAGCCAAAGCGAACGGCAAGACGACGTCGTTCACGTACAGCTGGGGAGTACTCGAAGACACGGTTACGGCTGGAGTCGTGATCGATCGCACGATCAATCCGGATGGGAGCGTCGCCTCCGAGACACTCGCAGGCCGCACAACGACGTATGAGTACGGAGATCAGCTCGGTCGTCTCACCCGCAAACAGCCTCCGGGCGCGACGAATGCGACGATTACAAGCTATGACGACGCGAAGAGGACCGTAACGGTTCGTCGAGGCGACTCATTCCTCACCACAACCAGCGATGGGTTCGGGCGGCCTGTCGAAACGGTCAACGGTGTGGGCGCACGAACACGCGCCAAATTCAACGCCGAGGGTCGTCGGACGTATCAGAGCTATCCC
>Ga0209382_10004361_pt1 | contig 18950 bp, 19 predicted proteins | sample SoiMetdeltSBSDD5_FD_187599 | JGI IMG/M metagenome (GOLD analysis project Ga0209382, IMG submission 187599) | Bulk soil microbial communities from a Populus tree surrounding site in Tennessee, USA - Soil MetaG P. deltoides SBSDD5 (SPAdes) (version 2) | ecosystem: Environmental > Terrestrial >...
ATCCTGGAGCTGCGCCTCATGGGTGAATTCCCTTCCCCGCTGTGTCGTCGTCACCGACCACCACGATTCGCTCGGGGGCGACCACGAAGGGGCTCTGAGCCCGGGACAGCCATCCAGACGTAGCCGGTCTCGCCCCGTTGTGGAAGTCGCGCGCTGCCGTTTCCAACGCGGTGAGTTGAGTTCTAGAACTCGGTCTGGTGCTGGTGGCGTGCAGGTAGCGGCGTCTGGGAGTTGATCAGGCTAGCTGTGGGGGCGGATCGAACCAGCACGAGGTGATTGATCTCCCGCACCGCGTCTCCAAGCCGAAACCGGGACAGATACACCCCGCCACAGGGCGCCGAGCTACCAGCCCAGCGGCCCGCTTTTACTAAAGCAGCGCCACGACCTTTTGAAGCTTCGCTTGGAGTTCGGCACCCTTACGCGCGTTCTCGTCGATCTGGCGGAGGACGATTTTGAGTTGGGCGCGTGGATCATCCGCATCGCTCGGAGTGGCTGCAGATCGCGGTGCGAGGAAGGTGTTGGCGAGGTAGCCGGTGAATGTCCCAATGAGTGCAATGCCGATAAGCATCGTGATCGACGCGACCACTTGGCCGGGATAGGTCACTGGATATAGGTCGCCGTATCCGACAGTCGTGATGGTGGTTATTCCCCACCAGAGCGCGTCAGGCCCGGTCAAGATGTTCGCGCCCGGCGCATCTTGCTCGACTCCGAGGACGAACATGCAGCCAAACTCCATCGTCAGAATGGCGAAAAAGGCTGCGAGCAGCAGCCCGCCCTGAGCGGGGTCGGACACGAGCTCTCGAAAGACGTTGCGCAGCCCGTACCGGCGAAGCAAACGACTGACTCTCAGCACTCGGAAGAGTCGAAAAATTCTCAGTGTCGGGAGGCTACCAATGAGATCGAGCCAGCCTCCCTCTCTAAAGAAGTACCGCGACTTGACGGGAGCCGAAACGAATCGAACAGTGAAGTCGATCAAGAAAATCGCTGTGAGCGCGACGTCGACGATGAGGATCAGCTGCTTCACTTGATCACTGATCGGTAGCAGCAGTAACACGAGGTTGATGATCGAAAGGACGGACAAGGCGCCGATGAAGAGCTCGTAGCTGCTCGTACGCAGTTCTCGGCTTCGCTTGTTCTCCATGAGCGCTCCTCTTGAAACGAGCAGATCGTGGCATTCACGATTCGCTTGGCTGGCGCACGATCCTAGGTGCCTCCGTTGGCGAGCAGGTGATCACCCGGGCCAACAACCGGACACGGCGGATGACTGCCACCGATTGGGTTGAGAACGGAGACCGGTGGACCGAGCTGAAAGGCAGCCGCAGCCGTGACCTGACGGTGCGGCACAACCGGAACGGCCGGACCGTCCGGCTGCCAATGTTTCGCTGTCTGCTGGTCGATGATGCCCACGTCGCGGCCATTCGAACTTGCCGCGTTTGACACAAGGTGGAACTCGCCCCTGTCACTATCGGCAATTAAGCCCACGCGGCGGATGCACCCCCAAAACACCCGGGCTGAACTCAATGCCGCCCGACGAGCCCCCTCGCTGAGCTGAACCGTGCCCGCGTGCTTCACGTGCCGGACGCCTCGAACAGCCGCACCGGCTCCGGCGAGCTTGATCGACGTATCCGACGCGACCGGGTAATGCCCGGTCGGCCAACGCCAATCCGCTGGTTAAATCCCGGGTGGCGCGGCCATTTGATCGAAGACGCTCAATCCCTCATGGCTCAATTCCTCAGCCACGCGCAACTCGCTGATCTTTATGAGGATCTCGTCGAAGGTGTGCATGATGAAGTCTTCAACAGTCGGTTCAGGGAGACTGAACTTCAAGATAGGAATCTCAACGCGGCCCTGGCCCAGCTCCGCAATGTCGGCCTGTAGCGCAATCGAATGCTCAAGACGGTCGATCGCATGAACAGTCGCAATCCCAGTCGTTGGACCCTCTACCCTCACGTCGATTCCAACGATGGTGTAGCGATCAGGATCGATCTTTGCGAGCTCATAGACGATCGGTCGGTCGAAGACGGCTTCGGCGTCATCGGCTGCAACTGTCTCCAAACAGTCGTTGGAGTTCGTCTTGGTTGGTCCTGGCTCTCGTCCCTTGGCTTCCATATACCCCGACACTTCCACCTCCAAATGAACGCTAGATGTGCTGAAGATTGACCGCTTAGCGGCTATGCGTGACACTTCGCCTTTGTCATCACGGTGTTGATGGTCACAATTCGCTCGCAGCGCTTCCGCAGCATCGATGCCGCACGGCGAGGGGACGAAACCGCAGGTCGCTGGTCAGGGGATGCCCATGGGATCGAGCGTTCCCGATCACTGCTGAGATGAACCTGAGCGACCCCTACCGTCTTGTGAATAGGTCTTCGCGAGTGGACATTTGAGGCCCTCCGCGAGGGTCAGCCGGCACCGCCGGCCCTACAGGTCTCGTTTCGAACGTGGGTGGGTCTCGGCCATACGGCTAGAACCGGTCGGTCGTCTAGTTCGTCACCTATGTCACGTGCTTCAGTCGGCTGCATACTGCGGGCGCCCGGCGGGTCGGTAGACCTGGACCGTTATGCCCTTCGGGAAGGCTCGCGATTCGACCAGGTCAAGCGCCACGTCCGGGCCTGTCTCGGGGAACAGTCGCGTGCCCTGGCCGGCGACCACCGGGACGATCAGCAGATTCATCTCGTCGACAAGGTCGTTCTCGAGCAGCCAGCGGACCAGTCCGCCACTGCCGTTCACCTGCAATTCCCCTCCCGGCTTGGCCTTCAGCTCGCCGATGGCCGCCGCGAGGTCACCGGAGAGGACGGTCGTGTCGGCCAAGCGCGGGTCGGTGAGCGTGGTCGATGCCACGTACTTCGGCCGAGTGTTCAAGGCATCTGCGATGGGGCCGCTGCCCGGATCCATCCCGCCCCAGTACCGGCGAAGAGATCGTGGGTCCGCCGACCGAACAGGAACGCGTAGGCGCTCTGGTAGGTCTGGTCGACGAACGTCATGGCCTCGCTGTCGAACAGCGGCCTGGCCCATCCGCCGCGCTCGAATCCGCCGCTGCGGTTCTCATCCCTCGCACCGTTTCCCTGCATCACGCCGTCGACGGAGACCTGCGTGGTGGTCGTCAGTTTCATGATCGCAGTTCCCCTTCTCGCTGGGTTTCCTTGTGGTGATCCAAGGCTCGACTGTCTCCCACATCCGTGACCACCGACCAGGCCGAGTGATGGCCATCTTCGCGCCAGGCGCTGGTCAGTCCTGCGGCGTGCTCCGGCCGATGATCTTGACAGCCCCTGACCTGCGCAGTCCAATGACAAGGTCGCTCGCACCATCGGAGGTACCCATGGGCTCGTTCGAATCCGACCTACGCATCCTCGAAACCGAGCTAGGCGTCGTCGCCGAGGCGTTCGGCGAGCTGAGCGACGAGCAGTGGCGAGCTCCGACCCTGCTGATGCCGCTGGACGCGAGGCTCCCGCACTGGACGCTGTTCGAGCTGGCCGGGCACTTCGACATCTCGATCGGCCTGACCCGGATGCTTGTCGCCGACAACACCGCCGGCCAGGTCGGCCGGGATCGGGCCAGCTTCTTTATCTTCCCGCGCTCCGAGGTGGCGCCGACCGTCTACGCCTATGCGTACACGATGGTAGAGGGCAAGATTCCCGGGCAGATGCCTGGCGTCCTGACGGAGACCTTCACCAAGACGATCGAGGAGTCCCGCGCTGCCGGCCCGGACAAGGTCGGATCCGGCTACTACGCGCTCATGCGGTTGGACGAGTTCGTCGCCAGCCGCATCGTCGAGGCGGTCGTCCACGGGCTCGATCTCACCGACGCGCTTGGCCGGCCACCGATGGCCACCCCAGCGGGTATTGCCGCAACCGCCGCGATCCTCGACGAGCTGCTGGCTCGCCGTACGGTTCCCGGCCGACCGACCGACCTCGCCGACGACCTGGCCTGGATCCGCGCCGCCTCCGGGCGAGCCGAGCACTCAGATCCCCGGCTTCCCCTCATCGGCTGAGCGAGCCGGCAGCGTCCGTCCTAATCAAGGGTGCGACAGCCCGGTGCTATGAAAGGTCGGCGTCCTGCGGAGTCTGCTCAGGCTCTCGGACCGACCAGGGGAAATCCGGCGAGGATCTGCTGCAAGTGCATCACTTGACGAGGTATGAACTCGGCGATGGTGAGTGCGACGACCTCGGTCGCACCGTCGATGTCGGCGACCACGCGGCGTGCTTGTGCACTGGCGAGGCCACCGATATCGGCGCCCAGCCCCAGCTGGATCTCGTCCGCGGTGATCGTGTCGACGTCAAAGTGGATAGCCACCTTCGTCGCGCCGGTTTCGCCGAGCCAGTCGAGCAGTGGCGCGCTGTTGGACCGTAACGTGTCAGGGCGGAATACGGTCAGACCCCACTCCTCGGCGATTGCCGGCAGCGTCGGGTCTGTCCAGTCATGCATGCCGACAAGCGCGACCCGATCGGCGGCGGTCGTGGCCGGCAGTATCTGAAGGAGCTCCCGGTCGCCATGACCGGTGAGCGCGGAGACGACCATGGCGTGGAAGCCGGGATAGGCGGTCTCACCCGTGCCCATGTCAGGGTGGGAGTCGATCCAGAGGATCGCCAGGTCATCGCCGTGCTTGTTGATCAGGTACGAGAACGGCGCCATGCTTACCGAGCACTCGCCACCAACCGTCGTGATGCGTGCTGGTTCGTATTCGGAGATGATCGCCAGCGCGCTGCGCAGCTGCTGAAGCACCACGGCCTTCGCTTCGATGCCGTCGCGCTCCTCGAGCCCGATATCGCCCATCTCGACAGGCACGACAGCGGTCGGGCCATCGTGCTCAGGCAGGACCGCTTGGAGCACCTTCGTGCCAACCGAGTAGCCGCGCCGAGCGATATCGAAAGGAAACTCAGGAGCCAGCGAACGAACGCTCTCGGTACCAGCACCCTGCCACTGCGGCCACACCAAACGCAGGTGTGGAGCAGCGGTGATCGGAACTACTTCGTTCAAGCGTCTCTCCTGTCGCGGTGAGAGTGGCACCGTAGCGGGACCCTCGTTATCACATGTCACTTACCCATCAGCGCTGTCCGTCAGGTGTGGCCTCGAGGGGCGTGACTTCAAACCATGCCAGCTGTGATGGGTGAGGGCTTGAAGCCTTTGACGACGAGATACACGCCCAGCGAAAACTCCCACAGCGCGATCGGAAGTGCGGCGATCGCCGACAGTGCGGACACCCTGTCCCACAGACCGAACAGCACGGCGACATCAGACGCGAGAAGCAGGGCCGCACCGACAAATCCCACCACGGGAAGAACCCTGGGCACTAGACGAGACCGGTACAGCAGGGAGCCCAGCAACAGGGCGTTCAGGGCCGGAATGAACGATTGTCCGAGGAGGAACATCCGGTCATAAAAGGCGACCAGCGCCTGGCCGGTGACCAATGCATCTGGTCCGACTCGGGCCTGCCGTAAGGTCACGACCGCCAGGAGGCTTGCGACGCCGACGAAGATGGTGGCGGCTTCCAGGACCCGTGCGCTGACGAAGCCCAGCGCGACCGCTTCGTTCTGCCTCTTGATCACCGGATAGAGCACGACGGCGGTGCCGATGCCGGCAAGGGCCACGATCACCTCCAGGACGCCGCCGACGAGGACGGCAGTGTTCGAGCCAGCGCCGACGATGTAATTCGGATCGTGCACCGGACCGTAGAGGGTCAGGGTTGGGATCGAGACAAAGGTGAGCAGGTAGAACACTCCTGCGACCAGTGCTGTCTTCCTCAGCGAGTTCATCGGGGCTCGTTTCGTTGCCGTGGTTCGGTCGGTGCTCATGCCCTTCCTCCTCGTTGTGGCTTGGTCACCACCTATTACCCATCGAGGAGCGAGGGGCCGGGGTAGTTGTTCCCGACTCGACATCCGACAGGAAGTCCAGCCGGATGTCCACGGTTTTGCGGTTTCTTAACGACTATCTGTACTGCCCTCCCATGAGGGCCGAACACCGATGACGGCGCAACCTCAAGGCATACCGGCAACTGCTTGCCGGTCGCCTCGCTGAACCCTGACCCAGACCGGACGAGCTCAGCCTGTAGGGGTCGGGATAGCTTGCTCGAGATGGCTCGAGTCCTTATCACCGGCATGTCCGGCACCGGTAAGTCGACTGCGCTCGCCGAATTGGCCCGGCGCGGCCATCGGGTGATCGACGCCGACCTGTCTGCCTGGAACGTCGAGGCCACCTCGCCAACTGGATCCGGCGCAGAGCAGCTTTGGCGCCAGGACGCGATGGACGCATTGCTCGCCCAGCCCGTTGCCGGATGGCTCTTCGTCGCAGGCTGCGCCTCAAATCAAGGCTCGTTCTACGACCGCTTCGACGCCGTCGTGCTCTTCAGCGTGCCGCGCGAGGTCATGCTCCAGCGCATCGCCACCCGGTCAACCAACCCCTACGGCAAGCGTGCTCACGAGCAGCAACGCATCTTGTCGGATCTGAAGGCTGTGGAGCCGCTTCTGCGGGCAACTTCGACGGTAGAGATTGTGACAACGATCCCCGTAACTGAGGTTGTTGACGCACTCGAATCCATAGCACGCCGAGCCGATGACGGGGCCGCCCGTCGTTTCACACATCCTTGACACCTGTCCTGCAGACCGACCGGGAAGTGCAGCCGTGGCGGCAACGGGAAAGCCCAGCGGCGGTGGGTGACTTACGTTCCGTATGACCCGTCCTTTGAAACCCCCGGACCCTGATCGGGAGTTGGGTCGCCGAAGGATGTAGGGTCCCGGGCCGTCAGTCCTGGGCATTAGGGTGCCTGGGTGTTGTCCGTTGCGCTCGCCGCCCTATCTGGACTGATATGGGGTGTCGGCGATTTCTCGGGCGGCAAGGCGACCCAGCGGGCTGCCGTGCTTCCGGTTGTCTGGGTCTCAAAGCTCGTGAGTTTGCCGCTGCTCGCGATCTATCTGGTCGCGACGTACGTGCCGGTGACGCCGATCGGTCTGGCCTGGGGTGGGTTGGCTGGGATCGCGGGCGTCGTCGGCTTGGTGCTGTTCTACCGAGCCCTCTCGGCAGGCGCGATGACGGTCGTGGCGCCGGTGACCGGCGTGACCTCAGCTGCCATTCCGGTCGTTGTCGGACTCGTCGCCGGTGAGCGTCCCTCTCCATCACGGCTGCTTGGCGTCGGCTGCGCTCTCGTGGCAATCGCGCTGGTGAGCCTTGCGCCGCATCCCGCCGGACGGCGCCAAGTGGTCAGCCGAAGACTCGTCGCAGCCGCGCTGGGCGCGGGCACCAGCTTTGCGCTGTTCTTCATTCTGCTCGCGGTAGCAGGCAAGGCGGCGGGCAGTTCAGTCGGGCTATGGCCGATCGCTGGTTCACAGCTCAGCTCGGTGGTCATCCTCGCGTTGCTCTTGATGATGACCCGACCCGGACCCTGGCCGCATCAAGCTACGTTGGGCTGGACGATAGTTGCCGGGCCGTGCGACATGACGGCGAACGTGCTCTACCTGCTGGCCACCCGCGGCGGCGATCTGAGCATCGTCGCGCCGATCGCCGCGCTTTACCCCGTAACAACCGTCATCTTGGCCCTGATCATCGAGCACGAACGGCTGCGTGGAATTCAAGTAGCTGGGCTGGTTCTCGCGCTGGCAGCCCTCGTGCTCGTCAGCAGATAATCGATCATTTTGCGCCCGGCGTCCTGGATCGCGCCTGTAGCCTCTCAGCGGAGGCAGACGTGCACGCAAGCTTCGAATATCCCCATCGCATCGCGATGATCAGCATGCACACGTCCCCACTCGCCACTCCAGGCGTAGGTGATGCCGGAGGGCTCAATGTGTACGTCGCGGAGTTGGCTCGGCGGCTTGGCGAGCGCGGACTGAAGGTGGATGTCTTCACCCGGCGAGACACACCCGACCTACCAGACATCGTCGATGTCCATGAACACACCCGCGTCATTCACCTCAAAGCTGGGCCAGCGGAATATGTCGCCAAGGAAGCATTGCCCTTACTGACCGAGGAGTTCTGCGCCGAGCTGGAAGCGCGGCTTGACGATCATGACCTGATCCACTCCCACTACTGGCTGTCCGGTGTCGTCGGTCTGCAGCTCAAGCACCGGCATGGTCTCCCGCTGGTGCACACCATGCACACCATGGCTCGGGTGAAGAACTCCAACCTCGGAGGAGGCCAGTCGGCCGAGCCAGATGTACGGCAGCGCGGGGAGTCCGCCATCGTCCACGGAGCCGACGTACTCACGGCGAGCACCAGCGACGAATCCGCCGAGCTTCGCAGCCACTATGGCGCCTGCAACGGACACATCGTGATCGTGCCGCCGGGCGTCGACCTCCGCACCTTCCATCCCTGCAACCAGCCCAAGTCACGCGCGCAGTTCGGCGTGGCACAGGACATTCAGGTGATCTTGTTCGTCGGCCGCCTGCAGCCGCTGAAGGCACCCGACGTATTGATCAGGGCCGTGGCCGAGCTGGTGCGACGCGACCCAGGGCGTCGTGATCGGTTGCAGTTGATCATCATCGGCGGCCCGAGCGGCTCCGACCCAGAGTGGTCGACGACCCTCAGTCCGTTGGCAGTTGATCAAGGCATCGAGGACATGGTGGACTTCCGGCCGCATTCAGCGCGCTCCGAGCTATTTCGCTGGTACTGCGTATCCGATGTGGTAGGGGTGCCTTCCTACAACGAGTCCTTCGGACTCGTCGCGCTCGAGGCACAAGCGTGCGGGCGCCCGGTCGTTGCGACCGATGTGGGCGGTCTGCGGCACACGGTCCTTGATCACTACAGCGGTCTACTGGTGAAAGGGCATAACGAACGCGACTGGGCCGATGCTCTCGCAGAGATTCTCGATGATCATGATGAAATGATCACGATGGGGGTCAACGCAGCAGCGCACGCGGCGACGTTCAGCTGGGACAATACGGCTGCCGCCACGCTGCAGGCCTACCGCACTGCCGTTACGGGCTCGGTGCCGACGGTCGGAGCTCCAATCTCCCGCTAGGCTGTGCTCCTCGCACGGCTTTCGGTCTCAGTATCGACGTCTGCGGCGGTCAACGGCGTTGCGAGATTTTCCAGTGTCTGGCGCTCAGCCTTCACTCCGAAGATCGCTTCGATCACCCCGCCGGCGTGGCTCGGGCAGTTCGCCGTCCTCGGCGCGCACCTGTTCCTCGATCTCCGCGACGATTCGATCACCCTCGCGCTCTCGGCCATGGATGAACAGCCAGCGCGGATTCTCTCGCACATGCCGGCGGACGATCAGCACCCCGAGCGCACGGATTGCACCCAGACCGCATGCCAGTCGCCAGCCGAGCGAGGGATCGACTTTCGTCGGGTCCAGCAGCGGGATCGTGAGTAGTGCTCCACCGACCGCGCCCACCCGAGCCGCGGTCTGCGCTGAACGAGAGGTCTGTCGGCTAATTGACGCCCCAGAAGACTCTCTCCACGACCTGCCTGGCTCGACGTGTCACACGGCGATAGTCGGCCAGCAAGTGCGAGGACTCCCCTGGGCCGTAGCCGAGCAGCTCGGCCAAGCTGGCCAGTTCGCGGTTGTCGCCGGGCAAGGAATCTGAGCCACGGCCGCGCATCAGCATGATCTGATTACGAATCCGGCTGGCGAAGATCCACGCCGCCTCCAAATGTCCAGCATCCATCGCATCGATGACCCCGGCATCACAGGCGGCCCGCAAGGCTGCGATGGTTTGGGTCACCCGTAGCGCGGGAAGCCGGTAAGCGTGCTGGAGCTGGAGGAGCTGTACGGTCCACTCGACATCGGCGATGCCACCAGGCCCTAGTTTGGTGTGCTTCGCTGGGTCGGCCCCTCGCGGGAGTCGTTCGGCCTCAACGCGGGCCTTTAGCTTGCGTATCTCGATCAGCTGCGATGCGCTCAGTCCACCCTCCGGCCAACGACGTGCATCGATCTCTGCCATCAAGATCTTGGCAAGCTCCTCGTCGCCGGCGAGTCCGTCGGCGCGGACCAGCGCCTGGAGCTCCCAGGTGGAAGACCAGCGGCTGTAGTAGTTGCGATACGCGGTCAGCGACCGAATCAATGCACCTCCCTTGCCCTCAGGCCGTAGGTCAGCATCGATGCTCAAGGCCGGATCGGCGCTCGGTCGGGTCAGCAATGTCCGCATCTCGTTGATCACAGCGGTCGCGACCTTGATCGGGTCGTTGTCAGCGTCAGTGCCGTCCTCCATGACGAACATGGCATCGGCGTCCGAGGCATACGACATCTCCCGCCCACCCCAACGGCCCATCGCGATGACCGCGATCCGCGGTACCGACTCGCTGGCTGCTTCCCGCGCCACCGCGAGAGCGGCATCGATGGTCGCCGACGCCAAGTCGGTGAGCGCCGCGCCCGTGATGATCACGTCGTGCTCACCGAGCAGATCACCGGCTGCGATCCGAAACAGCTCGCGTCGACGAATCGCACGAATCGCCTCGACTGCGGCTACGCCGTCGCTTTGCCTGCCCGCAGCGGCGTGCATCTCCGCCTTCAGCTCGGCCAGTGATCGCGGTCGTAGCTCTTGATCATCGGCGAGCATCTGCACTGTCTGCGGAGCACGCTTGAGCAGCGCAACCGCGTACCGGCTGGAAGCCAGGATGCGGGCGATGCGCTCAGCCATCGCGCCCTCGTCACGAAGCGCGCGTAGGTACCACGGAGTGGTGCCCAATGCCTCTGAGACCTGCCGGAACGCCAGCAGGCCATGATCGGGATTCGGCGCTCCGGCAAACCAGCCGAGCATTGCCGGCAACAGCTGGCGCTGAATCTCGGCCTGCCTGGTAACGCCTTGGCTGAGTGCGGCTATGTGGCGCAGCGCGGCCGTCGGATCGGCGTAGCCAAGGGCCCTCAGCCGGTCGAGTGCCGCGTCGGTGGTCAGCCTCAGCTCATTGGACGGGATCTTCGCCACCGCGTCGAGCAGCGGCGAGTAGAAGAGCCGTTCATGCAGCCGGCGCACCCGTTGCGCGGTATGCCGCCAGGTGCTCAGGAGTTCATTCACCGGATCCTTGTAGCCGAGCGAACGTCCCAGTCGGCGAAGATCATGATCATTGTTCGGCAGCAGATGGGTACGGCGCAGGTTGTAGAGCTGGATGCGATGCTCGAGGGTTCGGAGGAAGCGATAGGCCAAGGCAAGCCCTTTGCCGTCCTCGCGGCCAACATAGCCGTTGTCGATCAAGGTCTTCAGTGCTGGCAGGGTCGCGCGCGTCCGGAGCCGCTCGTCCACCCGGCCGTGTACCAGCTGCAGGAGCTGGACAGAGAACTCGACATCCCGTAAGCCACCCTCACCGAGCTTGAGCTCGCGACCTTGATCACGCGCCGGAATGTGCGCCACCACTCGTTTGCGCATCGCCTGGCTGTCGGCAACGAAGTTCTCGCGCTCGGCGGCCACCCAGACCATCGGCGCCACTAGATCAACAAAGGCTTGCCCAAGTTCTAGATCACCGGCAGCCGGCCTGGCTTTGAGCATCGCCTGGAACTCCCAGGTCTTCGCCCACCTCTCGTAATAGATGCGATGGCTCGACAGCGTGCGTACCAACTGGCCTGCCTTTCCTTCCGGTCGGAGTGCAACATCAACCTCCCAAATCGTTCCGGCAGCAGTATGGGCCGAGCAGATCCGGGTCATCTCTGCCGCCATACGCGTGGCTATCTGCACTGCCTGGTCGTTGGTCACCAGAGGCTCACCGTCAGAGCCCAGCACGGGCTCTGCGACGAAGAGCACATCGACGTCGCTGACGTAGTTGAGCTCCTGAGCACCGCATTTGCCGAGTCCCACGACAGCGAGGCGAGTCTTCAACGCGTTCTCACCGAGCTTGAGTCGGCTGATCGACAGCGCCGCCTCCAGGGTGGCGTCGGCGAGGTCTGAGAGCTCGTCGGCTATGTCAGCAACCGCTTCGAGCGGCTCGGGCGCACACAGGTCGCGAGCGGCAATGCGAAGTAGCGCTCCGCGATAGGCAATGCGCAGCCCATCTCCTGTGGGATCGGTAGCTATCGGTATCGGGGACTCGGAGTCGGCGCCTGCCGCTTCCAGCAGCTCCCGACGTAGTGCTGCTGCAGACAGTTGGGCCAGCTCGCCCTCGAGCAGATCAATGTGCTCCGGGTGAGCGATCAGATGGTGAGCGAGTCTGTTGCTGCCACCCAGGACCATGATCAACTGGCGCGCCAGCACAGGCGCAGCAGCCAACCGTGACATCAGGCCTGGCACGCGATCGCAGAGCCGGTCCAGAGCCATCAGGGCATGGTCTGGATCGGCAGATTGGGCGAGCACATCGAGCAGCAACTCGTGCTCGTCCTCCCAGTGATCGATGACGCGCGCCGCCGCCTCCGCGTCGACGAAGCCTCGCCGCGCGAGTGTGCCCCGTGTCGTCTCGATCCGGATCATCTCTTCGATGCTATTTCGTCTCTGCTCCCGCGGCCCAGGAGACGGGCGTCAGGCCGGCATGACGAACATCCGCCGCGCCGCTCTCTGATAGCGTCACGGCGGAGGTCGTCAATGGTGGCAACGGCACGGGCGCGGCCGCAGGAGGCACTGCTGGAGCAGTCGCGAACGGTCCTCGAGTGGTTGCACGGGTTGCCGCAGGAGGCGTTTGAACGCCCCACAGTGTTGCCGGACTGGACTCTGCGACAGCTCACCGGCCACCTCGTCCTTGTTCATGTCGGCCTTACATCGTCCGTCGATCAGCGGACCAACGAAGCAGCGGTGCCAATCCATGAGTTCGTGACCCGCTATCGCCGTGATGTCGAGATGATCATGGCGGCAACACTCGAGGCATCCGCCGGGCTCGCTGGCCACGAGGTCGTGACACGTCTGGAGTCGGCAATTGATGATCTTGCGGTTCGGCTTGAGGCAGGCGTCCGGCCGGCTCAGGTGATCATGACACGACGGGGGCCCACGACAACCGAGGACTTTCTTGCGACCCGAATCGTCGAGCTCGTGGTTCACACCGACGACCTCAATCGATCAGTTCCGGAGACTGCTTCAGCGGCATTGCAGAAAAACGCACTCGCTCGGTGTACTCGTACGCTCGGGGGCATCCTCGCCGCTCAGCGTCCCGGCCGCTCCGTCGAGGTGAGGGTGCCGCCGTACGCAGCAGTGCAGTGCGCGATCGGCGATCCTGGACCGACCCATACCCGCGGGACACCGTCGAATGTGGTCGAAACCGACCCGCTGACCTTCCTGCGGCTCGCAACCGGCCGCATGGCGTGGGCCGATGCGGTAGCTGACGGGTCAGTCCACGCGTCTGGTCTGCGCGCCAATCTCGCCCCTGTACTCCCCCTTCTCTCCTGACACTCTCCACTTGTCAGAATTTGAGTGCCACATGGTGTGTGCTGAAACTCTTCGACACGTTCGTCGCGGTATCGTTCGGCAGCTCAAGCACGGCAGCATGGCCGAACGCCAGCGGCCTTTTCTCCGACTTGCTGTTCTTGCCTCGCGACAACCCGATCATGCGCCCGCTCTACCAGTGGGAGACCTTGGGACAGACCACCCTCGCACCCCAGCTATCTCTAGCTGGCACTCAGGCGATCAAAGTACGGGGAGGAGGCGGGTCAGCTCCAACGGCGTCACCTGTCGCCGATACTCCTCGAACTCAGCACGTTTGTTGCGAAGGAAGAAGTCGAAGACGTGCTCGCCGAGCGTCTCGGCAACCAGTTCGGACTGCTCCATCTTGTGAATGGCCTCGTCCAGGTTGCGTGGCAGCGGCGAGATTCCCAGGGCCTGCCGTTCTCTTTCCGTGAGAGACCAAACATCGTCCTCCGCACCCTCGGGCAGCTCGTACTCACCTTCGATGCCGGCCAGACCCGTCGCGAGGATGAGCGCAAAGGCCAGGTAGGGATTGGCGGCGGAATCGATCGAGCGCAGCTCGACCCGAGCCGAGGATCCCTTGTTTGGCTTGTACATCGGCACCCGAACGAGCGCGGAACGGTTGTTGCGTCCCCAGCAGATGTAGCTGGGCGCCTCGCCGCCGCCGGCCAGCCGCTTGTAGGAGTTGGTCCACTGGTTGGTGACCGCGGTGATCTCGGCGGCGTGCCGGAGCAGGCCGGCGATGAAGTAGCGACCGATCTTAGACAGGTGATGTTCCGCGCTCGCGTCGTAGAAGGCGTTGGTGTCGCCCTCGAAGAGCGACATATGCGTGTGCATGCCAGACCCCGCGTGCTCGGTGAACGGCTTGGGCATGAACGAGGCATGAATGCCCTGTGATAGCGCAACCTCCTTGACGACCACGCGGAAGGTCATCAGATTGTCCGCTGTAGACAGCGCATCGGCGTAGCGAAGATCGATCTCCTGCTGGCCTGGGGCGCCCTCGTGATGGGAGTACTCGACCGAGATTCCCATCTGCTCCAGCATGGTGATCGCGCGCCGCCGGAAGTCGCTTCCCAAGCTTTGCGGCGTGTGATCGAAATAGCCCGACTGATCCACCGGAACGGGAGCCTTACCTGCCTTGAAATGGCCCTTGAAGAGGAAGAACTCCACCTCGGGGTGGGTATAGAAAGTGAATCCGAGATCAGCGGCCTTCTTGAGTGCGCGCTTGAGCACATAACGCGGATCGGCGTAGGACGGTGAGCCGTCAGGCATGGTGATGTCGCAGAACATCCGGGCGGTGGCCGGGCTGGTGTCCCGCCATGGCAGGACTTGGAATGTCGCAGGGTCGGGATGCGCCAGCATGTCAGACTCGTAGACTCGCGCAAAACCCTCGATCGCCGAACCGTCAAAGCCCATGCCCTCGGCGAAAGCTCCCTCGAGTTCGGCTGGCGCGACAGCGACCGATTTCAAGAACCCCAGAACATCGGTGAACCACATACGGACGAACCTGACATCGCGCTCTTCAATGGCCCGCAATACGAACTCGGTTTGCTTGTCCACGGCGCCCAGTCTGCCGTCCACGATGTAACGGCAGCGTTACGACATGACCAGTCCGGCTTCGCGTCGTAGTCTCGATTCGTGCCTCATCTACGGATCGCTATGGCCCAAGTCAACGCCACCGTGGGGGATATCTCGGCCAACGCCGATCTCGTGATGGACTGGTCGAAGCAAGCAGCCGATGCCGGCGCGCACCTGGTGTTGTTCCCCGAGATGATGCTCACCGGCTACCCAGTCGAGGACCTTGCGCTACGGCGCAGCTTCGTCGAGGCCTCCCGAACCTCGATCAGTCGCCTCGCCGATCGCCTGCTCGACGCCGGCCTTGGTGATCTTGTCGCTGTCGTCGGCTACCTGGACCGCACCGACGAGTCCGACCACCCAAAGGGCGGACACCCACAAAACGTCGCCGCCGTCCTCCACCAGGGCACGGTCGTCTGTTCCTACGCCAAGCATCACCTCCCCAACTACGGGGTCTTCGACGAGTTCCGGTATTTCAAGCCCGGCAACGAACTTCACGTGGTCCGCATCCGCGGCATCGACGTTGCCATTGCCATCTGTGAGGACCTCTGGCAGGACGGCGGACCCGTGGCCGCGACCGCCGAGGCAGGCGCCGGCCTCTTGGCCGTGATCAACGCGAGCCCGTACGAGCGGGAGAAAGACGACGTACGCGGAGACCTGGTCAGGCGGCGCGCTCGGGAAGCGGGCTGTCCGCTTGCCTACGTCAATCTGGTCGGCGGACAGGACGAGCTGGTCTTCGACGGTGACACCATGATCGCTCGCGAGGACGGCACCATCGTGTTACGCGCGCTGCAGTTCGTCGAAGATCTTGTGGTTGCCGATCTTGATCTTGCTCCTGGCGCAACATCGCTGCAGAGCGAACGTGCGGCCGGTACGGTTCCCGCCGAACCCGGTCAGAGTGGCATGATCATTCGGCGCCATCACATCTCCGATTCAGGTGACGAACCTACCGAGTTGATCACGCCGACTGTTGCGAAGCCACTCGAGGCGATGGCCGAGATCTATCTCGCCCTCGTCATGGGCCTGCGTGACTACTGTCACAAGAACGGGATCGAGCGGGTCTATCTGGGGCTCTCCGGTGGCATCGACTCATCGCTGGTCGCGACGTTGGCGTGTGATGCGCTGGGCGCAGACCAGGTTTACGGCATTTCCAATCCCAGCGCCTACTCCTCTGAACACTCCAAGAGCGACGCGGCTGATCTTGCCGCGCGAACCGGCTTGCATTTCCTGACGGTGCCGATCGCTCCAGCTGTCGATGCCTTCCACCAGATGCTTGATCTGGATGGCGTCGCGGCAGAAAACCTGCAAGCGCGAATCCGCGCTGTGATCTGGATGGCCGAATCCAACCAGCATCCGCCCTCGATCGTGCTTGCCTGCGGCAACAAGAGCGAGCTGGCCGTCGGTTATAGCACCATCTACGGCGATGCCGTCGGCGGCTACGCGCCGATCAAGGACGTACCCAAGACATGGGTCTGGAAACTCGCACGGTGGCGAAACGAGCAGGCGCTACTGCGGGGCGAGACCCCGCCGATTCCGGAGAATTCGATCACCAAGGAGCCGAGCGCCGAGCTGCGTCCGGGTCAGAAAGACACCGACTCGCTGCCCCCGTACGAGCTCCTCGATGACGTCCTGGACGACTATGTGGAAGGCGACGCCGGCCACGAGGAGATCGTCGCCATGGGATTCGACCCCGAGTTGGCGGATCGAGTGATCCGGATGGTGGATCGCGCGGAGTACAAGAGACGGCAATATCCCCCGGGCACCAAGATCAGCTTCAAGGCATTCGGACGCGATCGGCGATTGCCGATCACCAATGGCTGGCGCGAAGGCCGTTGAGGTGAGCCCCCTTCCCTTTCCTGACGTCGGGGCGATCAGGTATGGCCTTGTTTAGGTAGCAGGGACGTGGCAGAGAGCCGGCCTGGCTGGCACCCCGACCCTGCAGGAGTTCCGGGCCGCTTCCGCTACTGGGACGGCTCACGCTGGACAACGGTCACCACCTCCGACCCTCGGCAGCCCACCCCAACAGAACTCGGAGCACCCAGCGTGGCGGCGGGCGGCGCAGCGGCCCAGAAACCTTGGCGAACGCGTCGGCTAGCGCTGATCATCGTGGTACTGGCCTTGGTCGTCGCCGCAGTTGTCGAAGTAGCCGCCTACGTGGGCAGCTTCCGGCAGGTCGTTGCCAGGCCAGCACCCACGCCCACGACCAGTGGCCTTGCCGGATCCTCGCCTAGTCCGACAACGGAACCTACGCAGACCCCGCAGGTGACACCACTCGTGCGCTGCCCGAAGGGAAACCCCCTCCTGCTGGCTCGCCATCCCGGCGACGGCCGTGTGCACGGTGGAAACCTGTCGTTTGCCGAACAACCGACCTTCGATCCAGCAGCGATAGAGCCACGATTCAGCTTCGCCTACGACGTGCTCCAGCAGTCAGTCACAGTAAGCCAGGAGCCGCCCTGGATCGCGCAGCTGGCAGTCGGTCAGCTGCGTCGCAAGGATGGCTACGTCAACGATGCCCGGAACACGGTCGAGAGCTTCGCGCACTGCGTGGTCACCGGCAACATGTACAGCCCATACCTGCCCACCCGCAACGACATCCGCAGCGAAAGCCTGAGCATCGATGGTCATAGCGGCTGGCTGATTGAAAGCGAGATCACCGTCGATCGGCCCGATCTTAAGGTGAAAGGCGACCACACGATCTTCATCGTGGTTCGCGATGGCTCGGACTGGGGCTTCTTTTTCGGTGCAGTGCCGATCGGCAATGCCCAGCTTGATGCAGTACTCGCCAATACGATCCGGGAGCTGCGTGCGAGCTGAGAGCTCCTAGCCCTCGGCATTCTCCTCAGCGATAACGATCATGGACTCCAGCAGCGGTGCACCGAACGTGGTGGCCATCGCGACATCGCCGGCGTCGCGACCACGCCCGATGAGCACCCGGCCCTTGCGTGGTTGGTTGTTGCGTGGGTCGAAGGTCCACCAGCGATCACCGAGGTAAACCTCCATCCAGGCCGCGAAGTCCATCGGCAGGTCGAGGGGTTGGATGTCGATCTCCGGCAAGTAGCCGAAGACGTAGCGAGCGGGGATGTTGAGCGCGCGGCAGAACGAAATGGCGAGGTGGGTGAAGTCCCGGCAGACTCCGTAACCTGTGCTGTAAGCATCAGCCGCGGTGGTCCACGGGTTGCTCGCGCCGTATTCAAAGTCAAGGTGGCCGTGCACGTAGTCGCAGATGGACTGAACCCGTTGATAGCCCGGTGGCGCGCTGCCGAAGCGGTCCCAAGCCTCGGCACCCAACACATCCGGCAGACAAAAACGGCTTGGCAGGGTATAGATCAGCGTTTCATCAGGCAGCTGATCAGGCGCTAGTTCAGCGACCTTCTCATCGACATCCTCGACTGCATCAGGCACGACGACGGTGGCCCGATAATTGATCACCGAACGTCCAGCAGGAATGATCAACCGCCGGCACGGATTGCCGTAGAGATCGGCATAACTACGTGTCGAGCTGTCAGGATCTAGCGACCAGCGCGCCTCCATCACATCAACTTTTTGATCAACCAACGGCTCGACTTGGAGCACTGCGGCAACGTCGGTCGCCGACTGGTGAACGAACTCGCAGCCGACCGTCAGACGCCGTGTCACATCCACGTACGCGCCTCATTACTAACGGGCATCATCGTCTCCCTGCTGACAGCTCGATCCACTGGGCAGGAGTTTAGAAGACCAGGGTCATATCGGCTGAACCTGCTGCGCCTGCGCACGCCAGGGCATACCACCGATCTCGCATGGCGAAACAACGATCTTTTCCTCGTCTCAATCTCTATATTCCCTAGCGACCCAGTAGAGATGGAGGACTTTCCTCTCGAGTACGGATCACCTCACCCACGACGACAACCGCCGACAGCCTCGATCTCGCATCATTCTCTAGCCCGGTGCCGCAACATATGTTTACCTAGGATGCAGTCACTCCGCATGGGTTGCCCCCAGGTGGAGACTGCAGCAAAGCCGTGCAGACCCAATCGTTGAGACCTGCTGCGGCGAAGTTCAGCAATCACAGATCGTCGTTCCAGCGCGGGTCGTTGTCGTACTCCTCGTTACGCTCCTCCACTCGCTCGAGCGCGCGTTCGGCCTCTTCCCGGG
>Ga0209382_10004362_pt1 | contig 18949 bp, 38 predicted proteins | sample SoiMetdeltSBSDD5_FD_187599 | JGI IMG/M metagenome (GOLD analysis project Ga0209382, IMG submission 187599) | Bulk soil microbial communities from a Populus tree surrounding site in Tennessee, USA - Soil MetaG P. deltoides SBSDD5 (SPAdes) (version 2) | ecosystem: Environmental > Terrestrial >...
ACTTTGACACACTTGAACTTTACACTCTCGGGGGTCAGAGTGTAGGTAATAAAATCCCACCTTTTGAGGGTCACATGCCTGAAACGACAATCTCGATGCGAACGATGCTCGAAGTACTCTGCGCTGGACATCTTTCCAGCTACGTTCAATCGGATGTGAAGGATTGCGGCGGCATCATGCTGATCGGCGATCCAGCTACGCTCCGCAGTACGATGCTCAACGTCATGGACAGTCAGTATCATAACGTGCTCTCACTCTCTGACATGAACGCCCGATCTCTCGCGGAACTGCGTGGGCCAATCGCCAATCGTTCGATCCGTACGCTGGTGCTTCCTGAACTGGCGAAGTTGTACGAACGCGGCAATCCCGGCACGGCTGAGCATGTGATCGGTACATTGCGGGCGCTGGTCGCCGAAGGATTCAGGGCTGCAAGTTTCGAGGACGCAAGGGTTAACAGAGTCGTGGCACGCTGCGTTGTCATGGGCGCGCTCACTCCGACGTTGCAGATGCGGCACTTCAAGGATTGGGAAGACTCGGGATTCAACCGCCGTTTCCTCTGGCCTGTCATCGCGCTCGAACAAGGAGAGATCATCGAGGAGTCTCGCGTGCTGCGCCGACTTCTCGAAGTCGAATGTCCCGCCTATCCGCCGATCCCGAACTCCTCGATCCCTGACGATACGACGGAAAGCGAGCGGCGTGCGCTGCGCCTATTGGTGAAGCATCAGCCCGGAGGCAATCACGCAATGCATCTCGACCTGATGAGTCGGATGCTCGCGGTGCTGCGCTGGTGGTACAAAAAGCTGGATCGGCCAGCCGATGAACCGATGGCGAGAATCCGCGAGTTTGCCCGCACTTTGGGGCGTGAAGGAGGACATATCGTAGTGGAAATGCGTGACTTAGCGGGCAGGGACAAAAAGGCCGCGAAATCGAAAGTGAAGCGTCGGAAGTGACTTGCCGCCGGGGAGCTTCAAGCGCATATTACAAGGGCAAGCACTGTTACAGCGTTACAACCCCTTCATGCGGAGGGCCGCATGTACCGACCGTTGCACGTCACGCTCATGGCGCTCGTCTCTCTGTACCATCGCTTCTTTCCGCGTCGTTCGAGTGGGCCGGGGCCGCAGATGTACATGGAAGACCCGCCGACCTATCGGCATGGGTCGTCCTCGCGCCTCACGCCGCTCGCGCCGATCAAGTACCGTCGCTGGCGCAAGGTGCGGATGCAGATGCAGCGCGAATCGCGCCGGAGGAACCGTGCTTAGCGGTGACGCCCTCATCGCGCACATGGGCACGAAAGCGCAGAAGCTCGCGGACGAGTGGACGCCGCAGACAGGCCCGTTCGTTCAGTTCATCACCTTTGCGTTGTGTCACGTCTATCTCGAAGGAGCCAACGATGCCCTCAAGGACGAAATCAAGCGGCTCGAAACCCCGCGTGCCGACACGCTGGCAACGGGAACTGGCAGCGCAGGCGAAGCTCCGCAAACAGATCGTCGCCGCCGAACGGAAGCACGCCGCGCTCAAGCGTGAGCAAGTGCGGATTCTGAAGGCAGGCGGCAAGGGATGGGTCACGTCGGTTGGCACGACGGCTCTCGCCATCGACCGTACATGGGAGCATCTACGGCAACTGCTGCTCAAGTTGTACTCGCGGCCTAACGTCGTCTGATGCGCTACCTACCGAACCTCGCTGATCTCATGGGCTGCTTCGGCTTCATGTTGATGACAGCGGGGATGACGGGCTCGATGCGCGCCACGTTCTTCAGTTTCTTCGCGTACTGGTCTGGCTGGATCGTTTCTCGCTCTCATCGAAAGGGGAAGTAGGTCATGGCTGAGCACATGCATCTTCAGTGTGAAAGCTGCGAGCGTGTCTTCTGCACGGACGATGCTCGCTACAGCAAGATGGCCGAGGGCGATACTTGCCCGTCGTGCCATGTCGCCGTCGTGGCGCGGATGCCGGAGATGATGCCGGAGCCCGGACTCGCTGAGATCGCGCCGCAGTTCGGCGCGATTGCCGAAGCGTTCACACATGACGTGATGGCGCGCCGCGTTCACAACCTCATGCAGATCGCTTCGAGGCTGTTCCCGTTTCTCTCGCAGGACTTCAGTGAGTCGGAGATGCCGCAGGCTATCGGCGGATCGTTCTCGCTGAACGATGGGCGTCGGGCGCAGGCTGCTGTCGAAGTCGCGTTCCTCATGGAAGACATGATCGTGTCGCGTCTCACCGCTGAGTCGGCGGGGCGTCAGGAGCAGGAGAAAAAATCGTGAAGCCTCGCCTCTACGATCCGCGCACGGGCTACCGCATCGACATGGTGCGGCACAGGCAGTTACTGCGTTACAGCGACCGCAAGATCGCGCAGTACGATGCGCTGGCCGATGAGGCACACGACCACGGCTTGCGCTTGAAGCAGCGGCGGTCGAAGATCGCATGGAGCAAGCGCCAGCATCAGTACGAAGACCGTCTTAAGTACTGGCGTCACTTCAGGCGCATCCTCGAAGATCAGGTAAAGCTCCGCGTCGAGTACGAAGCGAAGTTCGCGTACACGGGCAAGATGAAGGACAACGAACGTGACCGCGCCAACCTGAACATTCGGATGCGGTATGTCGGGCGGTTGCCATTGCCCACGGATCGGGAAGTGAAGACGGCGTTCTACAATCTCCTGTTGCACGGGAAGTCGCCGAAGGGATGGGAGTTTGCCGTCATCGATTGGCGCAACGACAGGAAGTCGGATCAGGGCTGGCGTCGTGGCTCATGGCGCAGCGGTGGCTCGCAGCCCGATACCGTAGGCCGTGGCTCTGCCGCCAGCGAGCGCACGGATGAACGAAAGACGGATTGGGCTGGCGACATGGTAGTTCACTCAACGCTCGAAGACTTCGAGACGTTGGTTATCGGGGAGGTCGAGGAATGAGATACGCGAGCAAGGAGGAGCGACAGGTAGCACGGAAGCGGCTGCGCCGTTACGAGATCATCGAACGGGAAGATCGCGTTGGGCAGCAGGCGTTCGAGGCGGCGCATGTGCTCGATCAGGTGGCGCGGCGCAACGACTTCATCAAGTTCGAGAGTCGTGAGGAATTGCTGGTAAAGCTCGGCGACATTCTCGCGTCGGTGCGGCAGGCGAAGGAGATCATCGACCGTCTGTGCTGGCGTCGAGTGCCAGCGCGGCGCCGTGTGATCGGGCAGGAGGACTGACGATGGCGCGACTCACGAAGAAGCAGCGCGCTGAGCGCAAGAAGTTGAAGGAGGAGATCGCTGGCCTCGAATCGCGTCTCGCCGAAGCGCAGCGCAAGAACGACATCTTCGACTCGCTGGCGATGGAGATATGGGAGCGAATCGAGGGAGACGTGCAGCGTGTCGCAGCAGATGAAGCGGAGATCGTGTACGACAATCATGGCAACTAACAAGGAGGAGTTGATGCGGCAACCGTCGAAGCACTACAGCGACCGTCATCCCGCCGTCGCTGCCATCGCCTGTCCCGTTTGCCAGCAGCCGAAGGGTGTCCCGTGCGTCGTCGTGGCGACAGGGCGTCGGCGCGAGCGCCACGGTAACGAGACGCACGTCGGGCGCGTGACGCTGTATGAGCGGCAGCAACCACAATCAACAGATGCCTGATCCAACAACGTGAACATGTTGAAGCTGGACTTCGACGGCGCGCTCCCGGTAGACATTCTTGAGAGAATCCGTGCGCTGTTCCGCTGGCTCGGCGGGCGACCTGCGGTCGTGGGAGTGTGGCCGTCGAACTCGAAGGGTTGGCATGTGCTGGTCGAGACGCGGGCGAAGTGGGCACGCGATCCTGTCGCCGTCGTGGCAGCACAGGCGATTCTCGGCAGCGATGCCAAGCGGGAGATGTTCAACTTGATGCGGGCGCTGAGCCTTGCGGCACGGCCCCGGTTCTGGCGGGAGCGGCACCGCTGGAACACGTTCTATCGCCGCAAACTTCAGGGAGGATGAATCGTATGGGTCAGGACACAATCATCACCTTCAAGAGCGGGCAACCGAAGCTGACGCCCGACGTTCTCGGCGCCGACGCCGCCGTGCTGACCATCGCCGAGTTCCGGCGCAATCAGCAGACGCGCATCGGAGCCGCTGACGTGATCGTGTTCAAGGAGTTTCCGCAGCACGGCTGGTATGCGAACACGACATCGTTGAAGGCCATCGCGGCGGCGTACGGCCCCGACTACTCCAAGTGGATCGGGAAACAAGTGCCGCTCGAAGCCCGCAGCAGCACGGTCGTGGGCAGCAGCAAGCAGACGCGCACGCTGTGGTGCGCTGGTGCCGTGGACTCGAACTCGCCGTTCGACAAGGCGCTGTGGGACAAGGCGCTGCGCTCGGCGAAGCGCGTGTCGCGGAAGTAGTCGCAGTAACCCGAACGCAGGGGGTTCGATTCCCCCTGCGTTCAATCACCTTCATGCGGGGAGGAAAGTATGTTCATCGAACGCGAGGTCGTTTTCGCTTCTATCAACGAGGAGCGCGAAAAGCAGGACGCTAAGTTCGGCGTACAGGAACACGGCGATCTCTATTGGGCGGCGATCCTCATGGAAGAAGTTGGTGAGGTCGCGCAGGCCATCATCCAAGAACGTTCCTACGAAGAAGTTGAGAAGGAAATCCTGCACGTTGCGGCTGTCGCCGTATCGTGGGCTGAGTGTCATCTCCGCAACACGGGGCCAGCGCAGGCGCTTCGCGGGAATCAGGTGGGTTTCCGTGGCTAAGAAGCGCACGCAGAAGATGCCGCTGACGCCGAAGATCACGTTCATCGGCGGGAAGTGGTACAACGAACTCGGACAGGAAGTGCCGAAGCCGCAGCCGAAGGTGCAAGCAACGGGGCAGTTCGTCGTCGCGCAGGCGCAGGGGCAGCGGCAGGAGCAGTTACAGCGTTACGGGGAAGACGAAATCTTCGAGCGGCTGGCGAATTGCACTTGCACGAAGCCGCAGATGACAGGGCACGTTCCGGGCTGTGTGCATTTCGCTGACGCGCTGTACGTCTGCGAGCGCGGCAACCGGGAGACGATTGCCCAACTGGCGAAGCTCGCCGACACGACGATCTCCGACTTGGAGCGGCGGCGCATCGAGCACGCCGCGCCAGACAACGCGACGAACGGGCCGTTGTCGTCGTGCCCGGATCGGATTCCACAGAACGACGGACGGCGCCGTTGCTGGCAATGTCCGTACTGGTCTCGTCATTCCGATGAGACACCATTCGATCATCAGAAGGGGGGAGCGGAATGAGTACGCCACTCTACGAAGACGGCGAATTGTCGATCACGTCGTTCGCTGGCGGCAAGGGCCGTGGCCCCTGCGCGCAGATCGACGTGAACAACGAGGAGGGTGGTAACGCAGATTACGGCATGGTACAGGTGACGCGCACGCAGGCAGAGACGGTTGTGCGCGTGCTGGCGAAGTGGCTCGGCATGGAGGTTTCCCGATGAAGAAAGGACGCAAGAATGTTCGAGGGACTAAGAAGCCTGCGCGCTCGATGCGCGTATTGGGAAAAAAGAATCGAACTGGAAAAGCGCGAGTCGCGTCGTCGGGAGTTGTCGCGGATGGCGGGAGCGGAGATCGTGCGGCTGGCGATCCAGTGCGGCAGCGGGTTCCTCAAGATGGAGGAGCTACACGAACTGACGGGCAGGCTCATGGTCGAACTGGAATTGCGCCAACACGGGGTCTCACTCCCGACGACCGCATCACGCCCGAAGAAGCGCGCACGACGCCCTGTCCGGGTTGCGGTGGGCAGACGCCGCTGACGAACTACCGTCTCATTCCGGGCGCTCCCGCATGTGGCTGTGGCAGGTGCGGGCGCGTTCGCTATCTCACTGAGCCGCTGTAGATGGCGCCGCCCCGGAAGTGGGCGTTCCTTCGAGTCCCGCGTCATACGCATAGACTGTTGCTCGCGGCGAAGGCGCGGGCGGGCATTTCGATGTCGGAACTGGTGAAGCGGATCGTACAATTCATTTACTCGGAGGAACCGATGCAGGCGCTTTCATTCTTCGTGTTGTATCTCAATAATCAGGCGACGTTCATCGTCGCGTCGAAGGACGCCGAGACAGCAGAGCTTGGCTTCCGTCAACAGATGCTCGGGCAGGCGAAGCCATCGACAGTGAAGGCCGTGCCGATCATGGAAGCGAAACAGGAAGACGTGTTGCGCGTTGGTATCGCGGCCATCATTACACAGCAGACGCAGACGAACGCGATGTTGCAGGCTGTCCTGAACTCTGGCGGGAAGCGTCACTAGTCAACTAGAATCCAGTGAAAGGAGAATTGAATCATGGCGAAAAACTTGGGCGGTAAGCGCACGCGCACGGTCGAAGTGGTCGAAGAACTACCGGGGGAACGGCAAGAGGAACCGGGAGAGGAATTGGACGAAGACCTTGCAGAGCAGTTAGAGGGGCAACAACTGATCGATGACGAGATCGAGGAGCTTGTCGGGGGCGAAGACCGCGAGGGCTTCGTCAAGCTCATGCGGTTCAATCCTGACAAGAAGAAGTGGCTCGGGCTGCCGTCGATGCCGCGCACTGGATTCAGCCGTGACCTTGTTGCCGAGACATGGGGCGGCGGACTCTATTCGATGCGCGTGTACAAGGGCAAGGCGTACAAGGGTGGGAAGAAGTTCGAGATCGATCCAGCCGTGAAGCCAACGCGGACGCCGGAGCCTGACGCGGTGGCGGTCAACAACAACGATCCGATCCGGTTGCTGGCGATGGCATTGTTGCAGAAGATGCAGCAGCCGCCGCCGCCACCTCCGGTTGTCGATCCGATGGCGATGATCGAGAAGTTGGCGACGACGATGCGGGCACTTACGCCACCGCCAGCGCCAGCGCCTCCACCGCCACCACCACCGACGAGTCTCAGGGATCAGTTGGACATGATTAAGAGCGTCGTGGAAGTTGGCACAACGATCATCGACGCTCGCGGTGACAGTGGCGGCGGATCGGGCGATGCGTACATGGGCGTCGTCTCGAAACTCGCGGAGCCTGTGATCGAGTTGGTAAAAACACAGGCGATGCGGGAGCGTGGACGAATCGCCGCGCCGCGCCGCGCTGCATTGCCGCCAGCGACAGGGCCTGTGCCGGATCAGCCTGTCGCCGCTCCCGCTCCGGCAGGAGGAGTGCCGCAGATGCCGTGGCTGCTCGAAATCCAGCGGTGGCTGCCGCTGATCCAGAAGCGGCAGCAGAAGGGTCTCAGCGCCGAATCCACCGCGTTCTTCGTGCTCGATGAATTGTCGGAGAACACGCTGACGGCGCTCGCCGAACTCGCGGCGCAGGACGGCTTCGAGGAGCAAGTGAAGAAAATCCTACCCGCCGAGATGCAGCAGCCTCCCGAGTGGGTCGGCGAGTTCCTGATCGCGGTGAAGGACTATCTGTTCGAGGACGCAGAGACGGAGCCCGAGGGCGGCATGAACGATCTCGACGCGGAGGCGCAGAAGCGACTCGCGTTGCTCAAGGACAAGGAGCCGGAACAGTCGCCAGAACAAGGGCCGTAACGCTGTAACGGAGATGTTGACACTTTGGCGTGGCGGATGCGGACGCCCGACGCTACCTTACAGTCGGGCGTTCGCCTTTTCCATTCAGGAGCGCGGCATGACGACGTTCTCGTTTCAGTCGATCCTCGGCGGCGACTTCGGTGCGATGCAGACGCTCGCCAAAATGCGAAACATCGCCAACGCCGCGCTGCGCGATCCCGTCGTGATCGAGCAGGCGCGGCAAATCATCGAGGACGCTGGCGTTCTCGGTCGCAACGAGGGCGGAAAGTACAACGCGATCCGTCAGTGGATGCTCGATCATCTTCAATTCCTTCCCGATCCAGTCGGCGTCGAACTTCTTGCGACACCGCGCTACATGATCGATTACATCAGGCGATCTCACTTCGTCAGCGGCGATTGCGACGACGCGGCGATCCTCGGCGCGGCGCTCGGCAAAGCGGTCGGATTGCGGGCGAAGATGCGTGCCCTCTCGTTCGGCTCGAAATCACGGCCTTTTTCGCATGTTTACACGCTCTTGCTTGTGCGCGGCCAATGGGCCAACTTGGATACGACCCGGAGCACTCGATTCCCGCCGCCTCCGGCGGCACGAATCATCGAGCTAGGAGTCTGACATGTATCCGACCTTTGCAGGGGTAGTGATTCCAGACGACGATGACAGCGAGCAGGCCATCATGTGGGAGCAGAACTATGGACAGGAAGATGATGCGTTCGTACAAGTGATGCGCCCGCAGCAATACGGCAGCGACGGCATCAAAGACGGCGCCGAAGGGCTCGGCATGGCTCAGGCGCAGCGCCTGAAAGCAAAGCTCGGGCGCAGGGGCAGGAAGCTGCGCGTGGGCCGCGTGCCGTACGCCGTCGTCGGCGGATCGCGGTTCGATTACGGCTTCGGCGTGGCGCCAATCGTCGGCGCCGCCGCCGTCAAGCTGGCGACAGGTGGTCGCGTGCTCGGCGTCTCGTTCAAGAAGGGACGCCCGCGCATGTTCGGCGGGCCGCTGGTCGATACAGTGAACGACGTGCGGGCGAACGTCGAAGGACTCTCCACGACTCGCGGCGGTGTCGTCGGCGCGATCCAGCAGATGGACAGAGATCGCAAGAGCGCGAAGGACAAGGCTGCGTGGCAGCGCATCTGGCGAGAAGTGTTGCCGACGTGGCGCTATACGCCGCAGGGATATGCGCTCATCAAGAGTCTCGACGCCGGATTCCCCGGACTCCCGCCCGGAGGCGCCGTCTCTACCGTTCCGGCAATCTCGCCGCCAAGCGCAGCGCCGACTCTCTATCCGTCGCCAGTTCCGGCGCCAGTTCCGGGGCCTGTGCTGGACGCAGGCGGTGCCCCTGCGCCGTACTTCCCGCCCGTGCCGTCGCCGATCTCGCCAGCCGCGAGTGGCGGGCCAACGGCAAGTGAGACGGTCGCCGCTGCTGCGAACGGCGGAACGGTCGAGCCCGTGCAGGCAGGCATGGTCGGTGGCATCGACCTGAAGAATCCGATGGTGCTGATGTCGCTCGCTGGCGTCGGGTTGTTCATCATTTCGCAGTTCACGGGAAGTGGCACACAGCGTCGTCGGCGTTCGCGGAGGTAGCCATGACGGGCCTCGGTCTCGATCTCAGCGCCCTGTATCAACAGGGGCTCGACTTCCTGTTGAAGCAGGCGGCGAACTGGTCTCGGATTCCGACGCGCTTGCGTCGGGCCGAGGCCGCTCGCGCAATCGTAGAGGGAGCGGCAGGGCAGAAGAACGATCAGCAGATCGTGTACGCCATGCAGCAACTGCGCGGCGCGATCTCGAACGTGCAGCGACGGTTCGACTCTAGCTCGGGGAAAATCGCCGATGTCGTTGACCGTTATCGGGCGGTGCCCGCTGGAAGCATCCCGCCGCTCGACCTTGCGCCGAAAGCGGCGGAAGTCGCGGCGCTTGTCGCAGCGACAACGGCAGCGGTCACAGAGATCGAGCGCCAGATCAACGCCAGCGCGCCGAAAGTCCTCACGCCGCAGCAAGTCGCGCAGTTAAACACGGGGATGAGCTTCCCGACGTTCATCGGCAATCAAGCGAAGGCGTGGGTCAAGTACATTCTAATCGGCGGCGGCATCTATCTCGCCATTAAAGCCCTCGGTCGCTCGGGCGGAACGCGGAGTTGGTGATGCATCTCGGGCTCGGCGACATTCTCAGCGACCTGAAGACGAAGATCATCGAGCAGCGCGCTGCGCTTCGCAACGGCAAGACGGTCGAAGCGAAGCGCGTTGCGCTCACATCGATGCTCAACGCCATCGGCCAACTTGCGGCGCAGTATCGCACGGCTGGCAACGAAGCTCTCGTCACTCGCTGGATGATCGAGTACCGCGCCTTACAGGATGCAGCGGCGCAGGCGCAGGCCGCTGCGGCACGCGGTGATGCGCCGAGTCGCATCATGGTCGTGCTCGATCAGATCGGCGACCGCGCCATCGCCTTCACCGATACCGTCGTCAAGAGCGTCGAAGGCGTCGTCTCCGGCGTGGGCACGACAGCGCGATTGCTTCCACTCCTACTGCCGCTCACACTGGTCGCTGCAATGTTCGTCATCGGCAGCGGCGGGCTCAGCGGCGTCCTCGGTGCCACGCGCAAGCGCAGCAATCCGCGCAGGCGTCGGCGTCGGCGGTAACGCTGTAACGGGGAGAGGCACATGAACATCAATCTTGGCGTTGCCATCTTTACCGTCATCGAGATCATCACGATGGCCGTTTGGCTTGCGCTGGTGCTGTCGGGTCACGTCGTGGCGGGCACCATCGTGTTGAGCGTTGGCTTGTTCATCGAGCACGTCGTCTCGGTGAACGTCGGGCTCGGGCATCCATTCTTCCAGTTTCCAATCAGGCGGCGCTAGTATGGCGCGCAAGAAGTTCGTGCCCAAGAAGCGGTTCGTCGTCACCGCTGCCATTCCCGTGTACGCGGAAGATGAGGAAGACGCGGAGCTTCAAGTCATGGACGAACTCGATGACATGTTCGTTGGCGCTGGCAGTCCCGAACTGGTCGAGATCGAGGAGGAGGAGTAATGCCACGACGCGAGATTCCGTCGAATCACGACGACGTGATCGATTCACGGGACATCATCGAGGCCATCGAAAGCGGCGACCTCGATGAAGAAGATCAGAAGGCGTTCGAGGCTCTTGCCGCAGAGGCGGAAGGGTCGCCAGACTGGCCGCACGGCGAGACGCTGATCCGCGACAGCTACTTTGAGGACTACGCCCGCGAGCTTGCCGAGGACACTGGCATGATAAAGGGCGACGAAGAATGGCCGCTGCGGCACATCGATTGGGAAGCGGCGGCAGACGAACTCAAGCAGGACTATTTCTCGGTTGACTTCGACGGCGTTGAGTACTGGATCAGGAGCTAGCAATGCCCGAGTCACTTCAATTTGACGACTATGTGTTGCGCGACGACAAGAAAAAGAAGTCGCCGCCGAGGTACACCTTCCGCCAACTGACGCGGGACGATGTGCTCTCTCCCGACTTCGGGCGCGAGCAGTTGTACGTTCAGGATCAACAGGGATTCATGGCCCGCGTCCGTCGCAATGGCAACGTCAAGACATGGAAGCGTGACCCAGAGCGCATCGAGATACCAATGAAGTTCGGCATGTACGAAGCGTTCCGCGTGACCGATCCCGCCGAACTGTTCGTCATGGTCGAGCGTGCTGCGAACGCGCCGCTCAAAGGCGCGAGGCAGATCGGGTCGAACATGACGGAAGTCGAGCACGGCGATCTCACCGTGCTGTACTCCTACGAGACGCCAGTCGCGTTCCTCGCCACGCAGGGCGGGTTCGTCACGGAAAAGAAATGGTCGGTGACGACCTCGAAGCACATCGCCAAGTTCTTCGACCGTCACGGCTACGACCGTCGCGGTGCGCAGAAGATCGCGCAGGAAGACTTGGAGGCCATCGTGAGTGTCGGTGGTGCCACGCGAGACTTTCCTGTCAACGTCGATCCGACGCCCGCCGAGATGCGCGATGTCGTCGGTCGCCTGACGCGCCGTCGCGGCAATCGTCCTCGGCGCACGGCCCGTCGTCGTGGCCTGATCCGTGACATGCAGTTCTTCCGCGAACACGCAGGCTACGTTGTTGGTGAGCGGTCAAAGGGCGCACTCGACCTCGCCCGCGCAGAGCGTGAGATGGAGAAGCGGAACTGGTACGTCCTGTGGGAGCCGGATCAGGACGCTGACTTGTCGTGGATGAGCGATGAGGAACGCGCCGAGGAACATGAAGTCTATTGCGCGGTGCTGGTCGGGCCTAGCAAGCGCGGTTTCTCGACAAGCGACGTGCTAGCGTCCCTGTGTGGCATTGTCGATCCGTCCCGAGAGTACAAGCGTGTTGTCGAGGCGGAACTGGCCTCGGAGGCGCTGTCGCGTGCCTAAGCGACGGTTGCGTGTCCGTGGCCCTGCGCTGTCCGTGCCCGATCTTCACCGATTGAAGATCGCTCGGCAGACGCTGAGAATGAACGACACGATGGCCCGCGTCATGGGCGGTATGACGAAAGAGGAGGCGCGCCAAGTCATCTACGAGTTGACGGGACGCCGCGAGAATCCTTCGCACGTTCCAGAGGAAGGCCCCGTCGAGCACTTAAAGAACGCGGCGGCGATCATTCAGGCGAACCTCGAACTCGGTGAGAAGGACGCGCTGGTCGCCGAAGACGCGAAGGCCGTACTGGCCCGTATCAAAGCGGCCTTGCGGCAACTGGAAGACAAGCATGTTGACATGGGATTGCCGCGACGGGGGAATCGTCGTAGTGTTCGTCGTGGAAACCCGTCACTCATGGTGCTCGGCGCGAATCCGCGTGTCGATGATGCCACGATTGCGACATGGGCCAAGATCGAGTACATGCGCCCGGACGATCCCGATGGCGACGACGTGATCCGAGTGCATGAGTTCAAGGACGGGTTCGAGATCGGTTGGCTGAGCGATGGTAGTGTGCAGTTGTCGCATCCGCGTCATCGTCTCTGGACGGAAGACGAGATCGGAAGGGCGTAGGACGCAGTAGCAGGACAGGCCACAACGTAAGCAGTACCACTTAGGTGAGCGCGCCATGCGGGGCCGCATACCCGCACGGCGCGTTCGCCTTTGTTGGTACAGGGAGACTCCGATGAAGTGGTTCGACAACCCGCGTAAGCGCCGCCGCTCGCCTTCCAAGCGGCGCAAGTCCGGTAGTCGGCGCAAGCCGCCGAAGGGCTTCTCGTCGTGGAAGGCATGGTCGCGGGCGATGCGCGCCCGTATCGGCAAAAAGGGGGGTAGCATGGCACGCAGGAAGCGCAGCAAGCGCAGCAGCCGCCGTCGCTCCAATCCCCGTCGCCGCTCCGGGCGTCGGGCGCGTACGGTGGTCACGGTGAGGTCGAATCCGCGTCGGGCTCGGCGTCACTATCGGCGTCGGCACAATCCACGGTTCTCGGTGAAGGGGATCATGGATCGCGTGATGCAGGGAGCGCAGGACGGACTCTGGATCGTTGGCGGCAAGGCAGTCACCAACGCCATCCCGGCGCTGATCGGCATTTCGGCGACGGGCGCACTCGGCATCGGCCTCAAGGCGTTGTCGGCGGTCGGCGCAGGGATTCTGTTCGGCTTCGTCTCGCCGAACGCCGCGAAGCTGGCGACAGCCGCAGGGTTCGCCGCGATTTACGAGCCCTTCATCAAGGGGCTCAACATTCCGATCATCTCGCCCGCGCTGGCGGCAGATGACGAGTACGATTCGCTGGACTCGTATCCCGACGAAGTGGGATCGCTGTCCGCATATCCGCAGGGCGGGGTCGGCGCGTACCCGAGTGACTTCGCGCAGCAGTACTAACGACCCGGAGTCTCGGGCGTGAGGCAGCCAACTGTAAGTCCTCAACCGAAGGAGTAACACGATGGCCCGCATGAGAGTGGTCGCCCGTACGCGAGGCGTGCTGGCGAGGGATGCAAACCCACAGAGCGCATCGCAGCCCGAGGCGCTGCCGTGGGTGCTGTACGACACACAGGCGTGGACAACGGCGGTCACGACCACGCAGACGTACTTCACGACCGTGCAGAACGACAAGACCCTCGGCAACATGGAAGGGCCGGGACAGTTGCCCGATCCTCAGTACTTCGAGGTTCACTACATCGGCTGCGACTTCCTGCTCACGCCGAACTTCCTCGCCGCTGCCGCTGCGACAGGCCCCGCGAACGACATTCTCGCGTTCCTGTTCGCTCAGCGCGGAACGTGGGAGTTCAACATCTCCAACAAGCGGGTCGGGCCGTTCCCGCTTTCGTTCCTGCACGCCTCTGGCGGCGCGACGGGATACGTCAGCACCAACTCGGCGACGACCGGGAAGTTCGAGGTCGCCAACAATGGCGTGTTCGACGGCGGGTTCTGCGTCGGCGGCGCCATCCTGATCCCGCCGAAGGTGTCGTTCGACATCACGGTGCGTACGGCGGCGGCGCCTGTGTTGCAGACTTCGCCGCTCAACGTCCGCGTCTGGATGGCGGGCGCGCTGTACCGCAGGGTGCTGTAGCAGTAACAGTAGCAAGGGCAGCAGCAGTAACAGTAGCTGTAACGCTGTAGCGGCAAAACTTGCCGCACCTGAGCCGAGGCGGGGGAGCATCCCGCATGGTGCTTCTCCCCTCGGCCAGCCCACAACATGAACGGTAAGGGGGCTTCACCGTGGCAAATCCCAACAGGGCGCGCATGGGCAATCAGGGCGCCATTCCGCAGCCGCAGCCCGTACTCGCGCCGAACTGGTTCCTCGGCATCGTCCCTCGGGAGTTCTGGAACGTCAAAAAGACGTTCTTCATCTACGAGGCCGACTTCGCTCCTCCTTCGGGAGTCGCGCTGGCCGCATCGGGAACGGCGACCGTCAACACGCAGATTCAGAACGACTCGCACTTCCTGTGCATCGGCGGCTGCTACTTGCTGACCGATGTCGCCAACACGACGGTGGTGGACTCGCCGTCGAACGCGAACTCTCCGGGCATCCTCCTTCAGATCACGGACGTGGCGGCAGGCTTCCCGCTGTCGCAAGTGCCGCTGCCGATCTGCAACATTCTTGGCTCGGCGCAGTTGCCCGCCATCTGGGCGTTGCCCAAGCTGTTCCGCAAAGGCACGACCATTGCCACGCAGGCGCAGAACCTGATCGCTACGGCGCGGCATCTCCGCATCAGCTATTGGGGCATCCGCATCTATCCGGGGATTCCGGCTGAAGGGGCGTCCTGATGCTGACGATGCTCCCGAACTGGTTTCACGGTCTGTTGCCCGGAGACCTGTGGCCTAATCAGCCTCGGGAGTTCTACGCCTATACGCTGAACCTCATTCCGCTCGCCGCAGGAGCGACGAATGTGCCGTTCGGCGTAGTCTTCTCGAAGAAGACGGACACGATCATCTTCGGCGGGCACGTCATCCGTACATCGACAGATGGCGTCACATTGTTCAATCCCCGAAGCGGCGTGTCGTCACAGGCGCTGGTGCAGATGTCGAACTCGGCGGCGAACGAACTGTACTCGGAAACCCCTGTGCCGCTGGAAAATCTGTTCTCGATGTGGGGGCCAATCGTCGGGAAGGGCGGCTTCTCCAACACTCCGGCGAAGCAGCCGTGCTACTGGCCCATTCCTATCGTCGTCCGCAAGGGGGGCGAACTGACGCTTTCGTTGAGCGACCTGAACGCGACGGCTTCGCACTTCCGGTTCACGTTCTACGGCGCCCTGATCTATCAGCAGAGGGAGGCCGCATGACGGGCATCTTCGTTCCGGGCGGCGTCACAGGGCTGGCGCCCCGCGCAGCGGAGCACACATACGCGCCGCTCGATTGGCTATTGCAGCATCCGACGACGCGGCGCTGGTGGTCGAAGTCTGCGCGCCTCAACGTTGCGGCTGCCGAGATCGTTGACGATGCCATTGACCTTGAAGGCGGGTTCGAGGGCATCCTGCTCAACATGCTCATCACGGGCAAGGCAGGGATTCAGGGCGCGAACGCTGGCACGGCATGGCGCATTTACATCAACCGCGTGCCGTACCTGCAAACGATCTGGCAGTTCGGCGGATCGATTGAGAACTCCGGGCGCTTCGACCTTCTCGAAGAAGTGGATGGCATGGGCAATTCGTGGGGCAAGCTCAACATCTACTTGGAGGAGAACGCGCTGCTCGAAATCGGCATGAACAACAACGGCGGCACGGCAGACGCGATGGGATGGGTCTGTTGGGGCGCGTACTGGCCGACGACGCTGCGCTCGGAATACGACGTGTATCGCAGAGCGGCCTTGCGCCGTGAGGGAGGAAGTGACGTATGAGCAATCAACTCACGGGTAGTCTCGGCCCACTCTACGCCCGCGAAATCTCGGGCGGTGGCTTCGGGGATCAGATTCGTGGCGCGCTGATCTTTCCGGCGACGATCAACGCCGCTGATCCAGCGGGGCTCACCGACCTTCAGTCGGCGATGCTGTCGGTGGACGCGAACGGGCGGCTGCGCGTCGTACTGAGCGGCCCTGCTCCGGCAGGAACGGTCAGCGTGCAGCCTGCGATTCTCGCAGACGATACCGCTGTCCGTACGACGACGGCTGCTCCGGGCGTTGGCGCAGTACTCGCCACGCTCACGCCAGCCGCTGGCACATACGAGATCACAGCGACCGTGTTCTTCGTCGTCGTGGGCACGGTGAACAACGCAGAGTTTCGTGAAGGTGGCGCGGTCGTATCGTCGTTGCAGCTTCCAGCGGTCGTGAGTCAGATTCCGTTGATTCACAGATTCTACCGCGTACTCGACGGCGCGACGGCCATCACGATCAACGCGACGGCAGCAGATGCAGCCGGAACGTATTCTGCCATGCTGATCGCTCATCGGGTCGCGTAAGTACGTTCATCCCGCTGCTCTTGGCGGTGCAACTCGGAGAAGGTGACATGGGACGTTGGACACTCGAAAACGCCTACGACCAACATGTGAACGCCGCAGTCGGCGCGCTCACATGGCCGATCTCGAAGGAGCAGGCCGTCGCCTTCGTGAAAGGCGTCATCGCGTCTGAGTCGTCGTTCAATCCGAGGGCCGTGCGGGGCGAGGCGCATCTCGCCGACGCTTCGCACGGCCTCATGCAGTTGCTGTACAGCACGGCGCAATCGCTCGGGTACACGGGAGCGCGGCCAACGGAAACGGATCGGCAGTCGCTCAAGGGTCTCTACGATCCGCGCACGAACATCATGCTCGGCACACGCTACCTCAACAAGCTGGTGATTCGCTACGGTGGTGACATCGAGCGGGCGGCGAGCGCCTACAACGGCGGCGACCGCCCGACGCTGGCGCTTGGGACGCGGGCCACGAAGGCGGGGCGCATCTGCTTGGAGTGGAAACCGACCGCGCCGACAGTGGGCCGCACCATCGACAGGGATTGCGCTCGCTCCTATTCATACAAGATCGGGGAGTTCGGCAATCAGCCGTACGTCAGCAAGGTCGTCCACAACTACAACTATTTTTTCGTCAGCGCGGCGGGGAGTCCGCCGCCACCGCATCCGAAGACGGCGTAGGAATCGCGGTATCGAAGGGAGACGTTGCTGGCGCGTTGACGGCGCTCGCTCTCATCGGTATCTTGTTCTTCATCCGCAAGCGCAGGGGGAGTCGTGAATCCTGAACAGGCCACGCAGATCGCAGTCGCCGCGCTCCTGACACTCGCCGGGGCCATTCAGGCGTACCTCTGGCTAGAGATCGCCAAGCTGCGGAAATCGAAACATCTGCACGCCAACGTCCTGCAACGGCACATCGGTCGCTTCGCTCGGATCGGGCAAGTCCTCAACATCGAGTGGGACGACGTTGAAGCTGACCTGATGAAAGGTTGACAATGCGATACCTCGTCATGGATGCAGTTGGCAAGAAGGTCGAAGTCGAGGCGACGACGCCGCGCAAGGCGCGAGAGAAGGCGAAGGGGGAGATGCGCGGCGTGTACGTCGGCGAACTGACGGTGTGGGAGCGGCAAGACCCGTTGCAACACAACCGCGAGGGAACGCAGGAGTTCTTCGGCGCACGCCCTCCGATCATTCTCTGAGGAGGACGCTATGACAGTCCACGATCTGTACACCGCCTTGTCGCAGCAGGATCGCGGCGCGAAGGTCACGGTCAAGAACGGCAAGCTGCACGTCGGCGGCAAGCTGCTGAAGGTGGACGCCGAAGACGACGGCGAAGCCGAAGGCGAAGGGAGCGGCGAGTAGCATGGGCCTCCCTATCGGTGCAGTTGCACGGGCGCTCGGGCGTGTGATTCCGTTCCTCGGCAGGCTCGGCAAGGGCAAGGCGACAGTCGTCGGCGCTATTGCCGCTGTCACGGGGCTCGGCGCCAAGCACTTCATCGGTGACGTGCTGACCGCCGAGAACCTCGTAGAGACGATTCGCGCCGTCGCTGATGTCGTCACGGCGCTCGGTACGGTGATAGCCGCCTTCGGGTTCGGGCGGAAAGCCGGATACGCGGTACAGGGAGAGGAGGGAAAGCCATGACACGCATTTACTCTGTCGCCTGCATCCAGCGCGTACGCCTCAAGGGCAGCGACGATGGCAAGGTCGAGGCGCGAGTCGCCGAACGGACGATCAACAAGATCGTGTCGGTCGAAGGCTACGCGGAAGACGCCATCGCCAAGACGAGGCAGTTGGTCGATGCGGAAGCGCCGCAAGACGACCGCGAAGTGCTCGGGCTCGACGTAGTGAACGTGACGCTTCAGAACATCGCGGAATAGGACGGGGGGCGCGAGCATCGGCCCCAAAACAAAACGGCCCCGGATAATTCTCCGGGGCCGCTTCGTTGTAACGCCGTAACGTCAGATTGACTTCAGCGCCCGCTGCACGTCTTCACGGGCGTATCCGCGCTTCACAGGCTGACCCTTTCCCTTGAACTGCTTGCCGAACCGCACGGGCTTCGGCGTGAGCCCGAACTGTGCGAGCATATCGGCCATCATCGTCGGCGTCAGGCCAGTGCCCTTGAACTTCCGCCACGGCGCGGTCGGCATGTCGTACAGTCGCGTGAGAGCATCCGCCGTCGTGATCTGCTTGTCGGTGCCCATGATCTCCGACATGTGGCGCAGCAGCACTAGCCCGTACTCCTCGTTCTGCGCCTGATCTTCCGCGCCCGCCTGATTCAGTTCCGAGTACGACAGCGCCTCAGCCGTCTTCTCGGTGGCGACATCGACCGCGATGCGCTGCAACTCGGTGACGCGCTCCGGCGCGAACTGCGCGCAGAGCACGAACAACGGCGTCCACAACTCCTCGTCACGATCCGACGTGAGGAACGACAGGCCCGAGAACGAGTCGAAGGCGTCGAGCAGAACCTTCTTGTTGTCCTCGATCTGCGCCTTGACGGCGAGCCCGATGGCGTTGCCCTCTGCTTCAGCGCGTCCGTACACGAAGCGCACCAACTTGTCCATCTGCTGCGGAGTGCCGCGCCGCAACTGTACGATGATGCTGCGGTCGCGCAGCGTGTCGTTCACATGGCCGATCAACGAGAACGCCTTCGGGCAATACGACGGCCAGTGCTCGACCTTTTTGCCCTCGCCCATAC
>Ga0209382_10004366_pt1 | contig 18938 bp, 18 predicted proteins | sample SoiMetdeltSBSDD5_FD_187599 | JGI IMG/M metagenome (GOLD analysis project Ga0209382, IMG submission 187599) | Bulk soil microbial communities from a Populus tree surrounding site in Tennessee, USA - Soil MetaG P. deltoides SBSDD5 (SPAdes) (version 2) | ecosystem: Environmental > Terrestrial >...
CGTCCCACGGCAGCGGTGCGAGCGGCTCGGCCGAATCGGGACGGGTGATCCGCGCCTCGACCCCGATGGCGGGCTGGCCGACGCTCGCACGCAGCTCGGCTCGGCCGTCGTCTCCGCGCGCACCGCCGAGCGTCGACTTGATGCGGCACACCGCGCCGACCGGACTGGTCTCGGTCATGCCCCAGGCCTGGAGGATGGGCAGGCCGACACGGGCCTCGTAGGCCTCGGACAGCGACGGGGGTACCGCGGAGCCGCCGCAGACGATGCTGCGCAGGCTGCCGGTGTCGCGGCCCTCGAGCTCGGGGAGCACCCCCATCCAGATCGTGGGTACGCCGGCGGCGACAGTCACGTGCTCCGATTCGATGAGGCCCGCGACCGCGGCGGGGGAGAGGTCGGGCCCCGGCAGGATGAGCGAGGCGCCGGCGGCCACCGCCGCGTGGGCCAGCCCCCAGGCGTTGGCGTGGAACATCGGGACGATCGGCAGGACGCGGTCGGGCTCGTCGATCGCCAAGGTGCCGGCGGCCATGACCCCGAGGGTGTGCAACACCATCGAGCGGTGGCTGTAGACGACGCCCTTGGGGTTGCCGGTCGTGCCGCTCGTGTAGCACATCGACGCGGCTCGGCTCTCGTCCTCGACGCGGTAGCCGACCGGCTCTGCGGCCGCGAGCAGCGCCTCGTAGTCGTGCACTGCGACGCCGGCTTCGATCGGCGGCAAGACCCCCGTGCCGTCGTCCATCACCACCAGGTGCTTGACGGTCGTGAACCGGCCGACCAGAGGGAACAGCAGCGACGCCAGGGAGCGGTCGACGAAGATCACCTCGTCCTCGGCGTGGTTGGCGATGTAGACCAGCTGGTCCGGGAACAGCCGGATGTTGAGGGTGTGCAGCACGCGCCCGGAGCAGGGGGCGGCGAAGTACAGCTCGAGGTGGCGGGCGGTGTTCCACGCGAACGTCGCCACCCGGCTTTCGGCGCCGACCCCCAGCCCGTCGAGGGCGCCACCAAGTCGGCGGGCCCGTTCGGCCCACGCTCCGTAGGTCGTCCGTTCCCGGCCGGTGCCGGTGACCGTCACGACCTCCTTGTCGGCGAAGAGCCGCTCCGCGCGCTCGAACAGGTGCGGCAACGTCAACGGGAAGTCCTGCATCAAGCCGTCCATGACCCCTCCTTTCGTCAGCTGTGGAGCCGGAAGTCGACGGCGAGCGGCGAGGCGAACAGGCCCTGCACCTCGACCAGCCCGCCGTCCACGCTGGCGTCGGGCTTGAGGATGCGGACCTCGCGGGCAGGTGGTTGGCCGGGATCGCTGAAGTCCATGGCCGCGACCAGGCCGCCGGTGTCGACGTTGTCGAGGCTCTGGAAGGCTTCCTGCAGCCCGGTGCGAGTCAGTGCACCGTTCGCGCATGCCGTCTCCAGGATCTGGGCCATCAGCTCGCCCTGGGCATAGCCGTACAGCACGAAGTGGGTCGGCGTCTCGCCCGCGAACGTGGTGCCGAACGCATCGCGCACGCTCGTCGGCCCGGCGGCATCGCTGGCGTACGGGGCGATCGGGGACACCATCTCGTACGACGCCTGCAGGGCCCCCGCCGCCGGGGTGGCGAGCAACGCGGGGCTGAAGGTGGGGTTCGACCCGACGAAGGTCATGTCGAGCCCGTTGGCCTGGGCGACCGCCACGGCCGACGCCGCCTGGGGTGGAGTGGTGGTCAAGAGGACGACGCGGGCGCCCGCGTCCTCGAGCGCGGTGACTGGTGCGGTCAGATCTGCGTCCGTGGGCTGGATCTTCTGGGCCGCGATCTCGACGCCGACCTCATCCGCGGCGTACTGGGCCCCGGCGAGCGCGTTCTCGCCGTAATCGCCTTCGAGGTAGATGTGGCCGACCGTGTCGCCTTCTCTGATGCGGCCCTCGTCCATGAGCCACTCGATGGCGTTGATCATCTCGATGTCGTAGGTGGCACCCGTGACGACGATGTTCGGGCTGTCGAGCAGGCTCGACGAGAAGGAGACCGCCATGGTCAGCACACTGTCCCGGTCGATGCTGGGGCGCAGCGCGTCGATCATCGGCGAGCCGAGCAGCTCGTCGAACGCGAGGACGTTGGGCTGCATGTCGGCGTACATGGTCGTGGCGTTCTGGGCGTTGTAGGCATGGTCGCTGACCGTGAACTCCACGCTGCGGTCGCAGACACCGCCATCGGCGTTGCGAGCGTCCCAGAACAGTTGGCGTCCCTGGGCGATGCCCTTCGACGCTCCCGCGAACGGGCCGGACTGGTCCGTCAGCACCCCGAGCGTGATGGTGTCGTCGGTGACACCCGGGCCGGTCTCGAGCGCGGTCGCGCTCGCGTCGCCGCTGTCGGCGGTGGCTGACGGTTCGTCGGTCTTGGTCGAGCAGGCGGCGGCCACGACGACCAGGACGGCCGCCAGCCCGACCAAGGCGTGGCGCCGAACCGGTGGGACAGAGCTTCTGAACATGGGTTCCTCCTGAAAGGTGTGAAAGCGCTAGGGCCTAGGAGTGGCGGCGGCGACGTTGTCGCCCAGGGCTGCGGCCGCCGGCGACGGGGTGGGCTGGATGGCGCGTTCGTCGGCGGCCCGGGCCAGCCGGCGCCGGGCGCGGCGGCCGAGGGCGGCGAGGCCGCCGGGCTCGACCAGCAGCAGCACGACGATGGCGGTGCCGTAGCAGAAGCGGGCCGCGATGCCCGCGGTGACGCCGCCGTCGGTCGGGGTCTCGCTCACGAACGGCAGGGCGTCGCTGTAGCGCTCCAGCACCACCGGCAGGGACGAGACGAACAGGGCGCCCGCCAGGGTGCCCCCCGGTGAGCCCACGCCGCCGATGACGATCATGGCCAGGTACTCGATGGCCAGGAGCACGCCGAAGGTCTCGGGCACGATGTGGCGGAAGGCCAACGCCAGCAGCACCCCGCCGAGGCCGGCGAGCATCGAAGACACGAGGAAGGCGGATCCTTTGAAGCGGGTGACGTGCACGCCCATGACCGATGCCGCCACCTCGCCGTCGCGGATCGCGTGCATGGCCCGCCCCGCTCGGCTCGACCGCAGGTTGCGGTAGAAAACCCACGCCAGCACGACCGCGACCAGGCCGACGTACCACAGCTTCTCCACCCGGGTGAACGGGACCCCCAAGACGTGGAGGGTCTCGCCGGGCACGTCGTCGAAGCTGAACCCGAACACGGTCAGCGGGGGTACGTCACGCCCGTTGAACCCGCCGGTGATCGTCTCGGCGTTGACCAGCACGTGCTGGCCCAGGAACACCAAGCCGAGTGAGGCCACACCGAGGTAGATGCCCCGCAGGCGGGCGGCGATCGGGCTGAAGAGCAGTCCGGCAACCCCGGCGGCGACGACCGCGAGCCCGACGGCGACGATCGGCGGCAGTCTCCAACCGACCAGGTCGCCTCCCGTCTCCGCCTGCGACGGGGAGGCCATGAGCGTGTAGCTGTACGCGCCCACGGCGATGAAGAACGAATGCGCCAGCGACAGCTGGCCGGCCTCACCGACCAGGATGTTCAGCCCGAGGGCGGCGACCATGGCCGCGAAGGCGAAGACCCCGACCTGAAGCCAGAAGGCGTCGAGGTAGAAGGGTGCGACCAACCCCACGGCGAGCGCGCCGAGCAAGGCGAGGGGTACGGGCCGAGTCGTCCGGCGCCGCACCGAAGACGGTGCCGGACGTGTGGGGGGGACGACCCTCGTCGCGTCAGACACGGGTCGCCTCCGTCGCCCCGAACAGCCCGGTGGGCCGGACGAGCAGCACGCCGACCATCACGACGTAGGGCATGACGCTCGAGAAGCCCTCGCCGAGGAAAGACAGCTGGTCCTGGTATCCCAGCGTCAGGGTCTCGGCGACTCCGATGAGCAGGCCGCCCACCAGGGCGCCACCCGTCGAGTCGAGCCCGCCGAGGATCGCGGCGGGGAACGCACGCAACGCGGCGGCCGACGTGGTCGGGGACACCCCCGGGGCCGGGAAGGCGCTGAGGAACACCCCGGCCAGCACCGCGAGGACCGCGGCGATGAGCCACACCGTGGCGGAGACCCGGCCGAGACGCACGCCCATCAGCTCGGCGGTCTGCGGGTTCTCCGCGCTCGCCCTGACCGCGATCCCCCAGTCCGAGAACTTCGACCAGGCGAAGAACCCGCCGAGCACGACCAGTGCCACCGCCAGTGCGGCCACACGCGTCTGGGGCACCGTGATGCCGAACCGCTCGACCGTCGCGCTCTGCCACGGGTCGCCCACCGGCACGATGTCGATGCCGAGTCGCCGCGTGATCTCGGTCTGCAGCACGACGTCGACGCCGATGGTCATGATGGCGACGGCGACGACCGAGCGCCGCACGACCGGGCGCACGAACACCCGCTCCACCAGCAGGGCCACGGCCACGGCCACGGCCACGCCGAGCACCACCGCCACCAGGAACGGGTAGCCGTCGACGGTGCGGAAGCGCGCCACCCAGTAGGTGCCGACCATCAGCAACCCGGCGAGGGCGAAGTTGACGACCTGGGTGGCCTTGAAGACGATCACGAACCCCAGCGCGATGAGGGCGTAGACGGCCCCGAGCGCCACCCCGCTGAGCAGCAACTGCAGGAACTTCTCCATCAGGGCACTCCGATCGAGGGTTGGTCGTCGCCGCTCCCGAGGTAGGCCCGGATCACCTCGGGATCGGTCTGCATCTCGAGGGGCGTGCCGTCGCCGATGACGCGGCCGAAGTCCAGGACGGTCACCCGGTCGGCTACGTCCATCACCAGCCCCATGTCGTGCTCGACGAGCAGGACGGGGATCTCGAAGGCGGCCCGGATGTCGCGGATGAGACGGCCGACGTCGTGGGTCTCGTGGGCGCTCATCCCGGCGACGGGCTCGTCGAGGAGCAGCAGCGACGGCTCGACGCACAGCGCCCGTGCGATGTCGACCTTCTTCTGGTCGCCCTGCGACAAGTCCCCCGCGGGCAGGGCCAGCAGCTGTCGGATGCCGAGAAACTCGGCGATCTCCGCCACGCGTGCCCGGTGGCGGGCCTCTTCCCGCCGGGCCGACGGGAGCCGGAGGCCGCAGGCGATGAACCCCGACCTGGTCAGGTGGTGCCGACCGAGGAGCAGGTTCTCCTCGACCGTCGAGTGCGGGTAGAGGGCGACGTTCTGGAAGGCCCGGGCCACGCCGAGCCCGGCGATCTGGTGGGGCCTCCGCCCGACCAGCTCGCAGCCGGCGAAGCGAACCGAGCCGCTCTCCGGCCGGTAGACGCCGCAGACGACGTTGAAGAGCGTCGACTTTCCGGCCCCGTTCGGCCCGATGACCGCGTGGATCGACGCCGGCGCCACCCGGAACGACACCTCGTCGAGGGCGGTGACCCCGGCGAAGCGGACGGTGACGGACGCGATCTCCAGTCCGCCCGTCGCGCTGGTCCCGCCGAGGGCGCCGACGTTCATCGGACCCACCTGTCGAGGCGGGCGCCCGCACCACCCACGCCGGCGAGCTGTCCGTCGACGCGTGGGGGCGACGCGGCGCCGCCCAGGTACAGCTCGCGGACGCGCTCGTCGCGCGCCAGGTCGTCCGCCGTTCCGCTCAGGGACACGCTGCCCACGGTGAGGACGACGGCCCGGGCCGCGACGCCGAGGGCCATGGCGGCGTTCTGCTCGACGAGCAGGACGGCGGTGCCTTGTTCGTTGATGGCCCGGACGACGTGACCGATCTGGGTGACGACTTGGGGAGCGAGCCCGAGGGAGGGCTCGTCGAGCAGCAGCAGGCGCGGCGCCGCCATCAGCGCCCGCCCGATGGCGAGCATCTGCTGCTGGCCGCCGGACAGCAGGCCGGCGCGCTCGTGACGGCGGTCGTGCAGGATCGGGAACAGCTCGTGGACTCGCGCTCGGGTCCTCGCCTTCTCCGCGCGGTCCTTGCGCCCGAACGCGCCGATACGGAGGTTCTCGTCCACGGTCAGGCGCGTGAACACCTGGCGACCCTCGGGTGCCTGCACTACCCCGGCGCCCACGATGGCCGCCGGGGAGCGGCCGTTCAGCCGGTGCCCGCAGAACTCGATCGTGCCCGCGTCGATCCTGCCGCCGACGCCGCGCAGGCAGCCCGACACCGCGCGGAGCAGGGTGGTCTTGCCGGCGCCGTTGCTGCCGAGCACGGCGACGATGCCGGATTCGGGGACCTCCACCGAGATGTCCCGCACCGCACGGACCGAACCGCCGTAGCTGACCTGGAGACCCCTCACGGACAACACGCAGGTCAGGATGGGAGGGTGACCGCGGTCACGGTAGTTGCTGGTGGAGACCTCCCTCTGGGGGAGTCTCCACCCGGAGACCGCCACCTGGCGGTGGTCCCGCCGCCCGCGCGGGCGCACCATGGCCCCGTGGGCGTCCCGAGGCCAGGCGTAGCATGGGGTTGATGGCCCGACGCCGTCGAGATCCGGCCGGGGGGACCGCCGACCGGCTGCTGGAGTTGGACGAGGACTACGCGCGCGTCCTGAGCCTGCTCGATCGGCGCACGGCCTTCCGGTCGATCCTCGAGCGGCTGCCCGACGAGATCGGCATCGACGTCGCCTGGATCGGCGAGCTCGATCCCACCGGCAGCATCGTGCTGGGCCACGCGGTTCGGACCCAGACCGACGTCGTCGAGGGTCTGGTGGTCCCGCCCGGCGTCGGGCTCGGGGGCCATGTGATGCATACGGGGCGGCCGCAATGGGTGGCCAACTACCCGGATGCGTCCGACCTCACGCGTCCGTTCAGCACGCAGGCCCACCGCGAGGGTGTCAAGGGCATGGCGGCGGTGCCGCTGGTCTACGCGGGGCGCTGGCTCGGGATCCTGTATGCCGCCCACCGCGCGGAGGCACGGTATGGCGACGTGACCGTCGCGGCGCTCGAGGCGGCGGCGGCTCGGGCCGCCAACGCCGCCGTCGTCTCCGAGCGCGCCCGTCACGCGGCCGAGGTCGCAGTGCACGAGGAGCGCCGCCGCCTGGCGGAGCAGCTCCACGACACCGTCGGGGCGATGCTGTTCACGATCGGGGCCGGCGTTCAGAGCCTCGGCGATGATCTCGCCCATCATCCCGATCTCCGAGCCCGCCTGGAGACCATCGAGCGACAGGCGGCCGAGGCGGCCGCGGTGTTCCGGGAGTCCCTCCAGACCCTGAACGCTCCGCCCGATGCGGTGGCGCTCGGGGTGGCGCTTCGAGCGGACTGCCGAAGCTTCGAGGAGCGCAGCCAGATCCCGACGCGGTTGCTGATGCTCGACGACCTCCCACCACTAGCGGTGTCTCGGGCGGGCGCACTTACCGCCGCCGTCCGGGAGGCGCTGCTGAACGTGGAGAAGCACGCCAGGGCGAGCTCCGTGCTGGTGAGCGCCTTCCGGGCCCAGGACGGCGTCACCATCGCGGTCTACGACGACGGCGTCGGACCGCCTGCGATCGAGGACGGTCGGGTGGGGTTGGGCTTGGCGGCTGCCACCGAGCGGCTCGGGCGGGTCGGTGGCTACCTGACCGTCGGCCGGAACGATGATGGCGGTGTCACCGTGAGGGCGTGGGTCCCGGCATGAGCCCGGTGAGCCGTACGATCAGCGTGCTGGTCGTGGACGACCACCCGATCGTGCTGGACGGGGTGCGTCACCTCGTGGACAGCACGCCATGGATCGCCCTGGCCGCCTACGCCCGCACCGGCCGCGAGGCCATCACGCTCGCCGGGCAGACCCAGCCTGATGTCATCCTGCTGGATCTTCGCCTCCCCGACATGCTCGGCCCGGAGGTGATCAGCGGGATCCACCGAGTCGCCAGCGGGGCGCGGATCATCTTGTTCACGGCCTATCCCGATCATGCCGCCGTGGAGCCCGCGCTGGCCGCCGGCGCCAAGGCCGTCGTGCTCAAGGACGCGGATCGGGCCCACCTCGTCGACACCATCCGCCGGGTCGCCACCGACGAGCCCCTGGCGGGCACGACCCCGGGCTCTCCGGAGATCAGCCAACAGCTCAGCCGCAACCTGCGGCGCTACGCCCTCACTCGGCGCGAGTACGACATCCTGAGGCACATCTCGATGGGGGAGACCAACCCCGAGATCGCCGAAGCGCTCGGCCTCACCCGGAATACCGTGAAGACGTACGTGCAGAGCGCCCTGACCAAGCTGGGAGCGCGCAACCGCATCGAGGCGCTGAACCGGCTCAACGAGCTCGGGCTCCTGTGATCGAGTGGTGTCGAGAGGTCCTGGGTACCAGGGGCAAAGGCGATGAGTCAGGCGGCGCGGATGTGGTCGCGGACGACGTCCCTGTATGCCTGCCAGGCACCGAGTTCGAGGGAGGGGACCAGGAGGTCCGAGGGGACGCCGCGATCGTCGGCCACGGGGCCGCCGAATCCTGCCGCGTCGAGCGTCCCGTTGAGTCTCTCGGTGGCCTCGGCGACATCGGTCCCGGCTGCCAGGTCGGCGAACACCGGTCGGGCCTCGGTCACCGGAGCGTAGGCGGCTTCGATCTCGTCCTGTGTGGCCGGCTCACCGCCGCTGCCGGCTCGGGTGACCAGGGCGACCAGTTGCTCGATCCGCTCGATCTGACGGGACACTTCGGCGTGGATCTCGGCCAGCGGTGCCATCCCCGGGTCGTCGATGGCGGCGGCGAGCCGGTCCTCCAGGTCGAGCAAGGGTGCCACCAGCCCGTCGAAGCGGCCGGCTAGCACGCCGCCGTCGTGGTAACTGCCGCCTGCGGTCGGCAACGCCAGGACCCGCTCGTTGCGCACGATCGCGAGGTCGCCTCCGAGCTCGGTGTAGGCCATCTGCAGCTCGAGCCCCGCGGTCGGATCGGCCTCCTCCAGCTCTTCCAACTCGTCGCCCAGCGCGCCCATTGCCTGCTCGGTGGCGCGGACGGCCTGCCCGAAGCTCGGTGCGTCCGGGGTGTCGGGGTCGCCGAGCAGGGCCGACTGGGTGACCACGCGCTCCTCCTGCAAGGCGGCGACCACATCGCCCAAGGCCACCAGAATGTCGATGCTCGCCTGATCGGCGGCGTCGCGCACCGGCGCATCGTCGGCTGCGCCGTCGCCGCCGGCGCAGCCGCCCACGACCAACCCGGCCGCGACACCTCGCGCGACCAACGGTCGCCACCGCGCTTGCCCCGAGCCCCGGCGTCGCGACCGTCGCCCGGCTGTCGTGCTCCCCCATCCCATGCCAGGAGGTTGTCAGGTCGGGAACGCCATGCGCGTTCAGCTCCGGGACATCCGCGAGGTGCGGCGCGTACGGTGGTCCCGCCGGGGCTGCGAGCAGGGACTCTGGGGTATTCGCAACAGCCCGGTGCACTCGTGCGTGTAGGACGCGATGAACGCCATGCCGAAGGCTCAGCCCATGGACCTCCCGGCACCAGCCGCCTGGGACACCGACCTCGTCGAGGTCTACCGCCTGCACTACGGCAGGCTGGTCCGCCTCGCCTACCTGCTCACCGGCCAGAACGCGGTCGCCGAAGAGATCGTGCAGGACAGCTTCGTCGCGTCGCACCGTCTCGACCGCCGGCTCCGGGACCCTTACCCCTATGTGCGGCGCGCGGTGGTCAACCGCTGCCGCTCCTGGGGGCGCAGGTACAGCCTGGAGCGCGAACATCGGCCGCGCCCGCCGGATCCCGCCGAGCTGGCGGTCGACGAGATGTGGGACAGCCTGATGGCGTTGACCGACCGGCAGCGCACCGCCATCGTCCTGCGGTTCTACGAGGACCTGCCCGACGACCGCATCGCCGAGATCCTCGGCTGCCGGCAGTCCACCGTGCGCAGTGCGATCCACCGCGGGCTCCTGACGTTGCGCCGGGTGATCCACCTGTGAGCCGGCAGCCCGTCCACCGCCCCGCGTACCCCGACATTCGCCGCCAGGAGCGCCCTCCGATGACCCTGCTCGATGACCACCGACGACCCGAGGCCGAGACCGCCGTGCGCACCATGCTGCACCGCCTGGCTGCGGACGCGACCCCCCGCCCGCCCGCGTGGGAGCATCTCATCGGGCGGGAGGAGGCCGAGGTCCTGCCCCTCGCCGGGTCCCGGCCGGTCGCCGTGGCGGCGGTCCCGCGCCGTCGTCTCGACCGCCTTTCCTGGACGAGCCGGGCGGCCGCCGGTGTGCTGGTGCTCGCCGCCGCCGGCGCCCTGGTCGCCAGCCGCGCCGATTCCGGTCCCACCGAGCGTCCGTCCCCCCAGACGATCAGCGCCATCTCGCCCGGCGATCCCGCCTTCGACGCCGGCGCGGCCCCGGAGGTGTGGGCCACCGGCCAGACCGACCCGGTGGAGGCCACCCTGGCCTACCTCGCCGCCATGGGTGTCCCCACGAGCGCCGCGCCTCCCGTGGTCGCCCTGCAGGGCGCCGCCGACACGACCGCCGTCGTCGACTGGTCGTTCGGGACCGCGGCGGGCGCCTCCGGCGGCACCGTCTACCTGCGGTGGTCGTCGGCTGCGGGAACGCCTCCGAGCTGGACGGTCGTCGGGTCCTCCGCCTCCGACATCGCCCTCAGCGAGGTGCGCTACGACGGATCCCGACTGTCGTTCACGGTGGCACGGAGCGGCTCGGCGCGACAGGATGCTCGGACCGTGGCCGGGCCCGAGCAGGTGGCGGTGGGCGCCTGGGTCGACGGCCAACCCGTGTCGCTGGGAGGCGAGCCAGTCGCCTGGGCCGGCTCGAGTGACGTCTCGCTCGGTGAGCTCGTCGAGCTCGGGGCGGGCGCCGGAGCGGCCACGACCCTCGGGTTGCCCGTCGATGCCGACGACATCGTCACCCTCCGGGTGGTCCGCGTGCTCGACGGCACGGTCCGGTCGCTGACGCAGATGGCCGTGGCGCTCCCCGACGCGGTCCCCGCCGCGGTGGCGGCTGCCCCGCCCGTCGCGGCCGGCGGCCAGGCGGACGCCGGCGTCGCCGGCAACACGGGCGCCGCCGGCCACACCGGCGCCGCGGGAGCCGAGGGCGAGGCCGGCGGGTCGGGTGGCATCCAGCTGGCGCCCGGCGAGGTCCTGCCCCCGCTCCCGGCGCTCCCGCCGCTGCCGGTGCCGCTCCCCAGCCTCCCCGACCCGGGAGCCCCGCCGCTGACCCTCCCACCGCCGCCCACCATCCCAGGCCTGGGGTAGGCCTCCGGCACCTGCCGTGAAGGCACTGCGTCTGTCGCCCCAACCTCTGCCAACCCCAGGCGACGGACGCAGGCAAACCCCACGTGGTAGCCCCGGTCAGCGAGAATCCCCCGGCGATCTCCCAGCACCGCCGTGGGCCATCCCGCAGACCGGGGCTGCCGCATTCACGTCGTGGCCGCCGCCTCAGCCGCCAGACCGAGAGGGCTAGAGTCACGCGACGGTCGATGTGGTGCAAGCGCGTCCCGATGGGCGAGGGAGGCGATCATGGCCGAGTCGGCACCACCGTCATCGGACGGCGAGCCAGAGGGACACCCTCCGGCCCAGCCAGCGGCCGCCGCCACACCGGTGAAGCTGCGACCGTCTCGCGCGTGGTACTGGGTGGCCTTGGTGGTGTTCCTGGCGGGGGTGGGCTGGCTGGGAGGGCGGCTGTACATGCTCGCCCAGCAGGTCGACTCGTTCCAGCGCGTGGCCGCCCCGGGGTCGGGCGAGGTCAGCCTCGATCACAGCGGGGGCTACGTGATCTATTACGAAGGGCCGGGCGCGGCCGACGGGAATGTCCCCGCCTTCGACGTCAACGTGACGGCGCGCTCGCAATCCTCTGCGCCGATGAGCCTCGAGGCGTATACGGGTTCGCTCACCTACAGCTTCGGCTCCCGGGAAGGGCGTGCGGTCCTCACTCTGCAGGTGGCCGGCCCCGGCAGGGTCCTGATCGAGGTGACCGATGGGGTTGCGACGCCAGGTGACAGCTCTGTGGCGATCGGCTCCAGCATCGCAGGAGGCATAGTCGGCATCGTTGTGCCCGCGGCTGTGCTCATGCTTGCGGGGGTCTGTGGCGCGATCGCGGTCGCCATCATCCGGCACCGACGTAGGCGGGTCTTGCGCGCAAGCGGGAACCTTTGACTCGGACTTGGTTCCACCCGCCGCGCCCGCCTCGGGTGGCGCTCATCCAGTTCCAGGGGCCAAACCTGAGCGCGCCTCCCGGACTGGACAGCGCAGGAGCGATCACCGTCCCGCGAGCTCGGCAACGATCGGCGCCGCGTCACGCAGGTACTGCTCGTAGACCACCCAGTGGGAAACGCCGAAGCGTTCGCGGTGGCTGTGGAGGGATTCGAGGATCGCCTGCGTAGATCCCACCCAGGTTCTCGGGTCCGCAGCCACCTGCTCCGGGGGGAGACCCGTCGACTCCGCCAACCGGGCCAGCGCGGCCCGCCTTCGGGCCGTCACCATGAGCGGGGGGTTCACTTCCATGCTGATCTCGATGTCGTTGAACCTTCCGCCAGCACCCGCACGGATCCAGCCGATCTGATCGGCGACCGCCTCGTCGGGTCGCTTCCGTGGAGGTCTCCCACCGAAGGGGACCGTCGAGAAGCTGCGGTTCACGCTCACCATGTCCGCCTTCTCGCCGGCGAACGTCAGCATCTTGCGCTCAGCCGCGCCGATCAGGAGCGGCGGGTGGGGCTTCTGGACGGGCTCCGGCGCGCCGAGCAGGTCCTTCGAGGTGTAGTGCCGACCCTCGTAGGTGACCGGGGCACCCGAGAAGATCCTCTGCACCAGGTCCACTGCTTCGATCATGCGATCCACCCGTACCGCGGGGCGGTCGAAGGGCAGCCCGATCGACCGGTAGTCCGGTCGGAACCAGCCTGCTCCCATCCCCCAGTCCAGCCGCCCCGCCGAGAGGACGTCGAGGGTGGCGAGCTCCTTGGCGAGGACCGCCGGGTTCCTCAGATCGTTGTTGGCGACGAGCATCCCGACCCGAAGCGACTTCGTGTGAGCGGCCGCGGCCCCGAGCGCCGCGAGGGGACCCATCTGGGCGGTGCACGTGTCGGGGATGTACAGCGCGGAGTAGCCGAGCTCCTCCACCTCGCGGCACAACCCTCGCCAGGACTGGGCGTCGTGCAGGCGGGCGGCCACGACCGCGAAGCGAAACGGCCTCGGCACCGGTCGGATGCTAGGCGCGGCCCCCGAACTGGCCGGCGCTCACGTCCCTCTCGCTGGTTCGGGGACGCCCCTGCGGCGGGTGGGATTGGCGATCTCCTCGGCCACCTCGTCGAAGCACTCGGCAGCCCGCTCGAGGACCGTGTCGACCTGCTCGTCCGTCATGGCGGCACACAGGTACCAGGGTTGGGTGGGGTGGACGAGCACGCCGCGCCGGACCATCGCCGCCGACCAGACGTGACTGAGGTACTGGCCCCGGCCATCGCCCTCGATGTCGATCAGGGCCATGGTGGGAAACCCTTTCACCTCGACAGTCAGATCCGCGGTCGCCGCGGCCTCGACGAGGCCGGTGGCGAGCCGGCCTCCGACGGCCATCATCCTCTCGAAGGAGCCTTCGATGTCGAAGGCGCGAAACGTGCCCAGGCACGCAGCCTGCGCGACTGCGCTCGCGAAGAAGGTGCCCAGGTATCCGACCTGATCCGCCGCGACACGCAGCTCGGCCGAACCACCGCAAACCGACAGCGAGCGACCGTTCGCGAGCGCCTTGCCGAAGCACACCAGATCCGGGTCGAGACCGATCTCGGCGTGCGAGCTACCGCTGGGGTGCATCCGCATGCCGGCGCGGACGTCGTCGAGCACGACAGCCGCGCCGGATCGGCGGGCCTCACTACGGATCGCTTTCAGAAACGAGTCGGTGGGGAGCGCTGGCGTCTCGAAGTAGCCCTGATGGAACGGGGTGAGCATGATGGCCGCAACATCTCCGTCGGCGGCATCGACCGCGGCGCGGAGGCTCTCGGCATCGTTGTAGACGAACCGTGAGGTGAGGCTGCGGTGAGGCGCAGGAACACCTGCCTCGAAGATCGTGCCCCAGTCGTGCGCAGTGTGGTAGGAGGCCTCGGCGATGAGCACTCTCGAACGACCCGTGGCCAATCGAGCCACACGCAGGGCATAGCTCGTCGCATCGGAGCCGTTCTTTCCGACGAAGACCCAGTCGACGGGCTCGAACCGGGCGCAGAGGAACTCGGCCAGCTCGACCGCCACCGGACCCTGTGCCCCCATGCTGTCTCCGAGCAATCGTTGGCGCGTGGCAGCCTGCTCCACCCGCGGATGGCGGTGACCCAGGAGATTCGGCCCGTAGGAGCCCATCAGGTCGATGTAGCTCCTGCCGTCGACGTCGGTGATCGTGGCGCCCTCACCGCTGTCCACATACCAGGGGAACTCGGACAGGAAGCGGTACAGGAGCAGGCGCTTCCTTCCCGCCGCCCCGGCGATCACCCGCTCTGCCCTCGCCTGGAGGCTCGCCGCGGTGGTGGTCGGCTGCCAGGCCGGTCCAGCCGACTGCGCAGCCCCCGTCGGCACGGAGTCCTCAGCCATCCGCCGATGGTACCGACCCCGTTTGGGGTGTAGACGCGTGGACGCGGAAACGCTCGGGGGCTAGCGTCGCAGCGTGGATGGCGATGGGGGGCCGACCCACGCTGAGGCCTTTCAGCGAGATGGCCACGCCATGCTGCGGGGGGCCTTGGGCGACCTCGGGCTGCGACGCTGCCGGATCGCGGCGCGGGCCGAGATCGAGCGGGCTCGGGCGGAATCGCCCGAGGCGCCTCGGCAACGGCCGGTGGACTACTTCACGGCCATCAACCTGTGCGAGCGGAACCCGGTGTTTCGCGACGTGGTGTGCTCACCCCGGCTCGCGCAGCTGGCAGCGGCGGCGCTCGGGGTGGAGCGGGTTCGTCTGCTGTACGACCAGCTGTTCGCGAAACCACCGGGCGGGAGCCTCACCATGTGGCACCAAGACCAGGTCTACCTGCCGATCGATACGAGCGACGTGATCGAGGTGGGCAGGGTCGGCCTGGCCCGGAGCTGGGTGAGCCTCACCACGCTGCCCGCGGAGGTCGGAGGGCTGCACTTCGTCGACGGCTCGCACCGCTTCGGCGCCATCGATCGCACCCACTTGCAGATCGGTCCACCCGGCGGCGGGGACACGGCCACGCTCCACGGGTGCGACCTCTCGATCACCGACTACGGCGCGTTCGCGGCCGGAGACGCCACGCTCCACGCCGGGTACACCTTGCACGCCTCGCGGCGCAACCCCACTGGACGCACGCGCTACAGCGTGGCGGTCGTCTACGTGCCCGACGGCGCCCGGGTGGCTGAGCCCGCCGACGCGCAGCAGGAGCTGGCCATCGATCTCCACACCCCGGGCAGGCGACCTGGTGATGTCATCGACACCGCCGCCAACCCCATCCTGTGGCCGGCCGAGGCTGCGTGATCGGGATGCTCACCAACCCGTCGATCACGCCGCAGTTCCCGCTGCACCCCGCCGTCGTGGACATCGAGCTGACCAGCAGGTGCAACGCCAAGTGCTCGTTCTGCCCACGCGACCAGACGCCCCATCAGGGCCTCATCGACGAGCCGACCTTCAACGCCGCGCTCGGGCGGGCCGTCCAGTACCGCGACGCGCTCGTCGAGCTCCAGAAGCTCCAACCGGGCTACTTCGACACCCACGACGACACGATGTGGCTGTCCTTCTGCGGGATGGGCGAACCGCTCCTCCACCCCCGGGTGGTGGAGTACATCGGACGCGTCGCGCAGGCCGGCCTTCGGCCCATCCTCAACACGAACGGTGCGCTGCTGAGCCCACGGAGAGCCGAGGAGCTGCTGGATGCCGGCCTCGCCATGGCTTGCCTCAACGTCGGTGAGATCGACGAGCAGTACGAAGCCGTCTACGACCTCCCGTTCGAGCGGACCCGAACCAACGTCGAGCACTTCCTCGCGACCGCCGGGGATCGCTGCATCGCGCTGATCGTCCTGGTCGACCACCGGGACGATCCCGATCATCTGACCTCCATGCGGGAGTACTGGTCACGGCGCGGCGCGGAGAGATTCGTGCGCTTCGGCCTCGTCAACCGAGCCGGCTCGCTCCCGGTCGACGAGCAGGTCGACGCGTGGGAGGCCTACCGCGACGTCGCCGAGGAGATGCTCAAGGAGAACGCCGACGCGGCTCGATGCTGGGTTCCGTTCCTCTACCCCTTCATCGGGTACGACGGGAACTACTACCTGTGCTCCTCGGACTGGCGCAAGGAAGTGAACCTCGGCAACGTCTTCGAGCAGTCACTGGTCGACCTCTTCGACGAGAAGGCCGAGCAGGTCTGCGGCCGCTCCCCGATCTGTCGCGACTGCACCCACGACCCGACCAACGCGCTCGCTCTGACCTTGGCCCGGGCCGGCGAGGCGCGTGCCACGGACGTGCACTCCGCGTCCAACCCCACACCCGACGTGCTGCTGGCCCGTCTCGAGCACCAGGCCACGTGCGTTGCCGCCATGCGCGCCCACATGCCCCGCGAATCCATGGTCCGCGAGCCCGGGCGCCGACGCCGTCTCATCCCTGTCAGGAGCTGACCCGTGCCCAGCAAGCATCTGATCTCTCTCACCGAGCATGGCGGCGAGCAGCCGGTCCTGCAGTACTCACCGATGTGCAGCGTCTGGGCGTTGACCACCTACGACGCCTGCGACATCCGCTGCTCCTACTGCGCCAGCTACGCGCAGGGCCCGTCGAAGCCGCTGGCCACCGCCGAGGAGGTTCGGGTCATCCTCGGTCGACTGCTCCCCTCCGTTCCCCGGGAGCACATCATCTGCCTCGGCGCCATCATCGACTGCTACGCCCACGCCGAGGCCGAGCACGAGGTCACCCGAGCCGCGTTGGAGCTGCTCGTCGCCGATGGCCGAAACCTCGTCATCGTCACGAAGGGCACGCTGATCGAACGCGACCTGGACCTCTTGAGCGGCTACGAGAAGGTCCACGTCAACGTCTCGGTGCCGTCACTGGACGAGTCCGTCCTCGACGACATCGAACCCCAGGCGGACACCGGAGCCGAGCGGTTCGCCACCATCGAGCGCCTGGCCGACGCCGGGGTCGATGTCCAACTCCACGTGCAACCCTGGATCCCCGGCATGACCGATGCGAAGCGGATGGTCGAAGCGGCCGCCGGGCGATTCAGGGTGTGGATCGCCCCTCTCAACATCCAGAACCCGGTCATCGCCCGGAGCCGGTGGGGCAAGCGGTTCACCCAGCGAGAGATCAACGAGGCCTATGTCGCCGAGATGAAGCGGGTCGGACCCCACCGGAACGTGACGTGGGCCCGGCCGTTGTGGCTGGGTGACGACCTGCTGACGCTGAGCCAGTGGGGAGTCGAGCAAGCCGATTGCGCCCTCGAACAGCACGCGGGAACGGCCGATGACCCCAGCGCGGACGGCCAGGACGACCCTATGCGACGCCCAACGCTGCCCATCCGGTCCCGCGACACGTCCGACCGCGCGGTGATCGAAGCTCGGGATGTTGCCACCACCGGTCAGCTCATCGAAACGCTCACGCGAGGCCAGATGGCCTCGCTGGGCATGGCCAAGCTCTCCGCCCACCTACGCGTCTACGACGCCCGCTACCCGGAGCGGCTGGCCGCCGCGGAGGGGCCGGGCCAACGGATCGAACCCGTCGCGCTGGTCGCCGCCATGCGTGATGCCGACCTGCAGGTGATGGAGCTGCGGGCCGACGGGCCGGTGGTCAACGCCCGCTACAGCATCACCGGCGAGCTGATCGAGCCGTTCCGAAGCTTCGAGCCCGGCGAGCATGTGTCAGCAGACGTCGTCGCCACCTACCGGTACGACACCTACGGCCTGCTGATCGAGCAGTGGACCCAGGTGAACCTACAGCGGGCAGAAACTGGGTCCCGTAGCCTGGTGGGTTAGGGGTCAGAGCGGATCCTTGTCGCCGTGGAGCACAAGCATCACGTCCGCGACTTCTGAAGTCGGACCCTCGGTGACCTGGTAGGTCTCGGCCAGGGTGCCGGCGAGATTGGTGTCCCGCCACTTCTGCAATGCCTGCTCGGACTCCCAGATGTACACGCCTCCGTACTCGTCGGTCGCCGAGTAGTGGACGTAGTACTTCTGGAAGAGTCCGGGTACCTCTCGGTAGCGATCGGAGCGGCCCTCGAACCGCTCCATCACCTCGTCGTAGGTCAGCCTCGATCCGTAGCGCACCAGCTGAACGATCACGGGACACCTCCGGATTCCTGCCTCCAGACAGCGTAGGTACTCGCTTGCAGCACAATGGACTTGATGCCGGCGCGCATCAGCTCGTCCGCGGAGGGAGCCCGCGGGCTACGCGGTGCTGGCGAGGACCGTACGGATGGTTACCGTGCGACTGCTCGCCGTGTCGGCGCGGATGAGGAGGTCCCATGGGCGCGTTGATGCTGGTTCACGGCGTCGGGCACGGGGCGTGGTGTTGGCGTCGGACGAAGGCTGATCTCGTTGATCGCGGCCACGCCGTTGTTGCGGTCGATCTTCCCCTGACCGGGCTCGGCGACGATGCTGCCGCGGTGCAGCGGGCTCTCGACGACTGGGGTCGGAGTGTCATGCTCGTGGGTCACTCCTACGCTGGCCTGGTCATCTCCAAGGCCGCGGCCGAGCGACGGGATGTGCAGCACCTCGTGTATGTCGCCGCCATGCTGGTCGACGGCGGTGATGTCTACCTGGACCGGATGCGCGAGTTCGCAGCCGCCCCCATCAACGCCGAGGTCGACCTCACCGCTGATGGCAACCTCGTAGTCCGACCCGAGACGGCGGTCGGCTGCTTCTACAACGAGTGCGACAGGGCCGAGGCGGAGGAAGCCGCGCGGCGCCTCAGGCCGACGGCGGCCAGATGCTTGAGCGAGCCGCCCGGCGTCGAACCGTGGAGATCGATCCCTTCGACCTACGTGCTGTGCCTGCGCGATCGGGCTATCCACCCAGACTTCCAGAGATGGATGTCGGCGCGAGCCGGCGAGGTCGTGACGTTTGACACGGATCACTCCCCGTTCATGTCCATGCCGGAACGGTTCGTGGACCTGCTCGACGGTCTCGTCGACAAGGCGAGCAGTGGCGCAGGTTGTGTATAGAACGTAGGAGCACCGCACCCGGAGGCAC
>Ga0209382_10004367_pt1 | contig 18937 bp, 11 predicted proteins | sample SoiMetdeltSBSDD5_FD_187599 | JGI IMG/M metagenome (GOLD analysis project Ga0209382, IMG submission 187599) | Bulk soil microbial communities from a Populus tree surrounding site in Tennessee, USA - Soil MetaG P. deltoides SBSDD5 (SPAdes) (version 2) | ecosystem: Environmental > Terrestrial >...
CGGACGCAGCGTCAGCACGCGCGAGTCATCCGAGGAGTATCGGCATGAGTGAGACGAGTGTCGTGTCGCCGCCGTCCGCGCCCGCGTCGGCGCAGTCATACATTCTGTTCGGCGTCGCCGGGACCGCCTATGCGCTCAAGAGCCAGGACGTCCTGCACATCGAGATGCTCGAGCACATCACGCCGGTCCCGAACGCGCCGTCGTACGTCGAAGGCGTGGTGTTCTCGCGCGGTCAGGTCGTGCCGGTCATCAACCTGCGCGCGAGGTTCGGCTTCGAACGCGCAACCACGACGCTGCGCAGCCGCCTCCTTGTCGTGCAGCACGGGGGGCGCCGCGTCGGGTTGCTGGTCGACGAGTCGCGCGAGTTCGTCCGCATCAGCGACGCGGCGATCAAGCCGCCGCAGGAAGCCATCGGCGGGCTGAACGGCAACTATCTCGAGGGCGTGGCGACGCTGGGTGCCCGGATCGTGCTCGTTTTGAGCGTGCGCGAAATCGTCGAGACTGTGCCCACGGCGTTGGCATGAACGAGGGCAGTGTCCGGTTTGAGCCGGACCGAACGTAGTGTCCGGCTTTCACCGGACCGTGAAGCAGGTCACCAGGAGCAGGACGATGGCAGTCAGCAACGGCAACGGACACTCCGCACGCACCCTGAGCCACGAGGTGCTGCGCGACGAAGCCAGCCAGATCACCAGCGTGGTGTCACGCATCGCCGAGACGACCGATCAAGTGTCGGAGGGCGCCGCCGCGCAGATTCGCTCCCTCGACAGCGCGTTGAGCGGTCTGAACGAGATGACCGCGTCGCTGAAGGACACCGCGAGTCAGGCTACCTCCGTGACATCGTCGACCGAGAGTCTCGTCTCGTCGATCAACGAAGTCGCGGCGTCGATCGAGCAGGTGACCAGGAGCTCGGACAGTCTGGCCGCCTTCGTGCGCCAGACCACCGCGAGTATTCGCGAGACGAACGACTCGCTGCAGAAGACATCGTCGACGGCCAGGGAGATGGCCACCGCGGCGCAGCAGGTGACGACGTCGATCGCGCAGATCTCGGCCTCGGTTAAGTCCACGACGGCGGACACGCAAAGCCTGACGTCGTCGGTGAACGAGACGGCGGCGGCGATCGAAGAAATGACGCGATCGGTCCAGGGCGTGGCGCTCAACGCCGACGAACTGGCGGCCTCTGCGGAGGAGACGTCGTCGGCGATCAATGAGACCGCGGCCTCGATCGAGGAAGTCACCGCCATGGTTGACAGCCTGACGACGACGATCGAGCAGAACGGCGCGTCGACCGAGCAGCTGGCCAAGTCGGTGCAGAGCGTGGCCAAGAGCGGCCAGCGGATCAGCGACGCGGCCGGCGGCGCCGCGACCAGCGCCGCCGAACTGGATCGCGCCAGCCAGTCAGTCGCCGCGCTGGCCAAGGACGCTGACGAGTTCACACGGCGGGCCAGCCAGGAAGCCAAAGAGGGCGGCGCCAGCATCCAGCGATCCATTCAGGGGTTCGCCAGGGTGAAGGAGTCGATGGCCCAGTCGTCGACGGTCATTCGCGAGATGGGCAAACGGGCCAGCGAGATCAGCAGCATCGTTGACACCATCGATCTCATCGCCGAACGCACCAACCTCCTGTCGTTGAACGCCTCGATCGAGGCGGCCCGGGCCGGCGACGCCGGGCGAGGGTTCGCCGTGGTTGCCGAGGAGATCCGCAATCTGGCCGATCGATCGGCGAAGGCGACCTCCGACATCGCGGCGATTATCAAGGCGCTGCAGGAGGTGGCGCGTGAGGCGGTGGACTCGTCCAACGAAGGCCTGCGCGTCGTCGATCAGAGCAACGCTCAGGCCGAGGAGGGCGCTCGCGGCCTGGGCAAGATTCTCGACGGCGTCAGCGAGGCGAGCAGGGTGGTGAGTCAGATCGCCCGCGCCAGCGACGAGCAGCGGGAGGCGGCGAAGAACGTGATTGGTGCGATCTCGTCCACGGCGGAGCAGGCGCGACAGGTCGCCAGCGCGACCGAGGAGCAGGCCAAGTCGGTCACCATCCTGGTGCAGGCCAATGCCCAGGTTCGGAAGACGGTGCACGAGGTCAAGAAGGCGATGAGCGAACAGGCCCGCGCCGCCCGCGACATCCTCAAGGCTGCGCAGAATACGAGAGAACAGGGCGCGCAGGTCCGGAAAGCGACGCAGCAGCAGGCGAAAACCGCGGGCGAGATCGCCAGAGCGGCCGAGGCCATGCGTCGCGGCGCCGCAAATACCTCTCGAGCGCTGGCCGAGCAGACGGTCGCCAGCGAGGAAATTGGCAAGGCGGCGGGGGAATTGCATCGGATGATCGCCAGCACAGTCAAGGCGATCGGCGACCAGGCCACCCGCATGAATGAAATCACCGCGGCGGCGGACGGCATGCGCACGCAGGCGGAACAGGTATCCCGCGGCGCGGCCGACCAGTCGCGGACCATGCGGGCGATGACGACGGATGCACAGAACACGGCGAAGCAGATCAAGTTGATCAGCCAGGCCAACGTCGAGCATTCATCCGCGGCGCGTGCGCTGCTCGCATCGGTGACCGAGATCCGGCAGATCACGGACCGCAACGTCGCCGACGTCAAGCAGACGCGTGGCGGCACCGACGATCTGCGCCGCCGTGCCCAGGCGCTGGCCGCGATGATCGAGCAGCCGGCGTCGCCCCGCAAGACGAATGGACGGGCTTCGCGCTCGGGAAGATAGGGGTTCAAACCGACGCGACCGGTCCTGCATGTCCAACGATCGGCTCCCACTGGGCGTCTTCACGACCGATGAGCGTCTGGTCGTCCGTACATGGGACGACTGGATTGCCGAAGCGACCGGCGTTGACGCGTCCCGCGCGTTGAATCGTCCCGTTGCCCAGGTCATTCCCGACATCAGTCCGTCCGGTCTGGCGATCATGGAAGACGTCCTGTCGCGCGGAACGGTCGAAGTAATGGCCACCGCGCTACACCACTATCTCTTCCCATGCAAGCCGCTCGAACCGTCGGCCTTCGATCGGATGGAGCAGCACGTGACGATCGGGCCGCTCCGCGATGACACGGGCATCGTCGGCATCGTCGTGACCGTCGAGGACGTCACGGCTCGCGTCGAGCACGAGCGCCGGGTGGCGGAAGGCCTGGGCCGGCACGTCGAGTCCCTCGCCGGGCTGATGGGCGACGACGACGCGCGCGTAAGGCACATGGCGGTCTCGACGCTCGCGCATCACGGCGCAGCGGTGGTCGAGACGCTGGTGCGTACCCTGCGCGAGCAGCATCGCGATCTCTCGGTGCTGAGCAGCGCGCTCGACCTGCTGTCGGTGAGCGACATCGACATCGTCGAGCCGGTGATTCGCTTCCTCGACGACGACGACTCGAACCTGCGAATCCAGGCGGCGTTGATCCTTGGCCAGCGGCGCGATCGCCGGGCGATTGCTCCACTCGTTGCGCGGCTCGCCGATGACGACGTGAACGTGCGGTTCCATGTGATCGAGGCGCTCGGGCGTCTGCACGCCGTGCAGGCGAGCGAGGCGCTGACCGCGATCGCGCTGGAAGGCGATTTCTTCCTGGCGTTCCCCGCGATTCAGGCGCTGACGCAGATCGGGAACACCTTGGCCGCTCCGCGTCTCGTGCCCCTGCTCACGGATGAACTGCTCCGCGCTCCGGTCATTGAAGCGCTCGGTGAGCTCGGCGACGAGGACGTGACCGTGCCGCTGGTGCAGCTGCTCAACAGATCGGACGCGCCGACCGAGGTCATCACCGACGCGTTGTCAGGCTTGTACGCCCGCTACGAAAGCCGATACGGCGCCGGCGATCACATTGCCGATCTCGTCCGCCGCCACATCAGCGCAACGGGCACGCAGAAGATCCTTGATGCGGTCCAGCGGGTCAGCTCGGATCGACTCGCGGGTCTCACTCGGGTACTTGGTTGGCTCGAGGGGGAGGCGGTGCAGCGGGCGTTGACGCGGCTGCTCGGGCAGGGCACGGTGCGATCACATGTGGTCGAAGCGCTGGTCCGCAATGGCGCGGGCGTGGTGGTGCCCCTCATCGAACAGCTTCACGCCGAGGATCTCGATACCCGGCAGGCAGCCGCCGTCGCGCTGGGCCGGATCGGCGATCGCCGGGCGACGGCGCCGCTTGTTGCGGCGCTCGACGATTCCGAGCTGACGCTGGCGGCGGCGGGCGCGTTGGCCCGCATTGGCGATTCGTCGGCGTTCGAGGGGCTCGTGACCCGACTCGGGTATCCCGATGCGGCGATTCGGCAGGCGGTGATTGCCGCGCTGAACTCGATTGGTCATCCCGAGATGCCGCAGCGCATTGCCGCGCTGCTCACCGATCCGGATCCGATCGTCCGCGAGTCGGCGCTCAAGATTGCCGGCTACTTCGGCTATTCCGATTGTCTGGATCGCGTGCTGTCATGCTGTCGCGACGACAACGAGACGGTGCGGCGCACCGCAATCGAGCAGCTGCCCTTCTTCGAGGAGTTCGGCGCATTCGATGCGTTGGTCCGGGCGCTCGAGCACGACACCGCACCCGTGCGTGCCGCGGCGGCAGCGGCGCTCGCGCGTGTCGAGCACCCGACGAGAACTGGCACGCTGCTGCGCGCGCTCGACGACGCCGATCCATGGGTTCGCTTTATGACGCTTCGGTCGCTGGGCGCCATCGGCGCCGCCGAGGCCGTGCCGCCCGTGCTGGCGACCGTCGAGAAGGATCCCGAGCCGCACGTGCGTCTCGCTGCCATCGAGGTCATCGGACGGATCAGTCCCGCTGAAGCGCTCGATGTGCTCGAGCCGCTCACCAACTCGCCTAACCCGGACATCGCCAGGGCCGCGGTCGCGGCGCTGGGCAATGTCGATCGCGACGAAGCGTTGACCGTTCTCGAGCAGCATTCGCGTGCGCCTGAGCCGTCGACGAGGCTCGCCGCTGTCGAAGCGCTGGCCCGCCGATCCGAGACGCGCGTGCCGCAGATCCTGCAGTGGGTGGCGGCCGTCGACCATACGGCGGAAGTGGTCGCTGCGGCGCTCGAGGCGCTCGCGCGCGTCGGCAAGCGGGACGACGAGCAGGGCAGCGCGGCGGCGCGGGCGTTGATCGCGTTGACGGCCGAACCGTCGCGCCGCGAGTCGGCGATTGGCGTCCTCAGCGGTCTACCGCCGCGATGCATTCCGGACATTGCTGCCGGCCTGCGCCATCCGTCGACCGACGTGCGGTGCGCGAGTGTCGAAGCGCTGGGGCGCATGAAGCAGCCCGATGCGTCGCGGGCCCTCGAGTCGGCTCTGGACGATGGTGTCAGCCTGGTTCGTTTGACGGCAGTCGCCGAGTTGAAGCACCTGGGCACCCGGACCTCGCAGCGGAAGCTGATGGCTTTGGCACGTACAGATCCCGACAACGAGGTCCGGCATGCGGCAATGCGCGCGGTGGCGCGTGTAGACGAGCCGGGCGTCCATTCGATCGTCGGAGGGCCGATTTTTTCGGACCGGCCGGCGTCGCGGTAGCGAGTCATGCAATATCGGGCGGATTCCCTCGGCCTGGTCGGTCACGTCACCACACTCCTCATGGATTTGATTCATGAGCAGCTCGGTCTGCATTACACGCCGGCCGATGCCGATCAGGTTGGCGATCGTCTCGCGCCGCTCGTCGTCGCACGTGGGCTGGCCTCATTCATGGACTACTACTACGTGTTGAAGTACACCCCCGGGCCGGACGACTGGCTAAAGGTCATGGACGCGCTCGCCGTTCAGGAGACCTACTTGTGGCGCGAGATCGACCAGCTGCGTGCGGTGGTGGACCATCTCGTGCCCGCGCTGATCACCGAGCAGCGCGGCCGGCCGCTGCGGATCTGGAGCAGCGCCTGCGCATCCGGCGAGGAGCCGCTGACGGTGGCGATGCTGCTCGATGAAGCCGGCTGGTTCGATCGCGCGCCGATTGAGATCGTCGCCAGCGATGCCAGTCCCGTGGCCATCGCCCGGGCGCGGAAGGGCGACTATACGCAGCGATCGTTTCGCAATCTGCCGCCGTCGCTGAAGGAGAAGTACTTCGTGCCGCGCGACGGTCATTGGACTGTGATTCCCGATCTGCATCGCCGTGTGTCGTACGACCTCGTGAACCTCGTGGCCGAGGACCAAGTGGCCCGATATGCTTCGGCGTCCGTGATCCTCTGCCGCAACGTCTTCATCTATTTTTCTGACCGAAGCATCCGTCGGACGCTGACCGTGTTCGAGCGCGAGATGCCGTCGGCCTCATATCTGTGCGTCGGCGTCTCAGAGTCGTTGCTCCGGCGGACGTCGGTCTTCGACCTGCAGGAGATTGGTGGCGCATTCGTCTATGTGAAGGGCGCCGCCAAGGCCCCGGACCAGCCGTGGCGATTTAATGTGGGGACGGCGTCATGACGGCGCCGGCGCCGGTGCGTGTCCTCGTCGTCGACGACTCGGCCTACATTCGCAAGGTCGTCAAGGAGATGCTGTCGCGCAGTCCAGCACTGGAAGTCGTCGGCACTGCCCGTGACAGCGAGGAGGCGCTCGAGCTGGTGGAGACCCTGCGGCCTGATGTCGTCACGTGCGATCTGATCATGCCGGGAAACGACGGCGTTGACTTCATCCAGCGTCAGATGTCGAAGCGGCGGCTGCCGATCATCATCGTGAGCATGGCTGGCGAGTCGAGCGAGCGCGTCTTGAGCGGCCTCGACGCGGGCGCCATCGACTTCGTGCAGAAGCCGACAGCGCTGGCCACCGAGAAGGTCTTCGACGTGGCCGAGGAGCTGATCGCCAAGGTGACGGCCGCCGCCGGCGCATCGATGCGTCAGCTGCCGCAACCCCAGCCGCAGCGTGAAACGATTGCGACCACCACCTTCCGGAACAGGTATAGTGTTCTCGTCGTCGGCGCTTCGACAGGCGGGCCGCAAGGTCTGAAGTCGGTGATCGCCCGATTGCCCGCGGATTTCCCGATACCCGTCGCCGTCGTGCTGCACATGCCGATTGGCTATACCGAGGCTTATGCCAAGCGTCTCGACGAGCTCTCTGCGCTGCAGGTGATCGAGGCCCACGACGGTGAAGAATTCCGCCCTGGTGTCGTTCTCCTTGCTCCCGCAGGCCGACACCTCAAGCTACAGCGCGAAGCAGACGGACGAGTGATTGCGCGGCTCGATGTCCGGCCCCTGGATACGCCGCACCGCCCGGCGGTGGATGTATTGTTCCAGTCGGCCGCGGAAATTCACGGCGATCGGGTACTCGGCGTCGTGATGAGCGGCATGGGCGCCGACGGCCGCGACGGCGCGGCCTGGATCAAGGCCCGGGGCGGCGGGATGCTGACCGAGGCCGAGGAAACGTGTGTCGTCTACGGCATGCCTCGCGCCATCGTCGAGGCAGGTCTGAGCGACGAGGAGGTTCCACTGCATCTCCTGGCATCGGCGATCACCGAACGGATATGAACGCCAAAGTTCTTATCGTGGACGATTCGGCGCTGACACGGCGCAGCTTGAGGCAGATCCTTGAGACCGCCGGCTGCGAAGTTGTCGAGGCCGAGAACGGCCTCGATGCCCTCGAGCGCTATTTCCTCGACAAGCCGGACGTGGTGATGCTCGACCTGGTGATGCACGGGATGTACGGGCTGGAAGTATTGCAGAAGATCCGCGAACTCGATCCGCGCGCCCGCGTCGTCGTCGTGTCCGCGGACGTCCAGACGTCGTCGCAGGACATGGCCGGAGAGGCCGGCGCCGCCGCCTTCATCAACAAGCCGTTCGATCGGACGGACATTCTCGCCGCCCTCGACGCGGCGCTGGCCGGAGCGAGATAAGTGGATTTCTCCGCCGTTCAGCAGGACGCACTGATCGAACTGATCAACATCGGGTTCGGCCGGGCCGGCGCGGCGTTGTCGAAACTGACCGGACACCGTGTCCAGCTCGCAGTGCCCTCGATCACGATGTGCCCGATCGACGAGATGGCCGATCGGCTGCGTCTGCTGCTCGAAAACGAGGTCGCGACGGTCCACCAGATCTTTTCCGGACCCGTGGACGGCGACGCGCTGCTCGTTCTCGATCGCAACAGCGCCGCCATTTTGAAGGAACTGTTGACCAGCGAGCCGCCGCTGCCGCTCGAGATCGATCGTTCGGCGCGCGAAGTCATCACCGAGATCGGCAACATCCTGCTCAACGCCTGTCTCGGCACGTTCGGCAACATCCTCAAGGTCAAAGTGTCGTTCTCCGTACCGCACCTGACGCTCGACACGCTGGAGAGTGTTGTCGGGTCGATCACCGTCGATCGCCAGGGCCTGCGCTATGCGCTTATCGTCCACTCGCATTTCTATCTCCGCAACAGCAGCCTGACCGGGTATCTGGTGATTGTGCTGGGAGTCGGTTCGATTGAGATGTTGATTCGCGCCCTCGAGCGCTGGGAAGCGGAGCAGCACTGACGATGGGCTCTGAGCTGTCGCTCGACGTGGAACGACTGCAGGCGGCCCTGGCACACTGGCTGTCGCACGAGACCCAGCGCGGCGTCTTCGTCACGAATCCGCAGTTTGAGCTGGTGATCTGGAACCAGTGGATGGAGATGCACTCCGGACGCCTCTCGAGCGAGGTGATCGGACGCTCGCTGTTCGATCTCTATCCCGACGCAGCGACGCGAGGGATTCGCGAGTACTACGAGGGAGCAGTCGAAGGCTCCGTCACCGTCCTCTCGCACGCCTTTCACCGGTTTCTCCTTGCGCTGCCACCGACCAATCCCGAGCTTGGCGCCGCGGAGATGCCGCAGACCGCGCACATCGGTCCGTTGAGCCTCGACGGCGCGGTCGTCGGCACCATCACGATCATCGACGATGTCAGCGATCGTCTGGGGACCGAGATCGCATTACGCCAGCAGATCGAGGCGCAGCGCAGGGCCCGCGCGACCGCGGAACAGGCCCTTCATGCCAAGGACGAGTTCCTGTCCACGCTGTCGCACGAAATGCGGACGCCCCTCAACGCCGTGCTCGGCTGGGCGCGCATCCTGCTCGACCGGCAGACGCTCGATCATGCGCTGGTACAGCGGGCGCTGCAGGTGATCGAACGCAACGCCACGGCCCAGGCCAAGATGATCGACGACATGCTTGACATGGCGCGCATCGTCAGCGGCAAGCTGCGGCTCGAGATGAAGACGATCGATTTCGTCAGCATTGTCCTCGCCGCGGTGGACGTGATCATGCCGTCGGCCGATGCCAGGCAGATCGTTGTCCGGACGCAACTCGATCCGAAGACGCCGTTACTCGTCGGCGACCAGGACCGCCTGCAGCAGGTGATCGTCAATCTGCTGTCGAACGCGGTGAAGTTCACCGATATCGGCGGGTCGATCGACGTGCTTCTGCAGATGTCGGGCTCCGAAGCGGTTCTGGCGGTAAAGGACACCGGGCGGGGAATCGATCTGGCGTTTCTGCCGCACGTGTTCGAGCGCTTCCGTCAGGGCGATGCCTCGAGCACGCGGCGTCACGGTGGCCTCGGCCTCGGTCTCGCGCTGGTGCGCGATCTGGTCGAACTGCATGGAGGCACTGTGTCCGCGGAGAGTCTTGGCGAAGGTCAGGGCGCGACGTTCACCGTCCGCCTGCCGACGATGTCGGCTACTCACGTCGGCGGCCACGGCGCGCGTGCGGCCACGCCGGGACCGCGCGCACTCGCGACGGTCCGGGTCCTGCTGATCGAAGACGAGGCTGATTCACGCGAGCTGGCGCGCGCGGCGCTCACGCGCTTCGGCGCGGACGTGTTCGCCGTGTCGTCGTGTGCTGAGGCCGTCACGTGCATCCTCTCGGCAACGCCCGATACCCTGCCGCACGTCGTGGTGTCCGACATCGGGATGCCAGTCGAAGATGGTTTCGTGTTCATCCGCCAGCTTCGCTCGCTGACGCCGGAGCGTGGCGGGCGTATTCCTGCCGTGACGGTGACCGGCTACAGCACGCCCGCCGACGTGGGTCGCGCGCTCGAGGCGGGCTACCAGATGCACCTCTCCAAGCCCGTTGATCCATTGGCATTGATTGAGGCGGTAGCGAAGCTGTCGCGGGAGACGCCAGAGCCGACGGTTTAGGGGACCGGAGTCAGGGTGGCCTGCACCGTGGTGCGCTGATTGGCAACGATGCGCACGCTCGTCGACCACGGCGAATACCCGTCGCGACGGACGATGAGTGCCCGAGAGCCCACAGGCAAGTCGCTGAGCACCACCGGCGTCTGGCCGACCACCTTCCCATTCACCACGACTTCCGCGCCTGCCGGTGTCGAGTTGAGCACCAGCCCGCCGCGATAGCCCGGAGGTGCCGATGACGGCGTTCTCGGCTGGGCTGGCGCGACCGGCGGTACCCGGGTCGGCGTGGTCTTGACCGGCGCCGCTGAGGCGACGGGGGCAGATTCGACCGGAAGAGGCGTCGCCGGGGCGGATGCGACGGTGACCGGGGCCGGTGTGAGCGGGGCTGGTGTTTCCGGCGATGGTATGACCGCCGCTGGTTCCTTGGAGTTCTTTATCTCCCCTGTGGTGTCAGCGACCACAGGTATCCCCGCCGTTGCCACTGCGTCGGTAGCCGTCGCCGTCGGCGGTCTGTCGGCGCGAATGCTTCCCAGCCACGCGATCAGACTGGCCAGCGCAAACCCCAGCACGAAGGAAATGACGCGTGAAGTCGAGTCGGTCTCGTCTCTTTGCCGCGTCCGCACCGGCCATGTCGATGGTGCCGCCGCCTGCTGTCCGTAGACGGTCAGCGACTCGGGAGGGAAGTCGTACAGCGGATCCTGCGCGGGCACGCCTTTGCGGCCCTGCAATTCTCATACGCAGTGCCTCATGCAGCGCGGCCGTTTGGAATTGCGCGTCCCTTCGCGTGCTGGAGCAACAATTGCAGCCTTCGGGGGGCCGTGGCGACAGCATATCGTCGTACCCTTCGTCGCCTTGCCACGGCCTTCGTAGTCTTCTGCCTCGTCGCCGTCATCATCTTCTTCACGATTCACACCCGTCCGGTTCGCCGCTACGCGATGAACAAGGTGACGGCGCTCCTCGCCCAGAAGCAGATCGAACTGCAGACAGATGAGCTCAGCTATAACCTGCTGAAAGCATCGCTCGACCTGAAGAACATTCGGGTGCGGTCGTCGCGGTTCCCTGACGCCCCGGTCTTCGCGACGATCGCCCGGGCGCGTATCAATCTCAGCCTGCCCGACCTCCTGCGCGGCCGCTACGTGGTGGAAGCCGGCAGCGTCGAGGGAGTGAACGTCCACTATTTCGTCGATGAACAGGGTCGCGACAACCTGCCACGGCCGCTGACCGATCCCAACAAACCGAACGAACCACTCGATTACCTGATCTCTGCGCTGACCGTGTCGAACGCCCGCGTCCGGTACGAGAACCGCGTGCAACAGATCGACGCGGAACTGCCGGTCTCGTCGATTGACGTGACCGGCAACCGGGTGACCGATCGGCAGCACGTGGTGCTCGCGGCAGCAGCCGGCCGCGTGCGTATGAAGGACCGGACCACGCCGATCGATCGTCTCGTCGGCGAGATCGAATGGGACGACAAAGAAGTTCAGGTCGTGAAGCTCGATCTCGAGAGCGAAGGTTCGCATGCCGAGCTCATGGACGTCGTCTACGACCAGGTACAGCGCCGCGCCAACGCGTCATCGGTGACGCTGCGCGGCGACTGGGGTGATATCAAAGGCAGCGGCGTCATCTCCCTCGACGCGCCGAATCCTTCGCAAGTGCAGGCCGATATCAACAGCGTGGACGCCGAGTGGGTGATGCGCACGCTCGGCCTGCCGTACACCGTTCAGTCGCGCGTCACTGGAAACGTCCGCGGTGAGTGGCCCGGGCTCGAGTATCGGCAAGCGAGCGGCGAGGCCGACGCGACGTTGACCCCGACGGCGACTCGCGTCGCCCGTTCGACGATGCCGATCGGCGGACGCGTGATCGCGCGAACCGCGAACGGACGGATCGATGCACAGCTCGTTCAGGTGAGTGTCGCCGGTGCGCAGGCCTCGGGCCGGGTCGCCGTCAACGACGATCGTCAGCTCAACGGAGAGATCACGGCTCGTTCCTCTGACCTGAATCAACTGACTTCGTCGCTCGAAGTCTTCCTCGGCCGTCCACGCGGCTCGATGCTGCCGACGCCGATTCGCGGCGCTATCGCTGTCGAGGCGCGTCTGGCCGGCACGCTCGACACGCCGTCGGTGACGTCGAAGGTCAATGCGCCGTCGCTGGCGGTGGGCGCAGCGAACGGCGTAGCGCTCACGGCAGACGTGGTCTACACGCCAGACGCCGTGAACGTGCAGCGCGCCGACGTGAAGTGGGAGGAAGCGAGCCTGCACGTCGATGGCCGGGTGGGTCTGAGTGCCGATCGTCGTATGGCGCTCAACCTCACGGCCAACGAGGTCGGTGTGCCATGGTTGCTCAAGGTGGCCAACAAGCCCGACGTGCCGGCGTCAGGCAGCATCGCGGCGATGGGCACCATCGGCGGCACGACGGCCAGGCCGTCGGCGATGATCGCGGTGCAGGGTTCGAACCTCGCTGCGTACGGCGAAGAATTCGGAACGCTGACCGCCGACATCAACCTGGCCGGCCGCGAGGTCCAGGTCTCGAAGCTGGTCATCGAGAAGCCACAGCCCGACAAGCCTGGCGTCATTACCGCGACCGGCTCGTATCACCTCGATCGCCGGACGTACATGGCGGATCTGCAGTCCGAAGATGTGCGGCTGCTCGGACTGCAGTTGCCCAGCGGCGATCGCATCCGCGGCGACCTGATGCTGACCGCGCACGGGACGGGCAGCGTGGAATCACCGGGCGGCACGGTCGACCTGACGCTCGATTCACTCGAGATCGACAGATCGACCGCTGATGCATCCGAAACGATTCCGGTCGGTCGTGTGGTCGTGAACGCGGTCGCCGAGAATCGCGAGGCCACGATCAAGGCGTCGGCGGAGCGCTACAAGGTGAACGCCGACGCGCTGATTGCGCTGGCGAGGCCCTGGGCCACCAAGCTGACCGTACGCGCGGACAATCTCGACATCGCCACCCTGCCCGGTTTGCCCATGAATGGGAAGTACGAGGGGCAGCTTCGCGCGACGGTTGAGGCGTCGGGCGACCTCGTCGCACCGGAGAAGGGCATGGCGACGGCGATGATCGATGCTTTCGCAGGCTCGTTAAACGGGAGGCCCTTCGAGGTGAAGCCGTCGGCGCTGCACTATGCCGACGAGCGCTTGATGATTGAGAGCCTCGTCGTCGATGCCAGCGGGTCGACACTTACGGTGAAGGGCGAACTGCCGCTGACCGAGAGCGCCGGCCAGGGCGAAATGGCCGTTGACCTGAAAGGCAACCTGGCGACGCTCTTCCAATACCTGCCGCCCGACACGCCAGTCGCCGGCGATGGCTCGGTGACACTTACCGGTACGCTCAAGGGAACGCTGAAAGCGATCGATCCAGATCTGGCTCTGACGGTTGAGAACGGTCTGATTCTGTCGCGCTATCTCGAGCCTGGCTTCTCGAACGTCCAGCTGCACGCCAAGGTCGCCAACGGCGAGGCGACGGTGGAGAGTCTGGCCGGCAACTGGGGCGCGGCGACATTCGAGGCGTCGGGGCGGATTCCGCTCGAGGCCGTGCCGCCGCTGCCCGTGGAGATTCCGCGCATGGGCGGCCCCTCGACGTTCAAGGCCGCCGTCAAAGGCCTGAATCCCGCCGCCATTCCCGGCGCGTCGCCCCAGATCGGTGGCGTGATTTCCGTGCAAGCGGATCTCTCGGCGACGCGTCCCGACCTGGCCGCGCTCGACGGCAAGGTCACCTTTCCCGAGCTGGCCGTGACCTACAACGCGCTCGAGCTCGCGCAGAAAGAAATCTCGACGATTGCGATTGCCGCCGGAGCGGCGAGCATCGAGCAATTCGAACTGACCGGCTCGGCGGGGACGATCGCGGCGATGGGCCGCGTCGGCCTGACCGGCGACCGTGCGCTAGACGTGAACGTCGAAGGCATGCTCAACGCTGGTGCAATCTCGGTGGTCACGAACCGCATTCGCGCCGAAGGCGACACGACGTTGAGCCTGCAGGCGCGTGGCACGGTGCAGGACCCGGATCTCAAGGGCATGCTCGCGCTCAGGAATGGCGCAGTTGCCAGCGACGAACCGAACATCGGCGCCGAGAACCTCAACGCCGACGTCTCGCTGGATGGTCCCACCATCACGCTGGCCAGCCTGAAGGCCGACGTCAACGGCGGCACGCTCGAAGGCTCGGGCACCGTGACGCTCGGTGAGGGCGGGATTGCCAACATCGACATGCGGGTCGCGACGAAGGACTTCGCCTATGACGCGCCGCTCGACTTGCGTAGCCTGAGCGACGCCGACCTCCGTATCGTCAAGCAGGACGACGAGTTCGTGGTCAGCGGGAAAGTGACGATCACTGATGGCGGGTTGACTGGCGATGTCAACTTCGACACGGGCCTCCTCGCTGCCATGACCGCCCGCCGCAGCCTCGATCTCACTCAGCAGCGCAATCCGTTCCTCGAGCGGATGCGATTTGATGTCAACGTCGACACCGCGGTGCCGATTCTCATCGACAACAACCTGGCCCGCGCCGAGACGCAAACCAAGCTTCGCGTGGTCGGCACGCCATACGAGACAGGCCTCCTCGGCCAGCTGACGCTGGAGCAGGGCGGCGAGATCCGATTGAACGAGCGGCGCTATGAAGTGCAGCGCGGAATCATTTCGTTCCTCGACGAGCGCCGCATCTTCCCGTCCTTCGATTTGCTGCTCGACACCACAGCCCGCAACTACGACATCACCATTGCGGTGACCGGTACCCCCGGTGACACAGAGACCATCCTCACGTCAGATCCGACGCTGCCCGAGCCTGACATCATGGCCATGCTCGTCACTGGCCGCACGCTCGACGAGATGCGCGGCGAGGAGGGTGAGGTGGCGCGGGAGCAGGCGCTGTCGTATCTGACCGGTCGAGTGGGTTCAACACTGGGCCGCGGTCTGCAGAAGGCCACGGGTTTGAGCGAAGTGCGGATCGAGCCGACGCTGATTGCCAACGAGACCGATCCCAGCGCACGGCTCACCGTCGGTCAGGACCTCTCCAGCGAGTTCAAACTCGTCTACTCGACCAATCTCACCGACAGCAACGACCAAATCTGGGTCGCCGAGTATGACGTGACTCGCCGGTTCCAGGCCCGAGGCGTCCGGCAGAGCGATGCGTCCTATCGCATGGACTTCCGTCACGACGTCCGCTTCGGCGGTGAGGCATCGCCGCGCCGTCAGGTTCGCCAGCGGGCGAAAGTGGCCTCAGTGACGGTCGTCTCGGCAGACACCGGCCAGGACGATCCTGAAGTGCGCGAGGAGTTCGATGTCAAGGAAGGCCATTCCTACGACTTCTTCCTGATCCGCGACGAGACGAAAGAAGTCGAGGAAACGCTGATGAAGCAGGGCTACCTGCAGTCGCGCATCCGTCTCGAGCGGAAGGTCGAGGGCGACCAGGCTTACCTGACATTGCACGTCCGGCGCGGTCCGCGTGTGGAGGTGCGCTTCGACGGCCTGACGCCGCCGCAGTCGGTGCAGGAGGAAGTCCGCTTGCAGTGGCAGCGCGGCGTGTTCGACAAGCAGCGCGCCGACGCCGGCGTCAGTGCACTGCGCGAGTGGCTCATGACCGACGGCTACATGCAGCCGAAACTCGAGTACATGATCGACGACAGCGCCGCCGACCAACGCGTCGTGATGTTCACGATCCAGAGCGGCTCGCGCTACAACCGGGTCGTGCTCGCATTCGAGGGCGCGTCAGGCATCAACCCCGACGATCTCGTCAAGATCGTCAACCAGCAGAAGCTCGAACGGAAGTTGTTCACCGATCCACTGGTCGTCACCGAGCTGCTCCAGCGCTATTACCGCGACCAGGGCTACCTCGCCGCCGAGATCGACGAACCGCGCATCGAATATCAGGGCTCGACCGCGCGCATCGCGATGGCAGTGCGCGAGGGGGCGAAATTCTCCGTGCGGCGCGTGACGACGAGCGGCAACAAGGCCTGGGGGACCCCTGCGCTGTTGGAGCAGTTGCCGGTGATGGCCGACGAGCCGTTCCTGCCGCGCGCCGCCGAGCAGGCACTCGAAAAGATCCGCACGCTCTATTGGCCGCTCGGTTACAACAAGGTGCGGTCGGACTACTCGCTCGTCCTGGATCGCGGTGCCGGTGTGGTCGATGTGACGTTCGACATCACCGAAGGTCAGCTGAGCGTCGTCGGCCCCATTCAAGTGCGGGGCAATCAGCGTATACCCGAGGAGCTGGTCCGGAACCAGTTGACAGTGATGCCAGGAGCGCCGCTGGATCTGTCGGCGCTTGTCAGGTCGCGGCGGAATCTCTACGAAACTGGCGCGTTTTCGCTCGTTGAAGTTGATCACGCTGATCGCCCGCAACCGGAGGAACCTGCAGTCGCCACCGCGGCCGCAGGCGACACCACCGGTGGACCGCAGGTCGTTGTTGACGGCTCACAGCCGAACAATCCCGCCGAGCAGGGCGACCCGAATGCCCCCCCCGAGCAGAAGCCCGTTCCCGTCAATGTCGTCGTGCGCGAGGTGGAGCCGCTGCAGATTCGCTACGGCCTGTCATACGACACCGAGCGCGGCCCCGGCGGAACCTTCGACATCTCGCGGCACAACTTCTTCGGCGGGGCGCGTGTCGTCGGTCTGCAGGCGCGCTACGACCGGCAACTCAAAGACGGCCGCCTCTATATCACTCAGCCGGCGCTGCGCTACCTGCCGTTCAAGACCCTTGGCACCGTCTACTTCCGCGAGGACCTGAGCCCGCCGAGCGAGATCACGCGGGCGTTCACCGCCAATCGCAAGGGCGTCTCGGTTCAGCAGGAAGTGGAGCTGCGCGACTCGTATGTGTGGACCTGGGGCTACAGGTGGGAGCATGCGCGCACGCTCGAGCCGGTGGGCGGTGTCCTCATCGGCGAAGCGCTCACCGTCTCGCCGCTGACCACCACGCTGACGCGCGAGTCCCGCGACGAGGCGATGGACGCGACCAGAGGATCGTTCTCGTCGCACGCGTTTGCCTATTCGCCGGGGTGGCTTGGCTCCGATCTGCCGTACATCAAATATTTCGGTCAGTACTTCCACTACTTCCCGCTGCAACCGCCGCGGCGCAAGCCGTTCACCAACGAGATCCTGCGGCCCCGTCTTGTCTTCGCCACCGGCGTGCGGCTCGGCCTTGCTCAGGGGATTGGCGGCACGGATCTGGTCCCGAGAACTGAGCGATTCTTCGCCGGCGGCAGCTACAGCATGCGCGGCTTCGCGCAGAACGCCGTCGGCCCGATCGGTCCCGATCTCATTCCGGTCGGCGGCAATGCGCTGTTCCTCCTCAACAACGAACTGCGTGCGCCACTGTTCGGCAGGTTCGACGGCGTCCTGTTCGCCGACATCGGCAACGTGTTCGCCCGGATCAGCGACATCTCGTTCGATCTCCGCGAGTCGGCCGGCGTTGGCCTGCGCGTTCGCACACCGTGGTTCCTGCTGCGTGGCGACTACGGTATCGTGCTCGATCCGCGTCCGGGGGAGCGGCGCAGCCGCTTCTACTTCAGCATCGGTCAGGCGTTCTGATGGCCCATGGCCAGGCTGCTTCGCTGGCTCGGCGTCCAGATCTCGTGGCGTGAAATCCTGAAGAGAACCTTCTACGAGGCCTTCTGGAAGGACAACATCCTGTCCATGGCCGCGCAGCTGGCCTACTACTTCTTCTTCGCGCTCTTCCCGACCCTGCTGTTTCTCGTCGCTGTCGCCAGCTACTTTCCCGTCACGACGCTGATCGATGACATGTTCCGCACGTTCGGCGGCTTCCTGCCGGCTGAAGCGCTGCAGATCATCACCGACCAGATCATCAAGATCTCGAATCAGAACAACGGCGGCCTGCTCAGCCTCGGCATGCTGCTCGCGCTGTCGAGTTCCTCGGCAGCGATGACGGCGATCATCGATACGGTGAATCGCGCCTACGGCATCGAAGAGAGCCGGCCGTGGTGGAAGGTCCGGCTGAGGGCGATCGCATTGACCGTCGGCGTGTCCATCTTCATCCTCGCCTCGTTCGCGTTGATCCTGACTGGACCGACGCTGGCGACCAAGCTGGCGGAGCAGTGGGGGCTCGGACCCGCCTTCGAGTGGACGTGGAAAATTCTTCAGTGGCCGGTGATCTTCGTCATGGTGTCGGCGGCGATCGCGTTCGTCTACCGGTTCGCACCTGACGTGAAGCAGGAGTGGGTCTGGCTCACGCCGGGCTCGGTCCTCGCGACGACCCTGTGGCTGCTCGCCTCGCTAGGGTTCAAGTACTACGTGGCGAACTGGGGGGCGTACACCGAGACCTACGGCCTGATCGGCGCGGTGATGATTCTGCTGCTCTGGTTCTACATCTCGGGGCTAGTCATCCTCCTTGGCGCCGAGTTGAACGTCGAAATCGAACACGCCGGTACGGCCGGTCCGCGCCGGCGTGTCGGCGACCGAACGTTCGCAGGCGTTGAGCGGCGGCGTCAGGCGGGGTAGACTCGCGCACACACCGGTTCCGGGAGTTCCAAGGTTCGCGATGAAAGCCTTTACCCGTTCAATCTGCGTCGTCGCGTTTCTGATCAGTGCCATACACGGCCAGACGACCGGGCGTCTGGCGTGGGGTGATCCCGATCTCGAAGGCATCTGGACGAACGCGACGCTGACGACGCTGCAGCGCGCGCCGGAGTTGGGCACGAAGGCGTTCTTCACTCCGGAGGAAGCGGCAGCCTGGGACAAGCAGCGCGTGCAGGCGACCAACGCCGATCGCCCGCTGCGTGCCGGCGAGGTCGGTGCGTACAACGACGCGTTCTTCGAGCGCGGGACGCGCGGCGTCAAGAGCCGGCGCACGTCGCTCATCATCGATCCGCCCGATGGACGCATTCCGGCGTTCACACCCGAGGCGCAGCGCAAAGTTGACGCGCGTCAGAAGCACGAAACCGATAGCCCGGCCGATCGGCCTGAG
>Ga0209382_10004368_pt1 | contig 18936 bp, 11 predicted proteins | sample SoiMetdeltSBSDD5_FD_187599 | JGI IMG/M metagenome (GOLD analysis project Ga0209382, IMG submission 187599) | Bulk soil microbial communities from a Populus tree surrounding site in Tennessee, USA - Soil MetaG P. deltoides SBSDD5 (SPAdes) (version 2) | ecosystem: Environmental > Terrestrial >...
CGGAGTACTAGCTCCGTTCCGTAGGCGGCGCCCGAGAGCATCGAGGAGAGGATGCCCATCAGCATAGCGAGGCCCGCCCCCTTGAAGCCGCCGATCGGCTGGAGCAGCCCGTCGATCGCCGCCGTCGGGTCCGTGGTGGGGCGGCCATCGAGGTCGAGCGCCCATCCCTCGGGCAGCTTCAGGCCCTTCTGCTCGTAGATTCGGATCTTGCCGTGCGACGAGCCGCTGAAGGCGGCGTCGTAGACGATCGGCAGCTCCTCGCCGGCCGGAATGGCGACGCCGAGCGGGTTGATCCCGAGGATGCGTTCGGCGCCGCCCCACGGCGCCATCGTCGGCAGCGCGTTGGTGGTCGCGAGGCCGATCATGTCGCGCGGGAGCGCCTGCATGGCGTAGTACGCCATCGTGCCGCAGTGGTTGCTGCCACGAACGCCGGCCGCGGCGATGCCGTGGGCCTCGGCGCGCTCGATCACCCGCGCCATCGCGAATTGCGCGCCGATCTGGCCCATACTGTTGCCGCCGTTCACCACGAGGCAGGCCCCGCCATCCCGGACGAGAGACGGTCGGCCTCTCGGATCGACACCGTCGACGGTCAGCTTCTTGACATACTCCGGCACGCGCAGGACGCCGTGCGAGTGGACGCCACGGAGATCGGCCACGACTAGCGAGTCGGCGAGCAGCGCGGCGTCGTCGTCGCCCATGCCGCAGCGCCGGAACGCATCGGCGACGAATCCGAGGAGGTCGTCAGCCTGGACGCGCCGCTCCGTGTTCATCGCCGCTCCCGGGCCGTGAGTTGATGGGGGTTGAAGATTCGAAGCATACACATCACCCCTTGATACCCGTGAGCGCAATGCCCTCGATCAGATAGCGCTGGGCCAGAATGAAGAGGATCAGGACGGGCACCAGCGCGATGGCCACTCCGGCCACCACGACCGCGACGCTGCCGGTCCCCATGTACCCTCTCAGCGTCACCAGCCCGAGCGGCACGGTGAAGTTCTCCCAGCTGTTCAGGAAGATCAGCGGGCGGAAGAACTCGTTCCAGTGGTTATTGAAGCTGAGGATCGCCAGCACCGAGAGGCCGGGCGCGCCGAGCGGCAAGATCACCTTCAGGAACGTCTGCCAGGGGCTCGCCCCGTCGATCTTCGCCGCCTCCTCCAGCTCCACAGGGATGGTCAGAAAGAACTGGCGCAGCAAGAACACGCCGAACGGCGTCACCAGCGCCGGGACGATTAGCGCGGCGTGGGTGTCCGCCAGGTTGAAGGTGCGTACCAGAATGAAGATCGGGATGATCGTCACAAAGAGCGGGACCATCATCGCCGACATCAGCAGCATGAACAGGACGTCGCGGCCCGGGAAGCGGAGTCGAGCGAAGGCGTACGCCGCCATCGAGGCCGTGACGAGCTGCCCGCCGACGATCAGGAACGTCACCTTCAGGCTGTTCCAGATGTAGAGGCCCATCGGGGCGGCGTCAAACACCTGGGCGTAGTTCTGCCAGCGGAAATCGGTGGGGAGCCACTGGGGCGGCAGCGTGAACGACTCACGCGGCAGCCGCAGCGAGGTCGAGATCGTCCAGACGATCGGCAGCACCACGATCAGGCTGACCAGGGTCAGCAGGACGATCGCCAGGCCGTCGAACGCCCGGCGCTGGAGGACGACGCGGTCTCGGCTCGCTTTCGCCACAAGGCTCGCTCTAGCCATAGTGCACCCACTTGCTGCTGACCCGGAACTGGAGGATCGTCATGCCGAGGATCATCAGGAACAGCACCGTGGCGATGGCCGAGCCGTACCCCATACGCAGGGTCGCGAAGGCGTCCTCATAGATGACCATCACGAGCGTCCGGGTCGCGTCGCCGGGGCCGCCTCTCGTCATGATGAACGCCTGGTCGAACACCTGGAAGCTGCTGATCAGGCCGACTACGACGGCGAAGAAGATGGTGGGGCTCAGGAGTGGCAGGGTGATCCGCCAGAACTGGTGCCAGCCGTTCGCGCCGTCGATCTCGGCGGCCTCGTAGAGGTGGCGCGGGATGTTCTGGATGCCGGCGATGAAGAGAATCAGGTCGAAGCCGAAGCTCTTCCAGACCGTCGCCAGCACGATCGTGAACAGCGCCCACGACGTCGAGGTCAGCCAGGGGGCCGGCGGTATGCCGAGCAGTCCCAGGTAGTAATTGATGATCCCCAGCTCCTTGTGGAATAGGAAGCCGAGCACGATCGAGATCGAGGCCATCGAGGTGACCATCGGCAGGAAGAACGCCGTCCGGTAGTAGTAGCGCAGGATGGTGGGCAGGTTCCGCTGGAGCGCGACGGCCAGCGAAAGCGCCACCACGAGGTTGAGAGAGACGACCAGCGCCGCGAACGTGGCCGTGTTGCGGAAGGCGGTCCGGAAACCGGGATCCTGGATCAGAAACGCGTAGTTCTCCAGCCCGATGAACTGGGGCTTCGAGACGATATCCCACTCGAACAGGCTCATCCCGAGCGAGGAGACCATCGGGCCGGCGATGAAGACGAGGTAGCCGAGCATGGTCGGCGCAATGAACAGGTAGGCGGTCAACGCCTCCTTGCGCCGCAGGCCGGCCATGCTCTGATACGAGGGGCGAGGGGCGAGGGGCGAGGGACGAGTGGTCTGCTGGACGCCCGAAGCACTGGTCATCGCTGGCAATGTCCTCCCGCGCTCATTTCTCGCCCCTCGCCCCTCACCCCTCGCCCCTCGTCCCTCAGCGCTTGGTGCGGGCCTTGAGCGCCGTCAGCTCGGCCTGGGTCTTGTCCATCGCGTCCTTCGCCGGCAGCTCGTTCGCCATCACCAGCCCGGTGTACTTGACGAAGATCGTGATCATCTCCTTCATCTCGACCGGGGCGGGGATCGGCGCGGTGTCCGGACGCTTGTCGAGCGCGTCGTAGAAGACCTGCCAGTGCTTCGGGCCGATGCCGTCGTGCTGCTTCGGGTCGTTGGCGACCGAGCGGCGCGGCGAGGTGTGGACGCCCCCGGCGACCCAGCGGTCGAGCTCGTCCTTGCGCACGATCCACTTCATCGCGGCCCAGGCCGCCTCCGGCGACTTCGTGCCTTTCATCAGACCCCAGCTGCTGGTCCCGAACTGGTGGCGCTGGGTCCGCCACTTCGGCATCAGCATCACGTCGAAGTCGTCCGGGCCAAGTCCGGCGTTCTTGAGCCGGCCGACCATGAAGCGGTGGGCCGGGAGCATCGCCAGCTTGTCGGAGGCGAAGAAGTTGGCCAGATCGTCAAACCCCGACGGGGCCGGCGCGACCTTGTGCTGGTTCGTCAGGTCGGAGAGGAACTGGAGCGCCTCGACGTTCTTCGGGTCGTTGGCGGTAGGCTCGCCCCACTCGAAGCCGCCGCCACGCCCCTTCGCGTTCGGGTCGTTCGCGTAGAACGTGTTCCAGAGCCACTCGCCGCCCGCGGCGTGCGACTCGGTGTACAGGTTCGCGCCGCTGATGTAGAGCCAGGGGATCGCGCCGCCCCAGTGGCGGTTCGGCCAGCCGAAGGCGTAGGTCCCGGGCTTGGAGGCGGTGATCTTCTTGGAGATGTCCAGGAACTGCTCGGTGGTCCAGTCGTCTGACGGGCGCTCGACGCCAGCCGCCTTGAAGATTCGGTTGTTGTAGAAGAGGACCGCCGTGCCGTGAAGCTGGGGCAGCAGGTAGAGGCTGCCCTTGTACATCATCGCCTCGATCAGAGCCGGGGCAACGTCTGAGAAGTACTCCTGCAGCTCCGCTTTCTCGGCCTGGACCAGCGAGTCGATCGGCTGGATGATCTCCTTGCTGGCGGAGAGGTGCATCCCCTCGGTGGAGACTTCGGTCAGGTCGAGCTGCTGGCCAGCCGCCAGCATCGTGACGATCTTGCCGTAGTACTCGTCCCACTCGGCGGCCTGGACCGGCACGTATTCGAGCTTGATCCCCTTGTTGGCGGCTTCGAAGCGCTCGGTCACTCCCTTCATGCCGTTCGCCTTCTCAGGCGTGCCGTTCAGCGCGATCTTGATGGTGACGTCCTGGGCGGCGGCGGGGGCCTTGGCTGCAGCGGCCGGAGCCGGGGCAGTGGTCGCAGCCGGCTTCGCACCCGCGGCCGTTGGCGCCACGGGAGCGGCCGGCGGGGTGCTGCCGCAGGCGTTCAGCAGGGGCGTCGCCATCGTCACGCCCAGCAGGCCGATGAGTCGACGTCGACTCAAGATTCGGTGCGTCATCGCTTCCTCCCTCCAGCGGTCAGGTGGTCATGTCGGGGGCGCGCGCCTTGCGCCGCAGGACTCGCGGACGATCAAACCGGTCGGCAACACGCGCTCGGTGGCGACCGGCCGGGAGCCGTCGAGGAAGTCGCGGACCGTCTCGACGGCGAGCCGGCCAAGCTCGGCCCGGGGGTGATCGACGGTAGTGAGGGAAGGGTTGAGGTATTCGCCGAGCTCGATGCCATCCGTCCCGACGACGGCGACGTCGTCCGGCACGCGCAGGCCGAGCTCGTAGAGGCCGCGCAATACGCCGACGGCCATCAGGTCGTTGTAGACCAGGATCGCCGTCGGGCGGGGACCATCAGCCTCGAACAGGGAGCGCAGCAGCGCTCGACCACCGTGCGGGGTGTCTCCGCCCCGTATGACGAGTCGCGGGTCGACGGCGTGGCCGGCGTCCTCCATCGCACGACGGTAGCCGCGATACCGGTCCCCCTGGGAGTTCTGCTCGGCGTCCAGCGGCCGGGCGCCCTGGAGAGCCAGGTGGGCGATCTGCCGGTGGCCAAGCCCGAGCAGATGGGACGTGGCGAGGTGGGCGCCGGCCTCGACGTCGACGCGGATCGCCGGCACCAGCGGATCAGGGCTCCGGTCCAGCAGGATCACAGCCGGCACGCCGTGGCGAACGAGGTCGAGCAGAACCTCGATGGCGCGTGGGCGCTCGCCGTGGCGCCCGGTCGCGACGATGACGGCGTCCGAGCTGCCGCCCCGCAGGTGCTCCAGCGCCTTCAACTCCGCGTCGGCCGGCCCGGCCCCGACGACGTTCAGGGTATACCCGTTCGCCTCGGCGGCAGCCCTGGCAGCGACGGCGATGTCGGTGAAGCAAGGATTGGCGAGATCCTGGACGAGCAGGGTCAGGACGCTTGTGCTGCGACGGCGCAGGCTCCGTGCGGCGTGGTTCGGGGTGTACCCGAGGCGGGCCATCGTGTCGAGGATGGCGGCCTGGGTGGCCGGGCGGATGCCGACCGCCGCCGCCGAGCCGTTGAGGACGACCGATACGGTGGTCTTGGAGACGCCCGCCTCGCGCGCAACTTCCGCGATGGTGACCCGCCGACGCAACGCCATCGTCGCCTCTGGAACGATTCTCTAAATCGGTTCAGACCCGGCCGCGATCGTACCAATAGTGGTCGTCGTTGTCAACAGGGGCGCCGGGTCAGACTTGACAGGCCGGACTGGCCGGCGGATAGTGGAGCGTGGGACTGATCGTCGACCGTGCTGCCAATGGGGGCAAGACAACTCGTCGCGCTAGCCCGGAGAGGGCGCCAGTGCTGACGAGAGGAGGGTGACGATGACGCTGCTGATCGGCACGAGCAACGGTGTGTTCACGGCTGATGCGGCCGGCAAGACGAAAGAGGTCGAGGGCCTGGCCGGACGGGAGGTGCGGGCGCTTCGAGCTTCGAACGGCACTATCTTCGCCGGCGCCGAGAATGGCGTCTACACGTCGAAGAACGGCGGCGCCTCCTGGCGGCCGAGCGGCGTCGAGGGGAAGATCGTCTGGGACATCGCGCCGGCCCCGGGCGACGAGCGGACCGTCTACGTCGGGACCCAGCCAGCCGCGCTCTACCGGACCCGTGACGGCGGCGAGACCTGGACCGAGATCGACTCGATGCAGCGGATCCCGGGCGCCGAGAAGTGGTGCGTCCCGAACAGCCCGGCCGGAGCTAGAGCCCGCACGCTGGTACTTGACCCGGCCAACCCGAGCCGGTACTGGGTCGGCCTCGAGGTCGGCGGGGTGCTGGGGACCAGCGACGACGGCGCCACCTGGACCTCGGTCATGACCGGCGGCGACATCCACGTCATGGTTGGAGATCCCGGGCAGCCGGAGCGGCTCTACATGACGACGGGCTTCGGCCGGTACCCGGACGATCCCCAGCCGCGCGAGGAGCGCATCGCCGGCGCGTTCCGCTCGACGGACGCGGGCAAGACCTGGGAGTACCTCTGGGCGAACCTCTCGCCGCCGTACACCCGCCCGATGTGCGTCGATCCACGGTCGCCACACGCCGTGACGATCGGCTGCGCGCCGACCGCCTTCGCTAGCTACAAGGACGAGGGCGGCGCGAAATCGCGGCTGTACCAGACGACGGACGGCGGCGACACCTGGACGGACCTGGGAGACAAGGACCACTCGCCCTCGGCGGCGTGCATTCTGTCGGTGGCGCCCGCCCGCGAGGCGGCAGGGCACGTGCTGGTGGGCACGGATACCGGCGAGGTCTGGCGGGTCAGCCCGAACAAGGAGTGGACGCTGCTGGTCAGCGGTCTGCCAGCGGTGCAGTCGGTGCTGCCGCTCGACTAGTCACGTCAGTTCGACAGATCTGGCGCGGTTCGGTATCGTGCGAGAGCGTGGCGGCTCGGCAAACGCCGGCCGTCGCGCCAGATCCGAACGCGAGGACCGCATGCCAGAGTCGACCACCGGCGCCGGGCTGACCATCTTCCTGACAGGGGAGGTCAACGCCCAGCAACTGCAGGAGATCCGCGACACCGTCCCGGCGGCGGACGTCCGCTACTTCGACACCCAGACCGAGATGGAGCGTGAGATCGAATTGGCGGACGTCGTGGCCGGCGCGATCACGGCGCCCGCCCTGGCCCGCGCGAAGAAGCTGAAGTGGGTCCAGAGCTGGGGAGCCGGCACGAACCAGCAGTTGTTCCCGGAGATGGTCGCCAGTCCGGTCACCCTCACGTCGGTGGCCGGGAACGGGGCGATCTCGATGGCCGAGCACGCCGTGATGCTGATGCTGATGCTGGCCAGGGACACCCGGCGCTGGCTGCGCAATCAGGACGAGAAGAAGTGGGAGCGCTGGTTCCACCCGGAGCTGACGGGGCAGACCTGCGGGATCATCGGCCTGGGCTACTCGGGCCAGGATCTCGCGCTCAAGCTCAAGGCGTTTCACATGCGGGTGATCGGACTACGTCGCACACCGCGGCCGACGCCGAACGTGGACGAGGTCTTTCCCCGAGAGCGGCTGCACGACATGCTCGCGCAGTCTGACTTTGTGGTCGTCACGGCGCCGCGCACGCCCGAGACGCGCGGCATGCTCGGCGAGGCCGAGCTCCGGGCGATGAAGCCGAGCGCCTTCTACATCTGCTACTCGCGCGGCGGCATCGCCGACGACGCGGCGTTACTCAGGGCGCTGAACGAGGGATGGATCGCCGGGGCCGGTCTGGACGCGCACACCCAGGAGCCGCTGCCGCCGGACAGCCCGTTCTGGACCGCTCCCAACACGATCATCACGCCGCACAACAGCGCCACCTCGCCGATGAGCCGCGAGCGCCGGATCGAGATCTTCATCGAGAACCTGCAGCACTTCGTGGCCGGCGAGCCGCTCCGCAGCGTGGTCAACAAGGAGGCCGGCTACTGACCTCCTGGAAGCGCGGCGATCCTGGCCGCTTCGTTTCGTGTCGCGCTCCCAGGGCTATCGGAGGGCGGCGGCGCGGGCCTGGCGCTTGGTGACGGCGTCCTGGGTCTGCTTCTCGCTTCGCTCGCGCCAGGCGACGTCGCGCCGGACCGTCTCGCGCATCTGCTCGACGTGGGCCAGCACCGTCTCGGGGGCCGGGCCTCCAGGGATCGTGCGGGAGCGCACGAACGCCCACGGGTCGAGCGCGACCTGGAGCTGCTCCGACGTGAGCTCCACCGTCCCGCCGAGCTCCGGCCCGAGTGCCTCGAGGGCGGCCTCGGCGACGAGCGCGATGGTCACGGCCGATGGCTCGCCGCTCGACCGACGCACGATCGCCGAGGCAACGCGATGAGCCTGCCTGAACGAGAGGCTAGAGTGGCGGACGAGGGCGTCGGCGATCTCGGTTGCCGTGGTGAACCCCTCGGTGGCGCGGGCGGCAAGCTTCTCGCGGTCGAACCGGCACGTCGCGAGCGCCGCCTCGGCGAGGCGCAGGAAGTCAACGCCGTGCTCGAAGGTCCGGAACAGCGGCTCGTACAGCTCGTCCTCGACGTCCACCGTGTCGCCGAACGCCGCGCCGTGGACGAGGGTCTGGGCGGTCGCGGCAGATCCCAGCACCCAGCCGACCCGAGCGCGGAGGTGCTCCAGGACGACCGGGTTCCGCTTCTGCGGCATGATGCTGCTGATCTGGATGAAGCGGTCGTCGATCTGGAGGGTGCCGAACTCGCGGGTTGCCCAGAGGAGCAGCTCGTGGACCAGCCGCCCGAGGCCGAGGACGCACGTCGTCAGCGCGGCCAGGCTCTCGAGCGCGTAGTCGACGCCGCCGATCGCGTCGTAGCTGTTGATCACGACGTCGTCGAAGCCGAGCAGGCGGGCCGTCAGCTCGCGGTCGATCGGAAAGCCAGTGGTCGTAAGGGCGGCGGCCCCGAGCGGCCCGCGATTGGTCCGTGCGAACGCCGCCTGGACGCGAACGGTGTCACGTTCGAGCGCTTCGGCGGTGGCCGCCAGGAAGTGGCCGAGCGTCGTCGGCTGGGCCGGCTGGGTGTGGGTGTGGCCGGGCATCAACGTCTCGACGTGCTCCTCAATCCGCCGGAGGAGCGTCACGCGCAGCCGCTCCAGGCAGACGTGGACGTCCAGCAGCTTGCGGCGCAGGGCCAGACGGGCCATCGCCGCGTCGAGGTCGTTGCGGCTGCGCGCCAGATGGAGGTTCCCGCCGGCCTCCTCGCCAGCCAGGTCGACGATCCGTGCTTCCATCTGGAAGAAGAGGTCTTCGACGTTCGGATCGTAGGCGAAGCTGGCCGGACCGGCCTGCCGTAACGCCTGCAACGCATCCCAGACGCGGCTGGCCTGGGACGCGCTCATCAGGCCGGTCGCCTGGAGCATCAGCAGGTGGGCCTCGCTGGTGTCCAGCATCGGGCCGAACAGCCAGCGCTGCGAGGCAGCGAACTGGGGTGCGAGGATCGTCTCGGCGTAGACGGGGTCTGGGAAGCCGCTGGCGTTGCTCATGATGAGACATCGTACCCGAGGAGTCAGGAGTCAGGAGGGGTGTGCTGTGCGGGTAACCCCCGCTGCCAAAAAGACAAAATGACAAAATTAGCTTCAAGGCAACCCGTGTTCCGTACGCTCTCCTGACTCCTGTCTCCTGACTCCTGTCTCCTCGCGTCAGCTCGGGGCCGAGCCCTGGGTGTTGGTGTAGATGGCGTAGAGCGACTGGCTGGACGCCATGAACAGCCGGTTCCGCTTCGGGCCGCCAAACGTAATGTTGCCGGTGACCTCGGGGAGCCGGATCCGACCGATCAACTGGCCCTCCGGGTTCCAGACCGTCACGCCGCTGTAGCCGAGGTTCCGGCCGGCGTTGCTGGAGGCCCAGAGATTTCCGAAGACGTCGGTGCGTAGGCCGTCAGGTCCGCAACGGATGCCGTTGACCATGCAGTCCGTGAAGACGATCTGGTTGGTCGCCTTGTTGTCCGGCGTCACGTCAAATCGGTTGATGAAGCCCCCGCCGTTGACGACGTACAGCTTCGTATGGTCCGGCGAGAAACAGATGCCGTTCGGGTTCGGGACCTGATCCTGGTTGATGACCATGTCCAGCCGCCCAGACGGGTCCAGGCGATAGACGTTGGTGGGCAGCTCGCGGGTGTACGAGCCGAGCTCCGGCGGCTGCCCTACTCGCGAGTTGAGCAGCCCCGTGGGGTTGGACATGCCGCCAGGCGCGTCCACGGTGCCCTCGTACAATTGGCCGCCCCACGGCGGGTCGGTGAACCAGATACTGCCGTCCGGGTGATGAGCCATGTCGTTCGGCGAGTTGAGCCGCTTGCCGTCGTAGTGGCTCGCCAGCACGGTGACGGTGCCGTCGTGCTCGTAGCGGACCAGCCGCCGGGTGACGTGCTCGCCGGAGACCTGCCTCCCCTGGTAGTCGAACGAGTTGCCGTTGCTGTTGTTGGAGGGATCACGGAAAACGCTGACCTCGCCGGTGTCTTCGAGCCAGCGCATCTGCTTGTTGGAGGCGATGTCGCTGAAGATCAAGTACCGCCCGACGCTGTTCCAGGCCGGACCTTCCGCCCAGAGCGCCCCGGTCCAGAGCCGCTTGATCGGCGTGTTGCCGACACGCAGGCTGTTGAACGACGGCTCGACGGTGATGACGTCAGGATCGGCGAAGTAGGTGGTGGGAGGTGCGTCCGGGCCGAAATCGCGGCCGGTCGGCACGATGGGTGGCAGGACCGGGGGCTCGTTCCCGGTCGTCACGGCTTGCGCCTGGGCAGAGCGCGTCAGGAGCGCCGGTGCCACGGCCATCGCACCGGCGACAGCCACAATGCCCTTGATGAGTGTACGGCGGGACGTCAAGCCTTTGCCTTCAAGATCGTCCGCGTTTCGACTCATGCGGTGGACCTCGCTTTACTCGTCAAGATTGAGGTACCTGGGATGCCGACATGAGGTTTTCGAACATCGGGGTGGGGGTGCACGGGCACGATCGGCCATCGGTCCGGGCTGCATCGCCGCACCTCGCCGCTGAGATCGCCGGTCGATCGTTCGAGCCGGCGCGTGGCTCGCCTCGCCGCCGGGCGCGAGTCACCATGCGTCGCGTCTCGTCGGCTCGCCTAGCTAACACCAGTCTGACGCGCTTGTCAATCCCCGGTGTTTCGCTGGACGGGGTGTCAGTCGGTCAGTGTCGGCCCGTGGCTCTGGTCGGTCAACGACGGCGACGGCCATGCGCGCCACACCAGGACGCAGTTGGCATGGCCGTACCGTAATGTCCCCGGTGCCGGTTCACCCGGCGTTCTACCGTGTGGCCTGCAATGCAATTGAGTCGATGATGTAGTGCGTCCAGGTCCAGGCCTCTCTCGTCCGTGAGCGCTCTGGATCGGTCCCAAGATCGATAGAGACGATCGGTTTTGGGGTGGATGGGGCCGCGGTGAGGGAACTGAATGGGGACTCCGCGAGAATGACGATGCAGTCACGGCACGGAGATGTCCGGGCTGCGCCGGCGGAGGTCGAGGACGAGCCGCGGCGCCTGCGCACGACGCTGGCATCACGGTCACGGGAGCTGCTCCAGACCCGTGTCGAGTTACGAGCGCTGGTCCAGGCGTTCCCAGACCTGTCGCTTCGGCTCGATGGGGACGGCACGATCGTGGAGTGCCGGGCCGGCGAGGCGGCCGATCAGTACTCCATGCTGGCCTCCGCCATCGGGCAGCGCCTCCGCGACTTCCCGGAGCGATCGATTCCGGCGGTCCTCGAACAGGCGCGGACCCAGGCCGGCCGGCGGGGCTCGACGGTCAGCGTCGAGTGCGCCCTGACCAGCCACAAGGGGGAGCACTTCGCCGAGGTCCGGGTGGTGGCGCTCCCGAACGAGCAGCAGATGTTGATCGTCCGGGACATCACGGAGCGGAAGCGGGCGGAAGAGGCGCTTCGTGAGAGCGAGGCGCGAAAGTGCGCGATCCTGGGCTCCGCGCTGGACGCGATCATGGGCCTGGACGACGGCCGGGTGACGGAGATGAACCCGGCCGCAGAGCGGCTGTTCGGGTGTTCGTCGGAGCACCTGACCGGGCACGAGCTGTTCGTCACGACGATCATGGCCGACGTCGCGACGACGTCCGGGACGCTCCGCGATCTGAAGGCACTCGGGCTGGCGCTCGCGATCGACGACTTTGGGACCGGCTACTCCTCGCTCAGCTACCTGAAGCGGCTCCCGCTCGACACGCTGAAGATCGACCGCTCGTTCGTGGACGGCCTCGGCACCGACCCACAGGACACGGCGATCGTCCGGACGGTGATCGCGCTGGCGAAGAGCCTGCGCCTGGAGGTGACCGGCGAGGGCGTGGAGACGGTGGAGCAGTCGCGCCAGCTTCAGGAGCTGGGCTGCGACCGTGGCCAGGGGTACCTGTTCGCCAGGCCACAACCCGCCGCCGCCGTCTCGGAAACGCTCGCGCGGGTGTCAGGTGTCAGGTGTCAGGTTTTGGGGGAGTGACGCGCCCCCGAAACCCAACACCCGACACCGAAAACCTCCGTTCAGCTCTTCATGTAGTAGGTCGGCGGATGCGCCGCGCCCGGCGTCCGGGCCCGGGTGGGCCAGGCGTACCGTTCCGGCACGTTGGCGATCTTGTTGCCGATGACCCGCAGGATCGGGCTGAAGCCGACCGTGCCGATCACCCACTGCTGGTCCACAATGATCTTCTTCAGCTCCTGGCCGAGCTTGTTCCGCTCGGCGGTCTCCAGCCCGGAGCCCTTGCGCAGCATGTCCATCGCCTTGAGCAGCTCGGGGTCCTCCGGCTTCTTGCCGGACGTGCCGCCTGAGGCGTACCAGGTGGCGAAAAGGGTGCCGCTGAACGGCTCGTTCGGTTCGACGGGCATGTCGTGGCGCGGCCACATGAAGATGTCGGCGCTCCCGCCGCCCCAGACGTAGAGCTGCTGCTCGTTGTTCGCCACGACCCTGAGCGACAGATTCCGTTCGGTGTCCTTGACGTCGAGCTGGATGCCGATCTTCTTCCACTGCTGGCCCACCATCTCCATCATCTGGGCGTACGGCAGGAACGCCGCCGCGACGGTGGTGACGGTGATGCGGAGCATCTGGCCGTTGTCGGTCCGCAGGCGCATCCCCTGGGGGTCCTTCTTGTCCAGCCCGATCTTGTCCAGGAGCTGGTTCGCCTGGGCGACATCCAGCGTGGACCACTTGGTCCGCCATTCCGGCCCGGCGTTCTCGGGCGAGTTGTCGTCGCCCATCAGCGAGCTTGGCGTCGACATCCCGAGGAAGAACGCCTCGTTGAACTGGTCGCGGTCGATCCCCATCGAGAGCGCCCGCCGGAAGTCGACATTGGTGAGCCACTTCCGGATCTCGGGGTCGCCCTCGAAGCTCTGGTTGACGTGGATCGCGACCGCGGCGGCATCCGTGCTCTGGTCGAGGACGACCTTGTATCCGCCCCGCTGCTGGTTCTCCAGGAAGACCGGCAGCTTGGCGACGTCCATGTGGCGGCCCTGCTCGTCGAACTCGCCAGCGATAGCTCGCAAGTTTGCGACTTCGAGGTTCTCGGCGAGGTTGAGCTGGACCTTATCGATATACGGGAGCTGGTTGCCCTCGGTGTCGACGCCCCAGAAGAACGGGTTGCGCTCCAGCGTCCAGACCGGGGTGTTGATCGGCGTGACGGTCCGCCACGCGGACACAACTGGCAGGTCGGGATTGAGCGCCCAGTTGTACTTTGCCTTGAGCTGCGCGACCCAGCTGTCGAAGCCACCGGCCTTCGCCTTGGCCTCGACGTCGGGGGTGAACTTGGGCAGGAACTGCTTGACGTAGTGGGCGGGCGCGTACGGCCCCATGAAGGACCACTGCGTGCCGCCCAGCGCCAGGCCGGCTCCCATCTGGGTGAACGCCGAGAGCACATCCACGAACATCGGGTACGGCTCGGGGAAGCGGAACTCGACGGTGGTGTCATCGACTTTCGCCATCGTGCCGAGCTTGCCGTTGATCGTCATCTCGGGCGTGCCGACCGGGACGATCTCCTTGTTCGAGTACATCTCCTCGAACCAGAACATCCAGTCGTTCGCGGTGAACGGCTGGCCGTCCGACCACTTCATGCCCTTGCGGAGCGAGAGGCGGATCGTCTTGCCGCCGTCGACCAGCTCCCAGGCCTTCGCGACGGCCGGAACGATCTTGTAGCCGGTGTAGTCGACGTGGATCGGCTTCTCATGGCCCATGACGCGGTTGAAGTTCTCGGTGTCACCGGGGCCGGTGAAGGCACGGCGCCACATCCCGCCGTACTTGCCGATCTCTCCGAGCGGCTTGATGACCTCCGGCTCCTCCGGCACGCGCTGCTCGACGGGCGGGAGCTTGCCGGCCTTGACCAGCTCGGCCAGCATCGGCGCCTCGGCGAGTTTGGCCGGGCGCTTCGACTCCGGCAGCGCGACCGCGCCCTCGATCTTGTGGATCAGCTGCGCCCCCAGCTTCGCATCCGGCTTTCCGGCGGCCGGCTTGGCGGCCTCGGCAGGCTTGGCGGCGGCAGCCGGAGCGGTGGTCGCGGCCGGCGCCGCTGGCTTCGCAGCCTCGGCCGGCTTGGCGGCTTCGGCGGGCTTCGCCGGCGTCGTGGTCGCGGCCGGGGCGGCCGGCTTCGTCTCGGCTGGCTTGGTCTCAGCCGGCTTGGTCGCGGGGGCGGCCGGCGCGCAGGCCGCGAGCAGGCTCACTCCCGCTATCCCGAAGCCAGCGCGCAGGAAGCCCCGGCGCGACATTCCACTGACGATCGTCATATCCCCTACCCTCCAGGTAGCAGCGTGACGGCTGCCCTCGCCGCCACCGGTGAGCTGTGCATCCGGCCGAGCACCGCCGGAACATCTGCACAAACGATGTAGCACAGGCCATGGCCCGCGTCAAGCCGTTTCAGACCACGAGTGTACCCCAGCGCGCAGGGCCGACGCGGGCACGTATTGCAGCGGCCGAGACCACCTGGAGCGCAGGCGCAGGGAGAACAGGCTCGGCGCAAAAACGTCTCGCTGGCGCCTGGACCCCAGAGGATCCAGACGCCAGCGAGACGAGATTCCGCTCAGATCAGACCTGAAGCGTCAGGCCTTGAAGTAGTAGGTCGACGGGTGGGTGTTGCCTGGCGTCCGGTTACGCGTCTTCCAGGCGAGCCGCTCCGGCGAGTTCCCGATCTTGTTACTCCTGACTCGGAGGTCTGGCGTGAAGCCGACCGTCCCGATCACCCATTGCTGATCGACGATGACCTTCTTCAGCTCCTGACCGAGCTTGTTCCGCTCGGCGGAGTCGAGACCCGATCCCTTCCGGAGCATGTCGTACGCCTTGAGCAACTCGGGGTCGTCCGGCTTCTTCCCTGACGTACCGCCGGAGGAGTACCAGGTCGCGTAGAGGGTGCCGCTGAACGGCTCATTCGGCTCGGCCGGCATGTCGTGGCGCGGCCAGAGGAAGATGTCCGGGTTGCCGCCGCCCCAGACGTACAGTTGCTGCTCGTTCGCGGCCACCTGCTTCAGCGAGAGGTTCCGCTCGGTGTCCTTGATATCCAGGTTGATGCCGATCTTCTTCCAGTGCTGGGCCACCATCTCCATCATCGAGGCGTACGGCAGGAACGCCGCCGCGACCGTGGTGACCGTGATCCGGAGCCGCTGGCCGTTGTCGGTGCGCAGCCGGAACCCCTCGGCGTCCTTCTTGTCGAGGCCGATCTTGTCCAGCAGTGCGTTCGCCTGGTTCACGTCAAGCGTGGACCACTTCGTCCGCCACTCCGGCCCGGCGTTCTCGGGCGAGGAGTCCTCGCCCATCAGCGAGCTGGGTGTGCCCATCCCGAGGAAGAACGCCTCGTTGAACTGATCGCGATCGATGCCCATCGAGAGCGCGCGCCGGAACTCGACGTTGGTGAGCCACTTGCGGATCTCGGCGTCGGCCTCGAAGCTCTGGTTGACGTGAATCGCGACCTGAGCCGCATCTGACTTCGGATCGATGACGACCTTGTAGTTGCCCTTCTGCTGATTCTCCAGGAAGATCGGCAGCTTGGCCGGGTCCAGGTGGCGGCCCATCTCGTCGTACTCGCCGGCGATAGCCCGCAGGTTGACGACTTCGATGTTCTCGGCGAGGGTGAGCTGGACCTTGTCGATGTACGGCAGCTGGTTCCCCTCAGTGTCGACGCCCCAGTAGTACGGGTTCCGCTCGAGCGACCAGAGCGGGGTGTTGATCGGCGTGACGGTTCGCCAGGGCGTGATGACTGGCAGCTCGGGATTGAGCGCGTAGTTGTTCTTGAACTTCAGTAGGGCGGTCACGCCGTCCATCCCGGCCGCCTTGGCGATCTCATTCGCCTTGTCAGCGCCGACGAATGTCGGGTGGAAGTCCTTGAGGTAGTGGCCCGGCGCGTACGGACCGAGGAAGCCGCCCCACTGGGTGCCGCCGAGGGCGTGGCCGCCGCCCATCTGGGTGAACGCCGACAGCACGTCCACGAACATCGGGTACGGCTCGGGGAACCGGAACTCGACGGTGGTCTCGTCGACCTTCGCCATCTCGCCGGGCTTGCCGTTAATCGACATCTCGGCGGTGGGCACGGGCTGGATGTCCTTGTTCTTGTAGAAGTTCTCGTACCACCAGATCCAGTCGTCGGCGGTGAACGGCGCGCCGTCCGACCACTTCATCCCCTTGCGCAGCGAGAGGCGGATCGTCTTGCCGCCGTCACGCAGCTCCCAGGCCTTCGCCACCGCCGGGACGAGGACGTTGCCGGTGTAGTCGACGTGAATCGGCTTCTCGGCGCCCATCACCCGGTTGAAGTTCTCCCAGTCGCCGACGCCGGTGAAGCCCCGGCGCCAGGTGCCGCCGTACTTCCCAATCTCGTGGACCGGCTTGAGGACCAGCGGCTCCTCGGCGACGCGCTGCTCGACCGGTGGCAGCTTGCCGGCCTTGACCAGCTCGGCCAGCATCGGCGCCTCGCCCAGCTTCGCCGGACGCTTCGCTTCCTTCTGGATCTCCGGGCCCTCGATCTTCCCGATGAGCTGCGCGCCGAGCTTCGCTTCCGGCTTGCCGGCGGCCGGCTTGGCGGCTTCGGCGGGCTTGGCGGCAGCGGCCGGAGCGGTGGTCGCGGCCGGCGCCGCTGGCTTCGCAGCCTCGGCGGGCTTGGCCGGCGCAGTGGTCGCGGCCGGAGCGGCAGGTTTTGCCGGCTCGGCCGGCTTCGTGGCCGGTGGCGTGGGTGCACAGGCGGCCAGCAGGCTGACGCCCGCCACCCCCAGGCCGACCCGCAAGAAGGTACGCCGGGACAATCCTTCGTCGATCCCCATGGTGTCTACCCTCCTCGGTAGGTAGGCGACGGCAGCCGTTACCGTCGGAACGCGACATCCACCGGACCAGGCGCCGACGAATGCGCCCAAACGATGTAGCACCGCCCACAATCAAGTCAAGGGATCGGACAAAACTGGTTTTGGGCTCTGGGGTGACCGAACGCTCTCCCAGAACCCACAACCCGGCATCCAGAACCCGCGTCCTAGCTCTTGAAGTAGAACATCGACGGGTGCGTAGCGCCCGGCGTCCGGGTGCGGGCACGCCCGACGTTCCGCTCCGGCACGTTCCCCATCTTGTTACCGATGATTCGGAGCCCCGGCGTGAACCCGACCGTCCCGATCACCCACTGCTGGTCGACAATGACCTTCTTGAGCTCCTGACCGAGCTTGTCCCGGTCCGCTTTGACGAGTCCGGAGCCCTCGCGGAGCATGTCGTACGCTTTCAGCAGCTCTGGGTCCTCGGGCTTCTTTCCCTGGGCGCCGTTCGACGCGTACCAGGTGGCGTACAGCGTCCCACTGAACGGCTCGTTTGGCTCGGCCGGCATGTCGTGGCGCGGCCACATGAAGATGTCGGCGTCACCGCCGCCCCAGACATAGAGCTGCTGCTCGTTGTTGGCGACCTTCCTGACAGAGAGGGCGCGCTCGGTGTCCTTGATGTCCAGGTTGATGCCGATCTTCTTCCAGTGCTGGGCCACCATCTCCATCATCGAGGCGTACGGCAGGAACGCCGCCGCGACCGTGGTGACCTCCAGGCGCAACCGCTGTCCGTTGTCGGTTCGGAGCCGGTACCCCTCGGCATCTTTGTTGGTCAGGCCGAGCTTGTCCAGCAGCGCATTCGACTGGTTGACGTCCAGTGTGGACCATTTGGTCCGCCATTCCGGCCCGGCGTTCTCCGGCGAGTTGTCCTCCGACATCAGCGAGCTGGGCGTCCCCATCCCGAGGAAGAACGCTTCGTTGAACTGGTCTCGATCGATGCCCATCGAGAGCGCTCGCCGGAAGTCGACGTTCGTGATCCACTTCCGGATCTCGGCGTCTGCCTCGTAACTCTGATTCACGTGGATCGCAACAGCGGCAGCACCTGAGCCCGGATCCAGCACGACTCTGTAGTTGCCCTTCTGCTGGTTCTCCAGGAAGACCGGCAGCTTCGACAGATCCATGTGGCGGCCCATCTCGTCGTACTCGCCGGCGATCGCCCGCAGGTTGATGACTTCGAGGTTTTCGCCGAGCGTGAGCTGGACCTTGTCGATGTACGGCAGCTGATTGCCCTCGGTGTCGACGCCCCAGTAGTATGGGTTCCGCTCGAGCGACCAGAGCGGGGTGTTGATCGGCGTCACCGTTCGCCACGGCGTCACGACTGGCACTTCAGGGTTAAGCTGATAATTGTTCTTGAACTTGAGCAGGGCGTTCCAGCCGTCCATGCCGGCCGCCCTCGCCATCTCCGTGGCCTTCTCCACAGTGATGTACTTCGGATGGAACTGCTTGAGGTAGTGGGCGGGAGCGTACGGCCCCATGAAACCGCCCCACTGGGTCCCGCCGAGGGCGTGGCCGCCGCCCATCTGCGTGAACGCCGACAACACATCCACGAACATCGGGTACGGCTCGGCGAAGCGGAACTCGACGGTGGTCTCGTCGACCTTGACCATCTCGCCGGGCTTGCCGTTAATCGACATCTCGGCCGTGCCCGTCGGCGTGATGTCCTTGTTCAGGTACATGTCCTGGTACCAGAACACCCAGTCATCAGCCGTGAACGGGGCGCCGTCAGACCACTTCATCCCCTTGCGGAGCGAGAGTCGAATGATCTTGCCGCCGTCGACGAGCTCCCAGCTCTTCACGACCGCCTGCACGACGGTGTTGCCCGTGTAGTCAACGTGAAGCGGTTTCTCGGCACCCATGACCCGGTTGAAGTTCTCGCCGTCGGCCGGGCCAGTGAACCCACGCCGCCAGGTGCCGCCGTACTTGCCGATCTCGCGCATTGGCTTGAGGACCAGCGGCTCCTCAGGCACACGCTGCTCGACCGGCGGGAGCTTGCCGGCCTTGACCAGCTCGGCCAGCATCGGTGCCTCGCCGAGCTTCGCGGG
>Ga0209382_10004369_pt1 | contig 18935 bp, 16 predicted proteins | sample SoiMetdeltSBSDD5_FD_187599 | JGI IMG/M metagenome (GOLD analysis project Ga0209382, IMG submission 187599) | Bulk soil microbial communities from a Populus tree surrounding site in Tennessee, USA - Soil MetaG P. deltoides SBSDD5 (SPAdes) (version 2) | ecosystem: Environmental > Terrestrial >...
CACGAGCGCCAGCGCATGCACGACGGTGAGCGGCATGCGCTCACTGGAGATACGGAAGAAGCGGCGGCTGCGCTCGGTCTGCGCACCCCACAGCCGCTCGGCCGGCACTTCAATGGTGCCGAAGCTGTCCTTCTCGAGCCGCACGCCGCTCATGGCGGCCCCAATGTTACTTCTGGTTGTTTACTTCGGCGTGGACCTTGACCATGTCCACGGCTTTGGCTTGCGTGATCACCTGCTCGAGCGCCGCGCCCGGCAGCGCGCCCGGTTGCTGGAACAGGATCACTTTCTCGCGGAATACCATCAGCGTAGGGATCGAGCGGATGTCGAAGGCACCCGCGAGCTCCTGCTGCTCGTCGGTGTTCACCTTTGCGAATACGACGTCCTGGTGCGTCTCCGAGGCTTTCTCGAAGACGGGCGCGAAACCCCGGCACGGACCGCACCACGGCGCCCAGAAGTCGACGATCACCATGGAATTTTCGCTGACGGTTTTCTCGAAATTGTCCTTGGTGAGCTCGACGGTGGCCACGGCGGTCCTTTCGCGGAAGAACGGGGAGGCAGTGTACTCTAGACAACATGTACGTCGGCCGGTTCGCGCCCTCGCCCACCGGTCCGCTGCATTTCGGCTCGCTCGTCGCGGCGCTCGCGAGCTGGCTGGACGCTCGCGCCGCGCGCGGGCGCTGGCTCGTACGCATCGAAGACCTGGACGCGCCGCGCACCCAGCCCGGCGCAGCGCAAGAAATCCTCAGCACGCTCGGACGCCTCGGCCTGGAATGGGACGGCGAGCCGGTTTTCCAGAGTAAGCGTGCCGGCCTATACGAAGCGGCGTTGCTCGAACTGCATGACCATACCTACTGGTGTGCATGCACGCGCCGCGAGATCGCCGACTCTTCGCTCGGGCTCGCGGACGACGGCGCGCTAATCTACCCCGGCACGTGCCGCGACGGCATATCGCCCGGCCGAACGCCGCGTGCGCTGCGCCTCAAAGTCGGCGCGGAGGAGATCGCGTACCGCGACCGCGTGCAAGGGCGGCAGGTCCAGGTGCTCGCGCGCGACGTCGGCGACTTCGTCCTTCATCGCGCCGATGGCCAATTCGCTTACCAGCTCGCCGTGGTCGTCGACGACGGCAATTGCGCCATCACCGACATCGTGAGGGGCGCCGATCTCCTCGATTCGACGCCGCGCCAGATCTACCTGCAGCGCCTGCTGGGTCACCCAACGCCGCGTTATCTGCACATTCCCGCGGCGCTCGACGCGCGCGGCGAAAAACTTTCCAAGCAGACGCGTGCGGCGCCGGTCGACGCTTCGCGCTGGAAGGCCGCGCTCGAGTTCCTCGGACAGCCGCCGGCCGAAGACCTCGCCGCCGCCGTGCGCAACTGGGATCCCGCTCTTATCCCCGCCGTACGCGCCCGGGTCGCAGCACCGTAAGGAGCGCCGCGAGCACCAGCACTAGCGCGGCGTATTCCGTCCACGCGGGACGCTCGCCGAGGAAAAGCATTCCGCTTACCACGCCGACCACGGGGATAAGAAGCATGCTGATCGAGAAAACGCTCACCGGCACCGAAGTGGCGATCTTGATCCACGCCCAATGGGCGAAAGCGAAGGCGATGAAAACGTTATAGGCCGTTCCCATCCAGGCCGCCGTGCCGACGCGGCGCAGGTCGCGCCAGTCCTCGAAGAGCAGGGTACCGATGAAGATCGGTATTCCCCCGAGCAGCATGATCCAGGCCGTGTACGCGCCAGTCGGCATCTTCACCGGAAAGCGCTTCTGCAAGACCGTGCCGAGCGCCCATGAAAGGGCCGCACCGACAATCAGCAGCGCGCCGAGCGGCGCGCGGCCCAGCCCGCTGAAGCTTTCCACGAGGAGCAGGCCCAGTCCGGCGAGGCCAAGCGCAAGGCCCGCTAGCTTGGCGCCGGTAATGCGCTCACCGAGCAGCCAAACCGAAAGCGGCACAGCCCACACCGGCATGGTGTACGCAAGGATCGCCGCGCGACCGGAAGGAATAAAGCCCACACCGAAGGCGACTAGCATGTTCCAGCTCGTGATGTTGAGAAGCGCCAGCATCCAGAGGCGGCGCCATTGTCCCGTGGGCACCACGAAGCGCTGTCCGCCGGCGCGCAGCGCGGCGAAAAGCACCGCCGCCCCCAAGCCCAAGCACAAGCTGCGGAACGTCCACGGTGGAACTTCGTTCAACGCCACCTTGAGCGCGGTCCAATTGAAGCCCCATGCGAGGGTGAGCGCGGCAAGCACCCACCACAACCTCTGCGGAAGGTGATCGGGCTCGGCGCTCAAGGCGCGACGTGCAGCGGCAGCGCTTTCATTCCACGCAGCACCATCGAATCCATCCAGTCGAGCCGCGGCGCGGCAATTTCGATGCGCCGCCAGCGTGCAAGCAAGGCCGGCAGAGCGACTTGGCCTTCCAGCCGGGCGAGTGGAAACCCGAGGCAGAGATGCGCGCCGAAACCGAAAGTGAGGTGCGGCACGCCGTTGCGTCCGAGGTCGACGCGGTCCGGTTCGTCGTAGGCGCGCGGGTCGCGGTTAGCGGCATTCATGAGGATGAAGACACGATCGCCCGCACGCAGCGCCTTTCCGTGCAGTTCGTGCGGCTCGAGCACGATGCGCACCTGCGCGCCAATAGGACCGTCGTAACGCAAGAGTTCCTCCACCGCCGCAGGAGCGAGCGCCGCGTTGTCGCGTAGCCTCTCGAGCTCCTCCGGAAAGGCCAGTAGCGCGCGCAGCCCGTTCGCGAGATGGTGCGTGGTCGTCTCGTGGCCGGCGAAAAGCAAAAGGATGCACATCGCCACCAGCTCATCCTCCGAAAGGCGGTCGCCGGCGTCGTCGAGCCGGACGAGCTCGGTGAGGAGGTCATTCTGTGGCGCGGCGCGCCGCGCGGTAACGAGCTCGCGAAAAATCGCCGCCATTTCGCGCGTCGCGACGGCGGCGCGAGCGTATTTTTCAGAGGCATCGCGCGCGCTGCCGATGAAGAGCGCCATTTCGTCCGATAGGCGCTTCAAGCGCGTCAGCTCCTCGCGCGGCGCCCCGAGCATGTCCATGATCACCATGGCCGGCAGCGGCCCGGCGAAGTCGGAAATGAAGTCGAACTGGCGACGCTCGCCGATCGAGTCGAGCAGCCACTGTGTCAATGACTCGACCTGCGGCCGCAGCGCCTGGATTGAGCGCACATTGAAAACCTTCGAGGCAAGGCGGCGCAGACGGGTGTGCTCCGGCGGGTCCCGGAAGACCATCCACAGCGTGAGGTAGCGCGCGAGGTCGGCCAAGCGTTGAGCCTCGGCTTGCGGCAGGCGCGCGAAAAAAGGCCGCAGCCGGTCGGAGGACATCGTCGTATCGAGGCAGATTCGCTTCACATCCTCGTAGCGCGTGACGACCCAGGCATTGAGGCGGGGGCTCCAATGCGCCGGGTCCTCGTCGCGAAGACGCCGATAGAGCGGAAATGGGTCGGCGATATACGCCGGGTCGTTAGGCTTGTAGTCGAAAGCGGGCGCTAACTTCCGCACGTGTAGTCGATGTTGCTACGCACAAACTTCTTGACTTTGCCGGGCATAGGCCTAAAATCCGTTTTGCTGCATTGCACAAAACCAGATTTCGACGATTTAGGAGAGTAGACAATGTACGTGACCCCCGACCAGATTCAAACCGCCAATAAGGCGAGCGTCGAGGCGTTCCTCGCCGTGGCCAACGCCCAATTTTCCGCGCTGGAGAAGCTGGCGAACATCAGCGCCGGCGCGTTTAAAGGCGCCTTCGAGGACTCGATCGCCAACACGCGCGCCTTGCTCGGCGCGAAAGATGTGCAGGAGTTCGTCGCGCTGCAGAACACGTTTGCCCAGCCCGCCATGGAAAAGGCCATCGCCTATTCCAAGAGCGTGTACGAGGTCGCTACCCAAGCGAACACGGAGCTCAGCAAGGTCGCCGAGCGCCGCATCGCCGAGTGGAACGAGAACTTCGTCAACCTGCTCGACCGGGTGTCGAAGAACGCCCCGGCAGGCTCCGACGTCGCGGTTGCCGCGATCAAGTCGATGCTTGCGGCCAGCAACTCGGCGTACGACAACCTTACCAAGGTGGCAAGACAAGCGACCGAGATCGCCGAAGCCAACGTGAACGCCGCGACCGAAACCGTAAAAGGCTTGGCCCGCAAGGCCGCCTAGACAGTCGCAGCCTCGAAGAAAGGCCCGCCAAAGCGGGCCTTTTTTATTTGTACGGAAAGCCGGCTGCGCGTACCAGCGCACGCAATTTGTCCATTGCCGGCTCCACCTCGGCGGGCGCGCCGCGCACGCCGAGCTCCACATGGATGCGGCTGCCGGCATCGCCCATCGAAGGCAAGCTGAAGGCCTTGATGCCCTTGAACGCCGCCTCCACCGCCTGCATTGCGGCGATGAGCTGGCTCTCGCCCGCCTCGTAAACCAGGATCGACGCCTCTTTCCACCGCTGCGCGTCGAAGCGCGCGCGGTAGCGCGTGTCGAGTACCCACTCCACCATCGGCCAGGCCATCTGCGGAAAACCCGGCACGAAGTGGTGCTCGCGCACACTGAAGCCCGCAATACGGTTCACGGGGTTCGGGATGATGCTGGAGCCAACCGGGAACTCGCCCATCTGCAGCCGCTGCGGCGTCACTTCGGCGCCAAAGCGGCCCCGAATTTCCTTCTCGGCCTCGGCGTGGAGCTCGAGCTCGACGCCGAGCGCCGCCGCCGCGCATTGGCGGGTGTGGTCGTCGGGCGTCGCGCCGATGCCGCCGAAGCTGAACACCACGTCGCTAGAGCCGAAGGATCGATGCAGCGCGGCGGTAAGCCGCGCCGGATCGTCCCCCAGATAATGGGCCCAGGCGAGGCGCAGACCGCGCTTTGCCAGGGCTCCTATGAGAAAAGGAAGGTGCTTGTCTTCGCGCTTTCCGACGAGAAGCTCGTCGCCGATGACATAAGCGCCGAACAAGCGCGTCTATCCCTTTACGCTGCTTTCTTCGCCCAGCGCTGGAGATCTTCGAGCCCGCCGATGTGCTGGCCGTTCACGAAGACCTGCGGCACGGTGCCGCGGCCGGTGATGGCGCCGACCACGCGCGAGCGGTCGCTGTGGTCCAGGCGCACTTCGGAGAACGCGTAGCCCAGCTCCTTCAGGAGCGCTTTGGCCTTCGCGCAATAGCCGCAGCCTTCCCGGGTGAGGATCGCCACCTGGTCCGGCTTCTTCGCCTTCGGGTTGATGTGGTTCAGCATTGTGTCAGCGTCCGACACCTCGAAGGGATCGCCGGGCTTCTCCGGCTCGATGAACATCTTCTGGATCACGCCATCCTTCACAAGCATCGAGTAGCGCCACGAGCGCTTGCCGAAGCCGAGCTCGGTCTTGTCCACCAGCATGCCCATCTTTTCGGTGAACTCGCCGTTGCCATCCGGCACCATGAGCACGTTGCCGCACTCCTGCGTGCGCGCCCATTCATTCATGACGAACGCGTCGTTCACCGACATGCAAACGATGCGGTCCACGCCGTTGGCAAAGAACGCCGGCGCGAGCTCGTTGTAGCGCGGCACGTGCGTGGACGAGCAGGTCGGGGTAAACGCGCCCGGCAGGGAAAAGACGACGACCGTCTTGCCCTTGAAGATGTCGTCGGTGGTGATGGTTTTCCACTCGCTCTCCGTGCGCGCACGGAACGTCGCCTGTGGAACTCTTTGGCCTTCGCGGTTCTGGATCACGGTCGGTCCTTTGAAAGAAGAATGGACCGCACTCTAGGGAGGAGTGTTCCCGGCCGCCAATTCTTTGTTCGGATGGCCGCCATAGCGAAGCTCAATCAGCGTGCCGAGGAGGTAACGGATGAACGCAAGGCCGAACACCACCGGGCCGAGGAATTGCACGAGCGGCACGAAGGCTACCAGCGCGAGCAGGAAGCCGAGGGTGTAGAGGCTCGTGCGGCGCTCGCCGAAAATGCGCGCCATTTCGGCCTTGTCGGCGTGCTCGGCGAGCGCGTCATAGCGCAGCAGGCGCTGGTTACCCCAGGTGAGCACCACCAGGGGGATCAACGGCCATAGTAGCGGAATGAGCCACAGTGGCAGGCTTAGCACAAAGAGCCCGAGCATCCCCCCCAATGCGGAGAGGCCGTTGCCGATGCTGCCCGCTACGCTTCCGCCGTGCCGGCGCTCGAGCTCAGGAAACGAGCGCTCGGCGACGTAGTCCACCATCTTCTGCATACCGAAAACACCGAGGATGAAGAGCGCGGTGACGTAGACGAGCGGCACGAAGAGAAGAAACAGGATCACATGGGCGGCAATAAGCGTGGCGTCGCCGAAGTCCAGCCGGATGAAGCCAAGCGCGGGCTCGAGCCACTCCTTGAGGATCGCGGCAAGCGACATGGCGAGGCGCATCCAGGCCACGACTGCCACCACGCCCCAAATGACGAGCGAGACGAGCATCGGCCACACCATGAGCCACAACATGCGCGGGTGGAACGCGTTGAAGAGGCCGTAGCCCAGCGCGCCGAGGACGTTCATCGAGGACTCATTTTCTCAAGCCATGCCAGAGTTTGGCGAGGCGTTTGGCGGAAACCGGCACCGGCGTCTTCAGCTCCTGGGCAAAAAGCGAGACGCGCAGCTCTTCGAGCAGCCAGCCGAACTGCTCGAAGTCCGCGCTCGGCGCACGCCGTGCCGCGTCGCGGCGATAAGGGTGCTCCAGGGCGGCCAGCTCGGCGGCGAGACGCGCGTCGCGCGCCGGATCGGCGCGCAGCTTGTCCAGGCGCATGGACGCCGCCTTGAGATAACGCGGCAGGTGCTGGAGCCTGTCCCAAGGCGTGCGGGCGAGCCAGCCGGGCGCGAGCAGCCGCGAAATTTGCTGCCGTACGTCTTCAACCGGCGCAGGGAAATTCTTGACAACCCCGTTCAGTTTCTTCTCGAGCGCGCTGCGCTCGGCAAGGATGCCGGCCACGGTGCGCGCCATCTCCTGGGCGATCAGCGTGAAGCGGCTGCGCCCCTCGTCTACGCGCCGCGCGAATTCGGCCTGCGTGCTCGGTATGCTGCCTTGCAGGCAACTGCGCATCAGCGCGGCGTGGATGATGTCCGCCTTGAACGGGCCGAGCACCACGTCCTTCGCGAGCGCGCGCTCGAGATCGCGAACCCGATCGCGGAATGCGATCGCGAGAAGCCGCAGCACGCCGCCGCGATGCAGCTCGCGCGCCTTCTCCGGCGAATCGAAAACCTGCAGCGTGACCGCGTCGCCTGCGTCGACGAGCGCCGGATATCCCATGAGCGTTTGGCCGCCGCGCTCGATCTCCATGAGCTCGGGCAGGTCGCCCATCGTCCAGCCCGTGTAGCGTTCGCCTTGATCCAAGGGTGCTTCGGCTTTGATGATTTCCTCGGTCTTACTGCCGAGCTCGTGCTTGAGCGCCGCCAGATCACGTCCCATGCCGAGCTGGCGGCCGTTCTCATCGAGCACGCGAAAATTCATCTGCAGGTGCGGCGGGGCCGAATCCGGCCGGAACGCGTCTATCGGCAGCTCGAGATTCAGCTCCGCGCGCACGTAACGCCGCAAGGCCTCGTTTAAGGGCAGGTCCGACGGCGGCACGGCGGCGACGAACGCGGCGGCGAAGTCGTCGAGCGCGCCAAGCTTGTGCCGCAGCCGCTGCGGCATGGACTTCGCCAGCGCCTTCACTTTCTCTTTGATGAGCCCTGGCACGAGCCATTCCGTGCGCGCCGCCGGGACCTGATTGAGAAGCGCGAGCGGCACGCTCAGCGTCACGCCGTCGCGCGTGGAACCTGGCTCGAAGTGATATTCAAGCGTATAGCGGTTCGGTCCGAGCTCGAGCGCCGGCGGGAAGTTCTGCGTCGTGATACCGGCCGCCTCGTGCCGCATCAGGTCTTCGCGCACGAGGTAGAGCAGGCGCGGCTGTATCGCTTCGGCGCGCCGGCGCCAGCTTTCAAGCGATTGGGAAGAATTCACTTCCCGGGGGATGCGCTCGTCGTAGAAGGCGTGGATCAGCTCGTCGTCGACCAGGATGTCCGGGCGGCGCGATTTGTGCTCGAGGCGCTCGATATCGGCGACGAGGCGCCGATTGTGCGCGTAGAAAGGCGCTCGCGTCTCGAAGTCTCCCTCGACCAGCGCCGAGCGTATGAAGATGTCGCGCGCGAGATCCGGGCCGTGCGGCGCAAAAGGCACGCGCCGGTTGACGTATACCGGCAGCCCGTACAGCGTGCCGCGCTCCAGGGCGATCACTTCGCCGCGGTTCTTCTCCCAGTGCGGATCGGACCTGGAGCGCCTGATGAGGTGCGCGCCGATCTCCTCGAGCCAGCGCGGCTCGATGGCCGCGACGGTGCGCGCGAAGAGCCGCGTAGTCTCGACAAGCTCGGCGGCAACGATCCACTTGCCGGGTTTCTTCGTCCACGAGCCGGGATGGATCCAGAATCTGATGCCGCGCGCGCCGGTATACGCTCCGTCCTCGCCGCGCAGACCCACGTTGCCCAACAATCCGGCGAGGAGCGCGCGATGGATCGCGCGATAGCCTTCCTCCTTCTCGGGCCGAACCGAGGCATCGGGCCCGTCGAGCGCTTCCTTCAGCTGCTCGTGCACATCGCGCCATTCGCGCATGCGCGGATACGAAAGAAAGTTGTCCCGGCATAGCCGCCGCAAGCCCGGTTCGTCCTGCAGCTTCCACAGCTTGTGGTACGACAGGAAATCGGACTGCTCGTCGGCGAAGCGCGCATGACGCTCGTCCGCAGCCGCCGCGCGCGCGAGCGGGCGCTCGCGCGGATCCTGCACCGAGAGGGCCGCGGCGACGATTCGAACCTGGGAAAGGCAGCGTCCTTCGCGCGCGGCCACGAGCATGCGCGCCACGCGGGGATCAAGCGGCAGACGCGCCAATTCCCGTCCCACATCGGTAAGCTCGCGCGCCTCGTTTACTGCGCCAAGTTCGCTGAGAAGCTCGTAACCGTCCGCTATAGCGCGCGGGCTCGGCGGATCGAGGAAGGGAAAGGATTCGACCTCGTCGAGTCCGAGGCTCTTGGCGCGAAGGATCACCGATGCCAGCGAGGAGCGCAGCAGCTCCGGGTCGGTGAAGGGCGGACGCTTGGCGAAGTCCTCCTCCGAATAGAGCCGGATGCACACGCCCTCGGCCACGCGGCCGCAGCGGCCGGCGCGCTGCTGCGCGGCGGCCTGCGAGATCGGCTCGACGCGCAGCATCTCGACTTTGTTTCGGTAGCTGTAGCGCTTCACGCGCGCGTCGCCAGTGTCCACCACATAGCGAATACGCGGCACGGTGAGCGACGTTTCCGCCACATTGGTGGCGAGCACCACGCGGCGCTCTTTGCCGGGTTTGAAGACGCGATCCTGCTCGGCGGCCGACAGGCGTGAATAGAGCGGGAGCAGCTCGAGGCCCTTCGGCCCTTTGCGGCGCAGCGTGTCCGCGGCGTCGCGAATCTCGCGCTCGCCCGGAAGAAAGACGAGGATGTCGCCCGGGCCCTCGCCGCACAGTTCGCGGACGGCGTCGGCGAGCGCCTGCTCCTCCTCGTCGCGCGTGGTGTCCTCGGCGTCGCCCGCGACCGGCCGGTAGCGCACTTCCACGGGATAAAGCCGGCCGGAGACCTCGATCACCGGCGCGCCGTCGAAGTGCCGGGAAAAGCGCTCGGCGTCAATGGTCGCCGAGGTGATCACGACCTTGAGTTCGGGCCGCCGCGGCACGAGCTGCTTCACGTAGCCGAGCAGGAAATCGATATTGAGGCTGCGCTCGTGCGCCTCGTCGATGATGAGGCTCGCGTACTGGCGCAGGTCGCGGTCGCCCTGCGTCTCCGCAAGCAGGATGCCGTCGGTCATGAGCTTGATGGCCGAACGTTCGCTTGCCGTTTCCTGGAAGCGCACCTTGAAGCCGACGCGCTCGCCGAGCTTCGAGCCGAGCTCCTCGGCGATGCGCGCCGCGACCGAGCGCGCGGCAATGCGGCGCGGCTGCGTATGGCCGACGCGCGTGCAGCCCATCTCCAGCAGCATCTTCGGCAGCTGGGTGGTCTTGCCCGAGCCGGTCTCGCCGCAGACGATCACTACGCGATGCGCCGCGACGGCGGCGCGAATCTCCTCGCGCCGCGCGTTGATCGGCAGCGCGGGATCGAAATCAATACTCAGCTGGGAACGAGCGCGACGCCATGGTCGGAGAGCCTGATCGCAACGTCCGTGCCCGCCGCGAGCGGACGCGCCACGTCGCGGTCGACCACGAAGAGCTGGCCGATTGCGGCTTCGACGGTGTATTCCATGTGGGTGCCGAGATACGCAGCCTTCCTAACCGTGCCGCGCAGGCCGGAATTCGCTTCCTTGCTAAGAAGAATGGACTCCGGGCGAATGGCGATGCGCACCGGTCCCGGCCGCGCGCCGCGATGGTCGAGCTCGATCTCCACGTTGCCCAGGCGCACCGGCGCGCGTGCGCCGCGGTGCGCGCCGAGCTCGGCTTCGACGAGGTTCGCATCGCCGATGAAGTCGGCGACGAAGCGGTCGCGCGGCGCCTCATAAAGCTCGCGCGGCCCGCCCACCTGCGCGATCCTGGCGTTCGACATGACGATGATGCGATCGGAAACGGCGAGCGCCTCCTGCTGATCGTGCGTGACGTATGCCACCGTGAGGCGCAGGCTCTGCTGCAGCTCGCGGATGTCCTCGCGCACGCGGCGACGTAGCTTGGCATCGAGGTTCGAAAGTGGCTCGTCGAACAGCAGCACCTGCGGCTCCAGCACCAGCGCGCGCGCCACCGCAACGCGTTGCTGCTGTCCGCCGGAGATCTCGGACGGCATGCGATTCGCGAAACCGTCGAGACCCACCATGCGGAGCTTTTCCCTCGCCTTGTCCTTCGCCGCCCGATCGCCGCTTACGCTCGGGCCATAGGCTACGTTCTCGAGCACGTTCATGTGCGGGAACAGCGCGTAAGACTGGAACACCATCGAGACGTCGCGCTCGGACGCGGGCGCCGAGGTGACGTCGCGTCCGCCGATCAAGATCTTGCCGGAGGTGAGCATTTCGAGTCCGGCGATGAGGCGCAGCGTGGTGGTCTTGCCGCAGCCCGACGGACCGAGGAGCGTGCACAGCGTTCCGGCCTCGATGGTGAACGAAATGTCGTCCACCGCCGTGACGGCGCCGTAGCGCTTGGTGACGTTGCGGAATTCGACCATCAGGCGGTGGCCGGCATGGCTGCGACGGCGTCGCGCCGCCCGAGCTTGCGCTCGCCGACGCCGAGCTGGATGAGGCCGATCGCGGCGAGCATGACCGCAATCAGAACGCACGAATACGCGATGGCGAGGCCGAACTCGCCGGCCTCCACGCGGCCCACGATGTAAGCGGTCGCCATGTTGTACTCCGCGGTCACCAGGAAGATGACCGCGCTTACCGCGGTCATCGCCCGCACGAAGCTGTAGACCAACGACGCAAGGATCGCCGGCCGCAGCAGCGGCAGCACGACGCGCCGGATCGTGGTGGCGGAGCGCGCGCCAAGCGTGTGCGAGGCCTCATCCAGCGACTTGTCGATCTGCGAAAGTGTGGCGATGCCGGCGCGCACGCCGACCGGCATGTTGCGGAACACGAAGCAGATGACGAGGATCGCCGCGGTGCCGGTGATCTCGATCGGCGGAACGTTGAAGGCGAGGATGTAGCTGATGCCGACCACGGTGCCGGGGATGGCGAAGCTGAGCAGCGTGCCGAACTCGAACGCGCGCTTGCCCGCGAAGTTCTGGCGCGAGAGGAGCCACGCGGTGAGAAGTCCGACGCCCGCGGTGAGCGGCGCGGCGACCGTCGCGATGGTCAGCGTCGTGGTGAGCGAGGGCCAGGCGGCGCCGGTGAAATGCAACCCGCGCGCGCCCATTTCCACGGAGAAGCCGGCCAGGAAATGATCCAGCGTGAAGGTGTAATCGCGCCCGACCGACCTCACGAACCCGCCGACGAAGATGGTCACGTAGATCACGAACGTCAGAGCCGCCCAAGGCAGGGCGATGCCGTAGCAAAGCCAGCGCAGGCCGCGCGGCAGCGGCACGGGGAGACCGGCGTCGCCTTTTCCGGTGACGGTGGTATAGGAAGCGCGCCCCAGCCAGCGCTGTTGCGCCCAGAACGCGACCAGCGTGAACACCAATAGAACGAGCGCCAGCACCGCGGCGCGGCTCTGGTCATGCGAGGCGCCGACCACGGCGAAGAAAATCTTTGTGGACAGCACCTCGTAGTTCCCGGCCAGCACGAGCGGGTTGCCGAAGTCCGCCATGCTCTCGACGAAGCCGAGCAGGAATGCGGCCGCGAGGCCGGGCCGCAAGAGCGGCAGGGTGACGGTCCTGAACGTCGTCCAGCCGCGCGCGCGCAACGTTTGCGAGGCTTCCTCGAGCGAGGGGCTGATGCCCTGCACCACTCCAAGGAGCACCAGGTAGGCGATCGGCGTGAAAGCGAGCAGCTGGGCGAGCGCCACGCCGGAAAAACCGTAGATCCAGCGCGAACGCGGGATCGACAGCCAGTCGTATAGGAGCGCGCTCACCGCGCCCGCGCGGCCGAAAAGCAGGATCACCGCAAGGCCGATGACAAAGGGCGGCGTGATGATCGGCAGCACGCTCATGACGCGCAGCACGGCCTTGTACCGGAACGCGGTACGCGCCGAGATAAGCGCGAAAGCGAGTCCGAGAATCGTCGATCCTGCGCCGACCACGATGGCGAGGAACACGGTGTTCCAGGCGACCCCGCAGCGCACGCTCGAGTAAAGGCAATCCACGCCCCAGATCGCGCGATCGAAGAAGCTCGCGAGGAAGTTGCCTTCGAACGCGCTTTGCAGCATGACGACGATCGGGAAGAACACGAACGCCGCGATGAGCGCCACCACCGCGCCGATCGCTCCGACGACGAAGGCGTCGCCGCGGCAGAAGCCCCGGCCGGCGAGGCCGAGGCAGAAAAGCAGGAGATATCCGGCGGCGGCGAGGAGCGCGCCGTATCCCATGCCCGGCTGCGTCGGCCAACCCGTGGGCGTGATGTTGGGATGGCGAAAGAGAAAGCCCTGCAAAAGCAGGAGCAGAAACCCTGCGCCGCCAGCAAGGAGCAGCACCTTGGCGGCACGCGCGCGCTGCATGCGCCATGGGCGCAAGGCGAGCGCGGCGGCGAGCGGGATGAAAAGGAGCGCGAGCCAAGGGCGGCCCTGAAACGCGTGCCACAGCGCGGGCGCGCCCCAGCGCGCGCCATCGATCGCGTACCACGGCAGCAGGACAAGCCCCGCTGCCGTGGCCGCAATCCAGGTTACTTGGGTAGCGCTTTGACTTCCCGGTCCCACTTGGACAGAAGCCGCTTGCGCTCGGCGGAGGAGCCGTACTTCGCGAAGTCGTAGTCAATCACCTTGGTCTGGTCCAAACGCGGCGCTTGGGGCGGCACCTTGGCGTTCTTGTTGGACGGAATCTGGTAGGCCTTGGACTCCGCGCCGATCGCCTGCGCTTCCGGGGTGAGCGCCCAGTCGTACCACATGCGCGCCTCCTTGGGATTCTTGCCGCCCTTGATAATGCTCATGGATCCGACCTCGTACCCGGTGCCTTCGCACGGCGCCACGAGCTTGAGCGGTGCACCGCCCACCGCCATCGTGACGAGGTCGTGCAGGAACGTGATGCCGATCATGGTCTCGCCGCTCGCGGCCGCCTTGGCCGGTGCCGCTCCGGACTTCGTGTACTGGTTGATATTTTTATGCAGGCGCTTCAGGTAATCGAAACCCTTATCCTCGCCGAGCAACTGCACCATCGTTGCGAGCATCGTATAGGAGGTGCCCGACGAGTTCGGATCGGCCACCTGCACCTCGTCCTTGAACTGGTCGGAAAGTAGGTCGCTCCAGCACTTGGGCTCGGGCCCTTTCTTGCGCTTGAGCAGGTCGGTGTTGTAGCCAAAGCCGAGCACGCCGGCGTAAACGCCGACGGTCTGGTATTTGGCCTGCTCGGCCTGCTTCACCGCCCACGGCGCCAGATCTTTCAGCATCGGGGACTTGTATTCCACCAACAGACCTTCCTCAGCGGCCTGCAGATGCGGGTCTCCCGTGCCGCCCCACCAGATGTCACCGCGCGGATTCGAAGCTTCGGCTTTGACCTGGGCATAGATCTCGCCGCTCGACTTGCGCGTCATGGCCACCTTCACGCCGGTCTTGCGCTCGAATGCCGTGACCATCGCCCGGCACCACTCTTCCTGCGGCGCGCAGTACAACACCAGGTTCCCTTGCGCAGCAGCAAATCCCGGCGCACAAAGCGCCAGCGCAACGATGAACTTCCTCATCAGATCCTCCTCTCCAGTTTTTCGGTAGCTTGCCCGACTCCGGTAACGGCGACCAGAGCCTCCTTCAATCCCGGGGCGCAGGCGAGCACGGGGTTGCCCTGCGCTAGCGCCTCGCCGGCCAGGAAGTCGTTCGTCCATCCCCCCGCCTCGCGCACCATGAGGAGCCCGGCGAGCGTATCCCAGGAATTGATGTGAAGCTCGCAATAGCCGTGCGTGCGCCCCGCCGCAACGTAGGCGAGCCCCAGCGCGCCGGAACCCGCGCGCATGAACGTCGCCCCGGCGTCGAGCACGCGCTCCACGAGGCCGGTGTAGGCCCGCACCGGGCGGCGCGCCGACCAGCCCAGCTCGATGATGGCCTGGTTCAGGTCGCTGATCTGCGCGACCTTCATCCTGCGCTCATTGAGAAACGCGCCGCGCCCGTCGCGCGCGCGGTAGAGCTCGCCGTACATGGGCGCGGCAATGGCCCCCAGGGCGAGCGTGCCGCCGCTTATGAAAGCGATCGAGACGCAGAAGTGCGGCATGCGGTGCGCGAAGTTCGCGGTGCCGTCGATCGGGTCGATCACCCAGGTGGCGCCGCCCGTCCCTTGAGCACCACCTTCCTCGCCGAGAAAGGCGTCACCGGGAAACCGCTCCTTCAACCGCCTGATGATCAGCTGCTCGATCTCGCCATCCGCGGCGGTGATGTAGTCCTGCTTGCCCTTGAGCTTGACCTCGGGCGGATTGGAAAACAGCCGCTTCGCGACGTCGCCGGCGTCGCGCGCGACGGCGACGAGCGCTTCCTCGCGCGCGTCGAGGTTCATTTCTTCCAGTACCGCTGCGCAAGCGGCCTCAGGCAATCGTGGCCGATGCGCGCATGCGTCAACGGATGCGCCTTCGCCGGGTCCTGATCCGCTTCAACCACCAGCCACCCCTGGTAGCGCTCCGCCGCCAGGGTCTTGATGATCGGTTCAAAAGCGATGGATCCGTCGCCGGGCACGGCGAAGACATCGCCGACCACGGCATCGAGAAAACTCCAATCGCGCTTGCGCGCCTCGGCGAGCCGCTCCTTGCGGATGTCCTTGCAGTGCACATGCACGATACGCTTTGCGTGGCGCTTGAGCGCGCCCAGCGGATCGCCGCCGGCGAACGTCAGATGGCCCGTGTCGAGCAGCAAGCCCACCGATCTCGTCCCGTCCATCATGCGGTCAACTTCATCCTCGGCCTGCACGACCGTGCCCATGTGATGGTGATAGGCCATGCGCACGCCCTGCTTCTCCACGTACTGCGCCACCGCGTCCAGGCGCTCGCAGAACGGCTTCCATTCCTTCTCGGCGAGCCGCGGCCGCTTGGAGAGCGCAACTGCACGATCACCATGCACGCAGCGCGACACTTCGGCGAATACCATGACCTTGGCGCCGAGCTTCTTGAGGAGGTCCAGGTGCGCGCTCACCGCCTTGATCTCATCTTCGGCTGAGCGCTCGAGAAGGCGCGCGCTGTACCAGCCGGAAACGAGCTCGAGGCCATGCTTTTCGAGAATCGGTCCGAGCACCTTCGCATCGCGCGGAAACTTGCGTCCGAGCTCCACGCCCTCGTAGCCCGCGAGTTTCGCCTCGGAAAGACAGGTCTCGAGCGAGTTTTTATCACCGAGCTCGGGCAGATCGTCGTTCGTCCAGGTGAGCGGATTAATGCCGATGCGCACCCTCATGCTCCCAATGCCTGGCGGCGGCGTGCGCGCTCGTACGCGCTGCGCGCTTTCTTTTGCCCTGCGCTGCGCGGCGTCTCAGTGATCGCGACGTCCCACCACGCGCCGCCTTCGGCGGTGCCGCGCCGCGGGTCGGTTTCGATGACCACGACCGAAGTCTTGCGCGCGCGCAGCGCGCGCTCCAAAGCCGCTTTCAAATCCTTCATCTCCACTTTTTCGGCCTGCGCGCCGAGGCTGCGCGCGTGCGCGGCGAAATCCACGGCCGGCGCCTCGGCGCCAAGCAGATTGTTGAACGATGCGCCGCCCGTGGCGGCCTGCAGGCGCTCGATGCAGCCGAAGCCGCGGTTGTCGAGGAGCACGATGACGAGCTTGGCGCCGAGCGCGACCGAAGTCGCGATCTCGGAATTCAGCATGAGATAGCTGCCATCGCCGACCATGACGCAAACTTGGCGTTGCGGGTGGGCGAGCTTCACGCCGACGCCGCCGGCGATCTCGTAGCCCATGCAGGAATAGCCGTATTCGAGGTGATAGCCCGTCGCGTCGCTCGCGCGCCAGAGCTTGTGCAGCTCGCCCGGCAGGCCGCCGGCTGCGCACACCACGACGCCGTTGTCTCCCAGCGCCTGATTCACCGCGCCCAGGACCTGCGCATCGGTCGGCCTGCCCTTGCCTGGTGCAGTGATGCGCTCCACTTCGCGGTTCCAGGCGCGCACGAGGCGACTCGCCTCGCCGGTCCATGCGCCAGGCGCGCGCCAGCCGTTGAGGTTGCGCTCGAGCGCCTCCAGGCCGCTATCGGCGTCGGCGACAAGCGGCAGCGCGCGGTGCTTGGAGGCATCGAACGCGGCGATATTAAGTTGCACGAGCTTTGCGTCCGCGAAGAGCGCGCGCGAGCCGGTGGCGAAATCGCCGAGCCGCGCGCCGATGGCGAGGACGAGATCGGTGTTCGCCGCGAGCCGATTGGCGGCTTCGCTGCCCGTAACGCCGATCGCGCCGACGTTGCTCGGATGATTCCAGGGGAGGCTGCCCTTGCCGGCCTGCGTTTCCGCAACCGGGATGCCGTGCGCTTCGGCGAAACTTGCGAGGCGCTGCTCGGCAAGCGCGTACTTCACTCCGCCGCCTGCGACGATCAAAGGCTTTTTCGATGCACGCAGCGCCCGTGCGACGGTTTCCAACTCGGCAGCGTCCGGCAGCGGCTTGCGGATGCGATGCGCGCGGCGCCGGAAAAACTCGACCGGATAGTCGAAGGCCTCGGTCTGCACGTCCTGCGGCAGCGCGAGCGTGACCGGGCCGCAATCGGCGGGATCGAGCAACACGCGCATTGCGGCCGGAAGACTGACGAGGATTTGTTCGGGGCGAGTGATGCGATCGAAGTAGCGTGAAACCGGGCGAAAGCAGTCATTCACGGATGCGGTGGGGTCGCCGAACGCCTCCAGCTGCTGGAGCACTGGATCGGGGCGCCGGCTGGCGAAAATGTCTCCGGGCAGTAAGAGGACCGGCAAGCGGTTCACGTGCGCCACCGCCGCCGCGGTCACCATGTTGCTCGCGCCGGGACCGATCGAAGTGGTGCAGGCCATCATGCGGCGGCGCGCATGCGCCTTGGCGAACGCAATCGCCGCGTGCGCCATTGCCTGTTCGTTGTGCGCGCGAAAAGTGGGCAGCTTGCGCCGCATGGCATGCAGCGCGGGTCCGAGTCCAGCGACGTTGCCATGGCCGAAGATCGCCCAGACGCCCGCGAAAAACGGCTTGCCGTCCAGCTGCTGCGCAGCCAAAAAGCGGACGATGGCCTCGGCCATCGTCATGCGAACCACTGCCACGGGGGACCCCTCCTCGATTTATCATACTCGACAAACAATGCTGGAAATCGCCCAGTTCGGCGCCGGCCGCATCGGCCAGATCCACGCCTCCAATATCGCCGCCTCGAAGAACGCCCGGCTGCGCTACGTCATCGATGTCAACGCCGATGCGGCGAAGAAGCTCGCCGCGCGCCACGGCGCGAATGTGGCGAGCGAAGCCGAAGCCTTCGCCGATCGCGAGGTCGGCGCCGTGCTCATCGCCTCCTCCACCGATACGCACGCACGGCTCGCGATCGCGGCGGCGCGCGCCGGCAAGGCGATCTTCTGCGAAAAGCCGATCGACTTGAGCCTGAAGAAAGTCGACGAGTGCCTCGCCGAAGTGAAGAAAGCGGGCGTACCGATGTTCGTCGGCTTCAACCGCCGCTTCGATCCGAGCTTCGCGGCGCTCAAGCGGCGCCTCGACGCCGGCGAAGTCGGCGCGGTCGAGCAGGTGGTGATCACGAGCCGCGACCCGGCGCCGCCGCCGCTCTCCTACGTGAAGGTGTCGGGCGGCATGTTCCGCGACATGACGATCCACGATTTCGACATGGCGCGCTGGCTGCTCGGCGAGGAACCGGTCGAGGTGTTCGCCTTCGGCGAGAGCCTCGTCGATCGCAAGATCGCCGCCGCCGGCGACATCGACTCCGCCATGCTCATCCTGCGCACGGCGTCGGACCGAATGTGCCACATCAACAACTGCCGGCGCGCGGCCTATGGCTACGACCAGCGTATCGAGGTGTTCGGCGCCAAAGGTCTGCTTCGCGCAGAGAACGTGGGCGAAACTACCCTCGAGCATTTCCACGCCAAGGGTACGGCGAGGGATCAGCCGCTGCACTTTTTCCTCGAGCGCTACGCGGACGCTTATCGCGCCGAGCTTGCCGCCTTCCTGCATGCTTTGCAAAACCGGCAATCCATGCCGGTGGGCGCGAAGGACGGCCGCCTCGCACTTGTGCTTGCCGAGGCGGCCATCCGATCGCTGAAATCCGGCAAGGCGGTCGCCATTGGTTAGGTTCGCCCTCTTCGGCGCCGGCCGAATCGGCCGCATGCACGCCGAGAACCTCGTGCGGCGCGCCGACGCCAGGCTCCTTTACGTAGTCGACACCAAGCCCGACGCCGCGCGCGCGCTCGCCGAACCCCTGGGCGCAAAGCCGGCGGACACGGACACCGCGCTGCGCGATCCGAACGTGGATGCGGTACTGAT
>Ga0209382_10004370_pt1 | contig 18932 bp, 30 predicted proteins | sample SoiMetdeltSBSDD5_FD_187599 | JGI IMG/M metagenome (GOLD analysis project Ga0209382, IMG submission 187599) | Bulk soil microbial communities from a Populus tree surrounding site in Tennessee, USA - Soil MetaG P. deltoides SBSDD5 (SPAdes) (version 2) | ecosystem: Environmental > Terrestrial >...
GCGCGCCTGGCGCTGGCCGAGGCACTCGTGCACGCGGGAGCACTGCCGCAGGCGCGTGAGCAGTTTCGGCGTGCCGCGCTCGCCGGCGGTGATGAATCCCCGCGCGCATGGCTGAGGCTGGCCGAGATCAGCCAGATGATGGGCGATCGCCGCGAGGCGCTCGAGGCTTACGAGCACGTTCCGTCTACGCTGGAGCGTGCGCCGGAGAGCTTGCTGTCGCAAGCCCGGCTGCTGCAGGAGACAGGTCAGGCGGACCGCGCGCGTCGATTGCTACAGGCGGCCGCACAGAGTTCGACGGGCGAGACGGCGAGCGAAGCCACGTACGAGCTCGGGCGCCTGGCGCACGAGCGTGGGCAACACGCGGCGGCGCTCGAGTGGTTCACCAAGGCCGTTGCCGCTGCGCCGGATTCGCGCTCGGGTCGACTGGCGCTTCTCGGTACGGGCGATTCTCTTGCTGCGCTGGATCGGAGGCCTGAAGCTCTCGCTGCCTACACGAAGCTGGTCGACTCCGTACCGACCGACGCCTTGCGTCGTAGCCCGGCGCACGCCGCCGAGCGCGAAGTGGCCGGCGAGGCCGCCTATCGCAGCGGCAAACTCCTCAATGCTGCAGGCCGCCATGGCGAAGCGGTCAACATGTTCATCATCTCGGCGGCGTTCTTCACCACCGGGTCACCGGGCTACGGCCGTGCGCTCGTGGGCGCCGTGCAGTGCTTCGTCGCCACCGGCGATCGCACGGCCGCCGAAGCGTACTACGAGCAGCTGCAGGCCACCGGCGCCAAAGACCCCTTGCTCGGCGAGGCGCGGCGGGCGCTCGACACCGCCGGGGTTGAATCGGCACTGCCGCGCGATGTGCGCTAGCGCCCCTGCACGTCTCGCGCGTTTTCATGTCGAGGTCACCAAATCCGGCGTCGGAAACGGCGCGGCGTGAGGACGCTAACGCGTCAGGAGCAGGCCCAGCATCGCGCCGAAGGTCACGGCGACGACAACACCTGCGAGGACTTCAAACACGCTGGCTGGTCGTTCGAGGCCCGGCAGTGTCGCGTGCATCGCACAGTAGAGCGCGTACACGACGAGGCACCAGACTGCGCCGACCCAGACGGTATGTGGGCCCATAGACGAAATTCTAGAGTGCACCGGACATGATCCCGGCAATTAATCGGCGACATGAGCCCTAACCTTCTCATCCGCTCAGGTAGATCAAGCCAAACGCCCAGACGGCCAGCGTCGCGATGATGATCAGGAGAAATACGATGCTCTTGAGCCGGCCGCTCTCGTGGAGTCGGCGCAGCCGCTCGGAAACCCGCATGGTTTGGATTGTACCTAGCGCTGCCCTATGAGCACCGTCGAGGCGCAGCGCGACGTGCTCGAACGGATGGGTGATGCTTCGACAAGTGGACGATTTCACCTTCGAGACGGCGGCTGACATGCCCCGACCAAGGGGACCCTCATGTGGCGGTGGCTGAAGCGGCTGGTGTCGTGGGCGGTGGCCGCCTTGTCCATCGCCTTGGCATTGGCCTCAGCGCTCAAGTATCTCGAAGTCAAGCCGCCGCCTGAGCTTCCATTGCCGGCTCAGCTTGCACTGTGGGCACGTATGCTGGCCGAACTTCCGCCACCAGTCTTTCTCGCCGCCTCCGTCTTGGGTGTGGCTGTCATGCTGATTTTCCATTCCATGAGGCTCAGGCGATTCGAGGCATCGTGGGCTGAGATGAATGAGCGGCATGAGGCTGTGTTCCGTAACTGGATTCGCGAGCGACGTCGGGAATTCGATCGAGAGATCAATAACGTCACTTCGGAGTTCCATCGCGCACAGGCTCCATATGCCGAGCGCCTTGCGGAGCTTGAACGAGCTGTGACTCAGCAAGAGTGGGTCGATATGACGCTTGGCGGGCGGCAAGTCAAGTTAACGGTCGAGGCCTTTTCTTTCTATGAAGGGTGCCGCTCTCCCGAGCGCGAACGGATCGAGCACGGCATTTCGAGTTCGGGAAAAGATTCTTTCTTGACGGCTGAGATACGAGCAATGGCGAACGCGAATCCGTAAGACTCGTCGGGGCCGCCCCTGTAGACCGACTCAGCTCCTCCTACCCGCGTTCCTTCACGACGCGCCAGGCAGCGAGGCCGTTATCCGGCGAGCACGCATGTCGCGAACCCGTGGACGCAAGCAATCGAAGGCCATAGCAGCTACAGCGAGCGCCGACGAAGAACAGTCAGACACGCAGCGTGGAACAAGTTCGTTCCGAAGCCCACGGCGTCGTCATTCGTTTCGATCGGCAGGGTGCAATGAACGCACGTTGCGCGGTACATGACCGCGTCGACGTGGCGACCACAACTCCAACAACGATCGTGGCGCCGAAAGCCGGCGGTTTGCAGAAGCACCGTGGTGGCCGCACGGATCTCCTCAAGGCTGATGGCGCAGCCGCGCGCCAAGCAGGAGTCACATGCCGCGATGCCTGGAGCACTGACGAGCAGTTTGCGAACGCTTTCGGTCGGCGTTATATGCCGTCTCCTACGGGAAGCGAAACGCCCCGGGCCAATCCCGGGGCGCTCGAAGGCAAAGCGCGCCAGTCCGGCGCAGGTCAATACCCACACTTGAGCCTCAAATGCGTGGGTATCGGACCGTATCAAGAACCACGACTCGCGATCTATGTGCCCTTCGGAGTAGGCCGATCGGTGCAGTCGACCACCGCTGAGCGCATCTTTCGACCTGGAACAGGTCCGGTTCCCCGCCCGGCGCGGAAATCCGCGCCATTCGTGGGGAGGCCGGGGAGAATTGTGGCCGGAACAAAGAACATCATTTGTTCCGGCTGTTGCTGAGCACCTCGTCGGGCGCTAGCATCGCGCCAGCCGGAGGTCCGCGGGATGGACCGTCGCGCCTTCTTGACCGGGAGCGTTGCGCTCCTTGCCGCGCCGCTCGGCGTTGAGGCGCCAGCGGCACTGGCGGCGAAGAAAGTCGAACCAAAATTCCCGTGATCTTTGGCGGGGTAGGTGATCCAGTTGGGATCGGTCTGGTTCAGAGCCTTGCGAAGCCGGGCGGCAACTTGTGGCCAGAGGCTTGCCCTCTTAAAGGAAGCGGTCCCTGAGGCCAGCCGCGTGGCCGTCCTCTTTTTTCCAGCGTATCCGCCGCAGGGAAGAGAGATTGCTGCCCAAGCGTTGAGGATAGAGATCGGCGACTTTGACGCCGCATTCGCAAACGCAAAAAAAGAGCATGTTCATGTCAATACTGTTCGCGAACGCATTGTGGAGCTCGCAGCGACAAACCGCTTACCAGCAATGTACGCCGGACCAGAATTCGTGGAAGCGGGAGGGTTGATGTCGTACGCTTCGAGTTATACGGATCTCTTTCGTCGCGCGGCCATCTATGTGGACAAGATTCTGAAGGGCGCCAAACCCGCGGATCTACCAGTAGAGCAGCCTACGAAGCTCGAGCTGGTCATCAACCTCAAGACCGCCAAGGCGCTCGGCCTCACCATCCCGCCGTCGCTGCTCCCGCGGGCGGATCGGGTGATCGAGTGATCAGTCGGCGGACGCTCATCAGACACCTGAGCGCCGTCGGTGTTTTGGCTCCGATCGCCGCTTATTCCCAGACGCTGGCGAAGACGGCTCGCGTTGGCGTTCTCATGACGACGACTCCGGTCGCCGCCTCGCACATCGTCGTGGCCTTCGCCGACGGCCTGCGCGACCTTGGTCACGTGGAGGGCAAGAACCTCCGCCTGGAATATCGCTGGGCGGAGGGGAAGCCCGAGCGTTTCGCCGAGTTGGCCGCGGATCTCGTGCGGCAACACGTCGACGTGATCGTGGCCTCCTCGCAGGCAGCGGCGCTGGCGGCGAAGGGAGCGACGACGACAGTCCCGATTGTCATGGTCAACGCGACGGATCCCGTGGAGGCCGCCCTCGTCGCTAGCCTGGCCCGGCCCGGCGGCAACGTGACGGGACTGTCCCAGCAAATCACGGCCGACATTCGCCGCAAGCAGCTTCAGCTCGTTAAAGAGCTACTCCCGCGGGCCTCTCGGGTGGCCGTGCTGAGGAGCACCGCCACTGCAGTGGATCTACATGACTACGAGGCGGCCGGACGGACGCTCGAGATACAGGTCCAACTCGTCAATGTACGCGACCGGGATGATTTGAAGCGCGCGTTCGCGGCCATCGCCCGAGATCGGGTCAACTCGCTTATCGTCCCGGCCGACCCGTTCTTGTTTACTGAGCGACAGCGCGTGGCCGAGCTGGCGCATGAGCACCGGCTGCCGGCTATGTGCTCAACCCGCGAGGCCGCCGAGGCTGGCGCCCTCATGGCCTACTCGGTTCGCCTCACCGAACAGTTCCGTCGTGCTGCGCTTTACGTCGACCGAATCTTGCGGGGCGCCAGCCCGGCTACGCTTCCCGTCGAATCGCCAAGCCAGTACGAGCTGGTGATAAACATGAAGACCGCGAAGGCCCTCGGCCTCACCATCCCACCGTCGCTGCTGCTGCGGGCTGACCTGGTGATCGAGTGAGGATGTCGCGAAACCGTCCGATACCTTTCCGCGCCGAACTACAAGGAGGGTGACGTGATTCGTGCTGCCGGCACCAATGACATCATCGACATCCGGGCCCTCATGAATTCCGTCGTCCGTTTCTGGGACAAGACCTGGCGGCCAGATGTCTTGGAACGTGCACTCGGCTCCCGGGACACGATCGCCCTCGTGCACCAGGATGGACAGGCCATTGACGGCTTCGCCTGCGCTCACGACATCGGCTTCCGGGCGTATTTGAGCGAGCTCATTGTGGCACCTCAGGCGCAGCGTCGAGGCATCGGCTCACGGCTTCTCGAGGAGATTGAGAGACGGGTAGAGGAACGGAGTTGCTCGCTGATCTTCGGCGACGTCTGGCAAGACTCGGAGGCGTTCTACCGGGCGCACGGCTGGACACCACCGTCGGTAGTGTTGTTGCGCAAGCGTTTGTCGAGAGGCGCCGCACGATGTAGTGAGCCGGTCAGCGGCTGATTTTTGGCGACTTGCAACCATCCGGCGAGAGCAATTCCCCTCGCTAGCCGCGGCTGCGTGACTCTTCCACGGCCGCCGAGCAGAAACTCGTCCCGCTGCATTACCCCGAGGGCGAGGCGGGCGATGAACGCGCCGCGCGTGATTACGAGACTGCGGTCAGCTACCTCGAGGGCAAGTACGGCAAGGACGGCGCGCTTGAAGTCCGCCGCAACGCCTGTGAGTTGGCCCAACGGCTGATGCCAGCCAGGTTGCTTGAGGCCTACAGCCAGATGCCGATTGCGAACCGACCGCGGCTGATCGAGCGGCTGCACCACGCCTATCAGAGTCTCGGGGCCACCTCACGGTGAGCACCGCCGCAAGTCAGCGTCAGGCGCGCGACTACCACGTTTGACCGATGCGCTACGCGCGGAGCACGCGCAATTCTCGGCAATCATCATTCCGGCGCTTGGGCCGCGAACGCGCTTGATCGCCGACGTCGAAGGCTGGCCGATGGTGCCGGGGCGCTACGGCAGGCTCGAATGGCGCGGCGTCGAGGCTGGCGAAGGGCCGGCGCGCGGCACCCGCCGCATCTACGTCTACACACCCCGTCCCCGCATGATCCCGCGGCTGCTGGCCGTGGCCGGCGTGCATAGGTGGCAGATGGGCGACGACGAGGCCGCCCTCTGGCTCGCGGCCGACGACGTCCAGCACTCCAGACCGTTGCCCGGCCCCTGCGGACCCGTGTCCGTCGAGCCCCGGAGACCGGCCGCTCGGCCCTGGCGCTCGCCGAGATACGCCCTAGACCAGATTCACGAATCGCCGCAAGATAGCCGCCCCCTATGTCCAGACCCTCCTCCATGCGCCAGCCCCCCGAAAAACGGTCGTGTACCGCACGCCATCTAGGCGGTGACGACGGTGCCAACCTCTTGCGCGCCGTGCGCGGAGGAGTGGCGGTGATCAGTCGGCGGACATTCCTGGCGTCGGGTGCGGCCGTGCTCGCCGCGCCGCTCGCCGCCAAGGCGCAGCAGCGAGACCAGATTGCCCGAGTGGGCTATCTCTCGCCGGGCTCGTCCTCTGACGCGGCAAGGTTGCGCCGATTCGAAGCCTTCCGCCAAGGTCTGCGCGAGCTCGGTTACGTGGAAGGTCAGAACATCGCTATCGAGCCCCGGTGGGCCGAGGGCAACTATGACCGATACGGCGCCCTCGCGACCGATCTGGTCCGTTTGAAGGTGGACGTCATCGTCGTGGTGGGCGGAGCAGCGACGCGGGCGGCGCAACAAGCCACCGGAACGATCCCCATCGTCATGTCGGTCGTTAATGATCCCGTGGGGGGCGGACTCGTTCCCAGCCTTGCACACCCGGGAAGGAATGTCACCGGGCTGACGATAATGACGTCCGACTTGGTTGGGAAACAGCTGGGACTTCTCAAGGAGCTGCTCCCGAGGGTCTCCCGGGTGGTCCTCCTCGGGAATCCCGCCAATCCAGGCACCGCACCACAGTTGCGAGAGGCGGAGGATGCAGCTCGGGCCCTGCGATTGCGGCTTCAAATCCTGGAGGCCCGGGTTCCCCGGGAAATCGACTATGCCTTCGCGGCGATGACCAGGGAGCGGCCGGGCGCCCTCCTCACACTCGACGACGCCATATTCACGAATCAGGTGAGGCAGATCGCCGAGCTCGCGGCGAAGCAGCGCCTGCCAGCGATCTATGGAACGAGGGAGTACACGGAGGCTGGCGGTCTCATCGCCTATGGCGCGAACCGCCTCGAGTTAGAGCGGCGAGCAGCCACCTACGTGGACAGGATCCTCAAGGGCGCCAAGCCGGCCGACCTCCCCGTCGAGCGGCCCACGAAGTTCGAGTTGGTCATCAATCTGAAGACCGCCAAAGCCCTCGGCTTTACCATCCCGCCCTCGCTGCTGCTGCGGGCGGATCAGGTGATTGAGTGAACCGCCGCGCCTTCGTCACTGGCCTGGGAGCAGTTCTCGCCGCTCCAATTGGCGCTAGGGGGCAGCAGGCGCCAAAGCAATATCAGGTCGCTCTTATCTCCCTCGCCGCCGCTGCAGACGCATCACCGACCCCGTTATGGCAGGCGTTCATGGATGCGATGCGTGAGCGCGACTACGTCGAGGGCCGCAACCTCGTCTTGTGGCGCGCCTTTGCCAACGGAAAGCCCGACCGTTTGCAAGCTCTCGTGGGCGACCTCGTGAAAGCGAACGTCGATGTCATCGTCACGTCGGCCAGCACGGAGACGCGGACCGCGAAGCGGGCAACGTCCAGGATCCCCATCGTGATGACGCTCGTACCTGATCCCGTCGCAGAAGGACTGGCCGCCAGCTTGGCGCAGCCGGGAGGTAACGTGACGGGGCTGACGAGTCTCGCCATCAGCCTGAGTCAAAAGTACGTCGAGCTCGTCCATGAGGCCGTGCCGTCAGCGTCGCGCCTTGCTGTCATCGCGGGCCCCGGGGCGCCTTCTGCCGAAATCCGGCGCGAGCTGGAAAGCGCCGCGGCCCGCCTCGCGAGGTCGGTGACGTTCGACGAAGTTCAAGGCCCGGGCCGCTTCGATCCGGTTCTGACGCGAGTGAAGAAGGAAGGCGCGACGGGGATCATCGTCGCGCTGGATGCGCTCACGTACCTGCATCGGAAGCGGCTTGTCGAATCGATCGCCAGTCATCGCTTGCCTAGCATCTATTGGGCGCGTGACTTTGCAGAAGCGGGAGGATTGATGACTTATGGAGCCAACGTACCGGAGTTGGGGCGGCGCGCTGCGATGTATGTCGATAGGATCCTGAAGGGCGCCAAGCCAACTGATCTTCCGATCGAGCAGCCAACCAAGTTCGAGTTCGTGATCAACCTGAAGACCGCGAAAGCGCTCGGCCTCACGATCCCGCCGTCGCTGCTGTTGCGGGCGGATCAGGTTATTGAATAGTGGATCCCGAGTCGTGGCCGACGGCGAAGGCGGAGCCTCCGACGCGCATTGGCGTTGCGTAGCGAGTCGGCGCGGGCGCCGTGGTGGAATTGAATCAGCTCCACCACTAGAAGGCGCTGACCGCTACCAGGAGACCAAGATGACCGACGCATACACGAAGGCCGTTCTCACTGTCATCGCGTTGGCGCTGACGGCGTTGGCAGTCCGACCGATCGTCGCGCCTCAGCGTGTACTGGCTGACGATCCGATTTCCGTGGAGATTTCACAGCGAGTCGGCAAGCTCGAACACAATGCCGAAGTCTCTTTCCCCCTCAGCCTCCGCCGAATCCGTTCTGATTCGCGACTGGGACCGCTGTGCTGATCGAGTCCGACTACCGCGGCTACCGAATCGAGGTGAACGCCATCCCGGCTGACGGCCGCTTCAACGCCGAGGTTCGCCTGCTCCGCCTCTTTTCCCGCGACAAGCCACGCGTCGAAACCGGTCACGTGTTTGATGCTCGGCGCCGAGCATGCCGAGCGCGCGGAGTATATATGGGCCCCGCGCTGGATTGACGCGCACGAGTGATGTCGTGGCAGACGTGAGCATGAAACGGCCGTGCTTAGTTCAGCCGAGATTCAATTAGACGGCTAGGGACCCATCCTTTGGGGGCGCACATCCGAGCTTTCGAAATCGCCGACGCGACAAGCGTCAGCAGCCTGATTTCCACTACGTTGAGGATCTCCAATGTGAAGGACTACCCCGAGGACTTCCTCTCCAAGGTGGAAGCGTCGCTAACACCGCCGTCTCTACGCGAGCTCGCGAAGGAGCGCGTCATACGTGTCGCCGTGGAAGGCAATTCGATTGTTGGGACCGCGAGTCTAGGGGGAGATCAAGTCCACGCGGTCTTCGTGCATCCCGCCCGGCAAGGTCGGGGTATCGGCAGGCGCCTGATGGAGGCGGTGGAATCAGAGGCGCGAGCCCGCGGAAAACGCGCGCTGATCCTATACGCCAGCGTGAGTGCCGTGTCTTTCTATGAGGCGAACGGGTGGCGCACCGTTCGCGAGCACCGCGACGGAGATGCCCGGCTCGTCGTAATGACGAAGCCTTTCAGCGAGCAACGTACACACCCTGGAAATCGGGCAGGCAGTGCAGATGCGACCGTCTAACCCCCGCATGCAGCTGGCGGCGCTGCATGACGCCTGCGTGAACCAGCGGGAAAGCCTCCTCCGTGCCACACTCGGCCTCCTCAGTCTCGAGCCGCACGAGCCAGAACTGCGCCTCCTACACAACTGCTTCGACACCTGGCGCGGGATTGGCGACATCGTGGCGGGGATGGCTCGCCAGGAGTATGACCTCGAGCTGCGGCGCTACAACGGTCGCGGCTGGCGCGCGATGTTCTTCCTGAGTGGTTTTGAGCACTCGCTCACCGCGGATGCGGGCAGCGCGTCGGCACCGAGTCCGTGGGAGGCGGTGCAGCGAGCGGCCGGCGACGCACTACGCGGGCGTGACGCCTCGGAGCCTGAGCCGCGCGATTGGATGACGACGGACGAGTCGCCACGGTGACGCAACAGTCAGGAGGACCATATACGCCGCGAGGAGGGCGGCTGCCGCGGGGATGCGGTTGGCGATTTGATGGACGACGTCGACACGGACACGGTATCGCCGACGCGGAACGCTCGGGCCGCCTGCTCTGGCACCTCGAGAGTGATGACACCCTCCTCCGTGGCGAGCTTCACGCGGCCTACCTCCCGATCCAGCTCCAGCACCTTTCCCACGATCCGATGGTCGTCGCTCTTGAACACCGGCTGCTGCACTGGCGTTGGCGGAGGGACGGTCGAGGTGTCCGACGGCTGGGCGTATGCCGCGATGGCGGCGACTGCGAGAGCGACGCCGGCGAAGAGCGAACAAAGCTGCATCCCCGCGTGCGCGAGCGCGGCGAGCAACGGCGCGAACGCGTGATAGCGACTCCGGCCGACCACGAAGTCTCAGGTGTGTGCACAGAGCCTGCCGTCGATTTCCGGGGAGGTCGGGGGAGCATTTTTCAACGGTGGGTCGCGCCCCTGGGGGCAACGGGCCGGAGCCTGCGACGCGATGACGGCCAAGGCGCCCTCCTGGCGGTGACAAGAAGACGCCGACTCGGGGCCCCGAGCGTGCCAACCAGTGCAACGCCAAGCCAGTGACGGCGACCTGCTCAGGCGAGCCCGCGATACACCGGGTCGCGCAAGCGGCCTTCCATGACCTCGCTGTAGGTCAGCTCGACGGTCAGCGTCGGCTCGAGCCACGTCACGCCGCGAGACGCCGGAAATCATGGAATGGAGACGTGGACCGCTCGCGGCCCCGTCGGAGCAGCTCGCGCGCCGTGCCGCACGCCGCCGTCGTGTGGTCGAGCGGTGTGTTGACACAATGCCGGGCTGGATGGCAGACGGCGCCCTCGCAACAGAGCGGGGGAAGGGCCGCAACCTTCCTGAGATTGAGGTCGGGCGAACGGACTCAAGGCGACGACTGGGGTTCGTCGTGCTGACGTCGTCGGGTAAAGAGGTCACGAGATTTACTCTGGACCGCGCGCAGGTCAAACGACTCCGCGACCATCTTGAATACCAAATCCGCCGGCTGAGAAACTGCTAAACACCTCGCGCCTGATCATTTGAGCGGCGCAACGGCGATCCTAGAGGGGCTCGGAACCTCCGAAATCAGCGCCTGGTCAGCGCATGGAGCGCCGACGACGCCTGCGACATGTAATCGTGTGGTATAAGTATCCGTCTTTCCTCGGCACGGCGGCGTACCCAAGTGGTTAAGGGAGCGGACTGCAAATCCGTTATGCGCCGGTTCGAATCCGGCCGCCGCCTCCAATTTTTCATCTACTTGCGACGCGCCTTCACGACCGACGCTCAGCGGCAATACTGGCTCGACCGGTAGGCCCCAACGTGCGCGATTGGCGTTGCGCGCCGAGGTCTTGCTGAGGCCTGGGTAATGTTTCTGTTGCGCCTGCTGCCCGAGGTGCCGTCTGCGATAAGAGTCCACCGGCGCGGCCCATATCAACGCGCGCCCCAACGCGAGAGAAACCATTCACTGAAGCGGTCCTCGTGAAGATCATCATGACCGCCCGTGCGCTGCGCAGCGTTTTTTGCATACGCGCGAAGCCTGGGACGCGCTAACGTCGATGATAGAGGCGAGGCGATCGGCCGTCACCAGCGTCGTGTCGACGCTCTAAAGTCTTGCGACTTACGAGGGGGCGGAGATGCCAGTGATTCTGTTCGAAGCAGGTGGGAGGGCCCGGAAGCTCGATCTCAAGCCGCTGGCCGACGAGAAGCTCCTGCAAAAATACGTCGCCGAAAGCCCGAGCGGCCTGCCTTTCGAAGACATCGAAGAAGATGTGAGGCTTGCCGTCATCGGCAAGGAGTTTCCGGCCGGAAATGGTTTCATCGACGCGCTTGGCGTGGACCAGGCCGGGGCGCTGTATTTGATTGAAACGAAGCTCTACCGCGGAACAGACAACCGGCGAGTTTTAGCCCAGGTGCTCGACTACGGCGCGGGTCTCTGGAATGACCACCGCAACCGCTCCGATTTCCTCGCGAGTCTCGATGAGAACGCCGTCCGAACGCTTAAGCGGAGCGCGCGGCAGGAGATCGCGAACCAGTTCGAGCTGACTCCGGAGGAGGCAGATTCCTTACTCGAGAACGCGGCGCAGAATATCATCAATGGTCGCTTCAACTTCATCGTCCTGATGGACCACATCGACGAGAACTTGAAGAACCTCATCACGTTTGTGAATGCCAACACCGTGTTCACCATCTATGGCGTCGAGTTCGAGTTTTATGGAATTGATGAAGAGTCGACGCTCGCGATCCCGCGACTCCATGGCGCAGAGACGCCGAAGAGCACGGCTCGCCCCGGCGGCGGACCGATCGCGGATGAGACCTTTTTCGAACAGGCGGCTAACGCTGTCTCACCCGAGATCGTCTCAGGGCTCCGAGCCTTGTATCGATTTTCGGTCATCGAAGCGGATGTCGTGACGTGGGGCCGCGGGCCCATAGGCTCGTTCAATCCGAAGTTCACTGCGGTCAGTCCCAAATCGCTCTACACCGTCTACTCGGACGGGCGACTCTATGTCAATTTCGACTGGCTTGGGCGCACCGAAGCTGGACGGATGGCCGTTGACATTCTCGCGCACGGGCTGCGGGCAATGGGCTGTGAGCTTCCCGGCGACTTCCGCGAACGCTTTATACGACTCGGCGCTGCGTGGTGGGTGCCACGGATCGAAGAGTTAAAAAGGGTCCTTCAGTCCGCGGGCGCCATAGTCCCGAAATGAGTTAGAGAGTCCAGCTGCGTTTGCTGCGTCCTCCGTCCGTCAGGTGTCGGAGCGGACGATCGCCTGACGCGGACGCTCAGTCGGCGGGCATCCCTGGCATCGGATACCGTATTCCTTGCGGCGCCGTTTCGACGTCGGCTCGTCCGTCGAGCGATTACTCACGGCGTCAAGTTTGTGCAAAATTTTTCCCGGCCGTACGCGTGACAGCCGGTCACAATGTCGACTTAATGGCGCGACGCCTGCACACCCCGGTCGGCGTATGGGGTACAGAGAGTCTTGTCACAATACCCTCTTCATAAAAGGCGCCGTCTTGGCGCGACGTGACCAAGCGCTGGGAGAGGGCCAGCTGCGGGCTCGAGCCGCAACGGTAGAGAAGCGCTCAAAAGCCCGGGTCACACCAATGGCCGCCCATCGGGCCCGTTCACAACGGCTGGGCTGATGATTCCGCGCCGGGGGGCATTGGGCGCCTCGCGAACTTTTGAACTGTCCGGTATGACCTGCGTCGTGGTCGACGACGACGACGATATCGTCGATATGCTCGCCACGCTCCTCGGAAGATATGGCGTCCACGTCGTGCGCACCCGGACGGTCGCTGACGCCGTGGCCTACGTCGACACTGCGCCGCATCAATCACCACAGCTTTCGCCGACGCCGAGCCGTCATCTCTACATGAACATGGCCGCTCGAACGCCAGGTCGGTGGTCCTGGCGAAGGTTTGGCGTCGCTGATCACAGTGGAGAACACCCAGCGTAGTCCCCGTATTGCGCTCGTCCGCCCCTGGCAGGCTGCTCGTATGGCGCCCGAGCGCGATCGGGCGTGGTGCTGTCGCGGAATTGCTGCGCACCTCGAGCGCTCGCGACATCTTCTCCAGCGGGTATGGCCGCGCAGTGAGCTGCTGCGGCGGTGTAAGCAGCTCCTGACCTGGACTCTCCTTGGCAGTCGCCTTGCACCTGTCTGCGCACTGAACGACGGGCCGCGTCGGACGCGCCGACCGCGCCCTAACGGCACTCCGTCGCCGCGCCGGCTCGGACCCGTCGTTCAATTGCCTGTCGATCCACGCGACCTCGGCGTTGAATCGATCATTGACGGCAATGGCGTTGACCTCGATTCGGTAGCCCGGTAGATCGGCTCGACGATCACGCGCCTACCTCGATCTCTATCGTCCGACTCCTGACGGTGACACGGCGGCTCCCGGCCATTCTGAGACACGCGAGGAACGCGAGGTCCTGCAGGGCGGGCACGATCTCGGCTTCGGCGTGATCGTCTAAAAACGCACGGGAGACGGATACATGGTGCTGGATCTTCCCCGTGGTGTCGTTGACGATTCGGTACGATCGCGCGACACGTTCCTGATCTTCGTAATCGTAGAGGACGGAGCAGCCCACGAAGGACTCCTCCAGGAATTCCGCAATGAGCCAGACTTTACGCTGATCCTCTGCCATCAGGCCCGCTCGTTCTGGACGACTGCCGAGCGTGCATGGAGAGCGGTCACTCGATCACCTGATCCGGGCGCAGCAGTGACGGCGGGATCGTGAGGCCGAGAGCCTTGGCGGTCTTGAGATTGATCACCAGCTCGAATCTCGTCGGATATTCGATGGGAAGGTCGCCAGGCTTGGCGCCATTCAGAATCTTTCTCAACACCGCCATCTACCGATCCTCCGCCCCGTGCTACCGCGGCGTTTGGCCGTCGCCTTGCGATTGAGATAGTGCCGGCACGCATCCAGAACCGCTCGAGCTCAGCAGGCTCAACGCGCACCCGGCGGCCGAAGCGCAGCGGGCGCAGCTTGCCGCTAGCGGGTCTGAACCGGATTCGGCGGCACGGCCTCCGAGGATCCGCGCTCGGCGTGGACACGGGCGCCGGCGTCGGTCGGCGTGAGCTTCGGCCGGGCATAGTCGAGAGGCGACCAGCCCTGTTTGTCGACCACGTTCGGCCTGGCGCCGTGGCTCAGCAGTGCGCGCACGACAGCCGCGTCGCCCTTCCAGGCCGCGAACGTGAGCGCGGTCCAGCCGGCTCCACTCTGCGTGTTCACGTCCGCCCCACGGTCGAGGAGGAGCGTCACCGCGGCGGGCCGGTCGTTGATGATCGCAAGCATCAGCGCGGTGAGGCCTCCGCGAGCGCGCGCATTGATCTCGGCGCCGCGATCGAGAAGGATGCGTGCGGCCGAGATGCGATCGTTCACGACGGCGGCCATGAGTGGAGTGAATCCGTCGACGTCGCGCACATTCGGCGACACACCGCTGGAGAGCAATCGCGTAAGCGCGTCGACCTCGCCGTCGCGCGCACGCGCCATCAGGGCAGCGACGTGCTCGGGCGACGGCTCCACGGCCAGGGGGCGTTGCGTTTGTTCTGCGGACCGGGGCTCGCGGTCCTGCCGGCTCGACGGCGCGGTGGGGACGACCACTTCGCGGACGCGCCCGGTAGCGACGACCGGCTCGCGGCGAGCGTTCTCGCGTCGTGAACGCGCGATGTCGGAGCTCGACCGGTCGACCGCCAACCCGGACAGGCCCAGCCATGCCGCGGACCTCTCGATCAGCCTGGGGCCCACACGGATCATCGCCGGACCGAACTGCACGAGGAGAGCCGCGATCGTGGCCGTGCCGATCACGAGCACCGCCCAGCCGACAACGTGGCGTCGCGATCCGCGCTCGACGTCGGTCTCGGGTTCGGTCGAGGCGGCGGCCGCGCGGTCGAGGCCAAGCCGCTCCGCCATCTCCACAACGGAAAAGGCGGACACACGGTTCGTGAGACGCGTACCGGGAAGCGTGACGGCGCGGGCGCACAGCTCCCCGATCAGCCCCGGCCTGCCTTTGGAGTACCGTTCGATTCTCTGGATCGCGGCGTCGGAGAACTTCACCGCCTCATCGGAGCTGGTGCCGATCCACTGCTCGACGAATTGGTGGACCTCGGCCGACGCCATCGGTCTGAGCACGGTGCGCACGAAAGCGCGCCCGGACCCGGCTCTGGCCCACGCGCGGCGGGCGGATTTCTCGAGCGCAGGTGCGCCGGCGAGCACGACGTACCGCGCGTGGTCCGTGGGTGAAGCGCTCGCCGCGAGGCCGGCGAGCCATTTGAGGCTCGCCGCGGACAACGCGTCCGCGTCGTCCACGACCACCACCAGGGGCGTCCGCCGCGCGGAATGGTTGGCGACGATGTCGGCAACGGAACGGTCGTTGCGGAAGAGCTTCCGCTTGCGCGGAAGGCCGAGCTGCTCGCGGAGTCCGCCCGCGAGCTGGTCCACGTCTGCGGTGTTCCGTCCATCGAGCACCGCGACGGTGGCCGCGGCGAGGCGGAGCTCGTCGAGGAGGGCGCCGATCACGGCGCTCTTCCCGCTGCCTTCCGCGCCGAGGAGCAGCACCCATCGCGCGTCGGCATCCATGCCGGTCATCAGCTCGGCCAGTACCGCCTGCTGAGTCGCGAAAAGGTGAGTGGTGGGCGATGCGACGGCCGTGGCTGCCGAACCCTGTTCCGTGGCCTCGTCCATGTGCCATCCCCCGCCGTACCCTCTGCGCCGAATCTACGCAGAGGCAGGGATGGTGCGGCCATCGGTGGGGACTGTCAAGGCTCTTGGCGGGAGATTGACACCCCATGCACGAATGGGGGATGCTACTTGTTGCCCTTCCAATCCTCTCGGATCGCGGCCTCTGGCGGACGGATCTCGCGGCACAACGCCGCGGCGCTCGCACGTTGCAGGAGGCTTCGATGTTCGGATCCAAGCAAGAAATTCAGAAGACGACTCCCCCCAAAGCACCGACCCCCCCGCCGGTCCCCCTGCTGGCGATCGTCGGCGACACCGCGAAAATGGAAGGCAAATTTCTGATCGCCGACTCGATCCAGATCGAGTGCGAGGTCGGCGGCGAGCTGCGGGTGGGCGGCAAGCTGGTCATAGGCGAGAAGGGGGTCGTGAACGCGAACGTGGAGACGGTCGATGCCGTCATCCTGGGGCACTATGACGGCAACATGACCGCTACCGGCAACGTGGAGATCGCGGCGACCGGCCGGGTCAGCGGCAACATCAAGACCGATTCGCTCGTCATCACCAAGGGCGGTTGTTTCAGGGGTAACGTCGCCAAGATCAACGAGGAGCCCGGATCCAACCACCGGCCGCGCTATGGCGTCGAGGACAAGTTCGCCGGACAGCTGGCCCGCGATAACGGTCAGATGCTGGACGCGGACCGTCTACCGGAAGTCGGCCGAAAGGTTTGAGGGCAGGGTCCGAATCGAGCGCCATTCCGGCTGTGGCCGCCCCGTGTGAAGCAGCACCTGGCATCCGGGCTGGGCGAGAACGTAGCCGAGTGGATCGTCGCCGAGACTCGGCCCACCGGTCAGCGCGTCGGATGGGCTTGGTTGCGCGGGTTTCGGCTGGCGGTCGGTCATCCGGGGTTCCTCCTGGGTTGGTATCCCGGACCGCAAGGGCGATGCCGAAATAGCCGCGAGCAATGTCAGTGAGTTACGACTCACGCCGGGCTCGAGTGGCGTCCTCTGAGCCACGCACGGTGGTCGCAAACTAACCGAGCTATTGTCCGGGCGAGCCGGTATCCGGCCGATCTTCCGCGCCTGCGTCGGCGGGACCGGCCTCGAGTTCATCGTCCACTCTCGCGACGGCCCAGCCGCGCGTTCTCAGGTCAGCGTCGACGTGCGACGGCGTGCGCCGATCTCCAACCTCCACCAATGGTCCCCGTGACCAGATCGAGGCTGAGCGGCCTGGCTTTTTCTGTTTGAGGTCTCGGCCGTCGTATTCCCGGCGGTCGTAGATGACATCGACGTCCGGTTCGCCGATGAGGGCCCGTCGAAGCTGCTCGTACGTCTCCGTGTAGCCGCGCGCCACGATAAAGACCTTGCGCACCATCGCGTGCACTCCTCGGGTGGGGTTACCCGCATGGATCCTGAAGTTCCACGGATGACGGCCGTAGCCTAATCCGATTCTTCGAGAATCGTCGATATATCAAACGATAAGGCGTCGGCGGGTCTAGCGGAGCTTGCTCCACAACAGGACCAGGAGCATCACGAACGAGAAGACGTCCCAGCCGATCAGCTTGGTCTCGCTCACGAGGTCACCGAGGTGCGAGCCAACGGTCGGTAACTCGACGACGAAGCGAACGACCTGCGCGGCCAACGCCGCGGGACCGCCGAGGACCGCAATTGCGACGGCCACAACCACGAGTCCGATTGCCCAGGCGATCGGCCTGGAAGCATCCATCGGTCAGTTCTCCTTTCCAATGAAGGCGTCGGGCCCACGTCGGCGTGCTCTGGTCCATCCAGGCATGCTGCGGCTTGCCACCTCGAGCCGGATGTGCGTATGCAGTGCCAAGCGATCTGCCCGCGGAATGTCTCGAAAACCAACGAAATCGGAGAAAGCGACGGCGCGCTGTGCCCCGTCGCCGGGGCAGAGTGACACGAGTGTTCGCCTGTGAACACTCGCTCGTGATGCTATGGCTTCACGTCGTCGTGGCCTCACTGGGCGCCTCGATCAGGCGCTCTCTGGACAAGTCTGCGAGCAGGTCCAGAACGTCCGCTTCGATCGTGGTCGCGTCGGCAGCATATTCGTCGCAGATCGCCGAGACCGTATCGGCGACGCTTCGGGTGCCGTCGCAGAGTTCCCAGACCCTGGCGCCGACGTCATCGAGGCTGTAATACGCTCCGCTTCGAGCGTCGAGGAGCACCACTTTCTCGGCGACGCGCTGACTCAGCACGTGAGTGACGCGGCATGGACGAATGTGCGGACGCATATCAATGTCCTCCATAGGCAATTGCGGCGGCCTCACGCCGCCTCGAGCAGCTCCCGAAGCCGAACAGCGACGGCATCGAAGTCGCGGCCGGTGGCCAGACGATAGCAGCGCACCTGAGCGAGCATCGCGGCGATGGCATCGAGATGGCTCTGGGCCACCCGCGGATGCGTCAGCAAGACATTCGCGACGAGCTCGACGAACACGTCCTCCGGACGGACTTCGGTCAGCACGCTGGTTGGTGAATTCGCGATGGCCGGGACCACGATGACCCGCGGCATGCAGTGGTCGATGAACTCGATGCGGCACATGTCGTCGATGAAGACACCGTGTTTGTGGCGGCCGGGCGGCGGCGCTGTGTGCGCGAGAGGATCGAACTCGGGAAAGAACGCCGCGGTTCGAGGTGAGATGTCGAGCTCGTCGTGGAACGCAAACGCTCGCACACGGCCGCCGTCGACGGAAAGGAAGACCGTGTCGTCTCCGAGAAATCCCAGCCCGGCGCGAGCCAGCGCAAGAGCGAGCGTCGACTTCCCCGCGCCGGAGACACCGGCGACGAGCAGGCCTGCTCCCCCCACGCTCACCGCGGCCGCGTGCAGACTGTACAGCCCGTTTCGCCTCAGTCCCTCGATCAGGGCGACGCTGAGAACCGGGTGGGAGAGGAGCCAGATCCGAGTCGCATGCTCGCGCGTCACCGACACGGTGGCCGCGCCGTGCCGACCGTCGACCCGGCCGCGGATGGCGTCGCCGCATGTCACATAGAGCACGTCATCAGTGTCGCTGTAGGTCACGTCGAACGGCAGGCCATCGACCACAGCGGTCATGAGCAGCCGACTCGATTCTTCCGCAGGGGCGACGACGTGGCTGTCGCGGTCCGGGACGACGCGGTAGTCGAATCGAAGGCGCGGCGGCTCGCTGGATGCGGCGCTGAAGCGCCGCAGACGACGGTGGATCGCCTCGAGGGTGTCGTGGTGGCTCGCCGTGACCTCGGCCCGGAGGCCGTGAATCGTGTACTGCCCGCACGAGATGTCTGCCGCCCGTCGC
>Ga0209382_10004371_pt1 | contig 18931 bp, 10 predicted proteins | sample SoiMetdeltSBSDD5_FD_187599 | JGI IMG/M metagenome (GOLD analysis project Ga0209382, IMG submission 187599) | Bulk soil microbial communities from a Populus tree surrounding site in Tennessee, USA - Soil MetaG P. deltoides SBSDD5 (SPAdes) (version 2) | ecosystem: Environmental > Terrestrial >...
CGATCTCGCGGAACGCCCGCTCGACGTGCCCCTGGAGCTCGGTGAGCATCAGGGGTTGCACGTCGATCTCCATCGCCCCCGATTCGATCCTCGAGAGGTCGAGAATCTCGTTGATCAGCTCGAGCAGATCAGAGCCGGACGAGTGAATGGTCCGGGCGAATTCGACCTGCCTGTCGGAGAGGTTGTTCTCGGTGTTCTGCGACAGCAGCTTCGACAGGATCAGCAGGCTGTTGAGCGGCGTCCGCAGCTCGTGCGACATGTTCGCGAGGAACTCGGACTTGTACTTGGACGTGACCTCCAGCTGTTCGGCCTTCTCCTCGAGCGACATCCGCGCCTGCTCGATCTCCCGGTTCTTCTTCTCGACCTCCATGTTCTGCTTGACCAGGAGCTCGGCCTTCTCTTCGAGCTCCTCGTTGGTCTGCTGCAGCTCTTCCTGCTGCTGCTTGAGTCGTTCCTCCGACGCCTGCAGGGTTCGCGCCTGGGCCTCGAGGCGCGCGTTGGTCTCGGTCAGCTCCTGCTGCCGGGTCTGCAACTCGACGGCGAGCGACTGCGACTGCTTCAGCAGCTCCTCGGTCCGCATCGTCGCGGTGATCGTGTTGAGGACGATGCCGATGCCTTCGGTGAGCTGGTTCAGGAACGTGAGGTGGATGTCGCTGAAGCGATAGAACGAGGCGAGCTCGATCACCGCCTTCACCTCGCCCTCGAACAAGACCGGCATGACGACGATGTTCATCGGCTTGGCCTCGCCGAGGCCGGAACTGATCTGCACGTAGTCGTTCGGGACGCTGGTCAGCAGGATGCTCTGCTTCTCGAGGGCCGCCTGACCGACCAGCCCCTCGCCGGCCTTGAAGCGGTTGGCGAGGTGCTTTCGCTCGGTGTAGGCGTAGCTGGCGAGCAGCTTGAGATCGGGCTCACCGTTCTGGGAGTCGTTGACATAGAACACGCCGTGCTGCATCGAGACGAGCGGGGCGAGCTCGGACAGGATCATGCGCGACACCGTGATCAGGTCGCGCTGGCCCTGCAGCAGCCGGGTGAACTTCGCCAGGTTCGTCTTCAGCCAGTCCTGCGCGGTGTTCTTCTCCGTGGTGTCGCGCAGGTTGAAGATCATTTCGTTGATGTTGTCCTTGAGCGCGGCGACCTCTCCTGCCGCCTCGACGTCGATCGATCGTGACAGGTCACCCTTGGTCACGGCGGTGGCGACTTCTGCAATCGCGCGAACCTGCGTAGTGAGATTCGCCGCAAGCCGGTTGACGTTGTCGGTCATGTCCCGCCACGTCCCGGCCGCGCCAGGCACGCTGGCCTGCCCGCCCAGCTTGCCTTCGATGCCGACTTCGCGGGCGACCGTCGTGACCTGATCGGCGAACGTCGCCAGCGTGTCGATCATCCCGTTGATGGTCTCGGCAAGCTGCTCGATCTCGCCCTTCGCTTCCAGCACCAGCTTGCGGCGCAGGTTTCCGTTCGCAACGTCGGTCACGACACGGGCGATGCCGCGGACCTGGTTGGTCAGGTTGTCGGCCATGAAGTTGACGTTGTCGGTGAGGTCCTTCCAGGTGCCGGCGACGCCCTGCACCTGCGCCTGACCGCCCAGCTTGCCTTCGGTGCCGACCTCCCGGGCCACGCGGGTGACTTCCGAGGCGAACGTGCCGAGCTGATCGACCATCGTGTTGATGGTGACCTTCAGCTCGAGGATTTCGCCGCGGACGTCGACGGTGATCTTCTTGGACAGGTCGCCGTTGGCGACCGCGGTGGTGACCGCGGCGATGTTGCGGACCTGGTTGGTCAGGTTCGCGGCCATGAAGTTGACGCTGTCGGTAAGGTCCTTCCAGGTACCGCCTACTCCACGGACCTGCGCTTGTCCGCCCAGTTTTCCTTCGGTGCCGACCTCGCGCGCCACGCGCGTGACTTCGGAGGCGAACCCGTTCAGCTGATCGACCATCGTGTTGATGGTGTTCTTCAGCTCGAGGATCTCGCCGCGGACGTCGACCGTGATCTTCTTGGAGAGGTCGCCGTTGGCGACCGCGGTGGTGACGTCGGCGATGTTGCGCACCTGGGAGGTCAGGTTGCTGGCCATGAAGTTGACGTTGTCGGTGAGGTCCTTCCAGGTACCGGCGACCCCCTTCACCTGCGCCTGGCCGCCGAGCTTGCCTTCGGTGCCGACCTCGCGCGCCACGCGCGTGACTTCGGAGGCGAAGCCGTTCAGCTGATCGACCATGACGTTGATCGTGTTCTTCAGCTCGAGGATCTCGCCGCGCACGTCGACCGTGATCTTCTTGGAAAGATCGCCGTTGGCGACCGCGGTCGTGACGTCGGCGATGTTCCGGACCTGCGCCGTCAGGTTGCCGGCCATGAAGTTGACGCTGTCGGTGAGATCCTTCCAGGTGCCGCCCACCCCCCTGACTTCCGCCTGGCCGCCCAGTTTGCCTTCGGTGCCGACCTCGCGCGCGACGCGCGTGACTTCCGACGCGAAGGCGTTCAGCTGATCGACCATGACGTTGATCGTGTTCTTCAGCTCGAGGATCTCGCCGCGCACGTCGACCGTAATCTTCTTCGAGAGATCGCCATTGGCGACCGCGGTGGTGACGTCGGCGATGTTCCGGACCTGCGCGGTGAGGTTGCCGGCCATGAAGTTGACCGAGTCGGTCAGGTCCTTCCAGGTGCCCGCAACGCCGGGCACGTCGGCCTGACCGCCAAGCTTGCCTTCTGAACCCACTTCGCGTGCGACCCGCGTGACTTCCGACGCGAACGCGCTGAGCTGATCGACCATCGTGTTGATGGTGTTCTTCAGCTCCAGGATTTCTCCGCGAACGTCGACCGTGATCTTCCTCGAGAGGTCGCCCTTCGCGACGGCGGTGGTGACGTCGGCGATGTTCCGGACCTGCGCGGTCAGGTTGCCGGCCATCGAGTTGACCGAGTCGGTGAGATCGCGCCAGGTCCCGGCCACGCCCCGGACGTCAGCCTGACCACCGAGCTTGCCCTCGGTGCCAACCTCGCGGGCCACGCGGGTGACTTCCGACGCGAAGGCGTTCAGCTGGTCGACCATCTTGTTGATGACGTCCTTGATCTGCAGGATTTCGCCGGCGGCTTCGACCGTGATCTTCTGCGTCAGGTCGCCGTTGGCGATTGCCGTCGACACGCGCGACACGTCGCGGAGCTGTACCGTCAGGTTGCCCGCCAGCTGATTGACGTTGTCGGTGAGATCCCGCCACGTCCCGGCCACGCCCTTGACCTCCGCCTGGCCCCCGAGCTCGCCTTCCGTGCCGACTTCCTTCGCGACCCGCGTCACTTCCGACGCGAACGAGCTGAGCTGGTCGACCATCGTATTGATGGTGTTCTTCAGCTCGAGGATTTCGCCGCGGACGTCGACCGTGATCTTCTTGGACAGGTCACCGCGCGCGACCGCGGTCGTGACGTCGGCGATGTTGCGGACCTGCGAGGTGAGGTTGCCGGCCAGCGTGTTGACGTTGTCGGTCAGGTCTTTCCACGTGCCCGCCACCCCCCGGACCTCGGCCTGGCCTCCCAGCTTGCCTTCGGTGCCGACCTCGCGGGCCACGCGGGACACCTCCGAGGCGAACGAGCCGAGCTGGTCGACCATCGTGTTGATCACGTCCTTGATCTGCAGGATCTCGCCGCGAGCGTCGACGGTGATCTTCTTGGACAGGTCGCCGCTGGCGATGGCCGTGGCGACCCGCGACACATCCCGCAGCTGCACGGTCAGGTTGCCGGCGAGCTGGTTGACGTTGTCGGTGAGGTCCTTCCACGTTCCCGCGACGCCTTTGACTTCCGCCTGACCGCCCAGCTTTCCTTCCGTGCCGACCTCGCGCGCCACCCGCGTGACTTCCGACGCGAACGAGCTGAGCTGATCGACCATCGTATTCACGGTGTTCTTCAGCTCGAGGATCTCCCCTTTGACGTCGACCGTGATTTTCTTGGAGAGGTCGCCGCGGGCCACCGCCGTAGTGACTTCGGCAATGTTGCGAACCTGTGACGTCAGGTTCGCGGCCATGAAGTTGACGTTGTCGGTGAGGTCCTTCCAGGTGCCGGCGACGCCCTTCACGATCGCCTGGCCCCCGAGCTTTCCTTCGGTGCCGACTTCCCGCGCCACGCGGGTGACTTCGGAGGCGAACGTCCCGAGCTGGTCGACCATCGTGTTGACGACCTTGGCCGAGCGCAGGAACTCGCCAGTCAGCGGCCGACCGTCGATTTCGAGCGCCATGCTCTGGGAGAGGTCCCCCTTGGCCACCGCGCCGATCACGCGCGCGACTTCAGTCGTCGGCTGGACGAGGTCCGACACCAGCGTGTTGACCGATTCGATCGCCGTCGCCCATTGACCTTCCGCGCTCGGCAGCGCTGCCCGCTGCTTGACGTTCCCGGCCTTGCCGACCACGCTGCTGAGGCGCTCGAGCTCCTTGACCAGCCTCTCGTTGCGCTCGATCACCTCGTTCAGGGCGTCGTAGATCTTTCCGGGCACCCCGGTCCGGTCACCGGGAAGACGCGCGGAAAAGTCTCCGCGCCGGTAGTCGGTCAGGACTTTGAGCAATCGTTTCTGATCGAGCGTTTCGGTGGGGACAGCCGACGTGGCCATGCAGGTCTCCTGAGTACCGGGGATGGGGTCTAAGCTGAACAGATTTCGAACACGGCGTGCCCTGATTCAAGACGCCTCAGGCTCGAAAAATTGAACGGCAGGGCTTCAGTGCAACCTGGTTGCCAGAACGTGATCCTTGTCAGTTTTCGGCACCCACTTTCCGGTGGGCAGAAAGTCGGCTGAAAGCTGGGTGCCGGGAACTACCGCGTGTAACGCGCATTTCGCGCATCGACCGCGATGTCCGGCCTGTCACTGATGATCGCGTCGACGCCCCAGCCGAGCAGGCGGTCGATATCAGCGCGCTCGTTGACCGTCCAGACCTTGATCGGCAGACCGGCACCGTGCGCCAGCTCGATGAATCGCGGGGTGACGATGGTCGTCCGGCCCGATTGTTCCGGCACCTGGAACTCGCGGTACGCCGTGCCGCGGACCGGCCAGCCCACCCACGATCGATACAGGGCCCAACGCGTCTCCTCGCGGGCGGCACCGGTCGCGAGCCGCGGCTCCAGCCGCCGGATCTCGCGAAGGGCGCGATACCAGAACGATCCGACGGCCACACGCTCGACGGCTCGTGCCGCGCGGATCTCCTCGACTGTAGCCTTCGCCAGCGCCGGATCGGCCGTCTTGAGCTCGATGATCAACGGCACCGGATACCGCGACAGGACCTGCCGCAACGTCGGCACACCCCAGCCCAGGCCGCGATACGGAAACACGTCGGCTGTCAGCGCGAACCGGTAGCCGGCGTCGACCTTCGCCAGATCGGCCGCCGTCAACGCGCCGATCGGTCCCTTCACATCCGTCGTCCGATCGAGCGTGTCGTCGTGGTGGACGACGGCCACGCCGTCGCGCGAGAGGTGGACATCGAACTCGAGACCGTCGGCGCCGAGGGTCAACCCGTGATCGAACGCCGCCAGCGTATTCTCGGGCCGGAGCGCGGCGCCGCCGCGGTGCGCATAGACCAAGGGGCGAGGGAGAATCGGTGAAGTCAGAAGAGGAATCTTAGCGTCAAATCCCCTGCGGGTCGGTCCTTGGGGCTTGGCGGTTGGGCGTGCGTTGGAGCTTGGGATCTGGTGCTTGGGATTTGACCAACGAAGGCCTGCTAAGATGCCCTATGGCCTCCGCAAGACCTTCGACCCTCGGTGAGCTTCGGGTGGCGGTCGCCGCCGGCCGCGTCAGGCGCCGGTCGGTGCGCGACGAAGTCCGCGAAAACCTCGTGGCGCGCCTGCGCGCCGGCGACACGCTGTTCCCCGGCATCATCGGTTACGACGACACCGTCATCCCCCAAATCGTCAACGCGGTGCTGTCGCGCCACAACTTCATCCTCCTCGGCCTGCGGGGGCAGGCGAAGAGCCGCATCCTTCGGGCGCTCACCGGACTGCTCGACGACGCGCTTCCCGTCGTGCCGGGCTGCGAGATTCACGACGATCCGCTGGCGCCGCTCTGCGCGTCGTGCCGGGCGCGGGTGCGCAGCGAAGGAGATAGCCTTCCCATCAACTGGCTGTCGCGCGATCTGCGGTACGTCGAGAAGCTCGCGACGCCCGACGTCACGATCGCGGACATGATTGGCGACCTCGATCCGATCAAGGCCGCGCGGTCCGGTCTCGATCTGGCCGACGAGCTGACCATGCACTACGGCCTGGTCCCGCGATCCAATCGCGGCATCTTCGCCATCAATGAGCTGCCGGATCTGGCGGGCAAGATTCAGGTGGGCCTGTTCAACATCCTCCAGGAGGGGGATGTGCAGATCAAGGGCTACCCGATTCGGCTGCCGCTCGACGTGCTGATGGTTTTCAGCGCGAACCCCGAGGACTACACGGCGCGCGGCAAGATCATCACGCCGTTGAAGGACCGCATCGGGTCGGAGATCCGCACCCACTACCCCGCGACACGCGGCGACGCGATGGCGATCACCGCCCAGGAAGCCTGGCTCAGTCGCGGCGACGTGAGCATTCCGGAATACGTGCGGGAAGCCGTCGAAGAAGTCGCGTTCCAGGCACGCGCCGATCAGAAGATCGACAAGCGGTCGGGCGTCAGCCAGCGCCTGCCCATCTCCCTCCTCGAGAACGTCCTCTCGAATGCCGAACGGCGCGCCCTCCTGGCCGGCGAGCCGGTCATCGTGCCGAGGATGACCGACATCTACGCGGCTCTGCCGGCGATCACCGGCAAGTTCGAGCTCGAATACGAAGGTGAGCTGCGCGGCGCAGACAACGTCGCCAAGGACATCATCCGCGGCGCCGTTGGCACCGTTTTCAATGGCTACTTCGCGAACGCCGATCTGAGGCAGGTCACGGAGTGGTTCGACCTCGGAGGGAACCTGCAGATCGACGATACGCTCCCGGCCGAGGAGCTCCTGGCACGCGCCTGTGACGTACAGGGGCTTCGGGAGCTGGCCATGCAGGCCGGCATCGACCGCAACGCGCCGGCGCCGCTCCTGGCCTCGGCGGTCGATTTCGTGCTCGAGGGTCTCTACGCGCAGAAGAAGATCAGCCGTTCGGACGAATTCCAGTACCAGTCGGCCGAGCCGCCGCGCCGGCCGACTCCGCGCGGCGTGCAGACCGAACCAATGATGGAGCGCGACATTCCCAACGTGGCGGGCAAGAAGAAGTATTACAACTAATCCGTGGTCCGCAGCCCGTCGTCCGCAGGTTATATTTCGCGGACCGCGGGCCGCGGACCGCGGACTGCGGTCGCAGCGTATGAAATACCGCTATTCCAAATTCCGCCCCGAAGACCTCGACGGCCTCGACCTCGAAGAGCTGTTGTCGAAGCTGTCCGACCTGCTGCTGTCGAGCGGCTTCGACAACCCGTACGGCTCGTCCTACGACGACGAGGAAGGAGTGTCGGCCGAGGCGCTGCACGACGCCATCATGGAGGCGCTCCTCAATGGCGGGTTGATGTCCGACGAGATGCTGGAGCAGCTGCTCGGCAAGGACTGGCAGAATTCAGACGATGCGGAAGAGCGGATCGAGCAGCTGATCCAGCAGATTCTCCAGAAGCTGCAGCATCAGGGCTACCTGACCGGACCACCCGACCTCGAAGCCGCTCGCGCCGAGCGCAATCGTCCCGGACGCGGCGGGCGCGGGCCGGAGACGAACTTCAAGTTCGAGATCACCGATAAGAGCCTCGACTTTCTGGGATACCGGGCCCTGCGCGATCTGCTCGGATCCATCGGCCGCAGCAGCGTCGGCCGTCACGATACGCGCGAGATGTCCACCGGGATCGAGGCGAGCGGCGCGCCGAAGCAGTACGAATTCGGCGACACGATGAACATCGATGCGGGTGGAACGATCCTCAATGCGGTGATGCGGGCGCGGGAACGGGAGCCACGTCCCGGTCCCTTTTCCATCGAGGTCGACTACGAAGACCTGATGGTCGTGCAGGGCGAGTATCAGAGCTCGTGCGCGACCGTGCTCATGCTGGACTGCAGCCACAGCATGATCCTCTACGGCGAAGATCGCTTCACCCCCGCGAAGCGCGTCGCGCTCGCGCTCGCGAACCTGATCCGCCTGCAATACCCGGGCGACGCGTTGAACGTCGTGCTGTTCCACGATTCCGCCGAGGAGATTCCGCTGAGCCGGCTGGCGAGGGTCCGCGTCGGCCCCTATTACACCAACACACGCGAAGGCCTGAAGCTGGCGCGCCGGGTGCTGGAGCGGCAGCGGAAGGACATGCGGCAGATCGTGATGATCACCGACGGCAAACCGTCGGCGCTCACCCGCCCCGACGGGAAGATTTACCGCAACGCGTTCGGCCTCGATCCCTTCATCGTGTCAGAGACGTTCGCGGAAGTGGCGGCGTGCCGCAAGGCCGGGATCCTGATCAACACGTTCATGCTCGCCCGCGATCCCGACCTGGTCAGCTTCGTGCGCCGGGTCGCGCAGATCTGCCACGGCAAGGCGTACTTCACGACGCCGAGAACGCTCGGTCAGTACGTGCTGATGGACTACATGGACAAAAAGACGAGGACAGTGCATTGATGCCTGTCAGTTGCCGGTTTCCAGTCGCCAGTTGCCAGTCGCGAAGGCAACTGCACTCGCGCTGCTGGAAACTGGAAACTGGAAACTGACCACGCACATGCTTCCACCGACGATCCCCCTCTTCCCGCTGCCGAACGTCGTCCTGTTCCCGAACGTGTTTCTGCCGCTCCACATCTTCGAGCCGCGTTACCGGGAGATGGTGGCCGACGCCTTGACTGGCGACCGGATCATCGGGATGGTGCTGTTGCGGCCGGGCTGGGAGGCCGACTACGAGGGCCGGCCGCCGATCTATCCCGTCGGCTGCGCGGGCCTGATTACCTTCTCCGAACAGCACGCCGACGGCCGCTACAACATCGTCCTGCGGGGGCTCGAGAAGTTCCGGGTCGAAGGCGAGGATCACAGCCGCAGTTACCGGGTCGCCGACGTCGAGTCGCTGATGGAGGAGCCGAGCGAAACCGATCGCGCGATCATCCGGGAGGAGCGGCGCAGGCTCGAAGCGCTGCTGGTGCCGCAACCGCAGGGCGGACGCGGAGTCGATCCGAAGGTCCCCCCGTCGATGGCCGATGAAGACCTGGTCAACGCGCTCGCGCAGTATCTCGATCTCGAACCGGTCGAGAAGCAGGCCCTGCTCGAGCGTGAAGGACTGGTGGAGCGCTGCCGATCCCTCATCGATCTGCTCGAGATGAAGGTGATCGTCGCCCAGCGGACCTGGAGCGCCGGCTCGCACTAGTCAAGGCAAAGACCCTTTTGGCAAGAGGGCCAGGAGTTCAGGAGAAACCCAAGGTCTCCTGAACTCCTGGCCCTCCTGCTAAAGCTCTTTGATCCACGGCGTCGATATACTGACCACATGCGGATGCTGACGGCGGTGATGGTCGGGCTTCTGGTGGCGGCGCCGGACACTGCGCACGCGCAGACCGGGCGGAAATCCTCCACGAAGCCCAAGCCCAAGCCGGCTCCGGTGCAGCCCCGCGTCGACCCCGCCAAGGTGACCTGCCCCGAGAGTCTCGGCACCGGCGTTCGGACCGGCGACCAGTACTGCTTCGTGATCGCCGGCCGCGACCCGGCGCAGGGCGTGATCATCGACATCCCGCCACACTCCGGTGATGTGACGCTCCGCTTCGATCTGCACAACCGGCACACCTACTCGGAAGAGCAGATGCGTGCCGGTCGCGGATATGCCAAGTACACCGCGGGGATCGGCGTCCTGTCTCTGAAAGGCGAGCTCATCGAACGCGCCGCCATTCAGACCGAGTTCCGCTCGGCGAAGGACATCTACGAGCGGATCACCGGCGGCGCCGGGCCAGGCGGCGTCAAGGCGGTGGCGCCGGTCGGCCTCGAAGAAATCAGCATCACCGTTCCCGCCGAGTACGACCAGGTCAGCCTGCTCGGCGAAGTGCTCGACGCCTACACCCCGGCCGGACGCGAATCGGCCTCACCCGGACGTCCGGTCGCGATCGTGAGCAAGGTGACGGTCGAATACCGGCCGAAGCCGGCGACGAAGCCCCCCGCCCGCAAGGGGCGATGAGGCTACCGCTTCGCGCCTAGTCGCGCCCGCGCCTTCGCCTGGAACTCGCGATCCTCCGGCGCCCAGTCCGGATCAATCGGCGCGTCGATCACCTTCTGCAGCTCCGCTCGCGCTTCCGCGTCCCGACCGAGATCGAACAGCGTCTCCGCCAGAAAGAAGTGCGAGGCGGTACTCTGCGGGGCATAGGTCAGCGACTGGCGCAGGTGGGCTTCTGACTTCTGTTTGCTGCCGCCAAACAGACCTGGCACCTTGTAGTACCAACGCCCGAGCGCACGATCCGCCGACCCTTCCTGAAACGCAGGATCGATCTTCAGGACGGTCAGCAGCGCATCCTTGATCTGCCCCCGATACTTGATCCCTTGTCGCAAACCGAACGACTCGGCGAGCGCCCCCATGTTCGCCGCCAGCCAGAAATGCCCCTCGGGCCGCTCCGGCCGGAGGCCGGCTGCCGTTTTCGCGGCTGCGATTCCGTCGTCGAGAATCTTCTTGCGGTCCGCCTCGGGGGCATGACCGCCGAGCCAGTAGCGCGTCCGTGCAAGCTTCCAGGCTGCCTCGAAGTCCTGCGGATGCGCGGTCAACCGCTCCTGCCACAACCGCTCGGCCTCGCGGGCACTGGCGAGGTCGTCCCGCTTCGCGTAGAGCGCGTCCGGGTCTCCGTTCTGTGCCGTTACCCGTGGAGCAGGCAGCGACGCGGCCGTGCCGGCGTGGCCGGGAACGGCAAAGGCCGCGATATAGAATGCGAGGATGCAGGAAATCATCCGACAATTGCTCGCGGAACTGGGCGAGGACCCGTCGCGCGAGGGGCTGCTCAACACCCCGAAGCGCGTCGAGAAGGCGCTCGCGTTCCTGACGAGCGGCTACGCGGCGGATGTGGACGCCACGCTCAACAACGCGCTCTTCAGCGTCGATTATAACGAGATGGTGATCGTGCGGGACATCGACTTCTACAGCCTGTGCGAGCATCACCTGCTCCCCTTCTTCGGCAAGTGCCACGTCGCCTACATCCCGCAGGGGCGCGTGCTCGGTCTCAGCAAGATTCCACGGCTCGTCGACATCTTCGCCAGGCGTCTGCAGATCCAGGAACGGTTGACCAACCAGATCGCCGAAACCCTGCGCGAGAAGGTCGACCCGCTCGGCGTGGCCGTCGTGATGGAAGCCACGCACCTCTGCATGGCGATGCGAGGCGTCGAGAAGCAGAACTCGGTCGCGACGACGAGCGCGATGCTCGGCGTCTTCCGCGAGGACGCGCGCACGCGGATGGAGTTCCTGGAGCTGATCAAGCGTCCGGAGCTGAACTCACGCGCGGTGATGATGCCGATGGGGCTGGCGGGGGTGCACGAGTAAGGGAGAAGTACTGGCGTTTTGTTCTCCCTTCTCCCTTTTCCCTTCTCCCTTTTAAACTCTCTCCACTATCGCCGCAATCCCCTGTCCCCCGCCGATGCAAGCAGACGCCAGGCCCCGCGCGGCGTTTCGGCGTTGCAACTCCAGCGACAGTGTCAGCAGCAGGCGAGTACCGGTCATTCCGAGGGGATGGCCGAGCGCGATTGCGCCACCGTTCACGTTGACCCGCTCGCGATCGAGACCCAGCTCCTTCTCCACCGCCAGGTACTGCGCGGCGAAGGCTTCGTTGATCTCGAAGAGATCAATGTCGTCGAGGGTCAGCGAGGCGCGCTGCAGGGCCAGGCGCGTGGCCGGTGCCGGGCCCATGCCCATCAGCGACGGGTCGACGCCGACGATTGCCCAGCCTGTGAGTCGCGCAAGCGGAGTCAGGCCCCGATCTCTGACCGCGCGCTCTGACGCGAGGACCAGCGCCGCGCCGCCGTCGACGATGCCGGACGCGTTGCCGGCAGTCACGCAACCATTCTTGCCGAATGCCGGCGGCAACTTCGCGAGCGTCTCCATCGTCGTGTCCGGCCGCAGGTGATCGTCTTGGGTCACCATCTCGACGCCTTTGCGCGTCTTCACCTCCACCGGCACCACTTCGCCCTCGAAACGTCCTTCGGCCCAGGCGCCCGCGGCGAGCTGCTGACTGCGCACCGCGTACTCGTCCTGCGCCTCGCGAGGAATGCCGTACTTCGTCGCGCAGTTCTCGGCAGTCGCCGCCATCGTGCAGCCGCAGTGCGTGTCGAGCAGAGCCGACCAGAGCGTATCTTCGAGCTGCCCCTGGCCGAGCCGCAGACCGCTTCGCAGCCCGCGGATCACGTGCGGCACCTGGCTCATGCTCTCCGTCCCGCCGGTGAGGACGATGTCGGCTTCGCCGAGCAGGATCATCTGCGCGCCGCTGATCGCCGCCTGGATGCCTGAACCGCACAACCGGTTGACCGTCAGCGCCGGGACTTCGACGGGCACGCCAGCCTTGAGCGCGATATGACGCGCACCGTAGACCGCGTCACTGCTGCTCTGTTGCACGTTGCCGAACACGGCATGCTGCACCGCGTCGGCTGGAACCCCGCTCCGCTCGAGCGCCGCTTTCGACGCGATGGCGGCGAGGTCGATCGCAGAAACGTCGCGAAGCTTGCCCGCATATTCGGCCATTGGGGTACGCGCGCCGCCGAGGATGTAGATGCGTGTGGGCATGGGCTGTTTATGATTGCTGAATTTCTCTCACGATCGCATCCCCCGCTTCGCGGGTCCCGAGCGACCCGCCGATATCCTGCGTCACCTGATTGTCCTTAACCGTCGCGAGCACGGCATCGTCAATCGCGGCAGCTTCTCGCGCGAGCCCCAGCGTCTCCAGCATCAGCGCCGCAGACGCAATCGCGCCGATCGGGTTGGCGATGTTCTTTCCCGCGAACTTCGGCGCCGAGCCGTGGACCGGCTCGAACATCGACGTCCTGCCCGGGTGGATGTTGCCCGAAGCCGCCATGCCGAGGCCGCCCTGGAAGGTTGCGGCAAGGTCGGTGACGATGTCGCCAAACAGGTTGTTGGTGACGATGACCTCGAACTGCCCGGGATCGAGGACCATGTACATCGCCAGCGCATCGATGTAGTAGTGGGTCGCGGCGATCTCGGGATATGCGGGCGCGAGCTCGTGAAAGACCCGCTGCCACAGCGCGTGGCCGGCCGTCATCGCGTTGCTCTTGTCGGCCATGCAGACCCGTTTCAGGCCGCGCCCCCGCGCGAACTCGAAGGCATGCCGGATGATGCGGTGCACGCCTTTCCAGGTATTGACCTCCTCCTGGATCGCCACCTCGTCTTCGGTGCCCGGCTTGAAGCGGCCGCCGACGCCGACGTACAGCCCCTCGGTGTTCTCGCGGAAGACGCTGAAATTGACGTCCGCCGGCGTTCGCCCTTTCAGCGGGCAGAGCCGCTCGTCGAGCAGCCGGACCGGGCGGTAATTGATGTAGAGGTCGAGCTCGAAACGCGTTCCGAGCAGGATGTCGCGGGCGTGGCGATTGTCCGGGACGCGGGGGTCTCCCAGGGCGCCGATGAACACGGCGTCGAACTGCCGGAGGAGGTCATAACCGTCCGGCGGCAGCGTCACACCGGTTTTCAGGTAGTGGTCGGCGCTCCACGGAAGGTGCTCGAGCGTCAGGCTGACGCCGAACCGCCCCTCGATGGCGGCGAGCACCTTGACCGCCTCGCGGGTCACGTCCTGCCCGATCCCGTCCCCGGCGATGATCGCGATCTTCACCGTTCGTCCCACTCCTCGCTGCTGCGAGTCCATCGCGCCTGATTGTTGATCGGAGGCACGGCGCGGCACCTCACGTCGGGTCTCAGCTGAGCCGGCTGGGACCTGCCTACCCCACTCCAAGGCCAGTTCGTCACTCGTCGCACAATCCATCACGTTGGATTCGAGAATCCGTTATTTCGTGATTAGTCGCTGCAATACAGTGTCGGAGTGCGTGCAAATGCCGGCAGTTCTGTGGCTTTCCGGCAGGCACGACGTATGCTTTTTGGCGATTCGACCCTCACCACATTCTTTCGAGGGAAACGGTCGGCGCCGGTGAATCGGCGAACGGCTCGTTGCGATGGCAACGCCCGCCCACCCACCACCGACGGCGGCTCAGGAGAGCCGGCTGACGGGCCCAATCAACGGCAACCGGGGCTCAGACGCCAGCGGAGTGCCGCGATTCGTCCCAAATGTGTGATGTGGCCGATTTCCTGAGCTAGGATCCCGATCGTTCACAGGTGCGGTTTTACAGGAGGATCTTGATGTCCGCATACCTCGCTCACGCGCCGCGGTGGCTGCGATCCGCTGTTGCGCTGGCGGCATTTCTCACGCTCTCAGCCTCGGCTGCGGCGCAGACGGAGACGGGCCGAATCACCGGTGTCGTCACCGACGCGACCGGGGGCATTCTGCCCGGCGTCACCGTGAACGCGAAGGCGGTCGGCACGGGCGCCACGCGAACGGTGGTCACCGACTCCGCGGGGCAGTACGTGTTCGCCAACCTGCCGCCGGCGCAGTACGAGATCACGACTGAGCTTGCGGGCTTCAACCCGGCGAATTCGAAGGTGACGGTGACCGTCGGCGGCGCCTTCAACGTTCCGCTCAGGATGGACGTCGCCGGCACCAAGGAAAACATCAACGTCGTCGCCGAGGTTCCGCGAATCAACACCACCAACGGCGAAGTCTCGACGACGATCACCGAAACGCAGATTCGCGAGCTGCCGACGATCACCCGCAACGTGTACGACCTGGTCGCGGTCGCGGGCAACGTCTCGGGTGGCAAGGTCGCCGACGGCGAGGAATGGACCACGACCACGCGGGGCACCGGCTACAACATCAACGGCCAGCGTGCCTCGAGCACCAACATCCTGCTCGACGGATCGGCGAACAACAACGAGTTCGACACGACGGTCGGGCAGAACATCCCGCTCGATTCCGTGCAGGAGTTCAGCGTCGTCACCAGCAACTTCTCGGCGCAGTACGGCCGGGCGACCGGCGGCGTTGTCAACGTGCTGACCAAGTCGGGGACGAACAACTTCCGCGGCACTGGCTACGAGTTCTATCGAAGCGACGGGCTCTCGACCAACACCTTCGACAACAAGGCGAACGAGATCGAGAAAGGCGAGTTCACGCGTCATCAGCTGGGCTTCAGCATCGGCGGGCCGATCAAGCGCGACAAGATGCATTTCTTTTCGAACCTGGAATACACCCGGGTGCGGAGCGCGGACACGGTGATCAGCTGGGTCCCGACGCCGCAGTTCATCGCGGCCAGCAACTCTGCGACCCAGGCCTTCTTCTCGGCGTACGGCGGCAGCGTCTCGCCGAGCAGCACCGTGCTGACGCGTGGTGAGGTGTCCAGCATCATCAACGCGACCGGCACGGGTGCGTTCCAGTCCCTGCCGGCCGGCATGCCAATCTTCGCCAGGGTCGAGAAGTCGCTCCCGCTCGACGCGGGCGGAGGCGACCCGCAGGATGACTACCAGTGGGTGACGCGCGTGGACTTTACCCTGGGCAACAGCGGTCAGCTGTACGTCCGGTATGCTCTGCAGGACCAGCAGGCGGAGGCCGGCACGAATTCACGGAGCCCGTACGAGGGATTCGACACCGGGTACCTCAACAAGAACCACAACATCCTGGCTTCGTACACCCGTGTGTTCGGCTCGACGTTCACGACGCAGTCAAAAGTCACGTGGAACCGTCTGCTTGGAGATCAGCCGCTGAACGGCGACTACCAGCCGACCCTTTACATGAACCCGACCACGCCGGTGACACTTCAGGGGTACCGCGTTACTTTCCCCGGATACCTCCCGTGGAGCCCTGGCAATGCGATACCGTTCGGCGGTCCGCAGAAGCTGCTGCAGCTTTATCAGGACCAGACGTGGATTCGTGGCAAGCACGATTTCCGCTTCGGTGGGTCATACGTGAACATCGCGGACGACCGCACGTTCGGTGCGTATGGGAACGCTGTTGAGGCGTTGAACTCGACTTCTGCGGCGCTGCCCTCGCTCGACAACTTCGTGCTCGGTCGACTTGCGCAATTCCAGACGGCAATCAATCCCGAGGGTTTTCCGGGCGGGACTTACACCACGCCCGTCAGCCTCCCCAGCTTCACCAGCTTCAACCGTTATAACGAGTTCGCCCTCTACGCGAACGACAACTGGAGCGTGGGCAACCGCGTGACGGTGAACCTCGGAGTACGGTACGAGTATTACGGACCGCAAACGAAGAGCGAGCCGAAGTACGACTCCAACTTCTATTACGGTGACCCGAATGCGTCGGTGAACCATGGCTCACCGGCAGACATCGTGCGTGCGATCGCCTCTGGAAGTGTGATGCCGACGAATGTGAGCCCGATCGGCGCGCTCTGGAAGTCGGACTGGAACAACTGGGCACCGCGCCTGGGCTTTGCCTGGGATGTGATGGGCGACGGACGCACCAGCGTCCGCGGCGGCTACGGCATGAGCTACGAGCGCAACTTCGGCAACGTCACGTACAACGTGCTGTTCAACCCGCCCAAGTACCTCGTCGCGTCAATTGGGGCTGCGGATGTTGGCGGCAACCTGCCAATCTTCGTCGATAATGCTGGCCCGTTCGGTGGTGTTGCCGGTGTGACCAAGACGATTCCCGCTGGGTCTCTGCGTCATGTGGACCAGAACATCGAGACGGCATACGCACACTTCTACGGCGCGTCTCTTCAGAAACAGATTGGCCAGGCCCTGACGGGGAGCGTCGAGTACACAGGCTCGAGTGGACGCAAACTTTACGATCTTGCCGACCCCAACAAAGTCGGAGCCGCTCTGGTCTACCTGGGAACGGGCACGGCCACGACGCGCCCGAACGCGCAATACAACTGCATTGGTTGCGCATTCAACACGCGCGGCAACCGCGGGAGGTCGCAGTATCACGGCGTGACCGTGGGCCTCGATGTGCGCCAACTCGCCGATACGGGTATCCAGATGTCGGCGAAGTACACGATCAGCAGCGCGCACGACAACCTGAGCACCACGTTCAGCGACGACGGCAACAACAACTTCAACCTTGGATATCTGGACGCGTACGATCCGATGCTCGACTGGGGCTACGCGCAGTTCGACGTCAGGCATCGTCTGGCGCTGTCCGGCGTGTGGGTGCTGCCGTTCGGTCGCGGCGCCAGCGGAGTCACCAAGGCGCTGGTCTCCGACTGGCAGCTGAACTGGATCTACACCGCGCGTACCGGATATCCGTTCACGCTCTGGGATTGCACGAACGGCCTTCGCCTCTGCATGCGTGCGGAGAACCCTGACGGTGTCGATCTAAAGGCGACAAGTGGGACTTCGACGGACAACCCGAACGAGTTCTCGCTGCTCGATCTCACGCCTCTGGTCGCACATGCCGGCGGATATGTGCACCCGCTCACCGGCAACAGCGACTTCGGCCCCTACCCGGCCGACATGACTGAGCGTGACGCGGTTCGTGGCCCCGGCTACTGGAACGTGGACTTCGGGCTCAGCAAGCGCGTTCGCTTTGGGACCCGTGCGGTGCAGTTCCGTATCGAGGCGTACAACCTGTTCAACCACGCCAACCTGTTCCCGAATACCGGGACCGCTGATGTGAGCAGCTTCACCGAGATCACCGGATTGAAGCAAGGCAACCGGCGCGTTCAACTGGGCGCCAAGTTCGAGTTCTAGGACTTTCGGCGCCGCTACAGTGACGGGGGGCCGCAAGGCCCCCCGTTTTTTTATGCCCGAGCGATCGCCTCTATGTCCCGTGAGCGCGGTGATCGTGCTCGCGTTGGTGCTCGCCGTCGGTGTCCCGGCGGCCGGAGTCCAGCGGCGCGGGGCCCAAATCGCATCACCCTCGATTCGTCCGACGACGTGGTCGGAAGCGCGGCCAATCGTCGAACGCCTCGTGGACGCGCTGCCGCGATCACTCGCGGAGATTCCTGCTGCAGAGCGCCCGTCGCATTGGGGTGGTTGGCTCGCAACCCGGCGTCAGGCGCTCGCCGCCCGCATCGCCCAGGGCGACGTCGACTCGATCGTGAACCTGCTGCTGTTCGGCACGAGCTTCACCAGGCAGCCGCGTATCACCGCAAAGCTCCTGCGCGAGCTCGATCAACGCTGGAAGGCTGGCGACAAATCCGCTCAGGAAACATTGGCGCGACAGTACCAGCAGCGAGCGACGGATCTCGTCGCCGCGGCCGCCGATCCGCGCGCGGCCGAACGGATGCGCGATGTCCGCCGCGTCCTCGCCGCTCACGGCCACGACGTCACGACGCCGCAGGGCCGCACCAGCTCGGTCGAGTACCTGTTCACCAACGTCGCGCGGGTGAGGGAGGAGGCAGCGCGGCTGGCGGCCGATCTCGAGGCGGCACGGAGGGCGGCCGATACCACGTCAGCGTTCGCCGAGCGCTCACGCATCTTCCGCGATCGCGGGCTCGCCGGCGATTCGTCGGTGCTGACCCAGTTCGCGGTGGACCGCGCGATCTGCGGGCTGCGCGACAACGGCTTGCTCTCAGCCGGCCCAGTGACGCGTGCCGCGGTCGTCGGGCCCGGGTTGGACTTCGCGGACAAGCAGGAGGGTTTCGACTTCTACCCGCCGCAGAGCCTTCAACCCTTCACGCTGGTCGACAGCCTTCTGCGATGCAACCTCGCTGAACGCTCCCCGCTTCGTCCCTCGACGGTGCTCGGGACGGCCCTGAGCTCTGTCGAAGGGCTTCGGGTCACCACCCTCGACATCAGCCCCAGGGTCAACGCGCACCTGCGCGCGGCGGTCGCCCGTGCCGCCTACCGGCTCGTCTTCCCCTGGGACAGCGAAGCACGCTGGACCGACGAAGCAGAGGCTTATTGGAAGCGCACCGGCAATCGCATCGGCGTACCGCTCGCGGTCGACGCCACTCCCCTGCTGGCTGGTGTTCGCGCGCGCGCAGTGACGATCTCGTCGGACATCGTCGGCATGATCCGGCCGCTGGAAGCCAGCAT